>Ga0187875_10000372_pt1 | contig 39110 bp, 34 predicted proteins | sample June2016WEW_17_1_2_FD_132978 | JGI IMG/M metagenome (GOLD analysis project Ga0187875, IMG submission 132978) | Peatland microbial communities from SPRUCE experiment site at the Marcell Experimental Forest, Minnesota, USA - June2016WEW_17_10 | ecosystem: Environmental > Terrestrial > Soil >...
AAGATGTTGTGCGAGCGTACCGCGATTTCTCGAGCGTGTTCAGCTCACACGAACTGCCTCAAACCGAGAGTCATTACCTTTCCTACCAGCTTCTCAGGAATGTGCTCGCCGCGTATTCTCTTCACTGTTCGTTCTGCGTCCTGGTGGACGAGCGAAGGCGAGATCTGATCGATGCCTGGTACGCAGTTCTGAAGTGCGTGAAACCGGTTGATCTGCGCACCCAGCTTAAAATCTTGACATGGCAAGAAGTAGCGCAGACCGTGCCACCCGGACTGCAAGTCTTCTTGGCGGGGAAATACGGAATCGGCGACAGCAGTCCGACTCTCCCTGCAGAGTCCTGAGCGGACCCACCAAGCAAATCGGCACGAGAAAATCAGTTAAAATTCACAAGTAGCTTCTGTGATTGCGCAGTCATCCGCACTTAGGAGAACGGAAAACAAAAGCCATGAGAATCGCAACGGATGTCATCGAATTGGTCGGTGGTACGCCTTTGGTACGGCTGAATAAGGTTACGGCAGGTTGCGTGGCTGAAGTTGTGGCCAAACTGGAAAGCCAGAATCCGGTGGGCAGCGTGAAAGATCGTATCGGCGCAAGCATGGTTCTCGAAGCGGAGCGTGCGGGAAAGATCCAGCCGGGGAAGACCGTGCTGATTGAGCCCACCAGCGGCAACACCGGGATCGGCCTGGCGTTTGTCGCTGCAGTGAGGGGTTACAAGCTAATCCTGACCATGCCGGAAACCATGAGCCTGGAGCGGCGCGTTCTGTTATTGGCCTTCGGAGCGGAGATCGTTCTCACCCCCGGTCCGCGTGGGATGAAGGGCGCGATCCTGAAAGCCGAGCAATTGGTGGCGTCTACTCCAAACGGTTACATGCTGCAGCAATTCGACAACCCCGCGAATCCGAAAATTCATTTCGAGACGACGGGCCCCGAAATCTGGAACGATACCGACGGCAAAGTTGATTTCTTGGTCTCAGGGATTGGCACGGGCGGCACGATCACGGGTGTCTGCGAATATATCAAGCCTAAGAAGGCATCGTTCAAAGCTGTAGCCGTGGAACCGGCGGAGAGCCCCGTGCTCTCTGGCGGAAAGCCCGGCCCGCATAAGATTCAAGGGATCGGCGCGGGCTTTGTTCCCCGGATATTGCGCACGGACTATATCGACGAGATCATCCAGGTCAGCAATGATGAAGCGATCCGCATGGCACGGCGGATGCCTTTGGAGGAGGGGCTCTTCGTGGGCATCTCTTCGGGCGCAGCCGTTATGGCTGCCCTGCAAGTGGCGCGGCGTCCGGAGAATGCGGGAAAGCTGATCGTGGTCGTGCTGCCATCGTTCGGAGAACGTTACTTGAGCACCATCCTGTTCGAGGAACTTCGCACCCAGGCGCAGCAGATTCCCACAACTGCTCTTCCGGACTAAATTCGCTTTCTGTTTTCACGCCTAGGACGATGCACGGGGGTGACCCCGCCAGCGTGCGGTGTCTCACGTTGATCTCTGTTCGAGGAGCGGACGACTGAACCGTTACCGGGGGAATCCGGTACGGACGCGTCTAGCACGGACTTCGTTGATCGATACTGCTTCGATTTATGGCCAACATCCTCTATGGAGTCAACGGCGAAGGCGCCGGGCACGCCACGCGCTCGAGAGAAGTTCTCACCCATCTGCTGGAGCAGGGACATACGCTCCACGTCGCTTCATTCGATCGCGGACTGCAGAACCTCAAGGAAAAGTTTGAGGTCACTGAGATCTTCGGATTTCGCTTTGCTTATGTGAATAATCGGGTCCGATACAAGCGCACGATTGCCCGAAACCTGGTGACGGCGCCACAGGCGGCGAAGAGCATACACCGGCTCAAGAAACTGGTTGCGACCTGGAATATCGACCTCGTGATCACCGACTTCGAGCCCTTATGCTGCCACGTGGGGCATCACATGGGGCTGCCTGTAATTTCGATGGATAACCAGCACTGCCTTACGAATGTGGCGGTTTCTTATCCGAAGCAGTACCGGCGTGATGCCGCGGCCGCGAAAGTGGTGACGAAGCTGATGACTCCGCACGCCGATGCTTATCTGGTAATTTCTTTTTTCACGGCACCAGTGACGAAGCGAAACACTTTTCTGTTTCCGCCGCTGTTGCGCCAGGAGATTCTTGAAGCCGCGTCCACCCAGGGAGAACACGTGCTGGTATACGTGACTTCACCTGCACCGGCGCTGGCCAAGACACTCAGCGCGGTGCGCGGCCGCTTTATCGCTTACGGTTTTGGTCGGGACGGTGAAGTTGGAAACGTTGTCTACAAGAAGCCATCGCTGGAAGGATTCATGCGCGACCTTACTGGCGCCAAAGCCCTCGTGGCGAACTCAGGATTTTCGCTGGTCACAGAGGCCTTGCATCTGGGCAAGCCGTACTTGGCAGTTCCTGTGAAGCACCAGTTCGAGCAGATTTTCAACGCTTATTGGCTGCAAAAGATGGGTTGCGGAGCGTACTGGGAAGAGTTGAACAAAGAGCGCGTCGAATCTTTCCTCTACAACCTGCCGCTTTATCGCGAACAACTGGCAAACTATCCCCGGCAAGGAAACGGCGCTCTGCTGGCAAAGCTCGATACGCTCATCGCCGAGTACAAGAATCGATAGCGAAGCATTCTATGATTTCACGCACGAAGTCTGGCAGCGGCCTGGCACTGATTTGCTTTCTTCTCATGACGGTCAGCGTTTGCGGCCCGCAGACGCCCACTCCGGGAGCCCGGCCTCTCACGGCGATGCCGGCTGTCATACGAGTTCCGCCTGAGGCGCAACCCCCCCTAACTTTAACGCGGAAATGGCCACGAACGCTTACCTGGCGCAGATTCCAGCCGAGGCTCGAGCGCGGTCGGACGCATACTTCGAGGGCGGTTCCTGGTTGATCCTGTGGGATTTTTTCTATGGAGTCGTCATCCTTCTACTGGTCTTGACTCTGGGCGGTCCGCCGCCATGCGCAACTTTGCGGAACCCCTGACGCAGTTCCGACCCATCCAAACTTTCGTCTACTGGGTGCAATATTTGCTTCTCACTTCAATACTTGGGTTTCCTCTATTGGTTTACGAAGACTATTTCCCCGAGCACAAATACGGACTGGCAACCCAGACATTTGGCCCGTGGATGGGCGATCAATGGCAAGGTCTCGCCGTGAATCTGGTGCTGGGCGGAATTTTGGCGATGCTGCTTTTCGGCGTCGTCCGGAAACTGCAGCGCACGTGGTGGATATGGGCCTCGGTCGTAACGTTGGTTTTTCTGATCGTCGTAGTCCTTATCGCGCCGGTTTACATCGTTCCAATTTTTAACAAAGTCACGGTGCTCGACGATCCTAAAGTTACGCAGTCTATCTTGAGCATGGCGCGCGCGAACGGAATGTCCGCGCACGATGTTTTTAAAATCGATGCGTCCCGTCAGACCACGCGGATGGGCGCCAACGTGAGCGGCTTTGGAAACACCATGCGGATCACGTTGAGCGACAATCTGCTGTGTCACGGCTCGCGGGAAGAGATTCAGGCGGTGATGGGCCACGAGATGGGCCACTACGTTCTACATCACATCTACACGGACATTCTCTTTTTCGGCGTAGTCATCGTGATCGCTTTTGCGCTGCTGCACTGGGCGCTGAACTGGTGCTCTGGGGAGAAAAATGGAAGATACGCGGCATTGGCGATACCGCTGTGCTTCCCCTAGTCGTTTTGCTGGTATCCGTCTTCGGATTTGCCATGACGCCGATACCGAATACACAGACGCGCAGGCAGGAAAGCGAAGCTGATAGGTACGGGTTGAATGCCAGCCGGCAGCCCGATGGCTTTGCTCAGGCTGCCATTCATCCTGGGGAGCGATGGAAGGCGGAAAACCAGCCTCTGGTGCGCTGGCAGGCCAGCCAGGACGCCGCGACCGGGTCGGCGCCTGCGGATCAAAAATGAGAGTCGTGGACCCTTTTGATCGCGTTGCGCTTGATGCCGCTCGTACATGGTCGTTCGTGACGCTGGTCCGGCATTCCTTTGCGGATAGCATTTACCCGAGTCCAGCTCTGTTCACGAGTTTGGCAAAAGAGGCGTTTCCATGAGCACAAGGTGGCGGTTCCTAACCCTGGTTGCGGGGGCGGCTTTGTTCGCCGTGGCAACCGGCGGCGCGCAGGATTCGCCGTCTCTCGGCGACTTGGCGCGCCAGCAGCGCCAGAAAAAGGAACAACCCAAAACTGCCTCGAGCAAAGATGCCAAGTCGTCCAAGGTGGTTACCAACGAAGCGATGGCCGGGCCCGCAGCAGGAACTCCCGCGTCGGTCGCGGTCGCAGGCGACGGGGAGAAGCCGGCTGCTTCCTCGAGCGGTGCAAAACCGTCATCCGAAGACTTGAAGGCGCAGATTTTGGCGCAGAAGAATCAGATTGCTCAGTTGCAAAGTCAAATTAGCATTCTCAACGCATCGATCCAGTTTGCTCCGGCAAACTGCGTAGCCAACTGTGTGGAATGGAACCAGCACCAAACCGAGAAGCAGCAGCAGGTAGAGCAGATGAAGGCTCAACTGGAAGATAAGAAGAAGAATCTGGAGGAAATGCAGGAATCTGCTCGCAAACAAGGCTACGGTACCTCCATTTACGATCCGTAGATCTTTTCGCCTTCCTCCAAACCAGCCAGCCGTGCGAAATTAGTCGTATGGCAATTGTGGTTCGTCCCTCGAAGATTCATGCGGTGGGTGTATTCACCACCACGCCAATTCGCAAAGGTGCTCGCGTCGTCGAGTATGCGGGGCCGCGCCTCACCCCGGAGGAAGCCAATCGTCGGTACGATGGCGCGCTCCGCACCTATCTTTATGGCTTGGAAGATGGCAAGACTGTCATCGACGGCGAAGGCCTGGGCGCCTACCTGAACCATTCCTGTGATCCCAATTGCGAGGTTGATGAAATCAAGAACCGCGTTTGGCTCCTTGCCATCCGCGACATTCCTGCAGGGGAAGAGTTGGTTTGGGACTACAACCTTTATGACGATGATGATCCCGCCCCCTGCTACTGTGGATCGCCCAAATGCCGAGGCACGATGTATTCGCGGGAATGGATGGCGAAGTTGCGGCGGAAGGCGCGGAAGAAGGCGGAGAAACGAGCCGCACTCAGGGCAAGCCCAAAGACGCCGAGAGAGAAACGTAGCAAGAAGGAAAAACCATGACAAAGCGCGTGGCTAGCGCCGATGCGGATCGATCAATGAGCCAATCTTTGCCTGACTCCGTTATGCCTTTTTCTTCCCGTGCTCCCTCCAGCCTTCGATAATCAAATACAGCACGGGGATGAAGAAAAGGTTCAGGATGGTCGACATGATCATGCCGCCGAATACCGTTGTGCCCACAGAATGGCGGCCATTTTCTCCGGCTCCGGTGGCAAGAACCAGTGGCACGACGCCGAGAATGAAGGCCAGCGAAGTCATCAGAATCGGACGCAGACGGATGCTGGCCGCTTGCACCGCTGCCTCAACCAGCGGTAGCCCGCGCTGGCGCAACTGCTCGGCGAATTCCACGATCAGAATGGCGTTTTTGCTGGAGAGACCGACCAGCATCACCAGGCCGACCTGGCAAAACACGTCATTCTGCAGGCCGCGAATCCACTGTGCCCCGAGCGCGCCCAGCAATGCCATGGGGACCGCTAAGAGAACGATGAAGGGCAGCACGAAACTTTCATACTGCGCGGAAAGCGTCAGGTACACCACCAGTGTGCCTAGACCAAATAGAAGCAGCGACGTGCCCCCGGCCTGCAACTCCTCGAGCGAGAGCCCAGTCCAGCTATAAGAAAAACCCTGGGGCATTTTCTTGGCGAGATCGTCCAGGGCGGCGATCGCCTGCCCAGAGCTGTAGCCGGGTGCAGCCGAGCCATCGACTTCCGCCGACCGGAACAAGTTGTAGTGGCTGATCACCTGCGGAGTTGTGGTTTGCGTGACCCTGATTAAATTATCCAGCGGAACCATGGCACCGCTATCGGATCGAACATAGAACTGTTTCATGTCCTGCGCTTCGGAGCGGAATTGCTTATCCGCCTGCACGTAGACGCGATAGGAACGATTATTGAAATCAAAATCGTTCACGTAGGATGAGCCCATATAAACGCCGAGCGTGTCAGTAATCTGAGAGAGCGGAACGTGCAAGCTCTTCGCCTTCTCGCGGTCGATGGTGACCAGATACTGTGGATCGTTCGCGGTAAATGGCGTGTACAGGCCTACGAGATCCTTGCGATCACCGGCTTGTTGAATCATGTCGTGCGCCGTGTTCGACAGCTCCTCGAGCGTGTGCGAGGCCTGGTCCTGCACCACGAATTGGAATCCACCGAACTCCCCGAGGCCTTGAATTGCTGGGGGAAGAGTGGCAAATACGATTGCTCCGGAAATGGAAAAAAGCCGCGGACGCACCCGGTTGAGAATCGCCGTCGCCGTGTGCCCTTCCCCTTGGCGCTGGGAGTAAGGTTTTAGAGGAACGAAGATAAGCCCTTGATTGGATGCGCTTCCGGCAAAACTGAAGCCCGCCACCGAAAACGTTCCCTCTGCCTCTGAGACGTCACTCAGTAAGCCCGAAACCTGTTTTCCGATTGCTTTCGTATATTCGAGCGACGCACCCGATGGAGCCTGAATGACAATGATGAAATATCCCTGATCTTCATCGGGCACAAATCCGGTAGGGACGCGAGTGAACACGAAAAATGTCAGCCCCAGCCCCACGAAGAACAGTACCGCCGCCGCAAACTTGTAATTCAGGAAGTGATGCAGCAGGCGGCGATAGCCATTCGTGGTCGCGCCGACGACTCGATCCACTTGCCGAAAGAGCCAGTTCTTTTTTCCGTGCTCGCGGCCCAAAAGCATCGCCGAAAGCGCCGGCGTCAGGGTCAGCGCGTTGAAAGCCGAGATCGCGATCGAGAACGCAATCGTTAGCGCGAATTGACGGAACAATATGCCAGTGGTTCCGGGAAAAAATGCGACTGGTACGAATACAGCAACCAGCACCAGGGACGTAGCAATCACCGCGCCGGTTACCTCGCCCATCGCCTCGGAAGCGGCCTTGTGGGCGTCGCGCTGGCCTTCCTGAATATGGCGTTCGATATTCTCGATCACAACGATGGCGTCATCCACCACGAGTCCCGTCGCCAGAGTGATGCCGAACAGCGTCAGGGTGTTGATGGAAAATCCGAGCAGTTTGACGAAAGCGAACGTGCCGATCAGTGAAACCGGAATGGTGACGGCCGGAATCAGCGTGCTCCGCCAGTCCTCCAGAAAAACAAAGATGACCAGAATAACCAGTACGATCGCAGTGCCCAACGTGCTGAGCACGTCGCGTATGGATTCACCCACCGCGTCGGTGGTGTCAAATGCGAGTTTGTAGTGCATTCCTGGGGGGAAGTTTTTCGCGAGGCGGTCGAGTTCGGCGATCGCCCGCCGGTCCACATCGAGTGCGTTGGCCGTGGAAAGCTGCGTAACGCCCACGCCGACGGCGTCCTGCCCGTTGAATTGCAGGTCGTTGCTGTAGTCTTCCGCGCCCAACTCGGCCCGCCCCACATCCTTCAACCGGACTAGTGTTCCGTCGGCGTTGGTCTTGAGAATGATGTTGTCAAATTGACTGGCTTCGCTGAGGCGTCCAACGGCGCGCACGCTGATCTGGTACTGCTGTCCTTCTTTGGCAGGCTGCTGACCCACCTGTCCGGCGGCTACTTCCACATTTTGCTCCGACAGTGCGTTCACCGCGTCTGGGGCCGTTAGTCCGCGTCCCGCCATGCGCACGGGATCAAGCCACAGCCGCATGGAATATTTGCGCTCGCCGAAGATGTTCACGTCCGCCACGCCCGGAATGCGCTTGAGCGAGTCCCTGACGAAGATGTCAAGGTAGTTGCTCATGAAAAGCGTGGAGTAGCGGTTGTTGTCGGCCGTGACGGCGGCGCCGAACACAAAATTTTGCGAACTCTTCGCGGTAGTGATTCCCACCGCTTTTACTGAAGCGGGCAGACGCCCCTGCGCTGTGTTGACGCGGTTCTGGATGTCGACTGTGGCGAGGTCTGGGTTGCGGTCCAGGTCAAATGTGGCAGTGATGCTGCTCGACCCATCGTTGCCGCTGGTGGAGGTCATATATTTCATTCCCTCCGCGCCGTTGATCTGCTGCTCGAGGGGAATGGTGACGGCGCTTTCCACCGTCTGAGCGCTGGCCCCGATGTAGGCACTGAAAACGCTTACCTGTGGCGGCGCGAGGTTGGGAAACTGTGAGATGGGCAGCGTGGGAATGACAGCTGCGCCCGCCAAAATAATCAGCAACGCGCAGACGGTCGCAAACACCGGACGTCGTATAAAGAAGTCAACGAACATAGAAAATCGGCCTTCGGGCTCCAGCTTTCGGGCTTCGCGGAACGCCGGTCAGCTGGCAGTTAACAATCAGCGGTCGACGCTTTCGCCTTGGCCGCGCCGACTACCGCTCGCAGCAAGTGCCAACTGCTAATAATTGCTTCTTATTTGCAACACGAAGCCGGGAGCCCGGAAGCCGGACGCCGAATCTCATCCTTGCGGACTTACCGGTGCTCCATCCAGCAGGAACTGGGTTCCGGAGACGATCACTTTGTCGCCGGGTTTGATGCCGTCCAGAACCTCGTAATCATTTCCCACCGTCTGCCCGATTTTGAGCGGCTTCTGCCGCGCCACGTATCCGCCATTTTGCGCTTCCGCAACGAAGGCAAAGTATTGTCCCGCCAGCCGCGATACAGCGAGCATGGGAACCTCAGGATTGTGATGCCTGCCCCAAACGATTCGTGCCCGAATGAATTGCGATTGACGTAGTGCGTCATTGCTGTTGGCGATACGTGCCTTCACCAGCACCGTCTGCGTCGCGCTGTCCACCTGCGGCGAGATAAAGCTCACCCGGCTGTCGGCCAGCGCTTTATCGTTGCTGTCCAGTACCTGCACGGGCAGATTCATTTTGAGTTGCGAAGAACGTTCGATGGGTACATACACGTAGACTTCCAGGCTGCCGGGTTTATCCACCGTTGTAAGTTGAGTGGCGCTCGTGATCCGGTCGCCAACGCGAACCGGAATATCCCCAACCATTCCACTCCACGGCGCCACCACCATGTAATAGTGCAGTTGCACCTGCTGTTCGCTCACCTGCGCATCCAGCGAATCCATCTGCGCATGCGCCGCATCGAGCGCGGACTTCGCCTGGTCGAGATCCTGCTTGCTCACGACACCCGCCGCATAGAGTCCCTGGGCACGATCATACTGCTGCTTCGCCAAACTTAGAGTCGCCTGCTGGGCTGCTCTGGAACTTTCCTGGCTCTTGACCGTGGCCTGCTGTTTGAGGGGATCGATCTCCATCAAAACCGCACCCGCCTGCACCGACTCTCCCGAATGGACGAGAATATTTATGACCTGCCCATCCACCTGCGGCATGATCACGGCGGAGTCGCGCGACTTCAGGGTGGCAACATACTCCGTGGCATCGTCGATCGGAGTTGCGCGCGCCTCTTGCACTTTTACCGGCATCGCTTGAGGGCCGTTGGCATGAGCGCTCTGCGCGGAGTTGCCGGAGCACGCCACGCTCGCTCCGCTTACGGCAAGCACAGTGATGACCAGGCTGTGGGACAGACACTTCTTGGGTCGAAGCAACATAGAGGAATGTGAATTTCGATTGAACTGTTGATTCTAATACTTTACAAGGATTCTCAGGACCTTGTAGCCCTCTGGGTTAGACGAGGGCGCGGGCGGAACGTCATCGCGACGTTGAAGATCCCCGGCGAGCGATCCGGTCGCAAATTAATCGAAGCGGGCCCATTCTGCTACATTGTTGGCCTATGGAGCAGAATTCCTTTCAGCCCACCCGCAGCTTTGCCAGCGACAATAATGCCGGCGTGCATCCGGAAATTCTCGCAGCCATTGCGCGCGCCAACCAGGGCCACGTGGTGGCCTATGGAGCAGATCCCTACACCCGCTCGGCAATTCAAAAATTCGAGGAACATTTCGGCAACGACATCGCCGTCTTTTTCACCTTCAATGGCACGGGCGCGAATGTGCTCAGCCTGCAGGCTCTCACCCGTTCTTTTCAGTCGGTGCTGTGCAGCGACTATGCTCACATCTACACCGACGAATGCGGGGCGCCCGAGAAGCATACCGGTTGCAAGCTGATCCCACTGCCGCAGCAGGACGGCAAGATTACGCTGGACTCCGTGCGGCATGCCTACCACGGCATCGGCGATGAACACCACTCCCAGCCTCGAGTCATCTCGATTACTCAATCCACGGAGATGGGCACCGTCTATCGCCCGGAAGAAATCCAGGAGTTGGCGCAGTTTGCGCACGACCACGGCATGTTTCTTCACATGGACGGCGCCCGCATCGCCAACGCCGCGGCCTCTCTCGGCCAATCGCTCCGCCAGGCTACCCGTGATCTGGGAGTCGACGTGCTCTCTTTCGGAGGTACCAAAAACGGAATCATGGGGGGCGAAGCTGTTGTATTCTTCCCGCCCAACCTCGGCGAGAACTTTCTCTATCTCCGTAAGCAGAGCATGCAACTGGCTTCGAAGATGCGATTCATCGCCGCACAGTTCGAGGCCCTGCTCACCCATGATCTTTGGTATCGCAGCGCCGAACATGCCAACCGCATGGCTGGTTTGCTGGAAAAGGAAGTCAGTCAGATTCCAGGAGTAAAAGTCGTGTGGAAAGTGGAAGCGAACGGCGTCTTCGTCCAGATTCCTCGCTGCTCCATCGAAAAGATCAAACAGCATTACTTTTTCTATACGTGGATCGAGGAGGAATCGATCGTGCGCTGGATGTGCTCTTTCGATACCACAGAAGAAGATATCCGCACGTTTGCAGGCGTGGTGGCTGAGGCCGTGAAGGGCTGACTGGCGGCCTCTCCCCCACTTTTTGGCTATTGCTTTTTACCCCGCTTTTGACTAAATTAGTCCATCCTTCCCCGTAGTACGCGTGTTTGCGTTTTGACCGCTAGTCCCAGGAGAAAAAATGAATCGGACGTGGTTCAGCATTGCCGCCCTTTTGGGCGTCGCGATTTCGACCCTCACTGTTTCCAGCTGCGGGGATCCTCAAGAGTTGCAGTCCATCACCATTCAGCCTGGAACGGAAACCATCGGAAGCACGACGACCCCCCTAGCCGCGGATGCCGGGGCCCAGGTGCAGCTGAGAGCGTTGGGTAGTTATCTGCACCCACCGGTGACCAAAGATATTACGAATCAGGTTACCTGGGCCTCGAATACGCCCCAGATGTTTACCGTCAATTCGACAGGCTTGTTGACTGCCACCGGCGCTAGCTGTGGAGGTACTCTGGTTTCGGCGACGGTGACGACCAACAGCGATGGGTCAGGTCTATCCTCGTCTGGGGCCGTAGTGACTGGCTATATGACGGCAAACGTGACTTGCTTCAGTGGTACGGGACCGACCGTCACGGTGGATTTCGCTGGCACCGGCACTGGAACCATATCCAGTTCTCCCTCTGGCCTCGGCTGTGCCTCAAGCGCCACGGCGTGCACGGGTAGCTTTCCGACCGGTACGGCCCTCACGCTGACTGCGGTGGCAACGAGTGGAACGTTTGGAGGATGGTCGGGGTGCGACGAAAGCAATGGAACGGTTTGCGTCATCAATGACCTGACCAGCAATGTCACGCTTACGGCCACTTTCAACTAGGCGGAGCATTCGGCAGCAAGAATGAGCAGAAGGGAACGGCGCGGCGGGGTTAGAGCTCATTTAGCAGCTTTCCCAGCGTGGCTTTGTGCTTAGCCGGTTCTTTCTTTTTGTGAGGCACCACTTTAGCCGGAGGGGGCGCACCCAGCCGCTCCCGGGCTAGTTCTTTCACCATTTGCACCGCTGCCAACCGTTTTACTTTCTTCTTGCGCGCCATCTTCTGCCAGACCCCGACTTCCATGTTGCCATAGCTTTGTCTGCCGCAAAACTGCAATAATGATTCTTCGCGGTTGGATCGCAGGCCGGCGGTTGAAGAAGCTGTGTTTGGCCAGAGGTCAGCGACTAGCGAATGACGAGCCTGTGATGGAAGAGCGAGATTTTTTTGACGAGCGCACCGAGAAAAAACTGGCAACCTTGAACTGTCCCCACTGCCACCAACCCGCGGAATACGAGGTTACCTGGGTGGTGCGCACCAAGAAGCGTCAGCTTGCTGGCCGCGCCGACGAACGGGACCGCGCCCGCTTCGCCAAAGCCCGCTCCTACATGCTGCGCAAAGATGACCTGATGGGCTGCAAGAATATGCGTTGCCGGAAGCGCTTCGAGATTTCCGGTGTCCAGTCCGTGGTGTTCACCGACTAGTCGACGTTAAGGCGTGAATCCCCGGGAGCCCCTCGAATCCCGCTCGTTCTGCTTCGGCTTCGGCAAAACTCGACATCGCCTGTTCCCGGCCGGCAGAAATCCCGGCATGCCGGTATTCCGCCAGGAACCGCTCGACTCTTGCCCGTGCACGATCCGGAATTCCAGATGTCGAGTCGCGCGCCAGTCAAGCGATCGATTATAGAAGGTGGGAAGTGCTGTTCTTTGCGGAACCGCGCCCGTGTTTCTTTCAGCTTCAAGAAGTCTCCTTGCATTCCAGTCTGAGCGAACGCCGCCAATGCCACGGTCTCGGTGCGCGGTTCAATCCCTTCGATCAAGCGTTCGGCCGACGCGATCGCTTCCCCGTCAATTACCAGCTTCTCGATGCTGTGACACGCCCGGAAGTCGAGCATCCCTGCGGCGGAAATCATATTGATCCCCGCCAGTGCTCCCAGCACCGTCGAAATGCCGCTTTCCATTTCCACTTGCACGTCCATCACTCTGCCATCGCCTGCGACCCGGTGAGCGTGCGTGGGCAGTCCAATATATTTTCCAACCTGCGCACCGACCACATCCAGCAAGGCAGTTTCAATCGCGCCCCTGGGAGTCTTTCCCGTGCGCACCTCGAAAATCGCCGGGGCCGCTCCCCAGACGACGGGCGCACCGGGCGGCGCAAGTTGATGAATCACGATTCCGCTGATGCCCTCCGCCGCCTGCTGCACCACGGATCCCACCCAGGTGACGGGGGCAGTTGCGCCCGCCAGCGGCATGCTGACGATCTCCGCCGGAACTCCCGCTCGCGCCCGATCGACGAGGTTTTGCGAAGCAAACTCTGACCAGTTCAGCGGCGGGGACGGACAGACATCGAAAATAGCCCGTGGCTTGCTCCGCGGCGCTTCGCGTCTTCCACTCTCAATGGCCAGCAATGCAAGCCGAGTATGCAAGCTCGAAGGGAGAATGCACCGGTGACCAGCGGCTTTTCCGAATGCCACAAAACCAGCGAACCGCCGGTCCCAACCCCCGATCTGCGGCGGCACGTCATTGCATGCCATCGCCGTGGATTGCGCGGCAAATTGCGGCAGCATTTCCGCGACCTCAACCATCTTCACTAAGTCCGCGGCCAGCGCCGGACGCGCTTGCTGCGTTTCCGGGTCCAGAATGTTAAGGCACGACGAGCCGGGATCGAAATGAACGTGATCTCCTCCGGGATGCATCGCAGGCCGTCCTTGCCGGTCGTAGAGGTAAAAACTGCGCGGGACGGTTTCCAGCGATCGCCGAGCCAGTGCCTCCGGAATATGAGCCACTCCGTCTGTCACTCGAACATCCGCCTCTGCGCAGCAACTCGACCACGTATGGAGCCACGCGCACCCCGGGTTCCTCGATCAACTGAAACGCCTCTCCCAGAATTCGCACGCTCAGCGATTTGTCGAGCAACTCGAATTTTGGCCTCATGTGCCGGCTCCGGAATTGCTTCTGCTTTCTCTCCATCAGGCTGCGTGCCAGCGTCACGGCGCTCATCGCGTCTTTCGCGTAGCCATCCGCGCCAATCTCCTCGGCCCACTTCCGGGTCACGGGCGCGCCCCCCACCATCACTTTGACTTGTGAACGAAGTCCCGCTTTGACCAGCGCCTCGATCACGCTTCTTTGATTGCGCATCGTTGTCGCGAGTAATGTCGACACCCCGACGATCTCCGCCTTCAGGTCGCGCGTCTTGGCCGCAAACTTTTCTCCCGCAACATCCACTCCGAGAGCATGCACTCGGAAGCCATCCGCGGAAAGCAAAGTTCCCACCAGAATCTTCCCAATCTCGTGGATATCCCCCTCCGTCGTCCCCAGCACAACAGTGCCGGCCATCGGCCGTTCGATTCCAAGTTTTTCAATTCTGGATCCAGCACCGCCATCGCCGCCCGCATCGCCTCGGCGGAGGCCATCATGTCCGGCAAACGCATCTTGCCCTGGGCGAATTGGTCGCCCACGGCCTGGATTCCCGGCACGTAGTCGTTCTGCATGGCATCGAGCGGCGCAAGGCCAGCCGCCAACGCCCGCCGCGCTAAGTCGCAAGCGGTGTCGGGTGCGCCGTCGAGGATGCTTTGCCGCATCGCGGAAAAAGTGTCGTCGGCATGAAATCCCCTCGGCCATGCTCACCTACCGGACCACAGTCGTCTGTGGCTTCGATCCCATCCCGGCGACACAAAGCCAACATTTTACCCGCCCCGTCATCTATACTGATAGGTTTCCTTGTTGCTTCCGGAAGCTACCGGAAGTCAGGAGTGAGATTTGAAAATTTTAGTGTGCATGAAACAGGTGCCGCAGAAAGATGCGCCGCTCAAGCTCAATGAAAGCGGTGCGTGGATCCGCGAGGATGTCTCGTATGAAGTGAACGAGCCCGACGCCTACGCTCTGGAAGAGGCCCTGCGCCAAAAAGAAAAACATACTGGGGAAGTCGTGGTGATTACTTCTGGCCCGGCGCGTTCCCAGCAGGTGCTGCGGGAGGCTTTGGCCAAGGGCGCCGATCGCGCCATCCACCTGGAAGACCATGCCTTCGTAGGACTCGACGCGTTTAACACTGCGAAAGCGTTCGCTGCGGCCATCAAAGACGAGAAATTCGATCTTATCTTTACCGGTCTGCAGTCCGATGACTACGGCTATGCACAGACTGGCGTCATTTTGGCAGAGTTGCTGGGCTGGCCGCACGCCACCATCATCATGCAGATTGAAAAGAATGACGCCGGCATTCGCGTGAAACGTGAACTCGAAGCGGGATTCTTCCAGTTCGTCGACCTGCCTCTGCCGGCGGTGCTGACGATTCAGTCGGGCATTAATAAGCTGCGTTATGCCACCCTGATCGGCATCAAGCAGGCGAAAAATAAACCGTTGCGCAAAGTGTCGCTGGCGGATGTGCAATCCGCGATTAGCGAGAATATGCAAAAGATCGAACGCCTGTACGTTCCCGAGAAAACGAAAAAAACTGAGCACCTCGAAGGATCGCCCGGCGAGATTGCGAAAAAGCTGGTCGACAAGCTGCGCAACGAACTGCGCGTGTTGTAGATATTTTTGTGAGGACAGCCGCCCAAGCCTGCCCTGAGCGAGTCGAAGGGGCTGTCCGCCGAGCGAAGCTCGGCTCGTCTTGCTGAGAACCGAGAACTGACTTTATGTCCGATACCATCTTAGTAGTCGTCGAACAACGCGAAGGAAAACTAAACCGCGTCTCCTGGGAGACCATCACCGCCGGCCAGGCAATCGCCGCAGCTACGGGCTGGGGTTTGGAAGCGGCGGTGGCTGGAGCGAGTGCCTCCGCGATCGCTGCGGAAGTGGCCGCCAAGAAGTTGCAGAAGGTGTATGCCGTCGCTTCGCCAAGGCTAGAGCCTTACACTCCCGATGCCTTTGCCGTGGCACTGCAACAACTGCTAACCGCAAAGCGACCGAAGCTCGTGTTGATGCCGCACACCTATCAGGTGCGCGACTTCGTTCCCAAGTTGGCAACGGCGATGGGGCGCACCGTAATCAGCGATTGCATCGGTTTCAAGTTCGAAAATGCCAAGCTCGTTTTCACCCGCCAGATGTTTCAGGGCAAATTCGCAGCCGATGTCAGCTTCCATAGCGACGCCCCGTGGTTTGCAACCTTTCAGAACGGAGCGTTCCGCGGAGACCAGGCCGAAGCAGGTGCGAGCGCGGCACTGATCGAAACGGTCAAGGTCGAGATTGCGGATGGCGTCATCCGCAACAAGGCGCAGGAAGTTTTCAAGGAAGCGAAACAGGCCGTGGATCTCACGCAGGCCGAGATTATTGTCTCGGTCGGGCGTGGGATTAAAGAGCAAAAGAATATCGAGATTGCCAAACAGCTCGCCGACGCCCTCGGCGGAGATCTTGCGGCTTCGCGTCCCATCTGCGATTCTGGTTGGCTACCGATGGATCGCCAGATCGGATCCTCGGGCCAGACGGTTGCGCCCAAGCTTTACCTTGCCCTTGGCATCAGCGGCGCGATTCAGCACATCGTCGGGATGAAAGGATCGCGCACGATTATCGCTGTCAACAAAGATTCCGAAGCTCCGATTTTTGAAATTGCTGATTACGCGATTGTTGGAAATCTATTCGACATCGTTCCGCCACTGATCGAAGAAGTGAAGAAGGCAAAAGCCGGAGGATAGATAGATCGGCTACGGATTTCGACGGCTCAAGGACTTGACCTTAACCAGTTGGTGATCCGTGTAAATCCGTGACAAGCATTTTCTTATGCTGATTTTCCGCAAACCCCTGGAAGGCGTGGAACGCCCGCAAATGCCGGCGGACGTAGTTATCGTCGGTGGCGGACCCGCGGGCATGGCCTGCGCCCTGCGTCTGTCGCAGTTGATTGACCAGCACAATGCGGCGCATCCCGATTCGCAGCTCAGCAAGGAAAATACTTACGTCCTCGAAAAAGCGCGCGAGATTGGCCAGCATTGCCTGTCCGGCGCTTTGCTCGATCCGCGCTCCATGCGCGAACTGCTCCCCGGATTTGAAAACGAAGCCCCGCTCGACGCTGCAGTCACGAAAGAAGCGGTTTACTTTCTTACGAAGAAAAACAAGTTCAAACTTCCCATTACGCCGCCGCCACTGCGTGATCATGGCAACCATGTCATTTCGCTCAATCGCTTTGTGAAGTGGCTGGGCGGAAAGGTGGAAGAGACGGGCATCACCATCTTTACGGGATTTGCGGGATCCGAACTCTTGTTCGACGGTGACCGCGTCACTGGAGTCCGCACCGACGATAAGGGCGTGGATAAAGAAGGCCATCAGAAATCCAACTTTGAGCCGGGGTACGACTTGCAAGCCAAAATTACGATCCTAGCGGAAGGACCGCGTGGATCCTTAACGAAACAGCTTGTCTCGAAATTGGATCTAGCTCGCGACGCCAATCCGCAAACCTACGGCATCGGGGTGAAAGAACTTTGGGAAGTTCCTGCGGGACGCATCGCGCCCGGCGAAGTGATCTACACGCTGGGCTGGCCGCTGACGCCGAAAGAGTATGGCGGCGCCTGGATTTATGGCGGTAAAGACAACGTCGTCTCGCTCGGCTTCGTCACCGGTCTTGACTACCCCGATCCGCGCCTCGATCCGCAACACGTATTGCAGGATTTCAAACAGCATCCGCTGGTCGCGAAATTGCTCGAGGGCGGCAAGATGATCCGCTACGGGGCGAAGTCGATGCCTTATGGCGGCTGGTGGGCGATTCCGCCGGTGGCGGGCAATGGATGGATGATGGTGGGGGACTCCGCCGGGTTCCTGAACTCGGCGCGGCTGAAGGGAATCCATCTCGCGATCAAGAGCGGCATGCTCGCTGCCGAAACTGCCTTCGAAGCACTGAAGAAAGAGGATTCGTCAGCTGCGGCGTTGGGCGAGTATCGGAAGAAAGTCGACTCCAGCTGGATCAAAGACGAACTGTGGAAGGTTCGCAACATGCACCAGGGCTTTGCGCAAGGGCTTTACGCCGGGATGTTCCACACCGGCTTGCAGATGGTCACCGGCGGACGCGGCGTGCGCAATCGCTATCTCGCCAAAGCGGGACACGAGCACATGCGCAAGCTTGCCGAACTGCCCGCCGATGGAGGCGCTGAAGCGCACCTGCTCGGCCCCACCAAAGGCGACGGCAAACTTACGTTCGACAAACTCACGGACCTTTATCACTCCGGCACCAAGCATGAAGAAGACCAGCCCTCGCATCTGGTCATTCACGATACAAACATCTGCAACACGCGATGCGCGAAAGAATTCGGTAGCCCCTGCCAGAACTTCTGTCCGGCCAATGTGTATGAAATGGTGGATGACGCGTCGCAGCCGAATGGCAAACGCATCAGTTTGAATCCTTCGAACTGCGTTCATTGCAAAACCTGCGATATCGCCGACCCATATCAGATCATTACCTGGGTGCCCCCGGAAGGCGGCGGCGGGCCCAATTACGATGGGATGTGAGCTGCCGAACAACTGCTTTGCCGCGGATTTTCACGGATTCGACCGACCACGCGCAAATCCCAATGAAAGTCAGACCCTTGGGCTTTTCGACTAAATAAATCTGTCATGCGAGTGGTGGCGATTAAATTTTCCAACGCACTCGAGGCGAGCTATTCTGTCGCCTGGAGAAATCATGCACTCCAGAAAGTTTTCCAAGGTTCGACAATTCGCCGCCGTCCTGCTGCTTACACTCTCCGCCTTTGGCCAGCAGTCGGCACCGGCACCGCAGATTCCATCCAGCGGCTTTGCCGACCTCGACCAATACCGGGCCTCTCGCATCGCGATCTTCACCGATGACTTCGGACAGTTGGTGCGCTACCGGGAGGCGAATGCCGCGTTGCCTCCAGCCGGAGCGGATCGCGTTGTCTTTTTCGGCGACTCGATCACTGATCGGTGGCATCTCGGCGAATCGTTTCCCGGAAAGGCCTACGTCAATCGGGGTATTGGAGGGCAGACCACGCCGCAGATGCTCATCCGTTTCCGTCAGGACGTGATCGATCTTCATCCGAAAGTCGTTATCATTCTTGCGGGCACGAATGATATTGCGGGCAATACCGGACCGATGCGGCTCGAGGACATTGAAGCCAACTACTCCTCCATGGCTGAGTTAGCACGCGCTCACGAGATTAAACTGATCTACTCGTCGGTTTTGCCAGTCCATCACTACACGCCGAAGTCTCAGGACCTTTTTGCCCAGCGGTCGCCACAAAAAATCCTGGAATTGAATCGCTGGCTGAAGAATTACTGCGCGCCTGAGTCAACGAGCGGCCTCTCGAACAACTGCGCCTATCTCGATTATTTCTCCGCCATGGCCGACGACAAGGGAGAGATGAAGAAGGATCTGGCTGACGACGGACTGCATCCCAACGCTGCCGGATACAAGATCATGGCGCCACTGGCAGAGGCCGCGATCGAAAAGGCGCTGGGCGCGGCGAAACCCTGAAATCCTTTTCTATCGCCCAAGCTCTATAATGAGACGAGTTTCCGACCGCCTCGGCCTTCGGGAATACCCAGGCTGCGGCGGCGAGGTGGGTAGCGCCGGCATCTCGCCTGCTGGAGGGCGTCTCGCCCTCGGCGCGGCGGCGAGAATGCTTCCACGCGAGACGGCGGCGCTACTGCCGAGGGTGCTGGTGGAAGCGCCGGCGCCTCCCGTGCTTCGCAAGGAGCGCATTGGAAAGGAATCGGCCGCCGGGATGTTCCCGCCTGTCTGTCTCCTTTCTTCGAAGCCGTTCATCGTAGGCCGTTCGTCGTTCGCCCTTTGTGGACGTCCAACGACCAACGTCCAACGACCAAAGATAAACGACCAACGACCATGGTGTTAACCGACAAATTCGGACGCTCCATTACCGACCTGCGCATCTCGATCACGGATCGCTGCAACTACAAGTGTGTGTACTGCCGCACGGGCAATGAAGGGGCGCTTTACGGCGACCTGCCTTTTGCCGACTATTTGCGGATGGCGCGCGTGCTGGTCGGGATGGGAGTCACCAAAGTTCGTTTGACCGGCGGGGAGCCTTTGCTGCGCAAACGGATTGTGGACTTCGTCCGCGAGTTGAGCCAACTTCGCACGCCCAGCGCCAGCAATGGCGGAGACCCGATCGACATTGCGCTTACCACCAACGGCCACCTTCTCGCCGAACTTGCGCAGCCGCTAAAGGATGCCGGAATGACCCGGGTGACGGTGTCGATGGACGCAGTCGATCCCGATCGCTTTGCGCGAATCACCAGAGTGCCCAATGGATATGACCACGTACTCGCGGGAATTCGCGCCGCGCGGCGAGCTGGACTATGGCCGCTGAAGGTGAATTGTGTGCTGATGCGCGGCTTCAATGAAGATCAGATTATTCCCTTCGGGATGTTCGCCCGTGAAGAAGGCGTGACTGTGCGCTTTATCGAGTTCATGCCGCTGGAGGAAGGCCGCACCTGGTCACCGGATACGGTGGTAACTCTCGAAGAGATTCTGACTCGCATGCGGGAGTACCGCCCGCTGGTGGAGATCCCGCACGCGCGTTCGGAAACTGCCCGGCGCTATCGCTTCGATGACGGCGTCGGCGAGATCGGCATCATCGCGCCGGTGTCGCATCCTTTCTGCGGACACTGCAGCCGCATCCGCATTACCAGCGACGGCAAAATCCGTACGTGCCTTTTTTCGGTATGGGACCACGACCTGCACGCGCAGATGCGGCGTGGCGCTTCCGATGATGAATTGGCCGATTTCATCCGCGGAGTCATGCAGAAAAAAGAAGAACGCCACCACATTGGAGAGGCAGACTTCGTGCCCGCGTCGAGAACGATGGTGCACATCGGGGGCTAGCAGCGATCAGGCGGTTGAGAAGCACCGGGAAAGGACACGACTTCCGTGCCGATCGGGCCGCCGAAATCAGCCCTTTTCGCCGCAGAGGTACGTCCCCTTTAAGATCAACACATGAACCGGCTCTGGCTCGTGGCAGCATTGACTTTCTCATGCCCGACGTTGTCGGCGCAGAGCGCCGCCTACCTCGGTTTTGACCGCAACACCTATCCCGGCGACGCCATCCTGAAAACTCTGCACCAGACTTTTTCCTACGCCGGGTACTGGCTCAATAATCCTCCCGGCGAAAAGACGAACACCTGGAGTGGTCACCGCGCAGCGGTCGAATCCGCCGGCCTCGGATTTCTCGTGCTATTCAACGGCCGCCTCTACGCCGCACTGAAATCCATTTCCAAGGCAACCGAGCTCGGCAACTCCGATGCACAAGCCGCAACCACTGCCGCCCGCCACCAAGGTTTTCCCGCCCGGACCATCATCTTTCTCGACCAGGAGCAGGGCGGCCGCATGTTGCCTGAGCAGAAGGCATATCTCTACGCGTGGGTCGACGGCGTGATTGCCGCCGGATTTCGCGCGGGGGTTTATTGCTCGGGCATCCCGAATAAAGATGATGACAATATAGTGACTGCCGAAGACATTCGCCAGGGCGCCGCCGGAAGACAGATGGTTTACTGGGCGATCAATGACGCTTGCCCGCCCGCGCCCGGCTGTGCCTTTCCCGCTCGCCCGCCGCTTCCTTCCGACAGTGGCGTGGGCTTTGCGGAGGTCTGGCAGTACGCACAATCCCCGCAGCGCAGGGACGTCGCCGGCCGCTGCTCGAACTACCATGCCGATGGAGAATGTTATCCTCCCGGAATTCCGCCGGGGCAGCGCTTGCAGGTTGACGTGAATGCGGCTACGTCTCCTGATCCTTCGCAGGGCAGGTGAGAGATCACCTACCCGTTTCGCACCGATGTGGTCTTCGTTGCAATTAAATCCAACCCGCTGCTTTCCTGCATGCGCTAAAATAGGGTACATGTCAGACCGTACATTCACACTTGACGAAGCTCAGTCGCTGCTGCCAGTGCTGGAGTCTCTTTTGCGCACTGCGATCGGCGGCAAGACGCTGATGGAGGAGGTGGAGGGCGAGATGCAGGAGCTCGGCCACCGCATCTTTCTGAATGGTGGCACCCACGTCGATGTCGTCGCGATTGCGCGCCGGAAGGCTGAGCGCACCAAGGCCGAACAACGCGCCAAGGATGCGCTTGCCGAAATTGATTCCATCGGGGTGCAAGTCAAGGATATCGACATCGGACTGCTTGATTTTCCTTGCGAAGTCGAAGGCCAAACCGTTCTTCTGTGCTGGAAGATGGGGGAGAAATCGATCACCCACTGGCACGGTACCGACGAAGGATTTGCCGGCCGCAAGCTCATCGACGAACGCATCGCGCGTTCGAACAAAGCGAATTAGCAATTTGGATCTGCGGAAAGTTCACATTCCAAACAACTTCTCGCCTAGCAACATACTCCAACCTTCGGTGTTTAAGTAGAACAGCCACTCGTCGAGCCAAACTGCTGGATGCGGAAAGCTTCGCACCAGATTTTTTTGAGCAAAAATTCGCCCACTGGCGCTGCCGGTTTCCCCGGGCAAGCCCGATGGGCAAGAGGAAGACAAATGAGGCTTTACAGTGCAGTTCGAGTGCTCGGGTTCGGACTTATGCTGCTGCTCATTCCGGCAGCGCTTTCTTCCCCATCTTCCGCGCAGATCGCCATCGGGATCTCGGTGCGCGTGGGTCCGCCGGCGCTGCCGGTTTATGACCAGCCCATCTGCCCCGGAGAGGGGTATCTGTGGACTCCCGGTTATTGGGCCTGGAGCGATGATGACGGCTATTACTGGGTTCCCGGCACATGGGTGGAAGCGCCGGAACCGGGTCTGTTATGGACGCCCGGATACTGGGGTTGGAACGAAGGCGCCTACCTGTGGAATGCCGGCTATTGGGGGCCGCAGGTGGGATTCTATGGCGGGATTAATTATGGATTCGGCTATGGCAGTTCCGGATTCTACGGTGGCGAGTGGCGTAGCGGAGCTTTCTTCTACAACACTGCCGTCATGCACGTGAACACAACCGTCATCAGAAATGTCTACGTGAACCGCACCGTGATCGTGAACAACAATTCGCACGTGGCATTCAATGGAGGACAGGGCGGAGTGAGCGCGCGGCCAACCCCGCAAGAGGAAGCATACGCCCATGAGACGCATCATCCGCCGGTTGCGGCGCAAATGCAGCAGGAACACGCGGCGAGTCAGAATCGCGCCTTGTTTGCGTCTACCAATCATGGCCGTCCGGCAGTCGCGGCGACGGCGAAGCCCGGCGAATTCAGTGGACGCGGCGTCGTGACGGCGAGGGCCGCTGGAGGGGCCTATCACGCTCCAGCGATGTCGCCGAAGGAAGCGCGGGCATCCGTCCCGGCGGGAAATCGACCGGCGGAGAATCGACCGGCAGAAAATCGCCCTGCGCCTAATGGGGCGAAGGCGGCCAATCGTCCGTTTACTCCGCCCAACAAGAGCAATACGGCGGGCCGACCGGAAAGCGCAAGCAGGCCGGAGAGTGCGAATCGACCGGAGAGCAATACCCGGACGGCTCCGGCTCGAACGAACGAAAGCCACGCGGCGAAGCCTTCCACTGCGACGCCGAGTTCGCGTGCGGAAAAGTCGCCGGCCGAGAACGCTCGTCCGTCGAGTGAATCGCGGACTGAGAATAAGCCCAGCGCCGCGCCGAAGGCCCGCGCGAGTTCGCCGAGGGAGAGTTCGCCCAAGGAAAGCGCGCCGAAAGAAGCTAGCCACAGCGCTCCAAAACCCCAGAAACCGGCTGCGGCGCCCAAGCACGAAAGTGCCCCGCCGAAAGAAGAGCGCAAGTGATGGAGGCCGTTTCGGCGTACTCGATTGGCCAGTGCTGCTTTCAGCACTGGCCCTTTTACTTGCAAGCTTGTGGGACCGGGGCGTTCTTATGCCGAGAACGGCATTGGCCGAACTGGTTCCGTGCTCGCTCAGAAGTGCAATTCTGGCGGGGCCGGAATGCTGTTCTGCTACAATTTTTTACAACCGCAGTGACTGGGAAATCGTAACCTTTAGCTTAGACTCAGCTTGGGCTTAGAATTTAAGAGACGTCGCTCGCTGCGCCTTTCCTTACTGCGGCAGATGTGCGGGGCAGGCGATTAAAAAAGTTCGGGCAGGCGTGTACAAGGAGTCTGAAATAACTATGTCGTCCAACCAGCAGAAACTCCGCCTGGCGGGTGCTTTCGCCGCGCTCGCAACATTGACTCTTGCGGTAAGCTGTACCGGTTTTTTCGTCAATCCGACACTGACCACGCTCACGGTCGGACCCGCATCGCCGCTCATTGAGACGGGATCGACTGGAAACACCGTTCAGATGACAGCTTTCGGCACATACAATGACGGAAGTACGGGCAATCCTGCGGTGACGTGGAGCCTGACCCCCACGGGCATTGCCACGATAAGCACCAGCGGTCTTGTGACCTCAGTCGCCGAAGGCACGGCCACCGTCACCGCAACATCCACGCAAAATCCTTCGATTAGTGGGACTCAGTCCCTCACCGTTACGGTTGGTTGCATTACCTCGATCACAATAGCGCCGACGAGCGGCAGCATCACCGCCAATGCGCCTACGACCTCATTCACCGCGACGGCGGCTACTTGCAATGGTTCTCAAGATATAACCAGTGTTGCCACCTGGACCTCGAGCAACACGGCCATCGCCACGGTCTCCGGTGGTGTGGTCACGGCTACGGCTGGCAATACGACGAACTCGCCCATTACGATCACCGCGTCCGCTGGCGGCATTAACAGCGCCCCGGTCACCGTTACCGTCAGCGGCTTCTGATGGGCCTGGCCGATTTCTGGAATGCTATGAAATCAGATGCCCCATTTTCTCGCGGTTTTTGCGAGCGGTGGGGCTTCTGAGTTTCTTGCCAAGAGTAAGCGCACTGATTGCGCCACGACCACACGTACGTTGTCATTCTGCAGGGTGACTCGATGGTCGCGGTGGATGTGGCCCATGCCGTAGGTCACGTTAAATCCGTAAACCCCACTGGAGAGATCGTGCGCACTGCGCGCGCGATAGGGATCGGCTTCGGGGACTGATGGCACAGGCGAGAACCAGAAATTTTTGCTTGAAGCGTTTGGCTGTCGGCGGTACCTTCGTAATCTCCCCCTGAGAATCCTCTAGCGTTCTAATAGAAAGGCATTTTTGCAGGGGAAGCGCCATGATGAATCATTTGGGATTGTGCCTGTTGGTTCAGTTCTGTCTGGCCTTCGGCGTGGCGGGATTATTTTGGCCGGAGAAACTCATGCCGTTCTTCGAAATCTTGATGTTTCCGTGGACGGCAAGCTATCGCGGCATACGGGCCAACAGCATTGGCGCGATCGGATTGTCACTCCTGCTTTTTGTCCGCTTGCTCGCCGCCGTTCGCTGAATTCCTTCTCTACCCGCTGATCATAAGTGTTTACCGGCGGAATCCGTTCACTCGTCTGGGTGGTAACCTTGCGGTATGCCTCCCGATCGTGACACCACGATCCATTCTCCTAAGCCCCGGCGATCGTCTGCAGTAGTGGTTTTCGCACTCATCGTGGGACTGCTGGTTGGAGTACTAACGATCACAGCGATTGGATGGCTACAGTCGCGAAATTCGGGGCAAGGTTTCCTTAGCCAGGTATGGTCGGCGGTGAGGGGCAGGACGCTCAGCATCGATGTAGGCCAGCCCACCGTGGTGGATCACATTCAGCGGCTGCAGCGCCTAGAAACCGTGGTCTACACCATGGACAAGCTGGTAACCGGGGCGAAAGAAAATCCCGTGTTCCCGGATTTCCTGGCGGGAGACCGCCTCCTGATGATGGTGCATGGCGAGGTGGTGGCGGGGATTGATTTCTCGAATCTGAAGCCCGATGACGTTACGGCGAATGGAAAACAGATTCACCTGCATCTTCCCCAATCACAGGTGTTCCGTACTCGCCTCGACAGCGAGAAGACCAGGGTGTACTCGCGGCAGACCGGGCTGCTGGTACCCACGGACCCGAATTTGGAGACCCAAGTGCGCCAGGAGGGGGAACGTCAGCTGCAAGAGGCCGCGTTGGCCGATGGCATCTTGCGGTCGGCTCAGCAAAATGCGGCTGCGACAGTCACCAGTCTTTTGCAGGGCCTGGGATTTGAAAAGATCGAGATCGAATAGACGAACATGGATTACCGCTGGTTACGTTCGCGTCGTGCGATCGCGCCCTTGGCGTGATCCCGCGCACAGTCAACATTAACTCCCCATGACAGCATGATGGCTTGGCATTCCGCAACCTGCGAGCCCGTCTATCCGCCACAGTGGCTGGTCCCTCCAATTCGGCAGCGGCGCAGCGCGATCGGGAAGAAATCTGCGCGTCTCGTTTTGCCATGCGCCTCTCCTTGATGATTGGCGTGATGATGCTGGTAGGTAAGACGGGCGCGTATTTCATGACGGGTTCCACCGCCGTCCTCTCCGACTTCGCGGAATCTGTGGTTCACGTGGTCGCGGTTGCGTTCGCCGCCTTCAGCTTGAGACTCAGCACGAAACCTGCGGCACCCAACTTTCTCTACGGATACGAACGCATCACATTTTTCTCGGCGGGCTTCGAAGGCGCGATGATCGTATTGGCCGCGTTGTGGATCCTGGTGGCCACCATCGCGAAATGGATGGCGGGATTGAGGTTGGAACACTTGGGCTCAGGCACGCTGCTTTTGCTCGCTGCTGGTTTCCTGAATGCCGGACTCGGCTGGTACTTGCTTCGGGTGGGAAAGCGCAGCCACTCCCTCATTCTCGAAGCCGACGGCAAGCACGTGCTCACCGACAGCCTTACCAGCTTTGGTGTGGTGGCCGGTCTTGGATTGGTGATGCTCACGGGATGGAAGCCCTTTGACCCGCTGATCGCGATTGCCGTTGCCGCAAACATTCTTTGCTCGGGTGGACGGTTGGCGTGGCGCTCAGCAGTGGGCCTGCTGGATTATTCCGATCCCGAAGCGGGGAAGCAGATTCGCGAAAAGCTGGACGCGATTTGCACCGATCTTGGAGTGCACTATCACGGCGTGCGCTTCCGAACGACCGGCTACCGGCAAATCATCGAAGTTCACTTGCTATTTCCGCACGCGACCGAGGTCGGGGAAGCGCATCGCATTGCCACCGCCCTCGAAGAGCGCCTTCCCGTCGAACTGGGCCGTCCCGCCGAGGTGATCACGCACCTGGAATCGCTCGAAGATCACGAAGCTGTCCATTCCAAGGAACACTACACAGGGCGGCCAGAGTAGCAGAATTTTGATCGTTGATCTGTGATGATGAGCGCCCCCGGAACCCACCCTCTTAACCTTCGTCAATCGGAATCAACCATCAACCATCAGCAATTTCTTGGTCGTCCCTAGTCCTTCATCATGGCGTCGATCAGGGCGTAAAGTTGGCTGCGGTCGACCACTTCGACAAAAGGTTTCCCCGAGCGTTTGTTGCTCACCACATAGAGAGTGGGCGTGTGCTGCAGGTTGATTGCCTTCCCCAATTCCTTATCGGCGTTTACCAGCGCTGCGAGTTTGCCATCGGGATCGACCACGAAGGGCAGGTCCACTTTGTGCTCGGTCGCGAACTTTTCCGCAAAGCCGCGCAGGTTCTGAGGAGTGACCTCCAGTTGGTTGGAAAAAATATAATCCCGAAATTCGTTCCCCAAGGCCTTCGAATGAGTGTCGAAATAGCGCGCAATGACTGCCGCGTCGTATGACCATGTATGAAACGGGAGCGGAAAGTCGTGGCGCACTACGGGGATTTTGTAAGTCCGGGCGGCTTCTTCCACCAGCGGAGCGGCACGGCGGCAATCGGGACACTGCAGGTCTTCGAACAGCACGATCGCCACCTGGGCGCCTTTGGGCGGGCGCAAAGCGGGATTCACCGGTTGCTGCGCCGAAGTGCAAGTAGAGATAGCGACCACGGACGCCGCAAGCAGCAACCCCATGGCCAACACATTTCTGGATACATTTTTCATAGTTCGTTTATTTACGAAGAAGTTCGCGTATTCATGAAATTGGGAAGTATCGGAGCCTCCCGACTACCGATCGTTCCACCCCTGGTCCTACGCCTACCTTTATGGTAACTGAATCGGGGATGCGCCGTTAGGATCGAATCGGGAGGGTTTTTGAGAGAGGTGCACTCTGCGTAAACCTTGGATGGAAGAAGATCCAGCGGCAACGCGCTATAGTGAAAGTGCGTCTGGCTGAACCACCCGTCGTGGAGATTGTGAAACCTTTCCGCTTGTTGAACTCCTGCCGGCTCATCGTCACGCTTGGACTCACGGGCATCCTGCTGCTGGGCATTTCCGGCTGCAATCGCCGCCGGCGCCGGGTGCTTGAGGTGAACTACGTGTCGGCGGTGCAGGCCACCCTGCGCGATCAGGTGGCTACCATTTACAACCGTGTGGGAACGGTGAAGAACGGCGACCGCGTAGAGGTGCTGGAGCATGAGAAGCGCTTTTCTCGTGTGCGAACCGCGAGCGGTGTCGAGGGATGGATCGAGCAGCGCTACCTCGTGGATCAGCAAGTTTTCGACGGGCTGCAGAAGTTGACCAAAGAGAACCTGAACGATCCGGTGCAAGCACCCGGTGTGCTGCGCAATGACACAAACTTGCACTTAACCCCCGGCCGGGAGACAGAGCATCTTTATCAGCTCCTGGCGGGAGCGAAAGTTTCCGTACTCAAACGCGGAACGGCGGAGAAGCAAGCGGGAACAGTCGTGCAACCGAAAGCGGGCGGGAAAGCGCCTGCTCCGGCACTGGAAGACTGGTGGCTGGTGCGCGACGCGGAGAACCGTGTGGGCTGGGTGCTGGGCCGCATGGTGGACATCGACGTTCCCCTCGATGTGGCGCAGTATGCGGAAGGGCAGCGTTTTGTGGCCTTCTTTGTTTTGAACCAGGTTGTCGATCCCCACAAAGAGGGCGCAGACAAGAATGTTTCGCAGTATCTGTGTGCCATCACCGAACCGCATGATGGCCTGCCCTACGACTACGATCAGATCCGCGTTTTCACCTGGAACCTGAGAAAGCATCGCTATGAAACGGCCTACCGTGAGCACGGACTCAATGGCTTTCTTCCGATCACTCTAAGTACCGAGAACTTCGACAAGGAAGGCAGGTTGCCGGTTTTCATCCTGCAGGGGAAAGACGATAGCGGCAACGTCAGCGAACGCAAATACAAGATCAACACGCCGATGGTGCGCCGAGTGCTTGCGCCCGGCGAGCAGAAGGAAACGCCGAGGCCGGCGGCGAAGGCGAAGAGCAAGCGGCGGCGGCACTAGCTGCTGTGGCTAGCAATAAAAGTCCGCGATGCTGGCCACGACCCAGCGCTGCTCATCTTCTGTAAGCTCGGGGAACATGGGCAGCGCCAGGACCTCTCTTGCCGCGCGCTCCGATTCAGGGAAATCGCCTTCACGGTAACCGAGATAAACGAAACAGGGCTGCAAGTGCAGCGGAATGGGATAGTAAATCTCTGTCGCGATCTTGCGTGCCGCTAGAAATTCCCGCAGCTCGTCGCGCCGGTAGGCACGAACCACGTACTGATGAAAAACATGGTGCGCGGTTTTTGCTGTGTGCGGCAATCGAACTGGCGCCGAACTCTCAACCGAGTTTTCGTCTGACCTTAATCCGGCATCGGCAAACAATTGATCGTAGCGCGCGGCGCGCTGGCGGCGACCGTCATTCCATTCTTCAACATATTGCAGCTTCACACGCAAGATGGCCGCCTGGATGGCGTCGAGACGGCTGTTCCATCCGAACTCCTCGTGAACGTAGCGGCGCGAGCTGCCATGATTGCGTAGACGGCGCAGGTGCGCCGCCATCTCCGGACTATGGGTGGTGACCAATCCGGCCTCTCCGTAGGCGCTGAGGTTTTTGGTTGGATAGAAACTGAACGCCGCCGAGACGCCCATCGATCCTGCTCGTTGCTCGCCCCAGCGCGCACCGATCGCCTGCGCGGCGTCCTCGATAACCGACAGATGAAATTCTCTTGCGACCTGCAGCAAGCGATTCATGTCAGCGCACTGGCCATACAAATGGACCGGAACTAGAGCGCCCAGTTTGTCGTGTGGACTGCTTCGCAGAAAAGTTTTGACCTGAGCGGGATCAAGATTGAAGGTCAGCGGGTCGATATCGGCAAACACGGGACGCGCGCCTGCGCGCACGATGGCGCTGGCGGAGGCAAAAAAGCTGAACGGCGTTGTCAAAACCTGATCGCCAGGGAGTACTCCAGCGGCCGCTAGAGCCAGCCACAGCGCGTCTGTTCCCGAGGCGCAACCGACGGCATCGCGCGCGCCACAGAAGGCCGCCACTTCGCGCTCCAGGCCTTCAACTTCCGCTCCCAAAATGTAATGCTGAGAGGCGCAGACCTTCTCGATCGCCGCCAGTACTTCCGAGCGCACCTGCAGATATTGCCGATGCAAGTCGAGTATCGGCACGGAAGCGAACGCCTTTACGTCGGGCGCGGGCGGAGGCGATGCCTTCGGTGAATCGGACTTAGTGAAAAAAGTAGTCACAGAAACGCTGATTGTAGCAGCCGGGACAAGAGGAGAGCATACGAACTTCCATAGGATCCTTCCGCAAATGCATCTGCTTCACAGCCATGGCCTGACGCTTGATCGGTATTTTATTTTAAAGGAGTGATTTATCAGGCATTAATTTTGGAGTGTTACCTTCGTAATCTTTCCTTCCACCAACGAATTAACGTCTGATTGGCGTTGAAGCTTCCGCAAAGGGTGGAAGCATGCCTAAAGGCCTTAGAAACAAGAAGGTCCCCGGCGATTCGTGGGTGGGGGGAATGATGCGAGCACTGGGAAATTTTGGTCTGTTGGTTCTGGTGGTATTGATTTTCGCGGCCACGGCATTAGCGCAAACAGGATCGATCGCCGGCACGGTTGCAGACGCCAGCGGCGCCCTAGTCCGAGGGGCGGAGATTACGGTACGGAACACTGCAACGAATGAGGAGCACCAGACCGTGAGTAGCGCTACCGGCACTTACTCGATTACCAACCTTCAGGTGGGCCCGTATGAGATCACGGTGAAGAAAACCGGGTTTAAGCAGTTCCGCCAACCCAGCGTCGAGTTGACCGTGGCGCAAGCGCTCACGGTGGATGCGAAACTCACGGCTGGCGCAGCCAGCGAAGAAATCACGGTACGTGCGGATCGCATGCAGGACGTGGATCTGGAGACTTCGCAGATCTCCAATTTGATCGACCAGAGGCAGATGGCCAGCTTGCCTCTCATCACGCGCAATCCTTATCAATTAGTGTTGCTGTCTCCCGGGACGTCGCAGACCGATAGTGGCAATGCGGGTATTTCCGTGAACGGAGCGCGCGACCGGAATAACAACTTCATGCTGGATGGCGTGGATAACAACGATACCTCGGTGCCTGGTGGCATGGGCGGAGTGCTCAACGCCAATCCCGAATCCACGGAAGAGTTTCGCGTTATCACGGACAACTTCAACGCGGAATACGGCCGCAACACCGGAGCCATCATCGACGTGGTTACAAAGAGCGGCAGCAATGCGTTCCACGGAAATGTTTATTACTTCGGGCGTTGGAATGGCTTCGGCGGAGCGCGTGACTATTTCAATCCAGGTGTAGGGCCAGACGCAGGGCCGATGAACCCTTATATTCGAAACCAGTTCGGGTTCTCCATCGGTGGTCCCATCATCAAGAACAAGACCTTTTTCTTCTTCAACGACGAGATGGATCGTTTCCACACCACTTTGACCGACCAGGCAACCGTGCCAACCCAGGCCTATCTGAACGGAGTGTTCAACTACACGTACGCCAACACTGCCGGCGTCTCGCAGACCATTGCCATGGACTTGACTCCGGCGGGTACGAATAATATATACGGACTACCCTTCGATCCCACGATGCAGAAGGTGTTCGCGAACTATCCGGTGGTGGCCCCGTCTCAGTCGGCCAACGGGATCTCGGGCAATATCTTCTTTCCCACCACGTCGAAACAAAGTACCTACAATCCAACCGTAAAGCTCGACCATCACTTCACGGATCGCGAATCGCTCAGTTTGCGTTATGGATACGATCACTTTTTCGATCCCAACCCGGGCTTCTCGGATATCCTTCCCGGATTCGGAGCGTATGAGGAAAAGAGTATTAGTGAAGGTTTGGCCGCGCAGCTCACCTCGACCCTCAGTAATAACGTGGTAAATAGCTTTCAATTTGGCTGGAACCACGTCTATGCGACGTTCTACCTGGGGAAAGCAACCACAAATGTGTTGGACGCTCCGGGCGGTGTGGACAGTATAGGAAATGGATGGGATTACGCCCTGGATCCGTTCTCGAGCTTCGCGAGCGAACTGGGAGGGTCCGACGGCCAGGCACGCAAGACTGGCACAATCAGCTACACGGAAAATCTCACCTGGGTCCATGGAAGTCACACCTTCAAATTCGGTTTTGATTTCCGCGACGTGGGTGAGAGCGGCTATGACGATTTCGACTCGCGCCGGCAAGTGACGCTGGACCCCGAAGCGGCATTTGAATACGATCCGGGCGCTTTGGCTGGCGAGCCCACGAATAATTCGGATCCTCTGAACCGGATTTTGGTGGATGCGGCGAACGCATACTGGGGTCTGGCCATTCAAGATGAACAATCGCAGTTCTTCAACAAGACTGCGGTGCGGCAGCCCTCGGACAACAAGTTTTTCAAGCAGCACGAATTCGATTGGTATGGTCAGGACAGCTGGAAGATTCGGCCGAACTTTTCCCTGAATCTGGGACTGCGTTACCAACTCAATGGCGTTCCCTACGAGACCAGCGGAAACCTTTCGAACCTCTTGCAAGACCCAGGCTCGTTTGCGGCCGGACAGCCTGTGACTTTTAGTATCGTAGGTCCGGGATCGGGACATCAGCTCTACCAGCCGGACTACAAGGACATCGAGCCGCGCTTCGGATTTGCCTGGGATCCTCTGAGGGATGGTAAGACGGCGGTACGTGGCGGGTTTGGGATCTTCCACGACCGGACTTTCGGGAATGCATTTGGAAACGTGCGCGCCGATCCGCCGTTCGAGGCCACCTACAGTACCTTTCCCATGGAGACCCTTAATAACTTTTTCGCCTCCGGCTCGTTTCCTGGACAAGTTCCCTCTCAGATACCGTCGGCGTCTATTCCGGATGGCACTGCGACCCCAGGTCTCGTGACATTTGACACACATTTCCCTAACGCCGCCAGCAACAACTGGAACTTGGGTATTCAGCGGGAGGTGCGGGGCAGCAACGTCATCGACGTTGCTTACGTCGGAGCGATGGGTGTCCACGTCTGGGGAGAGCGGGACGGAAACCCGCCCGATCCCAATTTGGTAGCGCAGCTGGTGGCATTCTGCGTACCCGGCAATCCACTCAACACCGGCTTTAGCACGCCATCCGGACAATGCGACTCAACGACGGTTAGCAGCACCAGCTTGTATATCGGCGCGACGCCCAGCCAAGGTTTCGACGATTTGCCGTTCAACGCCGTGAACAACAACGCGTTGCTGCAACCCTACTACCAGATCAATGAATTCAACTCCATCTACCACGGGATGCAGTCCAAATTCACCCACCGCATGAGCCATGGACTGCAATTCCAGGCGTCCTACACGTGGTCGCACGCGATCGACAACGCGGTTGATCCGCTCACGCCCGCTGTCGGGGCACACCCCTTCCCCCGCAACTCTCTTGACTTGGGAGAAAACCGCGGCAACTCTGACAACGACACCCGCCACGTCCTGGTAGCGAACTATATTTATGAATTACCTTTTGGCCGGGGTAAGAACTATCTAAGCCAGGGAATCGTGGGACGAATTATGGAAGGCCTGGAAATGGACGGTATCTTCACCGCCGAGACCGGACATCCCTTCCAGGTTCGTGGAACCGAGGACACCCAGAGAACGGGCGTCGCCGCCTGGGGTTACCAAGTGGGTGATCCGTTTGGACCGCCAACCGGCTCGGGATGTTCCGCCGGGCCCTTCCCACCGGGCGGCGGTTATGCCTATGTCAGCAATCAGTGCGCCTTCACCAATCCCCCGTTCGGATCTCCGTCCAACAATGAGCGCAACCAGTTTTATGGACCCGGATTTTGGAATTGGGACGTAACGCTGGCGAAGAGGATGACGATCACGGAGCGGGTTAAGGCTGAACTCCGGTTCGAAGGCTACAACATTTTCAATCACCCACACTTCCTCAATCCAGGAACGGACGCGGCCGGACTGGGCAACCTGATCGGGCAGCCGCAGTTTGGGGTTATTACCCAAACTTACACCCAACCGGACGGAACCACTTCCGCCCGCCAGATTCAGGTTGCACTGAAAATCCTCTTCTAGCTTTGTAACCTTCAACTCTCAGCGGCCCGTGGCGATCGCCACGGACCGTTACTTTTTAGCTGAATTTTCGTCGACGCCGAAGACGTCGTTATTTTACTTTCCAAACATCGGATAGTGGCTGGCTGCTCCCATGAAAAACAGCATTACTACGGACAAGAACGCGTTGGCTCGGGAGGCGAGGAAGGCCTGCCGGGCCATGGCTTTGGCTTTATCGGGCATGGGCGTGCCATTCGCGGCGTTGTCGCGGGTCCATTGAATCATGCGCTTCTGGATGCGCCAGATGACTCCCCAAACGTTGAGCAGCATGACCCAGCCGATGCCTCCGCCGATGCCGATCGCGAGCAAGTGATTACTTTCCCAACCGTGGCTGTTCATGCCCAGAAAGAGCCATGCTGCCATCACGACGACGATTGCATACACCACGCCGATGAAAGCGCCTTTATCAAAGATTCCCTTGCCCGGGATCAGGCAGGCGTAGAGCACTCCCCAGACAATTGTCCAAATCATAAAGAAGCTGCCCATCACTGCGCCGTGGGAGGGATTCAATCCTAGTATCTGGCCATTGTGAACGTCGGACGTCACAATGCTTTCCCAGTAGATGATTCCCGCGAGCACGGTCAATGCCGCCGACATGCGGAACCACCACAGGGCGCGCGTCATGAGTGCAGGCATCACTTTGCCCTTCGTGGTGGCGTCCAGTTCCTTCATCAAAGGGATGTTCACCAGATTGAAGAAATAGAGCAGTCCGATCCAGGTGATGCCGGTGAGAAAGTGAATCCAGCGGACAAGCATCAGGAAATTAATTTTGAAGTCATGCGGAAGGTGGATGATGGGATCCAAAAAAGTTGCCAGAGCTGTGCTTGCCATGATGCGGATGCCTCCTACAATTTCACCGGGACAGAATTGACCCACGCGGGCGATTGTACACAACCGTACGGTTGCTTAAACGTCAGCGCCGGCGATTCCGCTCAGAGCACAGAGGCTTGCGCGGTAGGATGCGCCCCGCGCGCACCTACATCGCGGTAACGTGCGGAAGAAGGAACCTCCGTAAGTTCGATGTTGAAATGCTCGAATGGACGCCGTATTGTACTCGCAGTTGCCTGCCCAACGCTGCCGCCTTGAGGGATCGAGGCGGCAAGAAGGCAGGTTTGTCCCCCCGTATTCCTTGCGCGAAAGGCCGCGAGGAGACGCTGTTGTTTTGAGCTGTTCCCGAGGCGAACGCCGAAGGAGCTAGTTGAATAGGTCGCAGTTCAAAAGAATCAAGGAGATCGGCTATGGAAAACAGCAAGCCGGCGCAGAACATCCAGGATTCCTTCCTTAATACTGCGCGCAAAGAGAGATTAAGCATCACGATCTATCTCTTGAGCGGAGTAAAACTGACTGGCCGTATTCGCTCCTTCGATAAATATTCCGTGGTGCTGGAGGCTAGCGGACAGGAGCAATTGATCTTCAAGCACGCCATCTCAACCGTGGTGATGGGGCGAACCACGCCGCACGGAGCGCACGCGGTGCACCCTGACGCCAAAGCTGTGGCCGCGGCCGGGACGGCATCCTCTTCCTCGTCCTCATCGGCGCCGGCAACGGCTTCGGCGGCGAGCGCTTCCGGTAGCGAAACGTAGGCATTTTCGCTTGCGCAGGTCCCATCCCAAGAAGACTCGCGATCGGTCGCCCGTATCCGGACGTGCGCCTTTCGGCGCTGATACCGTGCCTCCAGAAAACCCGCCCGAGAGGGCTTTCCTGGTTGGGCTTGACGTACGCACGCGCGGCCGCGGCGCCGCGAAGGTTACCGCCCAAGCGATGGCGGCGAGGGATGCCGCTACCGCTTCGGCCACAGAAGACAAAGCCGGCGCGGGGGTGCACTCCTCAGCGAAGTCCAGCGGCAAACCAGGCATTCCAGAGTTTGATGCCGACGAATCACTGGTTGAACTGCGCACGCTCGCGGGAAGCGCGGGGGCTGAAGTGGTCGGCGAGATTCTGCAGCGTCGCGACCGGCCTGACCCCGCCACTCTGATCGGCGCCGGCAAACTCGAAGAAATTGCGGGCGCGGCCGCGTCGGTGAATGCCGACCTGCTTCTTTTCGACCACGACCTGACCGCATCGCAACAACGCAACATCGAAAAGATCGTCAAGCGCCGGGTGATTGACCGCACTCAGCTCATCCTCGATATATTTGCGCGGCATGCGCGCACCCGCGAAGGCCAGCTGCAGGTGGAATTGGCGCAATTGCAATACATGCTGCCGAGGCTGGCCGGACGTGGCATCGAGATGTCGCAACTCGGCGGCGGCATCGGCACGCGCGGACCGGGTGAAACGCAGCTGGAAACCGATCGGCGGAAAATTGCGCGGCGCGTTCGGCACGTGGAGCAGCAACTGGAGAACGTGCGGCGCATCCGGGCCCAGCAGCGGCAGCGGCGGGAGTCGGCTCCGGTGGCGACCGTGGCTCTGGTGGGCTACACGAACGCGGGAAAATCGACTTTATTTAACGCACTCACCCGAGCCGCAGTGCTGGCTTCGCCACGCATGTTCGCCACGCTCGACCCGACGATCCGGGCGGTGGTGCTGCCGTCGAAGCGCAAGGTGCTGCTCTCCGACACGGTGGGATTTATTCGCAGCCTGCCGCACACGCTGGTCTCGGCGTTTCGCGCCACGCTCGAGGAAGTGCAGCGGGCGTCGTTGATCCTGCATGTGTCCGACGCCAGCAGCCGTCTCTCTGCCGAGCAGGATGCGCAGGTGGAGATTGTCCTGAAGGAATTGGAAGCGGAGAAGAAGCCGCGCCTGCGGGTGATGAATAAAGTCGATCTGCTGGACGTGGAAGTGGCCGACAGCTTACGCGATGACGCCAAAACCGTTTACGTTTCGGCCGTGGAAGGCGCTGGCCTGGATCGCTTGCTGGCGCGTGTCGACGAGATGATCGACGAAGATCGCGTCAGCCGATTGCATCTGCGAGTCCCGCAGGGGGAAGGAAAGATACTGGCCATGCTCGAAGCCAAGTCGCGGATTTATTCGCGGACGTACAAAGACGGCGCGGTCGATTTGGATGTAGAAGCGCCGGAGTCCATCGTCAGAAGGGTGAGGCAGTTCGTGATGGAGTAAACTTGCCGCCTCGCCATGGGAAGGCTCAACTCGTGCCCGCGCTCCATGAGGCCGGCCTTCCGATCAGGGAGCGATTCATGCTTGCACCTCGATACCTTGTCAGGTTCGGCCTTACGATCGCAATCTTCTTTCCCGGTTTCGCACTGCCTGCCAGCGACACGATCTTGATTCACGGGCACATCTACACCGGCAATTCAAGAGCTCCCTGGGCCCAGGCGCTGGCCATCACCGGTACTGGCATTGATGCCGTCGGGACCGATCAGGAGATCCTCAGTCGGCGGTCGGCCGAGACCGAAGTCATCGATCTGCAGGGGCGAACCGTAGTTCCGGGATTTTCTGACGATCACACTCACATGTGGTTCGGCGCGCTGGAGCTTCACGGGCTCAACCTCTCGACTCCCGAGTCGAGCATCACGCCGGAAGAAGACCCTGAAGGCGTGGTCGCCAGAATCAAGGCTTACGCCGCGAGCCATCCCGACGACAAAGTTCTGTTTGTCCGGGCCGACTTCAGCACGACCCCGCCAGCAACGCCCAGGCAGGAGTTGCTGGACCGCGCGGTGGCAGACCGCCCCGTCGTGGTGCACAACTCGAGTGAACACGCGCTCTGGGTGAACGCCCGCGCCATGGCCCTCGCCGGAGTTACGGACCAACCGGTGGCTGATCCGGGGGAGGAGAAGTACATCATCCGCGACGCCAGTGGTCATCCCAGCGGGGTTCTGATGGAGGCTGCGATGGCGGTGATGGAGCGGGCCTTGGCCAGCCAGTTTTCGGTGGAGGAAAAGCTCGCCTTGCTGCGGGGCGCTTCGCAGCACCTCAACAGCTACGGCATCACCAGCGTAACCAACGCGACCGGGGATCTGGCGGAGATCCAGCTGTATGCCGCTTTGCGGGACCGTGGCCAGCTCACGGTCCGCACCCGCACGGCCTTCGGCGCAGTAGCGGTGAACCACCACTTAACGCCTGAATTTCTGGCCGACCTGGAAAAGGCGCGCACGCTCTACCACGACGACTGGGTTTCAGCGAATCTGGTGAAATTCTTTGTCGACGGAGGCACCGGCTTGATCCCGCCCCTAACCTATGAACCTGCGGAATACAAGAGACTGGTTCTCGAACTGGACAAGCGCGGCTATCAGATCATGACCCACACCTACCGTCCCGACTCGTCGCGATTGGTAGTGGACACCTATGAAGAAGTTGAGAAGGTCAATGGTCCGCGCGACCGGCGTCTTCGTCTGGAGCATGCAGACTTTGTTCCAGCGCAAGATATCCGGCGGCTGGCGAAACATTTCATGATTGCCAGTATGCAACCCACTTTCTGCTGTGACGAGAATGGCTCGAACTACGATCCGCGCGATCGCACCACAACCGACCGGTGGCAGAGTATGGAAAAAAGCGGAGTCACGCTGGCTTTCGGTAGCGACTGGCCGTGCACCTGGCCGCCCAACCCACTGGTGGCGATCCAGGAGGCCGTCACTCGCCAGATTTGGCGGCCGGCGAAGGGGGGTAGTGATTTTCCCGGAGGCACCTTCGACGGCGCGGGCCAGGGAGGAACAGTCCCAACCAAAGAGTCGTACGTTCCCGAAGAGCGGCTGACGGTCGAACAAGCCGTAAATGCCTATACGCAGGGCTCAGCCTATGCCAGATTCTCTGAAGACCGGATTGGAACGCTCGAGGCGGGGAAGGAAGCCGACCTCGCGGTACTCTCGCAGGATATCTTTTCGATGAAGCCCGAAGAAATTGGGAAGGCCAGAGTAGAGATCACGATGGCGGGCGGGAAGGTGGTCTTCACAAAAGGAAAGTCATTCCCTGCCAAATTTTAAATGGGCCGGCAACCAAGAAGCGGTGACATTCCTTGGCTAACGGCCCATTCGATCCTGAATTGGATCGGAGGTGATGTTTCTATGCTAATCCTCTTAACGCGGAAGTCAAGGGTTAGTTCGAGAATTCTGCCCTACGGAGGTCATGCGATTCCCGGTACGCTTGATCGCGCCTGGTGTGTCGTACCGGGACGGAAGTCACCGGCAATCGCGCCAATCGCGC
>Ga0187875_10000373_pt1 | contig 39098 bp, 33 predicted proteins | sample June2016WEW_17_1_2_FD_132978 | JGI IMG/M metagenome (GOLD analysis project Ga0187875, IMG submission 132978) | Peatland microbial communities from SPRUCE experiment site at the Marcell Experimental Forest, Minnesota, USA - June2016WEW_17_10 | ecosystem: Environmental > Terrestrial > Soil >...
CCCCCCCTCAACCGCACCCTCCCGACGAGGCCCGCCCGAGTGGAGGCTTTCGCGCTTCCACATGACGAGAATCGCCAACAATTGCCGGACAATCCCCCAGCCGGCGCGCAGTGTGTCATACGAAGATAATTCCTACCAATTTAGCTGTTGACTTACCAAACCACTTGTTGTAGGATTATTCCTGATGAAGGCTACCAACAGAACCGATACCATCCGCTTCACCGTGAAGGGCCAGGTGGTCATTCCCCGCTGGCTCCGAAAGGAATTCGACATCGAAGCCGGCACCCGCGCCGTCGTCCAGGCCACGCCAGAAGGCATCCTCCTCAAACCCGTCACCGCCGCTAGCATCCGACGCCTCCGCGGCATCCTCAAACGCAAACCCGGTGAACCATCATTTGCCGAAGAATGGGCGAAGCACAAGGCCGACGAAAAAACGTTGGAGGACGCCAAGTATGCCCGCATCACCGGTTCTCGATAGCTTCGCCCTGCTCACCTTTCTTCGCGACGAACCCGGCACCGACAAAGTCGCCGCCATCCTCGAAAAAGCGCGCGCCCGCGAACAGCCCGTCCACATGACCGAAGTCAACTACGCCGAAGTCCAGTACATCGTCCGCCGCAAGGACGGCGAAGCCGCGTGGCGCGTCGTCGCCGGCGAACTCATCGCTATGCCCATCGAATTTCATCCCGCCGATCGCACCCTTGCCGACATCGCGGCGGACCTCAAAACCCGCTTCAAACTCAGTCTCGCCGACGCCTTCGCCGCCGCTCCCGCCAAGACCCGCAACGCCGAGCTTGTGACCGGCGACCTCGAGTTCAAGGAAGTCGAAAGCGAAATCAAAATTAGCTGGCTGAAATGAAAACGCTGTAGCGGCGACTACGTCCGCCCTCTTCAAATTGTAGGGCGCGATGCCCCACGTCGTGCCGGGGTATCGCGCCGCGTTGTGCCCAGGTCGCAATCCCCAATCTCAAATCTCAAATCCCCTTCGCCCGACCCGCCTACCGCGGGCCTTGTCCAACTCAGGCGGATTGCCCCCAAGCATTCGGGCTTGTCGCGGAATCCCCCGGTATCTACACTGCCTGCTTAATGAAGGAGGACTTTTTCGCCAAACTGGACGCGCTCGTCGCCGCAGCCAAGCAGTACCGCACCGCGCGCTTTGGCGAGGTCGACCCTGAAGAAGCCACGAAGCAACACCTGATCGAGCCGCTCCTCGAGTCCCTCGGATACACCCGCGACTGCTACGACAAGGAATTCCACATCCTCGGCGATCAGGTCGATTATCTCCTGAAGCACCGCCGGCCGCTGATGTTTCTCGAAGCCAAGAGCCTCCTCGACCGCTCCACCAACCTCTTTGAAGCGCACCAACAACAGGTCACCAGCTACATCCGCAATTACCGCATCAGCCCTGAGCAGGCGCAGATGGAGCACCCGGTCAATTGGATCGTCCTCACCAACTTCGCCCAGTTCCATTTCATCCGCGTCAACGAGAAGACCCCCTCATTCGTGTTCCGTCTGGACGAACTGATCGCCCGCCGTGAAAAACTTTGGGAATTACTGGCCCTCGAGAATCTCGAAGCCAACCGTATCGACGAGCTCTACGACCAGGAACAAAAAGCCGACCTCGACAAACGCTTTCTCGCCGACCTCAAACGCTGGCGGCTCATCATCGCCAACGGCTTTGCTCTCCGCAACCCCAATATCTCGCTCCCGGACCTCACCAAGGCCAGCCAGCAGTTGCTCGACCGGTTCATCTTCTGCCGCATGCTCGAAACCAACCGCCTCATCGAATACAATAGACTCGCCCGCGCTTTCGCCCATTACGAGGAACTCTATCCGCCGCCAGCCACCAAGCCGTTCGCCGAAGTGCTCAAAGAGTCGCTCTTTGCCGAGATCAAGCGCGACTTCAACACGGAACTGTTCATCCGTCCGCAACTCTGCGATCAACTCGCCATCGACAACATCGCGCTCGCGGTTGTCATCGGCCACGAGCCCCTCACGCCCGACGTGGCCGGCCAATGCGGCATCGACCAGGGACAGGGGGAGCTGCTCGCCTCCTACAAGGATTTGTACGGCTACGATTTCTCCCGCATGTCCACCGATATCATGGGCGCGGTGTACGAACGCTTCCTCGCTCACAAGCTCGACCGCGCGGGCGGCCGCATCACCATTGAAGATACCGACGAACTCCGCAAAAAAGAGGGCATTTACTACACGCCCCGCTACATCGTCGATTACATCGTCGACCACACCGTCGGCGAGAAGGTCAGGCCCATTCTGACCGAGGCGCTCGCCCTTGTCGCTTACAAGAACTACAAGCCGGCTCTGACCAAAATCCGCGAACTCCAGCACATCAAGGTCCTCGACGCCGCCATGGGTTCCGGCTCCTTCCTGCTCCGCGCTTTCGACACCATCGCCCAAGCCTACGCCGACTACAACGCCGAGTGCCGCAAACAGAAGCAGGAACGCGGTCGCGCCACCCTCATGTTGTTCGACGCCCCGCAGGAGATCGCCGAAACCGTCGATCACATCGGCATCCACGTCGCCAGCGAAAATATCTTCGGCGTCGACCTCGACGAGCAGGCCGTCGAAGTCGCCAAGCTCAACCTCTGGATACGCCTGATGATTGCCGAGCGTGATGTGATCCGCGAAATCCTGCGCGTCCGCAGAAACGGCGAGAAACCGCTGAATCTGCTGCCCACGCTCTCCAATAATCTGAAACGCGGTAATTCGCTCATCGACGACCCGGCCGTCGCCGGCGACGCCGCGTTCAATTGGAAAACCGAATTTCCAGACATCATGCAGCGCGGCGGCTTCGATTGCGTCATCGGCAACCCGCCGTTCGAGCGTCTCCAGATGATGCAAGGCAGCAAGCCGGAAACGGTCGAATTTCTAAAAAGCAACTACAAGTCTGCCACCGCTGGCAATTTTGATATATATGTTTGCTTCGTTGAACGAGGTTTATATCTACTGGCGCCTGCCGGTGAGTTTGGGTTTATCGTCCCGCACAAATTCTGTCAGTCCGAATATGGCAAGCCTCTTCGCAAACTTCTTGTGGATGGCCAACATGTCCATCAAATAGTTCATTTCGGTGACGAACAAGTCTTCACACAGGTTACGATCTACACATGTCTGCTGTTTTTGAGCAAGGCTCGTAACGAGAAGTGCCTGTTCATTGCGGCGCATGACCTTGCGGCATGGCGTGAGACCGGAAAGAGTGCAGAACGCGAGATCACGATCAGCGGTGCATCTCCGTGGAATTTCATCGGCGCTGCCGGGGCAACACTCTTTGAGAAGCTCGGCAAAGAGCCACAGAAGCTTGGCGACGTGGCCGACATATTCGTGGGCTTGCAGACAAGTGCTGATGATGTGTTCATCCTGAACGTGATCGAGGAAAAGCGTGATACGTTACGGTTGTACTCACGAGCCTCCGGCAAGGACGTGACGCTTGAGCGAGCGCTGTGTCACCCGTTGGTCAGCGGAGAGGACGTCACAGCTTATGGGACACTGACCGAGCGGCAGATCGTCATTTTTCCCTATGTGGTAGCGGGCGGGAAGGTCCGGTTGCTCGACTTCGACGTGATATTGAAGCGTTTCCCGAAGACCGCCGCCTACTTTCTCGACCACAAGAAGCGACTTGAAGACAGGGAGAATGGCAAAGCAAAGGGTTCAAAGTGGTACGGCTACCTTTACTTGAAAAACATGGCACGCCAGTCCCTCCCGAAGCTCTGCGTGCCGCGCCTAGTGGATAAGCTGCATGCCGCCTACGATAAAGACGGGGAGCACTTCCTCGACAACGTAGACGTCGGTGGGGTGACCTTGAAGCCGGACCTCGAGAAGATTGGGCTACGATACTTGCTCGCCCTATTGAACTCGAAACTAATCCGCTGGTACTTCCCGTCAGTCAGTGCGCCATTCCACAGTGGTTTCTTCTCCGCCAACCGTCAGTTCCTTAGCCAGATCCCGATAAAATTGGCGACGACGAAGGCCGAGAAGTCGGCGGCGGCGCAGGTCGTAAAGATGGCGGACACACTCCAGTCGGCGCATCGCCGGCGGCTGCAACTTCCACGGAAATTGATTGCGGAGGTGGCGCACAGCCACCGCACGGACTGTGCTCTCGCCCACTATCTGCAAAAGGATTACAAGGCAGCGGTAACGGCGGAAGTCCTGATTGACGACCTGCGGCGCAAGGGGTTCGTGCGTGAGATTTTGGTCCAGTCCGGAAAGAAGCACATCATCATTACCGCCGAAGCATCCGATACCAAGGACGCTTCGCCGGTAATTCAGCCGATTGTGCGGCTGACCTTTACCAACCCGGCGTTGCAGCAGTTTGTCTATGCCTCGTGGCGAAGTTTCTTGGAAACCAACGCCCGCAAGAAGACTTGGACGACCGGCAAGGCGCCGCAGCCGATTTATGATTTGATCGTCAACGCTCTCCAACCGCTGGCGTTCTTCCACATGAGCGCCGCCGACAACCTTCGTGCCATCCGTGACCTGATGAAGTCTGTCGCGAAAGAAGTTGGCACGTCCGACCTCGCCGCCCTCGAACAAGAAATCGCCGACACCGACCAAGCCATCGACCGCCTCGTCTATGATCTCTACGGCCTGACCGAAGAAGAGATTGCGATTGTGGCGAGCGTAACTAGGTGACTTGCCCCGGCGAAGTAGGCCCGCTCGCCATTTTGGTGGATGACCTCTACGCAGCAAGGGCGCTTTCAGCGCCTCCCACCGCCCCCCAAGGAGAAACCGGTTGACAGCCCCGTAACCGGGCGCGTATGTTTACCCACGTTGTCGGAGGACTTAATCCCATGGCTGACGAGCATCCTGAGCAAAAACGACCCGAAGAAGAGTCGAAAAAAGACACCGTTCGCATCAATTTGCCCCCCGGCTTGACCGGTCGCGGCGGCCCGAGCACCGGTGCCCCGCCGCCCATCGCCAAGCCCAAAGCCCCGGGTGCTCCCGCCAATCCCGAGGAGGAAGCCAAGAAGGAAACCGCCGTCATGAGCCGTCCGACCGAGGCGCCCAAGCCGAAGAAGGACACCTCGCGCGTCCAGGTCGTTGCCGCCAAACCGATCACGGCGGATTCCCCTCGTCCGACGATCAAATTGCAGCGCGAAGACGGCGCTCCTCCGGCTCCCGAAGCCGCCGCCGCTACACCCGGTGCTGGTCCGGCCGGTAAAGCTGTCAAGCCTGTCAGGCCTGTCTCCGTCGGCGCCGGTGCGCCCAGTGGCGTCGAAGCGGCTCTGTCCATCGTGGCCATTGTCCTGTCGCTCGCGGTGGCCGGGTACCTGGCCTATATCGCTTTCGGTTGATTCGGCCGAATCGGACACCCCCGGTTCTGCATCCTAGGTTCGGAAAGATATTGGAGAAATTCCATGGCAAATCCGCATGTTGTGACGCTTTCGGCAGGCAATTTCGAGCAGGAGGTCGATAAATCGGCCACGCCCGTGCTCGTCGATTTCTGGGCGGAATGGTGCGGCCCGTGCAAAATGATCGCGCCGTTGCTCGACGAAATCGCCGAGGAAAAAATCGGCAAGGTCAAGATCGCCAAGGTCAATGTGGACGACAATCAGGAGTTGGCCACGCGGTTCGGTATCCGGGCGATCCCCACGCTGCTGCTGTTCAAGGGCGGCCAGGTCAAAGAGACCATCGTCGGCATGGCCGGCAAAAAAGACCTCGAGAAGAAACTCGCGTCGTACATCGGCTGAACCACGACTTCCAAACAAATCCGCCGAGGCGCACACTCGTGCGCCTCTCGTTTTTCACTGCAACGCTTTCTCCTGGATCGCCATCAGCAGTAAGCTTTTTCCTCTCCCCCCGGGGGGAGCCGAGTCCGCGAGACGCCGCTGTCGTTTGCGGCAAAGGATTAAGGTGAGGGGGCAAATGTTCGCTCCGCCTACCCCTGTAACGCTTTCTCCTGGATCGCCATCAATTCCGCCACGCCCTCCCGCGCCAGCTTCAGCATCGCCATCATCTGCCGTTGCGTAAACGGCGCGTCCTCGCCGGTTCCCTGGACCTCGACGAAATTGCCTTCGTCGGTCATCACCACGTTCATGTCCACCGCCGCCTTCGCGTCCTCTTCGTAGCACAAATCCAGTAACGGGACGCCATCGAGCAGCCCCACGCTGACCGCCGCCACGCCGGATTTGATGGGGCATTCCTTGAGAACGCCGTCGCTTTGAAGTTTGTTCATCGCCAGCATCACCGCCACATACGCGCCGGTGATGGACGCCGTCCGCGTCCCGCCATCCGCTTGCAGCACGTCGCAATCAATCCAGATCGTCCGCTCGCCCAGCTTTTCGATGTCGGTGACCGATCGCAACGCGCGTCCGACGAGCCGTTGGATCTCCTGCGTGCGTCCCTCGACGCGGCCACGCGTCACTTCCCGTGGTTTGCGCGGCGCGGTGGCATAGGGCAGCATCGAATACTCGGCGGTGATCCAGCCCCCGGTCACGCGCTGCTCGCGCATCCACCGCGGCACACCGTCCTCGATCGACGCGGCGCACACCACGCGCGTGTCCCCCATCTCGATCAACGCCGATCCCGCCGGCTGCTTGACATAGTGGGGATGGATTTTGACAGGACGAAGCTGGTTCGGGCGGCGACCGTCGACGCGTTTCATGCCCCGCTAGAATGGGCGGGGGCCAATGGGGAGGCAAGCAATTTCTCCGCCGCCGTCGAGCGATCGCTCACACAGGCGATGGTGACGCCGAGCCGGCCAGTACGGGGGCATGGATCACGTCCCGGACTTTCTGGGCAAGGTCCGGCAGGTCGAATGGTTTCTGCAGGTAGCCCCGCAGACCCTTCCGGCGCATCCGGTCGGCGACGGATTCTTCACAGCCGGTCAACAAAACCACCCGAACATCCGGATTGAGACGTTGCAGTTCCTCGAACACCGAGTCGCCGGACATTCCGGGCAGCAGGTAGTCCAGCAACACAATGCTGATGTCTCGGCCGCGTTCCTGATAGAATTTAATGGCCTCCTTCGGACGCGAGGCCGTATGCACCACGAAGCCGTAGCTTTCCAACGCCGACTTGAGCATGCTCAGAAAACCTTCCTCGTCGTCGATGGCAAGAATGCACTCTTTTTGAGGGCAATTGCTGGAAATCACGCTCCCAAAACAAGCATTCAGCCTGCCAATTTCGGAAGGATTTGCGCGCGCGGCTCGGGCAAAAATGAACGACGAGCTTGCAACACATCGCTCCTGCGGTACCATCCGCCCAGGTGACCACGATGGAAAACCACAAGATTGTTCAGGGCGCAACGGGTGGCAGCATGATCCATCCGTTTGGGGACGCGGAGTCCTGATGGCGATCTTCGCGGTCCGGAATCTTTTCGCGTCGCGCTCCGCCATCGGCGGCGGGCTGCGCGGCGTCGTGCTGGGCGCGCTGCTGTTTCTGCAAGTACCGCGGGCCGGGGCCGCAACCCGTAGCGAGACCCTGGCGTTGCTCAATGAAAAAGTCCAGGCCCGCAGCGCGTTGCTGGTGGAGGCCGCGAGCGGCAGGGTTTTGTTCAGCCGGAATACCACCGAACGCCTCCCGCCGGCGAGCACCGTCAAGTTGCTGACCGCGCTGCTGGTCTACGAGCGGACGCAACTCAGGGGCGAAGTCGTCGTCGCGGAGGCCGACACGCTGGTCGAACCGAGCCGCATTCCGTTGCAAACCGGCGAGACCGTCCCCGTCAGGACCCTCGTGCTATCCTTGCTCATCGGCTCGGACAACGATTCCGCGCTGGCGCTGGCGCGGCATACCGGCGGCTCGGTGGACAACTTTGTGGCGCTCATGAACGCTCGCGCCCGCGAACTGGGGTGCGCCGACAGCTTGTTCAAAAACCCGAACGGTCTGCCCGTACCCGGCCAGGTGACGACCGCCCGCGACCTGTTAAAAATATTCCAGGCCGCCATGGCCGTGCCGGAACTGCGCGAGATTTGTCGCACACCCAGCCTCACCCTCCAGACCGCCGCCGGACCGCAAACGCTGAAAAACCACAACAAACTCCTCGGCGTATATCCCGGCATGGGACCGGCCAAGACGGGCTGGACGCTCCGTTCCCGACACACCTTTGCCGCGTCGGCCACCCGCGATGGCCACGAATTGCATCTGATCCTGTTGCATAGCGCGAACAAATGGGCTGACGCCACCGCCCTGTTCGATTTCGGGTTCGAGCAACTCCGCCGCGAACAAATCAGCGCGGCCGCCGGCGCGGGAAAGTAGCGCGACCAATCGAGTCTTTAACCACAGAGATTCACCGTAATCGGGGCATGAGTTATGCTTTAACAACAGAACTCGCCATGGAAACGCTAATCGCCCAGCCTCCCACGGAGTTTGCGCCGGCAGCGCGTGCCGACAGCGAGGAACTCCAACGCCAGATCGCGACTGTTTCCCGCATTCCGCGGTTGAACGAGCTATATGACGCGGTTGCCGACATTGTGGTCATCCTGAACCAGCATCGGCAAATCATTTATGCCAACAAAGCCCTGGAAGATGCCTTCCACCTCGAAGACCGGACAGCCATCTACGGACTGCGGCCCGGCGAGGCTTTGAATTGCCAGCACTGCGCTGAGATGCCCGGAGGGTGCGGAACGACACGGTTCTGCGGTCAGTGCGGAGCCGTGAGGGCGATTCTCTCGGGGCTTCGGGGAAAGAAGGCATTTGAAGAGTGCCACATGCTGCGCAATCCCGGAGGGGATGCGCTGGATCTGCGCGTGGTTTCCACCCCATATATGATCGAGGACGAGCCGTGTGTCATTTTTGTCGTCACGGATATTAGCCATGAAAAAAGGTTGCAGGTGCTGGAGCGTACCTTCCTTCATGATATTTCGAACGCCCTCATGGTACTGCGCGGCGTGGCGGATCTGGCTACGGTGAGCGGCTCGCTCGAAGATGCCACCCTTATCAAGAAGCTCGATCTGGGCGTCCAGATCATGACCAACGAGGTCAATGGCCACAAAGAATTACTGTCGGCCGAGAGCGGCGATTTGCCAATCCATCCAACCTCGATGTTTTCCCTTTCTGTTTTGCACGATGTTGTTGCCCTGTATCGAGGCCTGGAGATTGCCCGCGACAGAACGATTCAGATCGTCCCGTCATCCCCGAATGTGCGGTTCAGCACGGACAAAACGCAACTGACGCGGATTGTGGGGAACATGCTAAAGAACGCTCTGGAGGCTTCTCCCTCGGGCGAGCGCGTCCTCGTAGGGTGTGACCGCGACCGCGACACGCAAGTCAGCTTCTGGGTGCAGAACTTTCAGGTCATGCCTCCCGAAGTGCAACTCCAGGTATTCAATCGCTCATTCTCGACCAAGGGCAATGGACGCGGCATTGGGACTTACAGCATCAAGTTGCTGTGCGAACGTTATCTAAAGGGGAAAGTTTCTTTCGTTAGCTCCGCCGAGCAAGGAACGATCTTCAAAGTGGCGCTGCCCCTCGCGCTCGCATAGACGCCGATGTGGGGCGCTTGGCTTGTCTATTCCTGGGCCGCTTCGGCGTGTCTAGCACCCAGGCGTCACTCAACAGTGTTGGTGGTACACGAGATGTCGGGTGCCGGACAGCGCGTGCAGGTTCTCCCGGGATTCCGCGTTTCGACCGAAGCTCCTTGTGTCCACATGTGATGGTCGCTAGTATTGTCGTTAATGACTGACGAAACCGGGTTCCTCGATCCGCGTTGTTCACCCTCGACACTCGATCGCTATTCCGTCCGACGGGCGATTTTGGGTGCATTGTGCGATCAACTGCCGAATTTCCATGGCACAGTCCTGGATGTCGGCTGCGGCAAAATGCCGTATAAGAGTCTCGTGCTGGCTCCGCCAAGCCACGCGATCAACTACATCGGCCTGGATTTGAAGGGCAACATTTATCAGAAGCCCGACGTCGAATGGGATGGCCGCAAAATACCTCTTGCGGATGCTTCCATCGACTGCGCCATGGCGACGGAAGTGTTTGAACACTGCCCGGAACCCAAAGAGGTGATGCGTGAGATTCTGCGAGTGCTCAAGCCGAATGGCCTTCTCTTTTTTACGGTCCCATTTCTGTGGCCGCTGCATGACGTGCCGCATGACGAATACCGTTACACGCCGTTCGCGCTTCAACGGCTGTTGTCATCTGCCGGTTTCGAGAAGATCACGCTGCGGGCCCTGGGTGGCTGGGATACCAGTCTCGCTCAGATGATTGGCTTGTGGGTGCGGCGCCGCCCGTTTTCTCCAACGAAACGTAAACTCCTTTCCGCTGTGGCCGCTCCTGTTGTCCGATTCTTGATTCGTCACGACCAGTTACCGAACAAATTTCACGAAAGCTGCATGATCACAGGCATCTCGGGGAAAGCGGTCAAGGCGGGCGGATGACGAGCTTCCCTGGAATACCGACCACACCAACATAATCCCTGCCGGCGGCAAGGACGGCGAAAACCCGGCGTTGGTTTCTTGGAAAAATCCGACCATCCTTCTCTCAGCGCCACCAAATTACGGGCTGAACCAGCGGTTGGTGGCGTCTTAATTTGAAATTTCCTGGCTACTTCTGGCTGTTGCGAATCTCATTCGCAATGGCGGCTTGCCACGCGGTTTCTCCGCTGGTATAGGTGAACTTGTGAATCGGCGTCTGCAGCAGCGCATCGCCGATTTACGCAGGTCATTGTGCGCCCGTAGCTCAATTGGATAGAGCGTTGGCCTCCGGAGCCAAAGGTTGTGGGTTCAACTCCCGCCGGGCGTACCAGCCTTCGCTCCGGGCGCCGCGAGAGCAACGACGGGCCATTCCGTCCACTTGTGCGGACGCCCATTTTCAGTACATTGTGAGTGATGCAGGAGGACAAATGAAGCCCATGTTCGTTGCTTTGACCGTTGCCGCGTGGATCGGGGCTGCCGCCACCGCCAACGCGTGGTTGGGTGACTCCCAGGATGCCCTGACCCAGCGCTATGGCAAGCCCACGCTCGTGCAGTTGACCACCGGCGACATCCCCGCGCAAAAGGGCTACTACACCGAGCTCAAGGAAAGCTATGGCACCAATACCAGCCTGATCGCGTGGACGGGAACGAACTACGACGAGATCGGCTTCGGTATGGACCTCGTGGAAACTCGCAGCCGCTACACGTTCGCGAAGGATGGCTTGCCCATCGTCGTTTACATCGGCGCCGCCGGCGAGAAATACAACGGTGTCGACTTCGCCGCCCGCTCGGCCCGCGAAATCATCAATTCCGGGGCCGTTTGGGAAACCGACAAGAGCGGCGATAAATTCCGTCATCCCCTGCCGCTGGCGCCGTCCGTCGTCGACGCCTTCTTGGAAAACAACAAGGGTGACTCGGCCTGGGCCGATGCCTGGCAACCGTCCGCCATCCCCGGTACCTGGCTCAGACGGACCACCGATAAAATGCGCATGGCCATCGCTCACGGCACTTCCGAGCACGAGCTCTACCAGGTGGAAGTTCGGATGGTGGACGATACAACCCGTGCCTTGGATTGACCACCGCGTGGGCGGTCTTTGCTCCGATTCCGACATCGGGGTCAGCCTGCCGTCGGCACCGGCGTTTCCACCCCGGCCGGCGCTTGCTCCGATGCCGGACCCGCGGGTGACGGCCACGGTTGCGCCAGCAGCTCGTCCGTCAACGAACGGTAGCACTGCGCCGCATACGAGCCCGAATCATACGTGGTGATCGGCTTGCCGAAACTGGGCGCTTCCGCCAGCCGCACGGTGCGCGGAATCACCGTCTTGTACACCTTGCCCGCAAAATGTTTGCGCACTTCCGCCGCCACCTGTTGCGCCAGGTTCGTGCGTCCGTCGTACATCGTCAACACGATCCCCTGCACTTCCAACGACGGGTTGGCGCCGCTGTCGCGAATTTGCTGCAGCACCCGCATGATCACCGCCAGGCCTTCCAGCGCAAAATACTCGGCCTGCATCGGCACGACCACGCTGTCCACCGCCGCCAGCGCGTTCATGGTCAAAATCCCCAGCGAGGGCGGACAATCCACAATAATGAAATCGTAACGGTCCGCGCCCTGGATCGGCGTCAGGGCAAACTGCAACCGCTGCAAATAATTCTCCGCCCGCGCCACGTCCACCTCCGCCACGGCCAGATCGACTTCACTGGGGATGATGTCCAGGTTCTCGTGACCGCCCGGGCGAATCGACTCGGTCAGTGAGGCGCCGCCGAGCAGGGCCTTGTACACGCTCCCACCGGAAAGTTTCTCCAACCCCAGTGCGCTCGTCGCGTTCGCTTGCGGATCGAGATCGAGCAACAACGTCCGTTTCCCCCGTTCCGCAAGACACGCCGCGAGGCTGACGGCTGTGGTGGTCTTGCCAACGCCCCCCTTTTGATTGGCCAGCGCGATACTGCGCGTACTCATTCACCGCCTTATAGCCGAAATTCGCGCCCCTCGGCAAGGCTGTTATGGGCCTCGCCATTCCTCCTCCGCCTGACTCCCCGGCCAAAAAAGAACCCCGCCAACTGTCCCGGCAGCGGTTTGCTCTTCACGCCTTGGCGGGAGACAGACGATCGAGGAAAGCGCCCTATCGGCGTTTTTCCGCTCCGCGCAGCGACCGGATGCGGTCGCGAAGTTCCGCGGCGCGTTCGTAGCGCTCGGTGGTGACGGCCTCCAGAAGCTGGTTTTCCAGTTGCTCCAACTCGGACAGGGGTTTGCTCTTCTGGATTTCCTCGGCGAGCTCGTGCAGCGCTTCCATCGACCGGCGCCGCTCGAACCGGAACGTGTCTTCCTCGATGTCCGGCAACGCCTCGATGGCCTCCGCGGCAGCGTGGACGATCGCCAGCGCCCGATGATGGTTGTTCTCCTCCATCGCCACCATCGCTGCGGCGACAGCATTGATGCGCAGGACATAGGGCCGCCATTGTTCGAGATACTGACGGTCTTCGCTCCGCTTGGCGTAACGGCGGACGAAATCAAAGAGCTTCAAGTTGCGCACTGTGTCACGGACCGTGCGAGGCCAGTCCTTGAGTTGGAACAGATGCAGGTACCGGTAATAGTACAGCACGCCTTCGTTGAACAACTCGACGCACTCGTCGGGATCCAAGCGGAACCCGGCCTCCGCGCCGGCCTCCTTCGCCTCCCCGAGCCGGGCCAGGTAGTGGTCCAGCACCGACTCGGCGTTGTGGGGACGGGAACCGTCCGGGCGTCCGTCGAGGTCATACTGCTCGATGCCCAGCGGCAGGCGCACCTGCAAGACTTCCCGGCCGTTGGCCAAAGTGGCCACGCGGACGCAATCGTCCGGATCATACGGCCACGAATCGAGAAACGGTTTGAGGTCTGAATCCATTGCCACGCCATTTCTAAGATGCCAGCGAATGCGCGACTTGGCAACTGCGGAAGGCGAAAAAGACCGGCCCCGAGCTTCGCCATCTAATCGACACGAAATCCCGCTACCGCTTCAATGCCTTCTCCACGTCCTTGAGCGGCAGGCAATTGATGACATCCTTCTTTTCGAGCCAGCCTTTGCGGGCAATGCCGACGCCGACCGCCAGATACTGCAGGTCGGGGATGTTGTGGGCATCGGGATTGATGGAGCACTTGACGCCGAGTTCCTTGGCGTGTTTCCACAGCCGCCAATCCATGTCGAGCCGGTACGGGTGGGCGTTGATCTCGATGATCTTGTTGTATTTGGCGGCGGCGGCGATGACCTCGGGCATGTTGACCGCATAACCCTCGCGTTCGAGCAGCAACCGGCCCGTCGGATGCCCGAGCATCGTGACTTTCGGATGAGCCAGCGCCTTGCAAATGCGCCGGGTCATTTTCTCGGCATCCATGTTGAACCCCTGATGCACGCTGGCGACGACGTAATCGAACAGCGCCAGCGTCTTGTCGTCGAAATCGAGCGAGCCATCGGGGAGAATGTCGCACTCGGTGCCGAAGAAAATACGGAAACCCTCCTTGGCGAACTTTGCATTCAGCTTCTTTACTTCCTCGGCCTGCTGGCGAACCCGCTTTTCGTCGAGACCGTTCGCCTGGCGCTCGGATTTGCTGTGATCGGCGATGCCGAAATACTCCAGACCCAGATCAAATGCCGCCTGCGCCATGGCCTCGACGGTCTCGATGCCGTCGCTCCACGTCGAGTGACAGTGAAACGTGCCGCGGAGGTTCTCCAGTTTGACCAGCCTTGGCAGCGTGTGATTCTCCGCCGCCTCGATCTCGCCCATGTCCTCGCGCATCTCGGGCTCGACATAATCCAGCCCGAGCGCCTCGTACAAATCCTCTTCGGTCTTGCACTTGATCGAACTGCCGAGTTCTTTCGCACTCTTTTCCTTCTCGGAAACGGGCGAGAAACCGTATTCGTTGAGTGACAGCTTCTTCAGTTTCAACGCGCGGGCGCGGAGCGCGACATTGTGCTCTTTGCTGCCCGTAAAATAATTGAGCGCGAACGCATATTGATCGTCGGTGACGACACGCAGATCGGCCTGGATGCCGCCCTTCAACACCACGCTGGCTTTCGTCTCGCCTTTGGCGGTGACCGTGAGGATGCCGGGAATCGTCACGAAATCATCAATGATTTGCTGCGCATCCTTCGGTTTGGCGCTGACAAGAAAATCGATGTCGCCAATCGTCTCGCGGCACCGGCGCAGGCTGCCCGCGATGCTGCACCGAATCACGCCATCGTGCGACCGGAGCGCCCCGATGATCGGCGTCGCCGCTGCATACGCCGTGTCGTAGTGATGGCGACCGCTGAACTGCCGCACGAGCGCGATGCCTTCGAGGATTTTCTGCTGCGATTTCTCACCGAACCCGTCCAGCGCAGCGATCTTGCCCGCCCGGCACGCCGCTTCGAGCTTCTCGATGGAATCAACCTTGAGTTTGTCGTAGACGATCTTCGCACGTTTCGGGCCGAACCCGGGGATCTTCAGCATTTCCAGCAGCCCCTGCGGCATCGTGGACTTCAATTCATCGTAAAACGCCAGTTTCCCCGTCGTGTACAACTCGGTGATCTTGGCCGCGAGATCTTTGCCGATCCCCTTGATATCGGTGAGGCGTTCCTCCTTGATCAGCGTGCCGAGGTCTTCCTGCAGGCCGTCCACCATGCGCGCCGCGTTGTAGTAGGCGCGGACGCGGAACGGGTTATCGCCCCGCAGTTCCAGCAGCGCGCCGATCTCCTCAAAAATCCCCGCGATTTCCTTCTTATCCATGACCGGCCTTTTTCACCTGTAACGTCGAATTCACCTCGCGCACGCCATCCGTCTCGAGCGCGACGAGCATGGCTCTCCCGATTTGCTGGTGCGACGAGACGTCACCCGCCAACGTGACGCGGCCATCGGTGGTGTTGACCGAAATGCTGAAGACGGAAAGATCGCGGTCGAGCGCGTACTTGGCCTTGATCTTCGCCGTGATCGCTGCGTCCGACGACGCGCTCGCCATGGCCGCGCCAAAGTCGGTTGCCTGACGACGCAGCACCCGGCCGGTGCGGCTGAGTTCGGCACTGATTTCGTCGCTGCCCAGGTGCCAGGCGGTGAGCTTGGCGTTGACGGCGTCCCAGGCGTGCGTCACGCGCGGGTCTTTCCGGGCGACGACGAAATACCAGCCCGTGCCCGCCGTCAGGAACGCCCCCACGATCAGCCCGATGAAAAAATCTTTCATGCTGTCCTCCAGCCGGCATCTTATCGCTGAATCCGTTTCGAGGCAATCCAACGAAAAAAGCGTTGCGCCCCACGGCGCGGCCCGCGATAACAAGCCTCATGCCGCGATATATCAGTCAGCACACGATTGCGTGCCTGACGCGTCAGGCGTTGCAGGCGCTCATCGCCGAATTGAAACGCGACGAGACTGTCAAGACCATCCGCTGCGCTTCCGATTCGCTCGAGGGAAAACTGCTGTGCGAGTTCGAGGCGCCCGACAAGGATACCGTCGTCGCGTTCCTGGCCGTCCACAACATGCGCCCGCAATGGGTCATGCGGGTCGAGCAGGAGTGGTAAGTGTCGCGCCGGTTAGAGCCCGGCGGACTCCGTTACCCTGTAGGGTTCACCGGCGATGGTCATCATACCAGTGTGGACGACGGCGGTTGTGTTGGTGGTGATGGTGTAGACCACAACACCATTACCAACGCCGTTGGATCCCGACGTGATCGTGATCAACGGATCGTTGCTGACCGCAGTCCAGGCGCAGTCGGGGAACCGCGCCTTCACTTTGACGGTCTTGGAGCCACCGGCGGCTTTGAATTTAGCGGTCGCCGGGCTCAACGCGTAGGTGCACCCACCGGTGGCCTGGTTGACCGTGAATGTCTGCCCCGCAATGGTCATCGTGCCGGTTAAGGGGATCGTGTTGGTATTGCCGGGGACGGTGTAACGGACCGTGCCGGTGCCGACGCCGTTGGTACCCGAGATGATCGTGATGAACGGATCGTTGCTGACCGCGGTCCAGGAGCAGGCCGCGTTGCAGGGCTTTACGCTCAGGCTCCTGGATTTGGCGCCTTGGGCGCTGAGAGTGACGTTGGTTGAGCTCAGTGTGAAGGTGCACTCGTTGGGCTGATTGGTGATGGACTGGGCGTTGTAGACGACCAGGGCGAAATCCTGATCCACTGTATCCCCGTTGCCCAGGGCGTCGGAGTTAATGTTGTCGGCGGTGACGGTAACGATGAAATCACCGGTCGTGCCAGCGGGCAGGAAGACGCTTTCGACGTTGTTCAGGTGGTCGGCGGACCCACCGACAATGGAGTGGTCGCCCTTGAACACGTTGCCTAGATAGGTATTGCAGCCAACCGTTACGGTCAAATCGAGATCGTTGTCGAGGGCCGCACCCGTCGTGCTGCCGGGGGGATCGGTCCAGGCCAGGGTGACCCGGAACGGCTTGGTCGGGTCGGTGATGGTCCCCAAGTACGTCCTCGTTTGCCCGGTCTCGGTGAACAGGTTGGTAGCCAGTTCGTCTTGCAAGATGCGCGGCACGCCGTCGAACGCCATCCCGAGATCCAACTCGCCCATGCCCTGGCTGTTCGACCACAATGTGTCGTTGGCACCCGAGCCGGTAAGGTACCGGGCCGAGTTCATCAGATACGCCTTGGTCATGGCGGGGCTGGGTGGCGACAGCGATTGATTTATGAAGTATTGCCGCAACAGGGCGCAGGCGCCCGAGACCACAGGCGTGGAGTGGCTCGTCCCGGTGGATTCCGTAAAAAACTCCTGGCCAACGGGGAAAAAATTGCTGGCGCCGACCGTACCGCTGCCCGGCACGCCGCAAATGCCGATCTCATCCGGACTGATCGTCAGGAAGCAGGGCAGGGCTGATCCCGTGCCACTGGGAGACGGCGGCGGAAAATTCTGGGGCGCTCCTCCGGTGATGTGGACGGCCGGGGCCACGAGATCCGGCTTGATACGACCGTCAGAACACGGGCCGCGGCTGGAGAAGGAGAGGACGTCGTTCGCATTGTCGGCTTGGGAATCGGGGGAGTCGCAACCGTCAAACCCCAACGAGTTATTGCCTCTGTTTTCGGTGGACATGGAGCGCACATTTTCTGTGCCCCCGACGTCGATGACATTCTTGGCCGTGCCCGGCGGGCTGACGGTTGACGAATCGGGGCCATCGTTGCCGGACGCAAACACGATCACCATCTCCTGGTTGCCGTCGGCAGCGAACGTCGAACCGGCCGGCTGTGCGTCGCGGACCAGGGCATCGTACGTTTGCGAATCGGAATTGTACGCGCCATCCGTATCAGTGTCTCCCCAACTGTTGTTGCTGATTCGGGCGCCGTCGTTGTAGGCCTGAGACATCAGATCCGCGGAATTTGGGTTGGTGGGATCAGCCGGATCGAAAATTACCGAGCCACCGACCCTGACAAACGGGCATACCCCCAGGTCGTAATAGTACCCCGCACTGTCCGTTTGCGGGAAACCGGCGGGTTGGTCGTTGTAGGCGCAGACGATGTGGGCGTTGAGGGTGCCGTGGCCGTCGCAGCCCTGGATCGTACTGTGCCGGTTCGGCTTTCCCTCCAACCGATTGTAGACAACCCGGCTCGGTTTGTTGGTATCGCCAAGCTCGTAGAGCGTAAAATGGCCGGGGGTCGTGGTGCCGTAGTCGATACCGCTGTCGCTGATGTCGACGACAAATCCGGATTGATCGAATTGGGCCTGCGTAAATCCGACGACGTTGGTCAGCCACGCGAGGTACCCGGGTCCGGACGGAGCGGGCCCGGTGAGATTGCCGGCGACGATCTGGTCCTGCCGCTCGTCCAGCTTCCTCGGTTCCCCGTAAGGCTGAATCGAAACGACGTCCGGTTGAGCGGCGAGGGTTGGCAAATCCTGCGGACGAAGGCGGACGAACACATTCACATAATGCAGCATGTGATACTGGCGGCGGACCGGTTCCAACTTGAGGCGGTCAATCAGGGCCAGCGTGGCGGGGTTGGCATCGGCGTCTTCCACGAGCTGGATCGCAAACAAATCCGTGGCGAGCTGTCGGGGGTGGCCCTGGGCATCGACGAGCCGGGCCGCCGGATGAATCTTGTAATCGTCGAGATAATCGCCATGCCATTGCACGAAGCTCGCGGAACCGGCCAGGCTCTGTACGTTGGCCAGGGCCGGGCCGTCCCCGTAGATGAGGTAGGTGTTCTGGGGGATGTAACTGACAATCCGGGCACCGGTCCGCCGGAGCGCGTCACGCCACTCGGGTTTGATCGGGCCAACAAACTGGATGAGATGCATCCGGTTGCCACGAAGCGACGAGATCGTCTGGCCCATGCCCGGAACGGTTGCCGTGGACGTGTCGATGGTCGCGGCATTGAGCCGGATCAGATTACAGTCGTCGCGAACTTCCACGACGCCCGATTGCACAAGCCCGGTGCGCACCTGATCGACTTGATAGAGTTGGTAACTTCCATAATCCGCAAGGAGCTGGCCGCCGTCGTCCACAATCAGCTTCGCCGTCGCGGAATCCCGGACCTGAACCTTGTGGGCCGAAGTTGTGCGGGGAACAGCGAGTAAACCGACCAACGCCAACATGATCGGGAGAAGAGATGTAATTCCTACGCTCCCGCGTCGTGGCGGATACGATAACTCGCCTGGCAATACCTTTGGCACCGAGCGTTATTCCCCTTGCTTTCGGATTGCGCGCAACCCGTCGTATGTAGCACACGGCTGGGGTGTTGTCCACGACCCGCCGTTGCCGACGCCGGGAATCGGTTCAGTAGTCCGGGAACTCGCAATCGAGAAGCTGGAGACGGAAACGTTTGTACGCGGCAATGGATTCGCGGATGATGGTGTGGGCGTCAATTCGACCGCGGAAATCCTCGACCACGGGCAGTTTGGCGTTCTCCAATTCCTTGTAGATCTCGAAAAAGTGGCGCACCTCGCGCAGCACGTGGGGCGGCAGTTGCGAAATGTCCGTATAGCTTTCGAACATCGGGTCATTGACGTGGATGGCGATGACTTTGATGTCCTCCAGGTCCTGGTCGATCATGCGCAACATGCCGATCGGCCGCGCCTTCATGACGCAACCGGGAACCACGGGCTCCTGGGAGAGCACGAGGACATCGAGCGGGTCGTGATCGCGGCAATACGTCTGCGGGATGAACCCGTAATTGCTCGGGTAGTGAACGGAGCTGTGCAGCGTGCGGCTGATGTGGAGAATCCCGTTGCGCTTGTCCAACTCGTACTTGATTTTGCTGCGCATCGGGCATTCGATGAACGCATTGCAATCCTCGGGCGCCCGTTCGCCCGGCGACAGCACGTGGAACGGATTGATCCAGGCCAGATTCCACGCCGGGTCGCCCGGAACCGGGGACTTCAACGCTGTCGATTTGCGCTTTGCGGATGTGCCAGCCATGGCCGCGGGAATGTAGCGGACAGTCCTTCCGTGCGCAACGTCAAAGCATGGCGCAGCCCGTTATAATTTCGTCCGCGGCCGGTCGCCGCCGTCGCCGGCGGGTGTTTGCCACCCGCCACCAAGCGCCTTGTACAATGCCACAAGGTTCACCGTGACGGTGCGCTCGCTTTGGACGAGTTCGTCCTCCGCCCGATACAACGAACGTTCGGCATCGACGACGTTCAGGTAGCCGGTCAAACCGTTCTTGTAGAGTTCATTGGAAATCTCGACCGCGCCACGGCTCGCGTCCACCGCCTCTTGCAGCGACTGGTGGCGAACCTGTTCCTGGGAGTAGGCTACCAGGGCGTTCTCGACGTCCTCCAACGACGCAAGCACGCTCTTTTCGTACATGGCGAGGGATTGCTGCGCTTGGGCGTTGGCCGTCTGGATCTGGCTGCGCACGTGGCCATAATCCAGGATGCGCCACGTCACCGTCGGCCCGGCCGACCAGTATTTGCTGCTGCCACTAAACCAGTCGCCGGCGGAGAAACTCTGGAAACCGGCCACGCCGGTCAGCGAGAATTTCGGGAACAATTCGGCGGTTTGGACCCCGATGTTGGCGGTGGCCGCCGCCAGTTGGCGCTCGGCGCGGCGAACGTCCGGCCGCCGCCGCAACAAGTCCGAGGGCAGACCGACCGGGACTTCGGGAGGGGGCGCGGGGATCGGTGCGGTGGCGCCGAGTTCCTCGAGCAACGCGCCCGGTTCCTGGCCGATGAGCACTCCCAGCCGATGCACCGCCTGCTTGAGCGATTCTTCGAACGCGGGGACTTGCGATTGCGTGGTGGCCAGCAATACCTCCGCTTCCTTGGCGTCCAGTTCGCTGGCCAGGCCGGCCTGGAAACGGTCGCGGGCGATGTCAACGGCGTCTTGCTGGGCTGCGATGTTCCGGTGGGCAATGGCTAGGCGCTGTTGGAAATTGCGGACATCGACGTAATTGCGCGCGACCTCGGCGAGAACGCTCACCAACACGTCGCGCCGGTCTTCCTCGACGGAGGCGAGCAGGGCGTTTGCCTCCTGGAGTTCCCGCCGTTTCGCGCCGAACACGTCGATCTCCCAGCTCGCGTCGAAATGCGCGTCGTAGAGGTCGGTTTGAAAGAGGTAATTACTGCTGATCTGGCCGCCAACGGGTCCCGATGTGTTGAACGGAAGCGAGTTTCTGGATTGTCGCGCATCGGTATAGCCCGCGCCTCCGTCGATCTTCGGGCCGAGGTCGAAAAACGCGCCGGTCCGAAGCGCGCGCGCCTCATGCAGGCGCCCGTCCGCAACGCGCAGATCGTAATTGGCCGCGACCGCACGCTGGATGAGCGAGTTCAATTCGGGATCGTTGAATGTCTTCCACCATTCGAGCACCGTCATCGCGCTATTGGTCGTGCCACCGAGTTGGGCTTCGCTCCAGTTGGCAGGCGCTTGTGTCTTCGGTGGATGATAACCCGGTCCGACAGCGCAACCCGCGAGCGCCACGGTTGCCAGGGCGAACTGGAAAGCGATCCGGGTTTTCATGACGGCGTTTCCTTCTTGTTGAGAGCGTCCATCAAATCGAGGATGGTCGCGAGGACCAGATCGTCGCCCAGCGCGGCATTGATCATGGCGTGATAGGTGGAACGGACCGGCCACTCCACGCCAAAATAGTGTTTCACAAACATCTTGCGGTTGTGGTCGACCGTATCGAGCAATTCGTTCGCCTTGGTTTCGTCCTGGGTGTGTCCCAGTAGGAAGCGAAACTTGAATTCGCGCGGCGCAAACAGGAACACCCGGAGCGTGTCGGTCCGCTGGCGCAAAAAATAGGCCGAACCCCGCCCGACGATCACGCAGTTCCCTGCGACCGCGGCTTGTTCAACGACCTGCTGGACCAGCGCCAGCGCGCGGTCCGCGTCGAAGGTTTCCTGTCCGCTGACGGGGATGCCTTTCTCGTAGCAGCCGTGCCAGAAGACCTTGGCGAGCCGGTAGAACAGCGGATCCAAACGCCCTTCCCGCTGTTCCACAACCGTGTGGGCGACCTGGGCAATGCGCGCGACCTCTTCGGTCAACGACTGGTCCAGCAACTTCCAGCCGAGTCGCGTGGCGAGGGTTTCGGCAAGTGCGCTTCCGGCGCAGCCAAATTCCCGTTCGATGGCAATAACGCGAATCATGTTAGTGCACCGCGATGGCGCCTCCCGGCCTGGATTTTTTCATCAGAAACGTGAGCGGGACCAGCGCCAGCGCCGACAACCCCAACAACCAGAAGTTGTCCAGGTACGCCAACAGCGTCGATTGCTGCGCCACCATTCCCCCGACCGCGGCATACGCTTGTTTGGTGGCCATCACCGTGCCGGCCCCCGAAGCGGCGAAACCACGCGTCAATACCCGCACGGCGTTCATAAAATGGGCGTCGTAGGGCGACAGATGCGCGACGAGCACCGATTGGTGATATTGGGCCCGGCGCGCGAGCATGGTCGTCACCATCGAGATGCCCACGCTGCCGCCGATGTTGCGGGCGAGGTTGATCAAACCCGAGCCTGCATTGCTTTTTTCGCGCGGCAGATAGGCAAACGCGACGGTGTTGATCGGCACGAACAGGAACGCGACACCGCCCGCTTGGAACACGCGCGCCCACATCATTGTCCGAAAATCGACGCCCAGGTTGAATCGCATCATATGGAGCGTGGCCAGCCCGACCATCAGAAAGCCGAACGCGATGATCTTGCGTGCATCGTAGTGCGTGACCAGATACCCGACCAGCGGCATGAACAACATGATGGTGACCCCGCCTGGCGAAATCAGCATCCCGGATTCCTCGGCGGTGTAGCCCATGAGATCCTGGGCATACTGCGGAAGCAGCACGGTGGTGGAGTACAACACAAATCCCACCATGAAGAGCATGAAACAGCCCATGAAAAACGTGCGGTCCTTGAGCAACCGCAGTTCCACAACCGGATCCTTGACGCGTAATTCCCAAATCACCGCCAGAATCAACGCCGTCACAAAAATAAAGGTAAACACCCGGATGTAGGGGGTCTCGAACCAGTCTTCACGCTGGCCCTTGTCCAACACCACCTGCAGGAAGCCAAGCCCAACGGCGATCAGCCCGAATCCGATGTAGTCGATCTTCGCGCCGATTCGTTTCTTGTTCTTCAGGTACGGCGGGTCGGAGATCAACCGCGACGTCAGGATCAATGACAGGATGCCGACGGGCACGTTGATCAAGAAAATCCAGCGCCACGTAAAGTTGTCCGTGATCCAACCACCCAGCGTCGGTCCCAACGCGGGGGCCGCCACCACGGCCATGCCATAGACCGCGAACGCCATTCCGCGCTTGGCCGGTGGAAACGTGTCCGCGAGAATCGCCTGTTCACTGGGCTGGAGGCCGCCACCACCCGCACCCTGCAACACGCGGAAAAACACCAGCCAACCAAGGCTGGGCGCCAGCCCGCACAGCAGCGAGCTGATCGAGAACAGCGCCACGCAGCTCATGTAGAATCGCTTGCGGCCAACCCGTTCTGATATCCATCCGCTCAGCGGCAAGACGACGGCGTTGGAGACGAGGTACGATGTCAGCACCCATGTGCTCTCATCCTGGCCCGCCGACAAGTTGCCCGCGATGTGTGGCAACGACACGTTGGCGACGCTGGTGTCCAGCACCTCCATGAACGTCGCCATCGTCACCACCAGCGCAATGATCCACGGATTGTGCGGCTGCTGCCAAAGCGCTTCGTCGTGACGGGCTGTGGCGCCGTCGCTCATCGCACTTTCACCTTGGGCACCACGGACGCGCCCAGCGGCAACATCTGCTCCGGGACGTCGCCATCGTCGAACACGATCTTCACCGGCACGCGTTGCACGACCTTGACGTAGTTTCCCGCCGCGTTCTCGGGCGGCAACAGGCTGAATTGCGCGCCCGTGCCGGCCTGGATACTGTCCACGTGTCCCCGGAACTTTCTCTGCGGATACGCGTCGATTCTGATCCACACTGGTTGGCCGGGTTTCATGTAGGTCAGTTGCGTTTCCTTGTAATTGGCGGTGATCCACACGTTGCGCGGCACGATCGCCAGTAATGCCTGCCCAACCTGCAGGTACTGACCCTGTTCGACCACACGGTGCGTCACCCAGCCGTCGTCGGGCGCGGTGATGTCGGCGTACGAGCGGTTCAATTCCGCCTGGCGCAACGCGGCTTCGGCCTGTTGCACGCCTGCGTCCGCGGTCGGGATTTGCGTCTCGTCTTGGCCGACCTGCGCCTCGGAAGCATCCGCTTTCCTGCGCGCCTCCTCCAGCGCCGCGGCGCTCGAATGCGCGGCGGCGACAGCCGTATCCACCTGCTCGCGCGAAACCGCCCGGCTTTCCACGTTTTGATAGCGCGCAAGATCCGCTTCGGCCCGCGTGGCTTCCGCCTCGGCGACACCGACGGCCGCCCGGTCCTGTTCCGCTTTGGCGCGCGAGACGATGACCTGATGTTTGGCCTGCGCCAACCGACTTTGGGCCGCCGTGAGGTTGGCGCGCGCCAGGGCCAGGGCCACATCGTAGTCACGAGGATCGATCTGCACGAGCGGGTCGCCTTTTTTGACGAACTGATTGTCGTTGATGAACAATGTCAGCACGTGCCCCGGTACCTTGGGGCTGATCTGGATCGCGTGCCCATCGATGAACGCGTCGTCGGTCGCCTCGTACGGGCGGATGGCAAGGAAGTAATAAGCCGCGACCACCCCGAGGATCAACACGCCGAGGGCGACGACGAGGGGAATAAACCGCTTGCGTGATGCTCGATTGGTCGCGGCGGATGGTGGTTCCGCAGGTACAGGTACGGGGGCAGTAGAGGGTCCGTTATCTGGGTTCATGGCAATCTATTCGTGTGTCCAGCGAGTTGTTCCTTCCATTCCTGGCGCGTCAACCACCCACTCTAAGCAGATGGTGCAACCTTACAAGCGGTTTCAGAAAGGCTTCTGCCGTAATCCACCGCCGATGAACACGTCTCGATGACGAACTACGCCTTGCTTTCAGCGATACAACGTAACTGCTTCTGACGCAATAGCCAGCGAAGTTGGCCTCGACCCGGGCGCAATTCATCCAGCCCAACGCAAGCGATACACGCCTTGCCTAGGGCCAACCCTTGCGGACTCTTCGACCCAATCAAAGCCGCCAAATGTTCGGCGAGCGATGGCATGTGGCCAACCAGCAGGATTTCATCTTCCGAGGAGTACGGATTCAGCGCCCGCAGCAGCGCTTGTGTCGGCGTACCATTCGCGAGTTCGTCCAGCGATTCCACCGCGCCGCGGACCTTGAGAGCCTGCGCCGCAATCTCGGCAGTCTGACGGGCGCGCACCAACGGGCTGCTCAGAATATGCGAAGGTTTGACGCCCAGTTCGGCCAGCGCCGAACCCACGATCTGCGCTTCCTCTTCACCTTCCCGGGTCAATTCCCGCTCCGCATCACTCGACGCCATATCCGCGGCGGAGCCATGACGGAGAAGATATAATTTCATCAGCCCAAAACTTCTCGTGGATCGGTGATGTGGCCCGTGATCGCGCTGGCGGCCACGGTGTAGGGCGAGCCGAGAAACACCTGCGATTCGAGATGTCCCATGCGTCCCGGGAAATTCCGGTTCGTCGCGCTGATGCACTTCATCGGTTTGTTCAACCGCCCGAACGTATCGGTCGGGCCACCCAGACAAGCGGCGCAACTGGCGTTCTCGGTCATTTGCACGCCGGCTTCCTCGAGCACCTGCCACACGGTCTTGCCGTTCATCTTCGCCGCCTGCAACTCATGCACCACATCGGGTGTTGCGGGAACGCCGAACGTGTCAATCTTGACCTTGTGGCCCTTGATGACTTCCGCGAACGCGAGGAAATCGCTGGTCTTGCCGCCCGTGCATGAGCCGATGTAGGCGCGGTCGAGCTGAACGCTCCCAAGTTCCCGGGCGAGTTTGCGGTTGCCGGGATTGGGATGGCACGCCACGGTGGGTTCGAGCTTTGAGAGATCGAATTTCTTGTCGTACACGAACTTCTGCTTATCGTCAGAATCGCAGAACAACGCGTCGTATTTCACCTTCGTGCCGTTCGCTTTCGTGCGCTCATCGACGTACGCGAATGTCGTCTTATCGGGCTCGAAAATCCCGTTCTTGCCGCCCGCTTCGATGGCCATGTTGGTGATGGTCATGCGGTCATCCATGCTAAGGGACTTGGCGCCCGGCCCTTGGAACTGCATCGCGCGATAGGTCGCGCCGTCAAACCCGATGTCGCCAATGCAATGGAGAATGACATCCTTGGCCATCACGCCTTTTTGGAGCGAACCTTCCAGCCAGAACCGCATCGTCTCCGGCACCTTGAGCAACAACTTGCCCGTGCCGAACACGAAGCCCGCGTCCGTGTTGCCGATGCCGGTTGCGAATTCGCCGAACGCGCCCGCCATGCACGTGTGCGAGTCCGTGCCGAGGAGGACCTCGCCGGGTCGCGTGTGGCCCTTGGCTGGCAATGCCGTGTGACACACGCCCGCAAAGCTGCCGCCGTACTGGCGCTTGAGTTGGCCCTTGGACGGGTCGAAATGCCAGGAGCCGTGCGGATCGTCGATCACATCATAGAAATATTTGATGTTCTGGTCGTGAACGAACGCCCGCAGGATGTCCACGTTGCGGTTCGACTTCGAGTCCGCCGTGAAAATGTAATGGTCGGGGATGATGACGATCTTCTCGCGGTCCCAGACTTTGGCGTGCTTGCCAAACTCGCGCTGGAATACGCCGATGGTGCCCGGGCCGCACACGTCGTGCGTCATGAGGACGTCCACGTTCACCCAGACGTTGTCGCCGGGCTGCACGGATTTCTTGCCCGCCGCGCGGGCCATGATTTTCTCTGTCAGTGTCATGTGATCGGTACTCCGAGATGCGACAGGATACACGAGCAATTGTGCCCATGCAACATCCGCGCTACACTCGCCGCATGACCGAAACTTGGGATTTTCTACTCTCCCCCGCCGCTGGCGCGGCGTGGAACATGGCGTTGGATGAGGCGTTGCTGCACACCGCGGCAAAACGGGGACGCCCGTTGCTGCGCGTCTACGCGTGGGAGAAGCCGTCCGTCTCGTTTGGCTATTTCCTGAAGTTCCCCGCACCGTTGGCCGAGCGCCATGACGTGGTCCGTCGTCTCACAGGTGGCGGCGTGGTGTATCACGTCGAGGACACCACGTACACGGTGGTCGTCCCGCCCGCGCACGCGTTGTACGCCATGAAAACCGCCGACGCGTACTGCGCGCTACACAAGGCCGTGGCGGCCGCATTTGAATCGAGGCCAATGCTGCACGAGGCGATGATTCAATCGCCCCAGGGTCAATACGAATGCTTTCAGAAGCCCGTTCACGGTGACGTGGTGGCCGACGGTCGGAAACTGGCCGGAGGCGCACAACGCCGCACGAAATCCGGTCTGTTGCATCAGGGATCCATCGCTAAGAAGCTTTCCGCGTCCCAGATCAAACATGGCTTTCAGGAAGCGCTCGGCATCGAGTTCGAGACGTATGTGGTCACGGGCTCCGAGCGGGCCCTTGCCGAAAAACTCGTTCGCGAGAAATATGGCACTACTTCGTGGAACCGACCCGTCTCAGCCGGTTCGTCAGGGTGATTAGCGCGAATGATGGACCACAGCCAGCGCGAGCATGTCCCGGGCCTCCTGATCATCGCGATTATTGCGGTGGTGATGGGCGTCGTCGTGACCGCCTGGCTGGGTGCCGCCCGGCGCGGCCTCGAATATGACGAACTCTGGACGCTGCAGGAATACGCCCACGGGCCGTCCGTCGCGCACATCTTTTCCGACATGGCGACCCCCAACAACCATCCCCTTAGCAGCCTGCTGATTCGGATCGCGACCGCGTGCTTTGGCGACTCGGAAATTGTCGTTCGTCTCCCATCCCTGATCGCGGGAACATTGTTATGGGTTTGCCTGCCGTTCCTGACGCATCGATTGACGCAACGTTGGGACGCGGCGTTACTGGCCACGGGCTGGGTGGCGGCCAACGCCGCCGTTTTTCATTATGGAGAAACAGCCCGCGGCTATTCGCTGCAGACGCTCCTGCTCTTCACGCACGCCACGTTGGTCTCGAATGCGTATCGTCGGCCGGAACGAGAGGGACGGATGCTGGCGGCAGCCGTCGTTGCGGGCGCGGCGGCAATGACCGCGTTGCCGACCACGGTGATTTTTATCCTGCCGATCGCCCTCGTGGACATCGTCGCTCGTGCCATCCGCGGAAAGAAGCGAGCGACGTCACCACGCGCACCATTTCTCGCGGGCGAATGGCGCGCCGTCACGGCCTACACCGCGCTGGCCATGTTCTGCGCCATGTGGATCTCCCACGGCGCCGCGGAATTCACGGACGCGCAGGCGAAGTTTGGGAACGGCATCTCATCACTATCGCAATGGCTGCGGTTCGATGGGGAAACAATCGGAGCGCTCGGCCTGTGGCCGATGACGATCCTGGCGGTTACTGGACTGTTCTTGTGTGTCGGGGACCGGACCCTGTGGACAGGCAATGCCACGACGGCCTGTGCGTTGGCGACCGCGTGGTTGTTTCGCGCGTTTCCGCCGCGCGCCTACGTGCCCTTGGTGCCGCTGGTTTGCGCGGCGGGGGCGATGGGGTTGTGCCGTGCGCTCGACCGGGCGGCGGGAAGAATCGGGGCGAAATGGAGAAACGCCCTCGTGACGCTCGCGGCGGCGGTGCCCGTTGTCGGATTGCACTCGGCCCTGCTCAGCTGGACGCCGCCTGACTGGAAACACCTGGTCGAGCCCGTGCGGGATGCCGCTGGCCCCAGAGCGTATATTGCTTATCCGGCCTACGACGGGTACATCCTCGTCCATTACTACGCGCCGGATATCCTGGTCGACACACTTTCCCGATCGCCAGCGGGTGACGGCACCGAGCTGGTGCTCACCGAGCCCGGGGGACGAATCACGGGGGTGGATATTGCCTCGGGACACACGATCAACATTTTTTGCCCGGAACGGTTTCGCGTTTCGACGAAACGCGTTCCCGGAACATCTCTCGATCTAACGGCCTATGCCTTCGCGCAATTGCCGCCACGGTTTTCTCCACGGCTGGTCGGGCCGGAATCGGTCTACTTTGTCCAGTTGGGACCCGTGAACAAGGCTCGGGCTCTTCAATCACTGGAGAAGCTGTACACAGACAGCGGGCCCGATCGATGGCAGTTGATCAACCCGCACCTGGAAATGGTCGTCAACGAGTCCGGCGGAATCCTCCAGGCGTTCCTCCTCGCGACCACCAACCGAAATGAATTCGTGAGGGTGGGAACGAACGAAGTTTCTTCCGGGAGCGTTCCCGTGAGTTTCTACCAGCTTGCGTTACCGAAGGCCGGCCCGTGACCGCTTGTTTCAGGTGAGTTTGGGTTGGTCGCCCGGCGAAATAACGGGTTGCTCGATCTGGCCGAGCTTGGCGTCGAATTTCGCCAGGGCCTTCTCGCCGTCGGAATAACTGCCCTGCGCGTTGGTAAGATGTTTGCCGAGCACGCGGAAACTTTCCTGGACGCGCTCGAAATCGCCGCGCAGGCGCGCGAGCGTGTTGAGGATTTCCTGGGCGCGTTCCTCGACCTGCATTCCGCGCAGGCCGAGCAGGATGGTTTGCAGGTAGGCGTAGAAGCTGTTTGGCGAAACCGGTACAACGCGTTTCTCCAGCGCGTAGCTGAATAACGGGCGTTCTTCTCCCGAAGCGCTGGCTTCTTCCTTGATGATCGTCTCGTAATACACGTTCTCGGCGGGAACGTACATCAAGGCGAAATTGTAGGTGCCTTCGTCGGGCAAAATATATTTCGTGGAAATCGCATCGACGTGTTTCTTCACGTCGCGCAGGAATTGTTTGCGGGCCGCCACCCGCTCGGAGTCGCTCTGGGCGTCCATGATACGGCGGAAATTCTCCAGCGGGAATTTCGAGTCCACCGGCACCAACTTGTTTCCAATGTGGATCACCGCGTCGACCGCCTCACCGCTGCGGAACCGGTGTTGCAACTGGAAATGCTCGGGCGGCAGGATTTGTCCCAACAGGTCACCGAGAAACAGTTCGCCCATTCCGCCGCGCAACTTCGGCGCACGGAGAATGTTCACCAGATCGGCGGCCGCTTTGCCGACCTCGTGGATTTGGCCGACCTTTTCGCGGAGATCGCCGACGACCTTGGCGGCATTGTCGAGGCGGCTGTTCATCTGTGAGGCGGATTGCTGCAGGTTCTCGGCGACGGTCTGGCCGAACTTGTCGAGCCGCTCCTGCAGGCCGTTCATCTGCTGCTGAATCAGCAGTAGCGACTGATCGGGCGGCGGGGGCGGTTTGTTACGCTCGCGCGCGACCACGACGATCAACGCGCCGACTGCGACAAGCGTCAGCAACCCGATGATAATGACGACGGATTCCACGGCCCGAAGCTAACATTTGCCAGACGGAACGGCAATTGTTTGGTTTTAACCCAGCCAGCCGTTAACGCTTTTTTTACTACTTTGGTGCGCGTATTAATTATCACCTTGGCGCACTTCCCGTTGATAGTAACGCTGGGATAAGAACCGTTGGAGCTTTCCGACAGGAGCCATGCTGATGAAGGCGAATGAAGTCTTTCAACTATTGCTGTATTTCGGTCTGTTACTTGGCCTGACGCCACCGATTGGCGGATTCATGGCGCGGGTGTTCGAGGGGAAACGAACGCGGTTATCCGGCATTCTCGGGCCGGTCGAGAAATGGATTTACCGGCTCAGCGGCGTGAATCCCGACGAGGAGATGTCCTGGAAGCGCTATTTCGGGGCGGTGCTGACCTTCAATGTCGTGGGGATCCTCACGCTGATGGCCTTGGAAATGACGCAGGGCTGGTTGCCGCTGAACCCGCAGAAGTTTCCCAATGTTCCGTGGGCGCTGGCGCTGAACACGGCGATCAGTTTCATTACCAATACCAACTGGCAGGCGTACTCGGGCGAAAACACGATGAGTTACCTGACCCAAATGGCCGGGCTGGCCGTGCACAACTTCCTCAGCGCGGCGACCGGCATCGCGATCCTCGTGTGCTTCGCACGCGGACTGAAGCGCGCCTCGTCGAAATCGCTCGGCAGTTTCTGGGTGGATGTCACGCGGACGACGCTCTACGTATTGCTACCGTTTTCGGCGATTGTCGCGATCGTATTGGTCAGCCAGGGAGTGGTGCAGAATTTCAAGCCGTACACGGACGCGAGGCTGGTCGAACCGTACACCACGCAGGTGCCGAAGACCGATGACAAAGGGAACCCGGTCAAGGACGACAAGGGTAATCCGGTCATGGTCGACCAACGAGTGGAGACGCAGAGCATTCCGTTGGGACCGGCGGCCTCGCAGATCGCCATCAAACAACTCGGCACCAACGGCGGCGGGTTCTACGGCCAGAACAGCGCGCATCCGTTTGAGAACCCGACCCCGTTCAGCAATTTCGTGGAGATGTTCGGGCTGATCATCCTCGCGGCGGCGCTGGTTTATGCATTTGGCGTGCTGGTCGGGGACCGCCGGCACGCGTGGGTATTGTTTGGTGTGATGCTGGCATTGCTCATTGGCGCCTTCACGCTGGCATGGTGGGCGGAGACGCGGCCCAATCCGGTCGTCGGCAACGTCCAACCGTTGCTCGAAGGGAAAGAACTGCGGTTCGGCGTGATGAACAGCGTGTTGTTCGGCGTGGCCACAACGGGAACGTCCTGCGGCGCGGTCAATTCGATGCATGACAGTTTCACGCCGCTGGCGGGTCTGGCGCCGTTGTGGAACCTGATGCTGGGTTGCATCGTGTTCGGCGGCGTCGGGGCGGGGTTATACGGCATCATGATGCACGTCCTGCTGGCCGTGTTCATTGCCGGGCTGATGGTCGGGCGCACACCGGAGTATTTGGGCAAGAAAGTCCAGGCATGGGAGGCCACGTGGGCCGTGGTGGCGATTCTGATCCCGAATTTTCTGATCCTGATCGGTTCGGCAGTTGCATCCAGTGTACCCGCCGGGCTATCGGGCCTGGGCAATCAAGGCCCGCATGGGCTGAGTGAAATCTTTTACGCATACGCTTCGGCTTCCAATAACAACGGCAGCGCGTTCGCCGGGCTCAACGCCAACACAAACTTCTACAATCTGACCCTTGGCGCGGCGATGTTTCTCGGTCGGTTCGGCGTGGCCTTCGCGGTGCTGGCCATTGCCGGCGGCTTCGCCGCGAAGAAAACGATTGCGGCCTCGCAGGGGACACTGCCAACCAATGGGCTGACGTTCGCCTGCGTGTTGTTCGGCATCATCTTGATCGTCGCCGCATTAACGTTCTTTCCCGCGTTGTGCCTCGGACCGATTGTCGAGCACGGGTTGATGCTCGGGGGACGAGTCTTTTAGGGAGGTCACAACGCGCCATTTAACGGTTTTTTAACGGGTTTTGGGCCTGTTTTGATTATCGTATTTTTTATGTCGATGTCATAGTGCCTGCGGTTGTAGGCGAACAAACTATGAATGCACTCGAAATTATTCAGATCGTGATTTTCTTCGGAATCGGGATCGCGCTGACCCCGCCGCTGGGGAAGTTCATGGCCAGCGTGTTCAAGGGCGAACGGACCTTCCTCCATCCGGTGGTTCAGCCGATCGAGAACCTGGTGTACCGGCTGACCGGCGTCGACCCCACGGAGGAGATGTCGTGGCTGCGGTATTTGTGGGCCGTGGTCATCATGACCTGCGTCGGGTTCGCCTCGCTGATGGCGATTTTGATGCTCCAGCAGTGGTTGCCGCTGAATCCGCAGAAGATCACCAACAATTCCTGGCACCTGGCATTCAACACGGCGTGGAGCTTCACCTGCAACGCGGACTGGCAGTCGTACACAGGCGAGTCCGCGATGAGTTATTTCTCGCAGACGATCGGCCTCTCGGTGCACCAATTCCTGAGCGGCGCGGCGGGCCTGGCGGTCCTCGTCGCCGTGGGCCGGGCCTTGAAACGTCACACGACGAAAACCATCGGCAATTTCTGGGTGGACCTGACACGCGCCCTTCTTTACATCGTGATTCCGTTGTCGGTGCTCTTCGCGATTCCACTGGTTTGGCAGGGCGTCCCGCAGACATGGAAACCGTATCCCGACGCCAAGCTACTGGAGCCGTACACGACGCAGGTGCCGAAGACCGATGACAAGGGAAACCCGGTCAAGGACGACAAGGGCAACCCGGTGATGGTGGATCAGCGGGTCGAGACGCAAAGCGTTCCGATCGGCCCGGTGGCATCGTTTGAATCCTGCAAACAACTGTTCACGAACGGCGGCGGTTGGTACGGCGTGAACAGCGCACACCCATTTGAGAACCCGACCCCGGTCAGCAATTTCGTCGAAATGTTGGCGATCATCGTCGTACCGATGGCGCAAGTCTACATGTTCGGCCTGCTGATCGGCAATTTGAAGCATGCCTGGTGTTTGTTCTGGGTGATGCTGGCCCTGTATCTGTTCTCGTTCGGGATCGCGTGGTGGGCCGAGACGCGGCCCAATCCCGTGGTCAGTAACGTCCAGCCGTTGCTCGAGGGCAAGGAGCAGCGGTTTGGCGTGATGAATAGCGTGCTCTGGGGCATCTCGTGCACCGCCATCGACAACGGCTCCGTGAATTCGATGCATGACAGTTGGATGCCGCTGGCCGGCATGATGCCGATGTGGAACATCCTGATCGGCGAAATCATGTTTGGCGGAATCGGCTGCGGCGTGTACTGCATGTTGTTCCACGTGCTGATTGCCGTGTTCATTGCCGGGTTGATGATCGGGCGCACGCCGGAGTATCTGGGCAAGAAACTGGGGGCGTGGGTCGCCACGTGGGCGGTGATCGGCGTGCTGTTGCCGAACGCTGCCTGTCTCATCCCAACGGCTATCTCCGTGGTCTTGCCGGCAGGTGTGTCCAGTATGAATAACGCCGGCCCGCACGGGTTGAGCGAGGTATTGTACGCCTTTGGCGAAGCCGCCAACAACAACGGTAGCGCGTTCGCCGGGCTTAACGCCAACGTCCCTTGGTACGATGTGACACTCGGACTGGCGATCATCATCGGCCGGTTCGCCCCCATCGCCGCCGCGCTGGCAATTGTCGGACGACTGGCCTCCGAAAAGACCGTCGAGGCCTCGGCGGGCACGCTGCCGACGCATGGCTGGACGTTTGGCCTCACGTTGACGGGCGTCATCATCATCGTCGCTGCGCTGACGTTCTTCCCGGTGCTTTGTTTGGGGCCGATAGTGGAGCACGGCCTGATGCTGGCCGGGCGCGTTTTCTAGAGAGAAACTTATGAGCACAAAAGTCGAAATCAAATACTCCGAGTTGGTGAGCCAGGCGGTCATCGACTCGTTCAAAAAACTGAATCCGCGGGACGAGATCAAGAACCTCGTGATGTTCGTGGTCTGGGTCGGATCGATCTGGACGACGGCCATCCTGTTCACGCCGGGCGGGTGCAACCTGTTCAACATCCAGATTTGCCTCTGGCTGTGGTTCACATGCCTGTTCGCGAATTTCGCCGAGGCAATGGCCGAGGGACGCGGCAAAGCCCACGCCGACGCGCTGCGCAAGATGCGCACGAAGACCATGGCCCGCAAACTTGTCAAAGGCCGCGAAGAATCAGTGCCCAGCGCCGAGTTGAAGATCGGCGAATTGTTCGTGTGCGAAGCCGGCGACACGATTCCCGCGGACGGTGAAATCGTGGAAGGCATCGCCACCGTGGATGAATCCGCCATCACGGGCGAATCGGCCCCTGTCATCCGCGAAAGCGGCGGTGACCGGAGCGCCGTCACCGGCGGCACGAAGGTCATCAGCGACCGGATTGTTGTCCGCGTGACTGCGGAACAGGGCAACTCGTTCCTCGATCGGATGATTTCGATGATCGAAGGCGCGCGCCGTCAAAAGACACCGAACGAAATCGCGTTGAACATCGTGTTGGTCAGTTTGACCGCGCTGTTCATCGTGGTCGTGTTTACCCTGCCGCCGTACGCGCATTACAACGAAACCGCCGCCGGCCAGAAGGGCGTGGTGTTGACATCGATTCCCGTGTTGTTGGCGCTGATCGTGTGTCTGATCCCGACGACCATCGGCGGCCTGCTCAGCGCCATCGGCATCGCCGGTATCGACCGGTTGATGCGGCGCAACGTGCTCGCCACCAGCGGACGCGCCGTCGAAGCCGCCGGCGACGTGGACGTGTTGCTGTTGGACAAGACAGGCACGATCACGCTCGGCAATCGCATGGCCACGGATTTCATTCCCGCGCCGGGCATCCCGGTGGAAGAACTGGCCGATTCCGCGCAACTGGCGTCGTTGGCCGACGAAACACCCGAAGGCCGGTCCATCGTGGTGTTGGCGAAAGAGAAATACAACCTGCGCGGGCGCGAAGTCGCGGAGCCGCAGGCGAAGTTCGTGCCGTTCACCGCGCAGACGCGGATGAGCGGTTTGGATTTGATCGATCCCGACGGCAAAGGCGTGCGCGTGATCCGCAAGGGCGCGGCGGAATCCATTCGCCGTCACGTCGAACAACGCGGCGGCCTGTATCCCAAGGCGGTCGAGCAGGTCGTGTTCGATATCTCGACACAGGGCGGCACGCCGCTGGTGGTGACGGACGGCGCCCGCGTCATGGGCGTGATTCGCCTCAAGGACATCGTCAAGGGTGGCATCCGCGAGCGGTTCGCGCAACTGCGCAAGATGGGCGTGCGCACCGTGATGATCACCGGCGATAATCCGCAAACCGCGGCGGCGATTGCGGCCGAGGCCGGTGTGGACGATTTCATTGCCCAAGCCAAGCCGGAAGACAAGCTGGCCCGCATCCGCAAGGAGCAGGAGGGCGGCAAACTCATCGCGATGATCGGCGATGGCACGAATGACGCGCCGGCGCTGGCCCAGGCCGATGTCGGCGTGGCGATGAACACGGGCACACAGGCCGCGCGCGAGGCCGGCAACATGGTGGACCTCGACAGCAACCCGACGAAGCTGATCGAAGTCGTCGAGATTGGCAAACAACTGCTGATGACACGCGGCGCGTTGACGACGTTCAGCATTGCCAACGACGTGTCGAAGTATTTCGCGATCCTGCCGGCGATGTTCGGCCTGTTGTACGCCGCGACCGCCGGCGGCAAAGGACCGCTGGACAAATTGAACATCATGGCGCTGCATTCGCCCGAGAGCGCGATCCTGAGCGCGGTGATCTTCAACGCCCTGATCATCGTCGCGTTGATCCCGCTGGCATTGAAGGGCGTGAAATACCAGCCGCTGGGCGCCGCCGTGATTCTGCGCAAGAACATGCTGATCTACGGAGTCGGCGGGATCATCATCCCGTTTATCTTCATTAAACTGATCGACGTGTTCCTGGTGGCCGTGCACCTCGCGCCCTGACATTGAAGAAAGGAACAATCAAATGAAACTTTTCCTGCAATCCATTCGACAAACAATCCTGTGGACCGCCATCGCGGGCGTGGCCTACCCGCTGGTCATGACCGGCGTGGCCCAGTTGTTGTTCCGCCAGCAGGCGAACGGCAGCCTGATCGAGCGCAACGGGCAGGTTGTTGGTTCCGCGTTGATCGCGCAACAGTTCACGGGCGACAAATATTTCTGGCCGCGGCCATCGGCCGGCAGTTATGCCACCGTTCCCTCCGGGGCGAGCAACCTCGGCCCGACCAGCCAGGCCCTGCAATCCAACGTGACCGCCAACGCTGCGGCCTTCCGCACCGGCAACAAGCTGGCGGCGGACGCGCCGGTGCCGGCGGACATGGTATTCACGTCGGCCAGCGGGCTTGATCCGCACATCAGCCCCGAGTCGGCGCGATTGCAGGTGGCCCGCGTCGCCGCCGCGCGCGGCATGGCGGAGGACCAGGTCAAGACGTTGGTCGAGAAATTTATCGAGCCTCCGCAATGGGGCATCTTCGGGGAATCCCGGGTAAACGTGCTGGAGTTGAACGTGGCCCTGGACGACCTGCAACCGAAGAAGGCGGAAGAGAGCGGTTCGGTGAAGGGGTAGGTGACGGGACATGAACGAGCCTCCCTCACGACGACCAAACCGGTTCGAAACGCGCCTTGTCCCGTACAGGTGGTGCGACCGTTCGAGCGCGAATTCGCCATGGATGGGGCCACCGAGAGGTATGTAGATCGTCGAGCCACAGCCGTGGCCGTCCCGCGCGTCCCCTAATTCCTTCCCATGCGTCTCGGATACAAAATAGAGCCGGGCGACGCGGCCCTGGTAGAGCGGGCGGCGCGGTTTCGCAACCGCCCCGAGGACGACGCCATTCGTCAGGCGAAGATCCAGGTTGGACTCGGCCCCGGAGACGTGCTCGACGGCCGGTTTCTGATCATCGACGTTCTCAACCAGGGCGGGATGGCGACGATCTTCAAGGCGCTGGATTTGCCGAACGGGGACCGGGAGGTTGCGGTGAAAGTGCCGTACCGCGGCATGGAGAGCAACCCGGCGTCCTACGCCCGATTCGCGCGCGAGGAGGAGATCGGCCTGAAGATGGACCACCCGTTTGTGATGAAATTTATCGGCGTCAACGGGAACCGATCGCGGCCCTACATTGTGGCGGAGTATCTGCGCGGGAACACCCTGGCCGACATTCTCGACAAGGTCCGTCCGTTGCCGGAAAAGGACGCGCTCAAATTTGCCAGCCTGATTTGCGAGGCGTTGCAGTACCTCCACGCGCACGCCGTCCTGCACCGCGACCTGAAACCGAGCAACGTCATGGTTTGCTCGGACGGCAGCATTCGCGTGATGGATTTCGGCATCTCGTATGCGGAGGCGGCGCGACGGGTGACCTTCGTCGGCTTCTCGACGGCCTTGGGTACGGCCGATTACGTCGCGCCCGAGCAGATCAAAGGCCGGCGCGGCGACGAGCGCACGGACATCTACAGCCTGGGATCGATGCTGTACGAAATGCTGACGGGAAAGGCGCCGTTCGACGGCGATGACCCGTTCATTATCATGAACCGGCGGATGTCGGGCGACCCGGCGGCGCCACGGAAGCTCAATCCGGCCCTTTCGCCGCAGGCCGAGGAGATCGTCCTGCGCGCGCTGCAACGCGATCCGAGCCAGCGGTATCAATCGGCCGCCGCCATGAAAGCGGACCTGGACGCGCCGGACAAGATGACGGTCACCGGATTGTGCGACACGCTGAGAGAATCGACAAAGTGGAAACGGTTCTTGCTGTTGGCCCGGTGGATCACACTCACCTGCATCATTCCGCTGATCATCCAGGTCGTCCTGTTCTTCATCCTCTGGCACCACTTTGCGAGGAAGCGATGACGGGCATGAACGTCATTGCCTGGCTGATGTTTGTCGCCGCGGCCATTCTCGAGGTCGGTGGCGACGCGGCGGTGCGTCGCGGGCTGCGAGGCCGGCGGCTGGCATTCGTCGTGGCGGGGTTCGCGGCGTTGAGTTGTTACGGCCTGGTGGTGAACTCCGTCAAATGGGATTTCTCGCGGCTGATCGGCGTGTACGTGGGATTCTTTGTGCTCGTCAGCGTATTGGCGGGCCGCTTCCTGTTCCGGGAAGAGGTCCCCGTCTCGACGTGGTGCGGGCTGGTGTTGATCATCGCGGGCGGCCTGGTCATCCAATTTGGCCAGCGGTGACGGCGCTCACTTTTGAATGGTGAAACCGCGCCCGCCAGCTAGAATAGCCGCATGACCGAGCCACAGCGTCCCAACCCGGATGCGTTGCTTGCGGAAATCCAGCGCGAGGAGCGTGCGGCCAAGCGCGGGCAACTCAAGATTTTCTTCGGGATGTGCCCCGGCGTGGGCAAGACCTACGCGATGCTGGAGGCGGGCCAAGCGCGGGCACGAGAGGGAGTCGACGTGGTCGTGGGTATTGTCGAGACGCACGGGCGCAAGGAGACCTATGCGTTGCTGGCCGGCCTGCCGATCATTAACCGCAAGAAGATCGAGTACCGCGGCGTTACGCTGGAGGAAATGGATATTGACGCCATCCTCGAGCGGCATCCCGCGCTCGTGCTCGTGGACGAACTGGCCCACACCAACGCGCCGGGCAGCCGCCATCCCAAGCGCTACCAAGACGTCCTCGAATTACTCGACTCGGGGATCGACGTCTACAGCACCCTCAACGTCCAACACCTCGAAAGCCGCGTGGACGTGGTCCAGCAGATTTCCGGTGTGGCGGTGCGCGAGGCCGTGCCGGATTCGGTGCTCGACCAGGCCGACGAGATCGAGCTGGTCGATCTGACGCCCGACCAACTCCGCAAACGGCTGGCCGAGGGCAAGGTGTACATGGGCGAACGCGCGGCCACGGCGTCGGAGAATTTTTTCCGTGAAGAAACCCTCACGGCGCTGCGCGAGATGGCGCTGCGCGCGACCACCGAACACGTGGACCAGGAGTTGCGCGACGTCATGCGCGCCAAACGCATCC
>Ga0187875_10000375_pt1 | contig 38964 bp, 28 predicted proteins | sample June2016WEW_17_1_2_FD_132978 | JGI IMG/M metagenome (GOLD analysis project Ga0187875, IMG submission 132978) | Peatland microbial communities from SPRUCE experiment site at the Marcell Experimental Forest, Minnesota, USA - June2016WEW_17_10 | ecosystem: Environmental > Terrestrial > Soil >...
GTCAGATGATGCCATCGCGGTTTCAACCCAAAGAGTTGAACATCGAGCATGTGGGACATCCATGTCACGGGATGCCAGTTTGCGGAATGACCGGTCGTGAATGCCCACCGAATTGCCTCTGTCGTAATACCATTCCGGATGTGGATGTTTTCAGTTACGTATGGAGGATCGTCATAATTAATGAAATCGCACTGATTGAGTTGCCAGAACGCTATGAGAGCAGCGGCAGCCAGAAAAAGATAGACCAGCGGGATTTGCTTGTTTCCTAACATAAAACTAATCCGATCAGCAGTTTATTCCCCGGGTTCTCAAGGATTTCTTAGCTTCTTCGCTGTCAAATTTGGCCGCTGTTTTCAGCTCCCCGATCGCCTCACTGTCGTAGCCAAGTTCAGCGCAAGCAATGCCCCGGTTATAATATGCCCTGGATTATGCATGATTTAGCGTGAAATTTATGGCTCGTTGTCGCCGATCTCATTTCATGTCCGGCGTAAAACCTTTACTGCTGATATGAATATCGTCGAATTTCTGAGCGGCGCTCCGGGTTAGAACGGTTTTATCGTCACACGACAAGACCGCGCTGCCCTTGTCGTATGTTACATCACAGTCTTTATTAAGAAGAAAAGCCTCGAAAACGGCCCTCTTTTTAAACCCGCCATCCTCAAGCCGGGCCAGGTAGGTCTTTGCCTGATCGTAGACTTTGAATGCCTGCGGGGCAACAAGACCAATAGCCATCCCGATGATGACCAGCACGACGAGCAGCTCCACCAGGGTGAAACCCTCGTATGATAGACTTATAAACAGCCCTGTGCGATGTCCGCCGCGTAGCGCGGAAGGCGACCGCCGCAGAGCGTCTAGCATCCGTCTTGGGCGTTGGCGGGATGCCTTCTGCCCGGGGCCGGCGCAAATCCCTGCGGCCCTCAACTCAACATCCCGCATAAATTGGGTAGTCTCACGACACGATTTCATTGATGCTGACCAGGGCCAATGCTATCGCCACGACAATGAACCCGACAAACCCTCCCAGAATCAGGATGATCGCAGGTTCGAGCCAGGTGGTAAGCGTCTTTACATCCCGTTTGAAACTGAGCAGGAACCGGGTCCCCAGCTCCTGCATGATATCGCCCAGCCGCGCCGAATTCTCGCCCACTATCATGAGGGAGATAACGTCGGGGGGGATCGTGCGGCTGTCCGACCAGACCGCGCTCAGCTTGTTCCCCTTCTTCACTTCTTCTATGCTCTGTTCCAGGAGAGACTTGAGCGCCGGCAGGCGGGCGACCCGCGCTGTTTGCCGCAATGCCCTCGCCAGGTCGACACCCCCGTTGAGCATCATGCCGAACGAGGTGAAAATATTCGCTATATCCAAGCTGAGTACCAGTTCCCGCGTTACCGGAAGACGGAGGAACAGAAGCATTGTCTTCTTCTTTATTACAGGCAGGAAATATATCACTGCCGTTACTGAGCCGCAAAAGACGCAAAAGATCCCGAACAGGTGCTCCCGAAAGTATTTGCCCGCATGGAAAACCACGATCGACAGGGCAGGAAGCTTCTCCATTTCGCGTGGTCCGAAGATATTGGAGAAAGTGGGCAAAATTAACCCAAAAATGAGGGAGAGGGCAGCGAACGACACCAGGACCAGGAACGCGGGGTAAGCCATGGCGGACCTGATGTCCGAAACCAGAGTCGACTTGAAATCCAGGTATTCTTTCAGCTTGACCAAAGCCGAACCGAGGTCACCCACCTCTTCGCCCACCGAGATGATATTGGTATAAAACTCAGGGATATCGAGCTTGATTTCGGCGGAGGTCTGCTTGATGGCTGCTGAAAACTGCTTGCCGGTCTTGACTGCTTTGAGCACATTTTGCCAGTAGTTGACGGCGCTTCCCTTCTGGTTGGTCCTGACGATAAGCTGAAGCGCCTGATCGAGCTTCATTCCGGAGTTGATAAGATGCTTGAGTTCTTCTATTCCGGAGGCAAGGTTTTTTTCGGTAAACCTCCCACCCTTCAATCTTATCTTTCTCTGCTTGACTTTAAGCAGAGTGATATCCTTTTTTCGAACTTCGGCCAGAAATTTATCACGGTCGCCCTTAAAGCGCCCCTTTACCTTTTGGCCCTGCGCCGTGGCGCCTTCGTAAATAAATTCTCCAGATCGCCCCATGGACATTATAAAGGACCTTTTCTGTCAAACTCATTACATATATTGGTAAATTAAAGTTTGCGATCTTAGGTTACCCGCAAAACCTCGTCCAAGGCAACGATCCCGTTGAACGCCTTAATAAGCCCATCCTGTTGCATCGTTCTATAGCCCAGCTTATTGGGATCGTCAAAATTTCTGTCCTTTTCAAACTCGGCCTGCACCTGGCTCGCAAAAGGAATGATTTCAGTAATCGCCATACGGCCGATGTACCCCGTATGGTTGCACCTTTCACATCCTACCGGTCTCCTGAGTTGTGGATCGCCAAAGCTGTAGTAGGTTTTGAGTTCGTCGAACCGTAAGGAGGCGAGCACCTCAGGGGTGACATCCACGGGCTTGGCGCAATAAGGACAGAGTTTTCTAACCAGACGCTGCCCCATCAGCGCGATGATGGATGCCTTCAGAAGAAAGAATTCGATTCCCATGTCGACCAAACGCGTGATGGAACTCAGGGCCGTATTCGTGTGCAATGTGGACAGGACCAGGTGCCCGGTGAGTGAGGCCCTAATGGAAATCTCCGCTGTTTCCGCGTCTCTGATCTCGCCAACCATGATGATATCCGGGTCTTGCCGCAGGATGGACCGCAGGGAGTGGGCAAAAGTGTAACCTATATCGGGACGGACCTGAATCTGGTTGATTCCCTCCAACTCGTATTCAACCGGGTCCTCCACGGTAACGATCTTGGTGGTGTCGGTCACCAGTTCGTTGAGGATGGAGTAGAGCGTGGTGGTTTTTCCTGAACCGGTAGGGCCGGTTGTCAATATGATCCCGTTGGGCCTTGCCGCGATTTCCCGCAAAAGAGAAAGATGGTCAGGGAAATACCCCAGGCTTTCCAGGGAGCATTTGATATCTTCCTTGCCGAGAAGGCGAAGAACGAAGCTTTCTCCAAAGGAGGTGGGCACCGAGGAACTACGGATATCCACCTGCTTTCCGCCCACCCGGATGGAAATCCTTCCATCCTGGGGCAACCGGTTTTCCGCGATATTCATACCCGAGAGGAGCTTCAGCCGCGTTATCACCGCTAACTTCACCCCCGATGAAACATGTTCCACGGTCGTCATGACGCCATCGACGCGGAACCTCACTTTCATGAATTTTTTAAAACATTCGAAATGGATATCCGAACTGCGGGATTGAACCGCCCGGGAAAGCAGTGTGTTCACCATCCTTATCACCGGGGCTTCCGAGGCCAACTCCCGCAGTTTGTCAATTTCGTCGTCCAGGTCGGATACGCCTTTTTCGTCCTCATCCAACGTTAGTTCCGACTCGAGAGCCAGCCTCAGGTCCCGCAGTTCCTCTTCCGTTCCGAGGAAGAGCCTGACCGGTTTGGACGCCAGCCGCTCGACCATAGAGAATATCTCCAGATTGAAGGGATCGTTGGTAGCAAGCCATATTTCATCCTGCCCCCCGCTGAGAAGAAACACATTGTTTTTGAGGAGAAATTCCGGTCTGATTTTCGATACGCCCAAGAGCTGGGGCCGTCCGGGAAGATCGGACAACCTTCCCAGCCCCATACATTCACAAAGGCTGTCCATGAGCTGGCCCTCTGTGATCAGGCCCATGTTGAGCATGATACGGCCCAGCCTGCCGCCATACTCCTTCTGGACGTTTCGAGCCTGCTCCAGGTCGCTTTCCCTGCAGTAACCCGCCCGCAAGAGGGCCTCCTCCAGTAAAACCATTTTTCCCTTCTCGATTTCAGTCCCGTTCACCGCAGAGGCGGGGCATGGTCCGGTCAAGGAGAGGTAAAGACCGACGCGGAGAGGGGGAGACACGGAGAAAAGACTGACACGGGGATAGAAACAGAACCTTCTCCCCTTCTCCGCGTCTTGCAGTTCCCGTGTCTCCCCATCCCCCTGTCGGCCCTTTTTGCCCTCACCCGGGGCGGCCTAGAAAATCTGCAATCACTCTTTTGAGACCATCAAAAAATCCCATTGCACGCGCCAGCCGATAGAACCGGCTTGTTTCAATCTTCGAGAAAACACCCCGTGCAGCATCCACGAGCCGTGTAAGTTCCGCGATCTGCTCTAAGCGGGTATTCACGAGCCGTGTCAGTTGCGTGAGCTGCTCAAAGCGGGCATTGCGGTCTGATTCGGATTCCACCAGGAGCCGTGTCAGTTCCTTGATCTGCTCTAAGCGGGCATTGCGGTCTGATTCGGATTCCACCAGGAGCCGCGTCAGTTCCGTGGTCTGCTCTAAGCGGGCATTGCGGTCTGATTCCGATTCTCGAAGAAGTCTTGTGAGCCGTTGGATTTGATCGAACCGCAACTCCCGGTCCTCTTCCGATCCCACCAGGAGCCGTGTAAGTTCCGTGACCTGCTCTAAGCGGGCATTGCGGTCTGATTCCGCTTCCACCAGGAGCCGTGTCAGTTCCGTGATCTGCTCTAAGCGGGCATTGCGGTCTGATTCCGCTTCCACCAGGAGCCGTGTCAGTTCCGTGATTTGCCCTAAGCGGACATTCCGGTCTGATTCCGATTCCATCAGGAGCCGTGTAAGTTCCGTGATCTGCTCTAAGCGGGCATTGCGGTCTGATTCCGCTTCTCGAAGAAGTCTTGTGAGCACTTGGATCTGCTCGAACCGCGACTCCCGGTCCTCTTCCGATTCCACCAGGAGCCGTGTAAGTTCCGTGATCTGCTCTAAGCGGGCATTGCGGTCTGATTCGGATTCCACCAGGAGCCGTGTAAGTTCCGAGATCTGCTCCAAGCGGGCATTGCGGTCTGATTCCGATTCCACCAAAAGCCGTGTAAGTTCGGTGATCTGCTCCAAGCGGACATTCCGGTCTGATTCGGATTCCATCAGGAAAAGCCGTGTAAGTTCCGTGATCTGCTCTAAGCGGGCATTGCGGTCTGATTCCGATTCCACCAAAAGCCGTGTAAGTTCTGAGGTCTGCTCTAAGCGGGCATTCCGGTCTGATTCCGATTCCAGCAGGAGCCGTGTCAGTCCCGTGGCCTGCTCTGAGCGGGCATTCCGGTCCTTTTCCGAGTCCACCAGGAGCCGTGTAAGTTCTGTGATCTGCTCTAAGCGGGTATTCCGGTCCTTTTCCGAGTCCACCAGGAGCCGTGTCAGTCCCGTGGTCTGCTCCAAGCGGGCATTCCGGTCTGATTCCAATTCCTGAAGAAGTTTTGTGAGCACTTGGATCTGATCGAACTGCGACTCCCGATCCTCTTCAGATTCGCGCAAACGGCGCTCGAGTTTCTGAATGTTGTCCAGACGGGCAGCCCTGTCCGCCTCCGATTCACGAAGAAGTTTCGTAAGATTCCGTATCTGGTCCAGACGCGCCCGGCGGTCATTGTCCGATTCCACCAGTAGCCGTGACAGGTCCACGCTCTGCTTGAGGAAAGACCTTCGTTCGGCCTGCACATCCTTTTTCAACTGATCGAGGCGCCGGACCGCCTGCTCAAAAAAATCCCTCAGGTCGGCGGCTTGGACCGTCTGTTCGATCACCTGGAAACTTTGCCGCCCGCCGCGAAGATCTTGCAGGAATTTCTCTATTTCGGGGAGGACCTCCTCGAAGGAAATTCCGCGCACACAAAGCGCTTTACTGAAAACGCACTCCCAGTTGCAGTGGAAGCAGGGCATCGGAGTTACAAAAACCCGGCCTGTGCGAGCGGACGGCAGGAACCTTGGCCATGTTCCGCCGCCGAAAAACGCGATTACCGGCCGCTCAAAGGCTGCTGCCGCATGCATCAGGCCGGTATCGTTGCCCAGGTAAAATAATGACTTCCGAGCCAGAGCGGCGGCAAGAGGCATTTCTCCTTCCATGCCGAGCCACACCCTGGGGTGGGCCCCTGCCTGTTCCGCCAGGCGGAGCACATTGTCGACGATTGAGCGCTCACTTTCATGACCTGTGATCAGGGCCGGTATGCCAAAGATTTGCTCAATTCTGGCGATAAGCCCGGCGAAGTGAGTTTCCGGCCACACTTTTATCGAAATGTTTGCCGTTCCGGCGGGGGCGCACAGCAAATATTGCTCTTCGAGCAAACCCCGTTGGGCCAAAACGCGGGCGGCCAGCTCCGACAATTCTCCGGTCAGAAGGAGCTGCGGGGACCGCAGCGACCGCGGCTCACCTGTCAACTGCTCCAGCAAGACCCGGTATTTTTCCGTTTCGTGTGCTAATTCTTCCACTTTAACTACAACATCGTAAACGGGAAACGAGAAGCCGATACCCAAGCGATCCAGGAAGGGGTCCAACTGAGCCGGTACTGTCTCACCCGCGCTCAGCGCCACTCGGAGGGCAGGTGCGGTGGCGGCGCCGACGACATCGTCGAGCCACGTTTTGCTGTAAGTCGTGAACAGAACCAGGTCGTAGGAATTGTCCCGCAAAGACGTGACAAAGGGGGCCAGTTCTTCCTGCCGCGGGACCTGCGCGAATGGATTTATGGAAGTCGTCTCCCAATGAAGCCGATGGGGAAACATTTCCGCAAGCTGATCGTAGCCCTTTCTCACCAGGAGAGTTACAGAGGCTTCGGGCACCATTTCGAGCACGGCCGAGACGAACCCCTCCACGAGCACCAAGTCCCCAAAGGTATCGAAGCGAGGGATCAGAATATTCCTGCACGAACGAATGGAAAAATCGCTTTTCATCTCTTCAACTCATCGCCGGCCAGGACAGCCGGCGGCGTATGTACTCCCAGCAATTTCGCGCACTCTCAACTCTCAGCGCAAACTCCTCAACCTATCGCTGATTCCCGATCCGAGTTCCCTCGAAAAACATACCCAAAGAAAAGCAAGGTCGTCATGCGCGCGATTCACAGGGTCCTTTCGAATCGAGATTCTCCAGGGATGGACTCATTTCCACCGGCCTATAATGACTCAATGCCATCGGTAACCGGGTGATCCCATAGAACGGAAGGAGTTTGTCCGGGTCCGCCGTAACGACGATAGGACCCAAGAGTTCATGGCGGTCATGCAGAAAACCGGCATTGGGGCCCCCAACAGCCGAAGGCTCTGCCGCACCGAGGCTGAAAGTATATTCTCCGGGCTGAACATTGAACTGGACAGTAAGGACCACTACAAGTTCCTGGCCCGGAGAGAGATCCGGCAACCGGTGCCCGGATTGTCTTGCGCCTCCTGCAAAAACCAGATTACCCAAACGATCGTAGAGGTGAATTCCGCAGTTCGGGTCGATTATTTCTGAAGTGGCCCGGACGATGATGTGAAAAGAAAGTCTTTCGAGCATGGAGACATTCATCCCCGACTGTCCACTGCAATCGGTGACGCATGCGCCAATCAATAACAGGCCCCCTGCCCCGTGGTTGTGGCGGCGCCCGTTGCCCAGAATATTACGAGCCATGATTTCAGCCGGTTTCAATCCGCCATCCGGGTTGGGGGCATCAGGCCCGCTTTCGGCCCGGTCAAACGGCGCCTCGCTCTGAGGAGGGCAGATGTTCCGTAACCCGGTGGCGCCATAATACCTGCTCACCGCCTCGACTGCATCGCCACAAAACTCAATTGCGCCATGTCTGAGCAGGATAGCTCGCTGACAAAGGTACTGCACTGCCGCCATGTCATGGGAGACAAAAATGCAGGTGTTGCCCCCTGAAATCATCTCCCGCATCTTGCAAAAACTCTTCTGCTGGAAAAAGATGTCCCCAACGCTCAATGCCTCGTCAATTATCAGCACCTCCGGCTCCATAAACACGAACATGGAAAAGGCAAGCCGCACGTACATTCCGGACGAATAAAGCTTGATCGGACGGTCGAAGAAATCTCCCAGCTCGGCAAATGACTCAATTTGGGGCATGCGTTCCTCGATCAAACGCCCTTCGAAGCCCAGCAGGCAGGCGCTGTTAATCAGATTCTGACGGCCGGTCAGTTCCACGTTAAACCCCGTTCCCAATTCGAGCAGCGACAGGACTTTGCCTCGCACCTGAAAAACACCGGCTGTAGGATCGAGCACCCCGGTCAATATCTTCAGCAGCGTGGTTTTACCTGCGCCGTTAGGACCGATGACGCCGAGGCATTCCCCGCGGCGCATCTCGAACGATATGTCCTTTAGCGCCCAAAACTCCTCGAACCGCTTCTCGCCAATAGCCATCCAGTCCAAAGCTCGATGCCATGGGTTGCTATAAATCTTGAATGCCTTGCAAAGGCCTTTAACGCTTATAACAGGTTCCATTGCGACAAAGTCTCTCCTGCTAGAGGGCATCCCGGATTTCCGACCTTAACCTGATAAGGGTTAGATAGCCCAGGGTGCTGAACCCAGCGGCTATGGAGAACATGATTGCAAAAGAGCTCCAGTGCGGCCATGTGCGTTCGACAATTATGTTCTGAGAAGCTCTGACGAAATAAAAAATCGGGTTCAAATAAAGCATCCCCCGGGCCCAATCAGGCAAGACTGATTCCATGTACACGATGGGGGTTATCCAGAACCACAATTGCAGGAAAAGTGTTAATGCCTGGCTGATGTCCCTGAAAAACGCGTTCATCACCCCCAAAAAAAGCCCCAGCCCGAACCCGAATCCCTGCAGCAGCACCAGAACCAGGGGCAAAGCCAGCCAGGACAGCGCTGGAGAGTGGCCCAAGACTATACACACTGCAATGAAAATAGCAACACTGATGGCAAGGTTCATAAAACAGCTCGATGCGTTCTGAATAACGAATACCTGCTCGGGGATAGAGACTTTTTTCAAGTAATTTGCATTGGCGATAAATGAGTTTGTGCATCGGGTCACGGTTTCACTGAACCCCATCCAGGGGATTAAGCCTGAACATAGATAAATAGCAAACCCGAAACCTGAAGACATATTGGGGATTCTCGCCGGTATGATCTGAGAGAACACAAGCGTGTAGATCAGGATTTGAAAAAGAGGATGAATGGCATTCCACAAGAAACCCATGACCGAACCCACATATCGAAACCAGAGCTCTCTCCATGCGTTTTCCCAGATAAACCTTCGGTAAGTCCACGAACTGAGGATCATCCCCACATCCTGTTTATGCGATCCGCGTTTGGCCGGTTATTTTTTTCGCAATACCGCAGCCCCTGCCGTAATCGGGCCTGGGAAACGGCATCTTCGGTCTGTTTCCACCATTATGTCATCGGGGCAAAGATGCCATCCGGGTTTTTCTTCATTGGCCCCAAATGCGGGGTGTTCCCAAATCGTTTGGGTAAACTTTTTTATGGTCAAGACCCCACTGCTCCGCCATGGGAGATTGACTCCCCATGATGGCGGGCGAAGACGCAATGAGATCAGAAATGTTCCGCCCCTCCGGAGGGCCTTCGCAGCTTCAGCGACCATTATGTCTTGTCCGGGGTCAGACTCGGCAGCGGAAAAACAGGTTACCACATCGAAGCAGTGTTCGGGAATACGGACTTGCTTGACAGAAGGGACCTGCCAATCCACTTTTAGACCGGTCCTTCGGCGGATCTGCTCCCATTCGGCGGTCCACATGCCCCCTTTTCCCACAAGTTCCACCTGTGCTCCCAGGCTTGCCATGAACCAAGGCATGGGATTCAAATCGCTGTCCATATCCAGCAGGCGGACCTGCGACCAGTCCGCCCCGTCGAAGGCGTTGAACCAAAACCACGGGTATTCCCAGCCTTCCAGCGTGGTGGAGAGCTGGCGCAGGCCCCACCTTTTCGCAAAGCAGTTCAAGGTGAGCATTAAATCTTGAAAGGAACCGGAACGGAACTCAGTTTTACTGGCCAGTGCGAATCTTTTCGTCCCGGAGGTCCGATCGGCTTTCCCGCCAATACTTGAAGTCACTTTTCCCCTCCCGGTTTGGAAGATGCTCTCAAGGATGGCCGACCGGTATCGACCCGCACTTTCCTCCCGCAGGTGGATGAGCCTTTCTCCTTCAGCTTTCCGTCCCCTGATGCCGTCTTCAATAAGGTCCACAATCTGACCGGCTTTCGCTTCCATGGCATAGAGACTCGGGATCCCAATGAAATCTCCTATCAGGAGCCTCGTGTCATTGCCAATGATTACGGCCGGCCTGCCGAAGCCTGCGGCGCATACTGCCCCGTGGACGCGGTTTGAGACGACGGCCGAGCTTTTTGCGTACACATGCAGGTAATCCCGCCAGGAGGTGGAATGGAAAATGACTTCTCCCTCGCTGCGGTAGCGCTCCATGAAAGCTTTCTCCGAGGCGTCATGAGCGATGAACAATAGGCGGTGATATTTCCTTAGCGATTTGACCAAATCCTGACTGGCGGCCTCCCATGCCTGATCGTCGATGTCATCGCGCAACCTGAAGTGCCCGCCAAAAGGCATAAGGTTGACCGCTACCACCCCTCCGAAAGTTCCCTTGAAATTGTACCTGCGCGCCGCATGAAACGCCGCGCAGGGCAGGGCCTCGTGTTCGATGCGGAGTGCGCACAGTATCTGGGAAGCCAAGGGGTCTCTTACAGACGTCCATCGGCAGGCGGCGGCGGCTTTTCGAGCAAATTCCACGCATTGAGGATCCGATAGAAAAGTACGGGCGAAATCGGGATAAGGCTGGCAGGCGCCGGCCGAAATGTTCAAAATCGGCTTTTGCGGGCCAAGCACAAAAATGCGCTTTTGCCACAACTCCTCTGCCCATTCGATAGAATAACTGGTGCTCTCGCCTATTTTCCAGTAAACAGGGGCGCCGGCTTGAGCAATAATATCCGCATCCCGGAACTTGTCGTCAAGGGTCGTGAACTCGTCCAGATGCAATGCCTTGAGGCTGAGCAAATCATGCTTGTTTACATAGAAAGGTGTCCAGCTCTCAAAGATTTCATCGAAAAAGGAGAAAATCCCCTCACGGATAAACTCGTCCCCCACATTGACCCCCAGAGTGGTCATGAAAACGATTTTTGGGTCGTTCAACATACTCAATGCCGGCCTGCCGCGGAAATCCGCGTATAGTTTTATGGCTTCGGACCAAAATGTGCGGTACAAAAACCGAATTTTCCCGCTGAGATTGATCTGATTTCAAGCGGATTTATCTCTATTGAATAGAAAATACTGTTCCCGATCTTCAATTCCTTCAGGGCGTGAGCGATGATCCGGGTAGTTCCGACGCCGTGATATGTGCCGGTCTCGATTATTCTTTGCGGCCTGATCTGCGAAAAGAGCTTTTGGATCTCACCTGAAAATTCCGATTGCGCGTCAACCTGCGTCAAATCCTTTCCAGATGGATTGTCAATGCCCGCAATTTTACTATTGCGCGGCCGGGCGCCCTCTCTTTGCATTTGTAACGGTCCTCGACTTGTCTGGTGTTCATGGGAACAAAAATGCTTCAGCGCATCACGGCAAGTCCGCTCCATGCTTAACGATTAGACTTATACACCATCTTTTTCGTGAAAACAACCTGAGTCACGGGCCTGCAAAAGACGTGGGCTGTACGGCATGGCGATTCGCAGAGGGAAGGGATACTGCTTCCTTTCCTGGAGCTTTTGCCGATGCTGGATGAAAACTGGTTCTTGTTGGCCTCCCAACCCCAGGGTGGCGCCTCGCGGAGCGTAGGGATCGTGGGCTATTATATCCAGCCCTTCGGGGCAAAGCCCTTTCAGGGTAACAGAAACTCTAAAACCACCAGGAGGCTGAATTCACAGCAGTCAGATGCCGTCGGATTCTGCCGCAGTATGACATCACTTGCTGCGCGATGTCAACCCGTTCCTGTCGCTGCCAATATGGGATGCGGCGGGAGTTTTGAGTTTTCCGTTTTGAGTTGCTAATATGAGGTCAGCGTTTTCCCGGGACGAAAAAAAGGAGGCGGATCGAAATCCGCCTCCCTCGTATTACCGCTCACCGCAAAGCGTTACTATTGAAGCGGCGCGGGTGCACGCCACCCAAAGTTGGGGTTGGTAGTTACCTGGACATTTCTCTTATAACCACTCGGATTGGACGGGTCTGTCTGGACACACTCGAAATCCGTGCCCAGGGCCGTAGCTTCGACATTCACCCTTGAGGAGTACCGTGTGGTTGCAGGAACGCCGATAGTTTGAGTTAATCCACCGGGCCCAAACATTTCTACCGTGTTGCCGCTAAAGACTATCAGCGCGGTTTGATTGGGACTGAGGGACCCCAATGGAATGCTGGCGGTTGTTATGCCCGTTTCACTTTCCGAACTCAATATGTCCAGAGTTACGCCTGCCCATCCACCAGTATTGGTAGGACTCGCAAGCGAACTCGCCAGACTGAAGTTGTTCACAGTACAAGATGTCACGACAGCTGGATTCGTGCTCATGTAGGGAATATAAAAGCTGGTTGCGTTGTTGTTCAGGCACCAGGCATTAGTGGCGGGAAGGAGGGTCCTAATTAGACCTGGTGTAGGACCAGCTGATGTTGGACACTCAGAGTACCAAAGTTGTACCGAAACAGTCTCACAGCCTGGAACGATCTCCGTGCCAAGGGGCCAAGTTGGCGGCTGGCCGCTACGGGGCCAGTTATCACAAAGACTCAGGTATTCCTGGGCGAGATTTGTGGTAAGACCGGGAGCTGCGGCTGAACAGATGTCCACAACTTCACCAGGGACAATCAGACCCTGGGACCAGGAAGTGATACCCTTCGTGGGGGGGGTGATGGAGGTAGTAACTATACCGTAATCTAACTCATCAAGTCCGGTAAGATTTCCGGTGGCCGTGATGACTAGGTTGTAAGGTTGCCCGGTTATTGTAGAAGTTTCTACAAGATACCCTCCGCAAAGGCTTGTAGATGCTGGCGGCGAGCCTGTTGGATAGTATACCGAGACTCTCTGGCTTATGGTCTCGTCGCTGGTTATAAGCAGCGCAGCGTACGCGCAGTCTTTAGTGTCATAGGGCGGAATAGGGGGCTTGGGCACCGTTGGAATAAAGGTGGTCTCGTTGCTGGCGAAATCTATGAAAGTGTTATCCGGGCCCCCTCCTATATTCCCATTCAGGGTTGCCGTGAACTGATTCTTCACCACAATAATAGGTCCCGGAGCACATGAGTAGATGTTAGGATCGTAGGTACTGGGAGACGAAGTGCTGACGCACATCGTGACCGAGGTGCCGGCCGGAGTTCCCGCAGGCAGTGTTATGGAAGTCAACAAACCCTGGCCGGGGTAACCACCGGAGGTGGCTGCAACCGCACAGGGCGCGTTTTGGAAAGAATAAGCGGTGTTAAATCCGGAAATCGGGGCGGTTGTTGGAAAGGTCGCCACTGTGGCCGTCGCGTTGTAACCAGTCGCACCAGGGTAAGCAATAGCATAATCAGTAGCGCTTGAGGAATCGCAAAGATAGATAGTCGCAGTAGTATTAAACACCGCACCGCCGGACAATGTGAGCGTAAGTTTCGTGGAGGGGATTATCGTCCCCTGACCCGGCGTAGAGTAAACATCAAACATGGGGGACAAGGTATACCCTTGGCACCCGACCAGCTCAGCAGCCACTGTGAAGGGAGCACCAAGCACTCCCAGCCCGGTTGTGGCAAACGCTGGACCTGTAATCAAGCTTACTGCCGCAAGTATAACAAAGGCAGACAATAATTTCTTCATCTCTTTCCTCCTTGGGATATTTCCTGTAAAACAACCGGAACATTAACTTAGAGACACTAAACGATCCCTATGATCTCACCCCGTTTTCCTGCTCTTTCCTCCTCTTCATCACCTCCTTCATAATTTGTTTGCAGCTTGCCTGGTTTTCTGTCCTGTAATGCGAAGCTGAAACAGCAACATCCTGGCGCCAGGCACGCGCACGCGCCTGCGGACTGCGCCAACCCGGCCCGCGCCCTGCTGTCGCTGCACTCCTTTCCCATACCGAGAAACTATCCTCGAAGCACACTCCGTGATGCAAACCGGTTCGCCAACCCTGCCTGTAACCGCCATGTCCGGAAACCGCACCGAACCGGCTCACAGAGGATGGTCACGGAGTTTACAGCCGACGCCTTGACTATTTCCCACATCTATTTATGACCTGTCAAGCATTTTGTGATTATTTTTTGCGGTCATAAGACTTCTTTACCCAAGTTCGCCATTACTTGAGCTATTTTTGGCGAAAAAAAGGTGAGGCCTGCATGCAACGCAACTTGCCGATTTTACCCTCCAGCCTGCCGGGATTTTCATTTGCAGCGCCGGAAACCGAAAATAGGTTAACGTCTATTTATAACCTGTCAAGCATTTTGTGATTCTTTTTTGCAGTCATTGAAATTTTTTACCCCAAGTCCGTCATTACAAGACCAAGGAGCAGGGAGAGTTTTGAGTTACTAAAAACTAAAAACCGGCAACTAAAAACTCTTCCCGCTTCGGGCCTCCCGTGCACCGGGACCCTAACACCCAAGGGGGCCGGTACCGGCGTCAACCGGCGAATATGCAAAGCAACCTGTGTTTCATGGGTCTGCTCTATGCGACGACCCGGCCCCGCGTTATCCAACGGGCTCACTTTAACATATCCAAAAGGTCTTTGAACTTCCTGGTTGCGTCTTCGGCCTCTTCCGTTGTCGTCAAAATATGAGGCGTAATCACGATGAAGAGTTCAGTTCGATTGATGCTGCGCGATGTTGTCGAAAACAGCGGCTTGATCAAGGGGATGTCCCCCAGGCCCGGCACCTTGCTCACGGTGTCGCTGATCTGATTCTGGATGAGGCCGCCCAGCAGGACGCTGCTCCCGCTTTTGAGCGCAACCGATGTATGTATTTCTCTTGTCGTAATGAGTGGCGAACTGATACTGGAAGTAGTGTTGGTCTCCGCGTCGCTGACCGTCTGTTCGAGCACAAGGGTGAGTACGCCCTGCGAATTGATGGTGGGTTTGATATTCAGGATCACGCCGGTTTGCTGGTACGAGACACTCTGAATAAGGCTTGTCGTTCCTGACACTGTTATGCCGCCAGTGGACTGACTGGTCAGGATTGGGACCTGTGTGCCGACATTGATGCTGGCTTCCTGGTTGTCGAGAACCACCAACTCGGGGGTCGAGATGACCTTGAGGACATTATCGTTGGCGAAAGCGTTCAGGACCGCCTGGAAGTTGCCGCCTGACGAAACGATCGTATAGAGAAATCCGGTCGAGCCGATGCCCAGGCCGCCGGCTAGCGTTCCAAGCGTCTGGCTCATGCCTGCTCCGTTATGTTTGAGGGCCCATTCGATTCCGTACTGCAACGAACCGGTCAGGGTGACTTCTCCGATTGTCACCTCGATAAGGACCTGCCGGGGGAGGACATCGAGCTTGAAGAGCAGTTCCTCCACTTTCGAATATTGAAAAGGCGTCGCCGTAAAGACGAGTGAGTTCGCGTTTTCGTCCACAACGACCGCTACATCGGATAAAGTAAGGGGCTTTTGCGAGGTTTTATCCGGCTCAGACCCGGACACGCTCTTTTGGGACATTCCCATCGTCTCCGGGCCGGGGCCCTTCTGGGATGTTCCCATCGTCTCCGGGCCGGCGTCCTGTCTGACCCCCAACCTTTGCTGCTCCGCCTGCAGGCCCTTGCGAGCACCGGCGGCGGCGCCTGTAAACAGTTTGGCGAGATCGGCAGCCCGGCGGTACTTGGGATGATAAACATAGAAGTGCGGCTCGTCCTCCGAAACCGTTCGAAGGTCCAGTTTCTCCTGCCAAAAGCCAATCTGATCGAACCATTCCGGTTTGAGACTCACGGCCAAAACCGCCCTTATCTGCTTGAGCGGAATGAGCATTATTCCAGGGTCCGCAGGGGTCTTGGCCACCGGCACACCCTGAGCGGGCAGCGCCTGGTTCAAATAGCCCAGGAAAGTATCAACCGGCAGGTAATGGAGATAGAAGAGCCTCATTTTCTTGTTGCTCAGCGAGGGACGGTCAAGAGCTTGAATAAGCTCTGCGGCCGCACGGGCATGATTGGCGTCATCCATGATCCATGCCATCGAACTGCCTGGAACCGGCTGGATCCTGCCCATGGTGGAAAGGGCCAGGGCCTGAAGTATGTTCTGATAATCCAGCGGCTTGAGATAATAAACCTGCAGAAAGAGCCCCACTGCGTCGCTGCCGCTGACGGTTTCGGGCACATTTCCGACAAAATAGGGGATGATCGGCTTTTGGTCATGGCCGGTAATCGGCCCTACAAAATAAATACCTTCTTTTTGAGTGACGTCAAGACCGTAGCCCTTGAAGACTTCCCTTGCGATTTGAAGTATTTCGGGTTGCCGGGCCGTGGTCTTCATATTCAAGGTAACAGTCTCTTTCCTTGCCTCGACGGATTTGTCGACTGTATAATTGACATCGAGCACCTTCCCGAAAACAAGGTTAATGAACTCGCCGAGGGGCATGTTTTCCACTTGTATCTGGTAAGGCTGTCCGCCTCCTGGGCCTGCGCGGGCGGCCTTTGCCTGTTGCGGCTGGGTCCCGGCTGCCGGCGCCGGGACAGATAGTGCCGGCACATCGACGACTCTTGGCGGAGGTTGGTGGGCCGCGCCGGGACCGGGAGCGGGGCCCCCGGAAACTGCGCCCGTTTGCTGAGAATCCTGAGCCGGAGTTGCAGGGACCGCAGTTGCCGGGACCGGGGGCGGAGCTGGAGGAGCGACTTTACTTATCACGGGTTTGTAAGAGGCGCAGGAGGTGAGCGCCACCAACATAACCAGAACGAACGTGAACCGTCTCATTCATTTTCTCCACGCAACGACATTACCACCTCTTCAGATTGAGCGGCAACATAAAAGTCACATAAAGCAGGGAGCAGGGAGCAGGGAGCAAAAGCTTCCCGCTTCCCGCTTAAGGTTGATGCACCCTGAACAATTCGAGCACAAAATCCTTCTGTTCCTTGCTTAAAAAGACGACAACCCTGCCTTTTCCTATCTCTTTGAGCACCAGGTAATCGTCGAGAGGCTCTCCCAATACGAACTGCCGCCAGCCGGAATTCCCACCGCTTTTTCCGGCGGGATTGAAAAATACCGCCCCGTTGCCCACCAAGCCGTAAAATTCCCATCGATACTTTTCATCCGCAAGAGAGTAGACGGCGGGGACCTTGTTGAATTCTTTCTGCGCGAAAGAACCCAATTTCGCGGCTTTGTCCGCTTCTGTTTTGTCGTCATCCGCCGCCTTCACCGCGGGCATCGGGAGGTCCCAGACTCCATATGCGGCGATGTGCGCAAAGTCCACCGTTTGCGGTTTTGTCTTTAAGCTTTGAATACCAACGCCAAGCGCTGACAAGCTCACCTTTTCGCAAGGCGCCCGCAGCGCCAGGAGCCCACTTACCGTCTCGAAGATCCAGTATAACGACAACGCAACGACAAACCCCATGACGATGACTTTAGGCTTGTAGAGCCGTTTCCCCGGAAAAGGGAAATTTGACCTGATCTCAGCAATGCCGGGAACTCGCAGGTTCATTTCACCTCCGCTGGAAGCTGATAGCCTGTCACTGTGGCATCCAGGGTCAATTTACCTTTACCTCCCTTCGTGATGCTCATGACCGGGCAATTCAGGGCTTTTTCCGAGAATAGAACCCGCTTGAAAAAATCCTCAATTTGAGGAGGATTGCCCTCGGCCCTAAAAGAGACGGGCAGAATATAAAAATTTCTCTTATCCTTTTTGAAAGGTGCTCCCCACTTGGAATTGACAATCTCCAGACCGCTGCTCTGAAGAGTATTTTTGAGCAGGTCCTGGAGCTGATTCAACGCCGTTTCAGGAGGCATAGTGCCGGGATAAAAAATTTTTTTGTTGTCCGCGTCCACTTGTAATGCGGCCTCCAATTCCTTCTCTATTTCCTCATGCCTGCCCTGAAACAGCAATTCCCTGGCATACTGCTTTTTCAATCTGGAAAGCTCATCACGCAAATCGGCATATTCAGCCATTCTCGGGTTGAGGTCCCAGATGGCGACGGCCAAAAAAACGATGCTTATTATCAGTTCTTTAGGGATTCGCAAGCTGATCGTTAGTCCTTCGTTTTATCGCGCCTTCGATTACCGCCCTTTCCTTACCCGTTCTGTTATCCTTGCTGACGGCGCCGTTTACGGTCACTTTCTCAAAACAACTGAGATCAAGAAACTGTCTCATCAGCACCGGGATGCTCTCTGCGAGCACGGTTATCGTAACGCGATTCTCGGCAAACTTGACGTTGGTTATGCTGCCGTTTTGTTCCGCGATGATGCGCGCGGCCTGATCCAGAATATCCGGAAAGTACGGATAGGTGCTCTCGGAGGAACGGAAGCTTTCCCAGAACTGATGCATCCCGGTCTGGGCTTCGAAACGTTGCTTGAGCGGCTGGTTGGCCGCCTGCAACTGAGCGATTTCCCCCCTGACATTATTGATTTCTCTTTTCAGGCCCCAATACATGCTGTAACCCGTTGCCAGGTATGCGGACAACAAAAGCAGCAAAGGCCACTTGAGCGCATTTGCGGCGCCCATGAATAACGTTTCACGGTCCAGCTCGATCCTTATGAAGTGGACCAGATTCCGCACCTCCATGGCCTTGATTGCCTGGTGCAGAAAAGAATCTTCGAGCACGACCGTATCCAGGCCGTCCAGACTGGAATCTTTTTTGAGCCACCCGATTGCCTCTTCCAGCGCCTGTTCCCGGTCCTGAAAAACGGCCTTTACGAACTGCGCCCTGAGCATGCCGCCGCGGATAACGAAAAGTTTCACCTTGTTTTGTACCAGGCAGGCGCAAATAGCGTCCGGGCGGGATTTGGCAACTTTTTTCCAGACCGGGTATCCTTCCGGGATTACCAACAGATAACGATCCTGCTGGGCTGGATAAAACCAGAGCAGAAGATGTTGTCTTTCCCTGGCATAGCAAAACTCAGCCTCTTCGAAAGGGGAAAGGTGGAGGTAGTTCAGTTCCACAAATTCGCGAGTGACCTTCGCGCCCTGAGGAAGTTCGATCACTTTGAAAAAAGAGACCTCCGAATCGACGATCAGGATTCTCTTGTTTTCCGCGCCGGCTGTCCCAGGCGCATCGAGAGCATGGATGCCCTCCGCCGTAAGCACGGCCGTCTGCCTCAATAAATATTGCAAAAGACCAAAAGGGATCAATAAGCAGCCTCCAAAACCCTGAAGGGGACCTCTCTATCGGGCCTGAAGCTCACCAGAAGGCGCACCGATTCCCGTGCGTCTCCCGAAACCGTTTCGACACGCAGGTTTACTATTCGGCTGGAGCCCGTGCTGAAACTATCCACAAGATTGGATACGACGATTCCGGTAGCGGAACTGACGTCAGAATAGTCCAAATAGCCTTTATCCGTTCTGGTAGCCAGAAGAGAATCCGCTGTGTCCTCATTGATTCCCAGGACCGCGCGCAGCACGGTTTTATCCATCGTGTTCAGATTGGGCACGACATCCGGCGCCAGAAGCAACTCATTTTTCAGCATCGCCCATACGCGTGGATCATCCAGCCCTTTAACCAGTGAGAGTTCCTCCACACACTGGGCAGCTGCATAATTCCTGGGACTATACCGATACCCCTGTTCGGTTTGATAGTAGTAGGATTCCGCCCCATTGAGCCGCTTTAGGTCATCAGCGTCGAACCAGTCAAGCAAACAGTCCTTTATTTCGGACCCCTTGCTGTCGTCGCCTGACAATATCTCAAACATTTTCGCCAAATACCCTGGATTACTACCCCACACGTTGAGCTTGGCTGCGGCGTCCAAAGCCTGTATCCGGGTATTCTCCCCCAGCCCGGCAACCTTTCCATCCAGAGGGATTTCGCCCTTCATCCCTATATCATCCCCGAAGCTGCTTATCAATTTGTTCGTAGTGAACGCGCCCGTCGATCCAAGGAACTTGAATGCCTCCACCGTCGATTCGGTGACAATCTGGGCATTTAGCTTATCCATCAGGCACTGGGCAGTACGAATACTCTCCTTTGAAACCTTGAGCAGGAACATGGAGCCAAGGAACAGAACGGACGTGATGGCCAAAACGACCACCAACGCCGATCCTCTAGCGTTCGTGATAGTTGCCAACCGTAATCCCCTTTTTTGTAAGGAAATCGCTTTGGACTTTGAAACAGTAGTCCATCTTCCTGTCGTCGTCAAAAGTAACCGATAATTTTACGCCTGCGGGAATTTCACCAAAAAGCCGGTCTGTTTCTATGATTCCCGCCGATGATCCCGTGGCATCGCCCAAAGACATCCCGGTTGCCGGCAGCCACGAGTCAGGGGGCCACGCAGGCCGCTTCAAATATGTAAAATGTGCCTCGCGTATTTTCTCCATAATGCGGGTCTGCTGCGTTTCGTCAGTCTCCCTGGGATCTGCGTAATTGTTGTTGGGCGAAAAAATAGGAGTCTCGTTCAAGTAAATTGCACCGTCTTTGAAATAAATACGCGCCAGAACAACCCCCTTCAATGTCAGCGGCGAGCTTGTAATGAAGACCATGTTTTCAGGCAGTCCATCGAAAAATTCGATAAATTCCCTCTTTTCATCGGCAAGCCGGTCCGGAGTTTTTATGACGTAATAAAACACGCTGCTTATGGCCGAGTTCAACCAGTAAAACTTCATCGCCCTCTCGGCATAGGTGTAACGTGTTTTACCCGTTTGCAGCATAAAGGACCTCAGCAGAGTGCCTACCAACGCAAATATGATGCTCATCACAAAAAGGGCTACAAGGAGTTCGGCAAGCGTAAACCCCCTAGAATCCTTTCTGCGGCGCCTGGTTTCCTTTAGATTGTGTGACATAAAAGGAGAATTCCCTCTTCCACTTACCTTTGATTAAGCTGCAATCAACCTGGTAAAGAGTCAGCTCAAAAGGTCCAATGTTGCCGCCGGGGATCGGAAAGTCCGGGTAGATATAATTATGCGCCGTCTTTACCTGTTTTGAGCTGTAGGAGTAGGAAAATCCATTCAGTTCTCCTGAACCCTCAGGCTCATCAATCAGTTTCTTGACCTCAATCGCGTTTTTCAATGACAGGACCGTTATATAAACATCCTGATAAAGCTCTTGTCTATACTGAGCATTCACATACATATTATACGCCGCGCCGAAGGATACAACCGCCGCAGCGAGGACAACCAAGGCTATTATGACTTCCAGAAGAGTGAAACCCTTGCAATTCATGTTGTAAGATTTCCATCGTTCATTCCGAGGCCCAGGCCCCCTCGCAGCCCCGGGAATACGAACCAGTTCGCCGCAGAGGTGAGCGCTTACGTGGCTCGATACTTTTGAGGTTGACGTTTATAATGTTGGCAATATATTGTCAATCTAAAAAGCCGCCAAAAAGTATCAATGCTTTCCAATGCTTATGTCGCTAAGGCAAATGATTTGTGAAAACAAGTGATTGGCCGTATGCGTCCTTGGAATTAACTTTGGGCGCCTTAATTTTCGATTTCGGCGTCAATCAGGTAATCGGCAAAAAAGTGACGCCAAGAACCTGATAGCCGATGTTCGTCCATTTTTGGCTCCCGGATTCAGGATTTACATAATGAATCGATTCATATATAAAAAGGCCGCGATCCCCAATTTTGGACCTTTCGGGTCGACTTTATTTTTCGCTTCGGTTCCATTTGGCAGCGCTTACCGGCCTCTGTTTTTCATTTTGCCTGTAAAATGTGAGTGAGTTTGCGGAGCTGTCATTATTCTGCGAGGCTATCCTCTCGCCTGTTTTGCAAGGCGGGGGCATGGCATAAGCTCTCTGTGAGTCGTTCATAACTCTTTCCTTCAAAGCCCCATTCAATGGACAATAATTCGAAAATCTATGTGGCAGGACATCGAGGCCTTGTCGGGTCTGCCCTACTACGCCGCCTTGACGCCAAAGGCTACTCAAATATCATGTTTCGGACGCATTCGGAACTCGATTTGGAAGACCCGCTGCAGGTCCGGGATTTTTTTGCCGTAGAAAATACGGAATTCGTTTTCCTCGCCGCCGCCAAAGTTGGCGGAATTCACGCCAACAGCACGTATCCAGTGGACTTCCTGCTCCGAAACATCAAGATCCAGACAAACGTAATCGAAGCCGCGTGGCGCTATGGCGTAAAAGGGTTCTTATTTTTGGGCAGTTCCTGCATTTATCCCAAACTCGCCCCTCAACCCATGAACGAAAAATATCTTCTCACCGGGCCGCTTGAGCCGACCAACGAACCTTATGCGATTGCAAAGATAGCCGGAATCGAGCTTTGTGAAGCTTACAACCGGCAGTACGGCGCCAGATTCTTAAGTGTTATGCCCACAAATCTATACGGCCCAAATGACAGCTACGATCTGCAAAACTCTCACGTGCTTCCCGTATTCATACGAAAATTCCATCTGGCCAAAAGCGCCGCCCAGGGCGACTGGGAAGCTATAGCTCGAAACGAGGCCTCCTATGGGCCGATTCCTGACGATTTCGCGGCCAATCTCATGGCAATTTCCAAATTCAACGGGCATGACATTCCGGAAAGCTTTGCAACAGGAGCTGAGGGCACTGGGGCGAATCCCGCCGTAAAGCTTTGGGGAACGGGATCTCCGAGACGCGAATTTCTGTATTCCGACGATCTCGCCGATGCATGCGTACTTCTCATGGAAAAGCTGGATCAGCTCTTCGGGGGGCCTTCACCTCGTGAGTTCACCGCATCGAACCACCTCATCAATATCGGATACGGCGAGGACACGACCATCCGCGCGCTTGCAGAACAGGTCGCCGGCATTGTCGGGTTTAACGGGCCCCTCGATTGGGACGCCACAAAGCCCGACGGCACCCCCCGGAAACTTCTCGATAGTAAAGAGATAAACCGCATCGGCTGGACACCCTCCACCCCCCTCGGCCTGGGCATCCGATTGGCCTATGCCGATTACCTGTCTAAGTTAGCTACTTACTAATCGTGAGATTTTTTTGCTGAATACCCCCCCTGGTTCCAATCTTGTCAGCAGTCAAAGGGATAAATTGCGTGGGGTTTTTTCCTGCAACTGAAGCAGGCAACCGAAGCAAAGCACTACTAATATCAAGATTGCGAGACTGTGTCGGCTGGATATGTCTCGCACTTTTTTGGGGACTTGCCATATGGATGGTAAACCCTGCGGGGGAGTTTTGCATAAATGACGATTGGGCATACGTTGGATGCCTGCAGGCTCTCATTAATCATGGCTCCATAATCAGCACCTGGGGAAAAGCATTGATTACCCACCTGCTTTGGGGAGCGGGTTTCTGCAAGCTGTTTGGATATTCTTTGACCACCCTGAGAGTGTCGGTAATCGTGGCGGGTGTACTTTGCTCCTTTGTTTTGTTGTGGTTCCTGAGATTCACCGGAGTAAGTCGCAAAGCGGCCTTGATCGGTACACTGACCCTGGTGTCAAGTCCGCTTTTCTTCTCCCAATGCTTCACATACATGACCGACATCACCTTTGCATATTTTGTCGTACTCGCCTTTGCAGTTCTATGTCGAGGCGCAGAGCATTTAAACATCTGGATGGTGATTGCAGGGTTATTATTATCTGTTTGCGCTATGTTGGATCGACAGTTGGGGTTTGTTCTCCCCCTGGGATTTGTTTTAACATGCTGCCTGCACCCAAGCGGATATGCACTTGGAAGAAGACGGACCCTTCTGATATTTTTCGCTTTGACAGTCATCCCCTGGATAGCCTATGAGTGTTATCTGAAGGCGATTGGGAGCACTCCGGTAACTCAATCCGAGAACTTTCGAAGCATCTTCGATATCCCCCTGGAAATAGGCCTGACTGGTTACCTTTGGCAAATTTTTGCCCGTTTTTTAGTTTGCGTCTTGAGCTACACCGCGCTATTTCTTTCTCCGATCCTTGTTCTTAAAATAAAACCTCTCCTAAAAAGCAAAGTTTTTCAATGGGCTTTTCTGGTCTTGACGTTGTCGTTCCTGCTTGTTGAGACCGCGATTTTGGCCGGCTTTGCGGACCTGCCGGTCGAGTTCCAAAGAAATGTGATAATCGACTTCGGCATCGGCCCCCTGCTTCTCAAGGACACATATCTATTGAAAATCCCTCGGCTCACGCCTATCCCTGCGCCGCTGTTCTACTTGCTGGTTTTCTGGGCCGCGATCAGTTCACTCGCGCTGGTATGGTTCGCCGTCTCATTTGCGAAGCGCACAGTTGCGAGTGCGTGGCATTTTCGCGCCTCTCCCGACGTTAATTTAGTCCAGCCCTTTCCTGCTCTGTTAGCCTTCATCTCCTCTTTAGCTTATATTGGTGTGATTTTGCCGGCCGGCTTTCACGATCGCTATCTAATTGCGCCCTGTCTATTATTGGGCGTCTGGCTGATGTTGGAAGATTCCGATATGGGCAAAGAGAAAGGCTTACATTGGCCTGTCTTTATATCAGTTTTTTTGATTCTGCTTTTGGGGTCTTTTTCTCTGGTTTGCACACGTGATTTCATGGAAACAAAGAGAGCAATCAAATCCGCCCAGGATTTCTTACTGACGCGCATGAATGTTGAGCCTTGCAATATGGATGGAGGACTTGAATTCAATGGATACTACTGTTTCGGGAGAAATCCTGGAAAGGATGGACCGGCTTGGCAGAGGCAGGTGCTGTTAAAGGACGGGCGGAGCTGGTGGTGGGTGGCACGCGAGGATTACCTGGTCAGCCTGGGTCCGATCAAGGGCTACAGGACCCTCAAGACATTTCCCTTCATCAGATGGTTGGGCAGGGATGGAGCAGTCCACGTTCTTCAACCATTGCCAAACATAAAGACGGGAAAAGGCACGGCGCCGGATAGCACAATGGCAGGAGAAGGCGGTTCGCAGCAGAGCCATCAGGTCAAGCCCGGCACCTGAGCTGACGGGACTGGATCAAACGCATTTCCCCTTCTTCACAACCTCGCCCGCCCTTCAATCGATTCTCACAACCCTCACTCCCTCCATCCGAAAAACGGGGGGAAAAAGATCAGTGTCCAAAATCGCAAATCCAGCCCTCGATCGGGTGATTTCAGCAATGTAGCTCCCGAACGGTTGGAAATAGACCACTCCTTGTCGAATCCTTTGTTCGGAGAAATCCTCCTCACGGACGACGATATAGCCGATGCCGTTTCGTTTGCAAAAATTTCGGATTTGTTCCGCACTATTGGAGTAGTAAGCGTCAAAAAGATCGTAGGTCCTTTGCTTTATGACGCTCCAGTAAGGTTGGATCCACGCATGTGAGAGTTTGTAGGTGACAAAAGCTTTGCGTCGCGAAAAGGTCATGACGTTATCCATGACTTCGGGATGTCCTGCAACAACCGCATCCACAGGGGTTGAATCAAAAAAGCGGTATAGAGGAGAGTATGCGGAATAATCGAAAAGCTCCACGTTATGCAAACGCAGCGCTCCAAGCAGGGTTAGGAACAAAAAGAGCCAGGGGAAAACAATACGCTTGAGATTCAGATGATCGATAACAATTTTTAAACAGGCTGCAAGGCAGATGCAATAAAAGACGGTCAACGAATACTCGAGATAACGGGCGGGGATAAAGAGCTTGAGCGGAATACTGCAGGAAAGCACATACAGGATGAACGATGCGGCCATTAGATAGACAAAGACCCGAAAAGCTCCCGGATATATGTTCTTCCGAGGCCGGCTAATGGCAAAAACCGCCAGGCCTACCACGGCTGCAAAGCTGCACCATCCGGCTATGGGTCCCCATTCGTGAAAGGGTAAAATGAAAGTCCAGTGCTCAATCAACTCCTTATGGAAAGGCCGCAAAACTTCATAACGTCCGACAGCAGTGTATTCGATTTTGCCGGCAATCTCCTGCATGCCCACCAAGCTCCCAAACCTCGGTGATTTGAAAACTACGTATTTCAGCATCATCAGGCACGCGCCTATTGTCAAAGGAATGAATTGAATTGCGATCCTGACTGTGGGCGTTTTCGAATCATCCGCCTCGTGCCGGACCAGGGACCTACCAATAAGATGAGCTAGGTAGAATAAATGCGTTGTCAGGCAAAGCAGAAAAATGTAAGGGATAAAAATCGATTGAACGAGCACCGTTATCGCGGCAAGCAGCAGGTGCTTGCGGGCAAGCAGGCAGAGGTACCCTATGAGCAGCGGAAATGCGAAAGCCCGAGGCAGCCCGCCCGACATTTCCCCCAAAAATAAACCGAAGAGGAAATAAATGCACACGCCCATCAGCGCCGCAAGATCGTCGCGGAGTTCGAGACACAAGCAGTAGATCAACAGGGCGGATAAAACGAACAGGATACCGGTGAGGACCTTCGTGAATTGCAGGGGATCCATAAATAGCGAGGCGACCCTGTAAATGGCGATAACACCCCATGAGACATAATCTCGCGCATACCCTGCCAAATAATCATTGGGATAGATGTTCGGCTCTAGCCACTGTTGCATCCAAAATATCTGCTGGCGGACGTCATCATTGATGACAAAGGGCGATCTGAAGGCCTGCCAGTGCGCTATCATATATACCGCCATAGCGGCTGCCGCTACAATCAGCGTATGTGGAATGCGTTTTTCATTCGGTTGCATCAAAGAGCCCCCTTTTCAGGTTTGTCGGGTATCTCGTCCGGTGGGGCGCAATTAATCGCCAATAGCTCACAATCAGCCAGTGCAGGCATGTTCTTGCTGCCCCCCATGCAGGCTCTCTGCAAAACCGGCAAACAGCATTCTGAAAAATTTGGGAGAGCATAATGCAGGTGAAATTGAGAGTCAATGAACACTCCTAACCCAAGTTCGTCACGCATAGCGCCCAAAACTACATGAAAAGGACGTTTCCTCCGCATAAATCGTTGAATTTACACGCTAGCGATGCCATTTTTTAAATTCCTGACGATATGATATCGCAAGACCCCGATATTCACTTTACAAAGGTGGACTGAGGGGGATCATCTCACTGGGCTGTGCTCGTTTCGGGATAGAGACTAATTAGTCGTAAGGACCGGCCCCGCCGGGCAAATCCCTCATTCGAGTCGACCTGTTCTGTTTCCTGAATGCAGACGGGCGTACCACTATCCCCAGTCCAATCGTGAATAGTCCCAGGCTCACTAAAGAGATTACCCTGCCGATGCGGAACTCATAGGGCATGTATTCCAATCTGATTCTGTGTTTTCCCGGCTGGAGCGGTATGCCTTGAAAAGCATAATCGGCTGGGATAACCTGGTACCGGGCCTGGGAACTGCCTTCCAGTGCAATTGCATGCCACCCTTTACTATAGGCGTCCGTAATCAATAAAATAGACGGGGCGCCTATCTCCACCTCTATGGTGAGGTAATCTGTTGATCGATCCAATATACGCACCTCGGAATTCGCCGGTGCTGTATCTTTCATGGGAATTCCCGGATCATTTTCGATCAGGACGGTCTCACGAGGATTAAAGCTTGAATTGTTAAGGGCGGTGAACATTTTCTCCCGGCTGTCAAGGACGGCCCAACTGTAGATTACGGACACGTGCGGCAAAGGGTTGCGCAGGAGTTGAAGGATACGCACCCCGCCCTGGTCCGGGACGACCGCATATTTGCATCGCATCAGATCAAAAAGGGGATGGATCTGCTTGAATGGCATATATTGCGTCACTTCGTCAGGATTGAAACCCTGCGTCAGGGCAACAAATTCAGCGTATCGTCTAATGACATAGGCGTCATAGCCCCATATCCCGCATGCTCCGTATAACATGCCTGCATTGGGCCATGGCGACATGAGGGCCCGCGTGTCCCGGGGCATTTGGGCGAAAAAGCCGGCAATCCGCTTGGGCAGGATCTCGGACGAATGAAAAGTGTCCCTGGATATCCGGGCAAACAGGAGCAACTCAGCCACTGACAGAATAACCAGAAGAAATGCGAGTTTCGATCTCCTGCCGGCGATCCCCGCAAATAAAGCCAGTAAACCGCAAGTGGCGGCAAATATGTATAAACCGCAGGTTGTGAATTGCGCTGCCGATTTTATGCTTTGGCTATCCCGGTAGAAGTCCTTCGAAAGGTAGCTTTCTCCGGTTTGAGATATGGCGGTCATTATATGCGCCCAGGCTTCCCGCAAGGGGCCCCAATGCACAATTCCGGCGCCGGCCAATATTGCGGCCAATCCCAGGATTATTGAAGTCATTGCAAATATTTTATATCTTTTAAAGCCGTCCCGGAGGATTGCATTCATTCCGACTGCGGAGAGCATTATAAGAAAAGTGGTAGCTGGAGAAACAAACTTAGAGGTAGACCTGAATTTGTCAAAGCCCGGAACATAATTATAAAGCAGCGAAAACCACGGCATGTGGGAGCCAAATGCGAGAAGCATAAGCAATATGACCATTATCGATAATTCGATCCTGGTCTTCTCCCTGCCGATCACAACCGCATATATGGCCAGCGCAAAGCCTGTGACACCGAAGAAGAGCGACATCTCCCACAAGTACCATCTTCCCCAGTAGGGGTATTCAGTCATGTTTCCGAAAAAACCCGGAACCAGCCACGTGACCAGATTCTCTGGAGGAAAAGAAAAGGAGGATGCGAATGCAAGAGAAGCGCCGCTTCCTCTCACGCATTCGCCCTGGGCCTGTACGCCGGGAAGCAATTGAACGGCGGTCAAGAGCACGGCGCCCAGATAAAAGGCCGAAAAGAGCATGCAGAATCGCACCCTCCGCTTCTCCTTTATCAGGAGAAGGCCGGCATAGAAGCTTGCCGCGATTCCCGTATAAAATACATATTGTATGTACCCTGCAAAGACCTGCATAGATACGGCGAAAGCACCCGCAAATACCCAGCGGAAAGATGACTCCGCATGGATTCGATCTATCGACAGGAACAAAAGAGGCGTCCACGCGAGGGTGCACAGGATTGTAAGATGACCTGCGTAAATACGCAGAAAGTGCGGTGCGCAGAACATGAACTCTACGGCGGCAAGAAAACAGGCAAGATGGTGAAGACCCCTGTAATGCGCCCAGAGGTAAAAGAACATCCCCCCCAGGAATACGTTCAGTGCTATGCTGACATTGGTTGCCTGTGCGAGAGGAAGGATCATGAAGACCCAATTGAGCGGGTAGAGAAGGGCGGACTGAAGCCCAGCGAAGTAGGGCGCTCCACCGAAGATGAAGGGGTTCCACAATGCCAGGTTCCCGTGTGCGAGTTCATTGAATCCGAAGTGCCGCCATTGAAGGCCATGAAGTGGGAGGTCCGTATTCAGGTTGGAGAGTACTACGTCCCCTGGAAAGAAAAGAACGTCCCAAAACATCCCGATTACCAGGAGCAGCAATGCCGAAAGTTCAAGCAAACAGATCCCGGAACGGCTTAGGGTAATATTGTTCAAATTCATACAGGCACTCCATCGTCAATAAAATTTTAATGTCTTGGTGCGAATATCACCCCGGTGAAGGCCGCGGCCGAACTTAGTTGACTATGCAGCAGTTGCTTTCATCCTGAATAATGCGTCAACTTGACCCCCAACTGGAGCCGACCCGCATTTGCGGACCGGATTCCATCCGAAAAAGCTCTTGGAATGCCAAATGTCCGTAAACCATACGATATTCCAATCAAAACCCGCAAGAAATAATTCCGATCAGACCAATTTGGGCAATTTGAGGACATACCACCATGCCCTCACTTAGTAGTTCGCTTCCCGCCCCTCATCATGTTGGAGGGGCTCAGGCGAATAAGATGCCATAGTAGCGGGTGACAGGAAAAGCCGACGCAACATGTACATACCACTTCCTGGCATGATAGACCACCCTGGCCCCAACCTTGACGAGCCGCCTGATGATCGAGTCTATGGCAGGCTTGACGCTCTCGCCCCAGAACGCGGTACCTCGAATCATGTGGAGCAGATTGTAGGCGAGACATCCGACGAGAAGCCTTGCTTGATTGGCTGCGAACCGATGGCAACTCGTCTTGTCCCATCTGAGGTGCTCTTTCCCTCTTTTATCCGGTTTACAATCTCAGCCCGACCATTGTAGATCGTGATTACTTGTTGTGCTTCAAGATTCGAGTTGGTCAGAATAAATCCGACACGTGGGAAGAGTTCACCCACTTGCCATTCTATTTTACAGACTACCCTTCGGGGCTTATCCCAGCTTTCTGCTCGGTAATGGAATTCAATCACCTTCACCTGTGTCCCGCTTGCGGGAGGACGACCGGCGGGCCTTTTCAGGTGCGGTGCGATGCGTCTTTTCATGCCACCGTTGCTGGAAAGCCGAATGAAGTGCGTGATGCGACGGTCTTCGCAAAACTCATAAAGACCTTGATTGGCAAATGCCGCATCCCCCCGAAGCCAATATTGCTTGAACCGCCGCCTGTAGCGATCAACCAGAGGAGAGATAAGATCCAAGACGCCATCGGCTGAATGTGCGTTTCCGGCTCTTAGCTTTGCACCCAAAAGGTCTCCTTTGCTTGTGCAGCAAAACAGAGGGTGATAGCAGACCCGTTCAAAGTAACCGTTAAAGGCTGCGCCCTCTTGCTTTCAGTGGACGGCGTCTTCACTGGAATTGACACCGATGGTGAGTCGCCTTTTGTTTCTTCGCCGAAGGAGGGTGTCGGCAGATCGGCTGAGTACATCTTCGAGGGCTTTCAGACCCCCACTCGTTGTGAGGATGTTGTTCTCAAAGCGAGAGAGTGCGGATTGGCTGGCCCCACCTGGCGGGGCCTGGAGTTTGTTCCCGCCCCATCGTGTTGGTAGGGCTCAAGCGAAAACTTCACGCTCCGCGAGGCGGTCATTGCAGTCCTCATAGCATGCCGCTACTTGATAGACTCTCTGGCGCAGCAACTGGAGCAAGGAATGATCCGTATGTCGAGGCGATCTCGCATCATCAATTTGGGACGCAGCACCACTGAGGATCTTGAACCTCTGATCGATCTCCCCCATGAGAAGAAAGCCGGTATCGGTGGTGATCTTTTGCGCCCTGAAAATCAATGCGAATGGATCTGTCGAAATCCGGCCGTATGGTGCCTCTCAGTCTGTCACCAACTGCGCGCATGCAGCTTTTCCTCCCTCCTGCGAATTTGCGCCATAATATCAGACAGTTGGTACGAATGCATCATAGTTGTCAGTCATACTCACGCATAATCCAGGTACAAACCCTCGACGCAGGGCGGAAGAATCGCACAGCCTGCAACCTCTGAATATGTTCTCAAATTGTCAACAGCAATTTATTTGCCGTCTACCTGGAAACCTGTTATGAATCAGCCCATTCGGAAATTAACCTTCGAGCATTGAGGGTAGATAAGCCTATGACCAGAAAGTCTATATTTTTTGACATCTTGCGCATAAGCATCCACCAGGTAATAATGCAGCGCAGGCGCTACCTGGGTGTGATACTGGCTGTCGCCCTGGGGACCGCTGGCTTCATTGCGATCGTCACTATGGGGAGAGACGTCAAAAAAACTCTGAACCGGGATTTGGATCTATTGGGTGGGGCCAACTTGATCATGGCCTACCTGGATGCTGGGCACAAGTACTCTAAAATGCAACAGTTTCAGCCTGAGACGATAGACGCGTTGCGTGCTCTGCCGGGAGTCGAGGCAGTGAGCGCAATCGTGTCAAAGCCTTCGTCACATTCTTCAGTTCAAAGGCACAACATTGGTTTCCATGTTGTCGGAGCAGACGGTTTCTTTTGGGATGTCAACAGTTTCACACCCGTCAAAGGGTCTTTCTTCAATGCCGAAGACATTTCCCAAAAGCGTCGGGTCTGCGTTCTGGGGACGAAGCTGGCGCTTAGGATTTTCGGTGACGTCGATCCGGTTGGTAGAATGTGCTGGATCGAAAACGAGCAATATCGAGTTGTAGGTGTGCTGGGAGGCGTTGCAGTTGGAGACCTGGTTGATTTTGGTTTTATCCCGATTACAACCGCAATAGAATACATTCCGGGGCTCCCCCCTCCTTATAAAATCTATATCCGATGCACAAGTTGGGATGACGTTAAAAGAGTCGCCGATGCGATTCCGGATGTGGTCCACCGGCACCAGCTCACGGACAGCCTCCGCATCGAAGTCAGATGGGAGGAACTGAAGCGGGTGAAAAGTATGGCGTGGTGGGTCGAGCTTTTTGTCTATTTTGCCACCGTGTCGACCTTAATCCTGGGAGGTTTCGGGATCTGGAACGGAATGATGGCAACGGTCAAGACCCGGAAAGCGGAGATCGGCCTCAAGAAGGCAATTGGGGCGGAGGACAGGGACATTCTGGCCCAATTCCTGGTGGAGGCTGTGTGCCTCAGCTTCACATCGGCGCTGCTGGGGGGTGTTCTTGGCCTCGGAGCACTAGAAATCGGAAGTTACTTTTTAAAAAGCCGCCCGCATGATACGCTTTTTCTTGCCTGTGTTGGCCTGGCCCTTCTGTTTTCTTTGGTTTTGGGGGCGGGCGCCGGTTTTTATCCATCCATTCGGGCCAGCCACATGGAAGTCGTAGATGCGATCCGCGATGAATAATATATTATCGTATGAAGAGGAAAATATTCTTCTCATCCAGGTCTCGGGACTGACCCATGCATACGATAACGGCACGGGACCTATCGTGGTGCTGCGGGAAGTTAGCCTTGGAATCCGAAGGGGGGAGATGGTTGCCATAATGGGTCCCTCCGGATCGGGAAAATCTACGCTTCTGTCGATTCTCGGACTTCTCATGAGTCCGACCGCAGGCAGCTACACAGTGCTGGGCCGGGATGTTCTCAAATTCGATCGCTCCTCTCAGGCAACTTTTCGCCGGACCTACGTCGGATTTGTTTTCCAGAGGTGCAATCTGATCGATACGTGCTCGGTGTACGAAAATCTGGAGTTTCCCCTGATATATGCCGGAGTGAAGCGAAGCGAGCGTCCTGAAAGAATTCAGGATGTCCTGGCAAGAGTGAACATGTCACATCGTCTTCATCACAGGGCAAATCAGCTCTCGGGCGGCGAACAGCAGCGGGTGGCCATCGCACGTGCACTTGTCAACAACCCCCTGATTGTACTTGCAGACGAACCGACGGGCCAATTGGACCGCATGCACGGCGAACTGGTAATGGATCACTTCGAGCAGATCATGTCGGATGGAGACAAGGCTGTACTGATAGTTACCCATGATGCTCAGGTAGCCTCCCGGTGCACCAGGGTCTGCTTGATTGAAGACGGTGTCCTCAAGTCCATTTGACATTCTGACTGGTTTGAAGTACACGACAACAGTTCAACCAAGCTGATTTGTCCTTGTAATTTGAAGCCCTAAGTTACTTTGACCGTGATCCCTGAGGAGAACTGGTGACCCGATGATTAAACATTCCGGAGTTATTGTGATTCTTTCCCTGGCAGCGCTCGTCCTGCTTGCGGCATATCCTTCAGAGGCGCAGATCAACGCCGGGATGCCGGTCAAGGAGGACCCGCCAATCGAAGGGGTAATGGACTTTGCACGCTGTGTCGGGGTGGCCCTTCAACAATCCCCGTACCTTACCAGGAGTTCACTGGAAATCGAAGTCAAACGCCTTGACGTATCCGAGGCCAAATACAGCTTTATTCCTACTTTTTCCGTACGGGCCCAGTATTATGTCAACGCTCCACCTCCGATCAACGGCTACACTTTTAAACCTTATTTCATTCAGTTTCTTACGGACCCGTACAATCCTATCGAAATTTATTTCAATGTGGGCGCGCGTAAAGATCTGACCAAGATGGCAGTTTATGCCCATCTCCAGATTATTGCCGACTACCTCCAGCATTTGGCTCAGGGATTCCTGCAATTGGAGTCTGTGGACCAAATGGCCGAATATCAGAACGAAATTGTTCCTATAGCCGAACAAAACCTCGCTTTTGCCCACAAAAGCCTGGCTATGGGTGGTGCAGCTTTGTTGGATGTTGATATTGCCGAGCAGCAACTCGCATTCGCTCGTGCCGAAAAGGAAAGACTGGCCACGTCACGAGCCACCATACTGGAGGGGATAAGGAACTTGATAGGGCTCAAGCCGACAGATCCTCCACTGGAACTCGACCTGAAGAATGCAAGATACCAGATATTGAATGACTTCAACCCGGCGGATGCGACCCTGGAACAGGCCAAGTCCAATTCTTTCGAACTCAAGAGTATGGCCATCAGGAAAAATCTCCAGGAAAAAAATGTCACCCTGACTTACTTGAGGTATCTTCCCCATTTAGTGTGGGGAGTGCAAACGGCCGACCCCCTCACGGGAGTGGAAGCGAGCGGCCTTTTCTTCACTGTAGGGCTCGAGATGCCCATCTGGGATGCAATGAAACGACACCACGATATTGTCCGGCAAAAGATCGTTCTCAAGGAAAATATTGCCGATGCTGAGACCAAAGAATTCGATTTGACCACCAGGTGGCGTGAGGCGGAGCATAGGCTTAAAGACGCGTCCGCCGATCTCAAAATAGCAGAGGCGCAGCAAAGACTGGCCGTTGCGAGGGAGCGTCAGGCTGAAATAAGCTATAGAGCGGGCAGTCAGCAGCTTCCGGCCTATCTGGCGGGGAAAAGAGCAGGATTGGATGCTCAGAAGGACATAGTGGCGAAAAAGCTCGAATACGACAAAGCTGTTCTCGGGCTGTGCGCCCTTTCAGGAGATCTTATTAATCACTTTGTAAGGTCGGGTTCTTTTGATGAAAAGATCGATTGAGCCTGCAGGTGGTGCCATGACCAAGTCCTTTGCGAATGACATTTTTGAATGCCGAACAAGCGTGCGTGCAACACTTAAAGCGGTGCTGCTGAAAACCGGGTTGTTACCTGGTGTATTGATTACCCTTTGTCTCTTTTTACCGGCAGCGTACACTCCTGCCCGTGCTCAATCGAATGATTCACATCCACAGGCCGGAGCGCCTGCACGGGAAGTCCTGACCACGCGTCCGGATATCGTGCTTCAGGGGAAACTCCAGTGCTCCCTCAGGCGGCAAGTGGTTATGCCCTTTAGAGGAGTCATAACCAGCCTGGATCTCCGGCCCGGCCAAACCGTAAAGAAAGGACAAGTTCTGGCGCGCTATAAGCTGTGGTCCGATGTTGCTCAGCAAATGCAAAGGCAACTCGCGGCCCCCCAGATCCAGGAGATGGAACTGGCATTGGCAAATCTGGATAAGACCCTGATCCCCCTCGAAGCAAAGTGTGCCGAGACTAAAAGCCTGGTGAAGGACAATATGGCCCCATCGCAGAGCCTGGTTAAGATCGAAAAGGAAATTCAGCTTCAAAAACGAGGCCGGAAAGCTGCTGAAGAGCGGTTGCAGTTCGAGCGCCAATCACTGGTTGAGTTCAAAGCTTATTTGAAGGATTTGCTCGGAGGATCGCTCAATCCCGTGGCCGGTTCTGAGGATGCATCCATAACGGCCCCGATCGCAGGGCAGGTCGTATCGATTCAGTCAGACCTGCGCGAGGGATTGGAACTCGGGCCCGGAGCGCCCACATTCATAATCGGCGTTATGGACCCCATGGTGATCCATGCACAGATTCATGAAAGCGACATTATCAAAGTTCACATGGGTGACAAGGCCAAGTTTACAATGGAATCCGTTCCGAACCGCACTTTCGAGGCCACGGTGAGCCGCTTTTCGCTGACCCCTCTTGCCCCCGGGGTGGGAGATCCTTCCTACTACGACATAGAATTTACTATACCGAATCCCGATTATGTTTTAAAGGAAGGCTTCAAGGGCGAGATCGTATTTGAACCATCGAGGACAGCCGGATAGAGTTCACCGAAAATCATCAATACCCTCGGATTGGGGAGATTGGGAGATCAGCCGTTCTTCTGGATGGGCGGCAGGAGAGAAACAGAAATCTGGATTACCTCGCATAAAATGGGAAAGTGGTCACGACGGGCTGCTTTTCGGCGAGCCCAGGTCTTCCGGGCAATCCACAACGCCGCCTTCTCCTGTCCTTTGAGAACTGCCGCGAAAGACAACTGGCACACCCGAAAGACGGTTGGTGCCGGATTACCGTCCCTGTGTCATCGGGACCTAACCGCATCACCGTCAGTGCTCTGGATGAACCAATTCTGACTCAACCGCCCAACGGCGACACCATCTCCTTTGTCATAGGGGTCCGGGGACTTGCCGTGAGTGCGGCCAATTAGAATGAATCCCGGGAGCACTTGTCTTTCAACTTTGCGCCGGAGATTTAGCAGCTTCGGTTCTTCCATGCGTGGTGTGCAAGATCAGATGCTGCCTCACGCGCGGATTTTTGCGAACGGTTGAGTGTTGCCCCCGGTTCTCCTATCAGGAGTGGAACGGTATGAGTTCTGTTCAGGATGTTATTGTTGTTCCTGTCGATTCAGAAAAGGACAAGACTGATTTTTTGAACTTGCCATGGCGGATGCAGAGAAACGATCCCTGTTGGGTACCGCCGATCCTCTCCGAGCAAAAAAAAATCCTCGACCCTCGAAAGGGAGCTTTTTTCGAGTTTGGGGAAGCACGGTATTTTCTTGCATTTCACCAGGGCCAACCGGCCGGAAGGTTATCGGCCCACGTCAGCAGGCGCTACGAAGCGCGCCATGACAGGGAGACCGGTTTTTTCGGATTTTTTGAATCCGTGGATGACCGGCGTGTTGCGGCCTCGCTCTTCGATGCGGCTGCTGAATGGCTCAGAGAAAAAGGAAAAAAGCGGATTCAAGGCCCGCTCAGTTTTACCATCTACGATGAAGTGGGCCTCCTGGTGGAAGGTTTTGACTCTCTCCCAGCCTTTCTGCAATCACACAATCCCCCTTATTACCAGGACCTGATCACCGCATGGGGATTTCGCAAAGCAATAGACTGGTATGCGCTGCGCATCACGAACCCTGATGTCGACTTTAGCGGAATGAAGCGCCGGCTCGATGAGATCATGACTGGACAGGGCCTGGTTTTGACTTCCCCCAAGCCGCATGAGCTTGTCGGACGCGCCGAGGAGGTGCTCGACATATTTAACGAATCCTGGGATGATAATTGGGGCCATATACCCTTGACAAAGCGCCAGTTTCAGGACGTATTCAAGGAATTGAGGCCGCTGCTTCGCCCCGAACTGATCGATCTCATAATGGACGGAGACCGCATAGCCGCATTCATTATCACTATTCCAGATCTGAACCCTTCCATACAGAAGCTGAATGGTCATCTCTCGGTCTGGAGTAAACTGCGGCTTTTCTATGAGGCTAAGTTCAAGCCAGCCCGCAAGGTCCGAACACTCCTGCTCGGAGTGAGAAAATCCTACCAGCGCAGGCAACTCCACCATGCGCTGATCCTGAGCAGCTATATGCGCATTGCGCGCTTGCCCGCGGTCGAGCTATGCGACTGTTCCTTAATTCCCGAGCAACTGACATTCTATCTGCGAACACTGCAAAAATACGGTGCCGAACGCTATAAGACCTTTCGGATTTTTGAGCGCGAGATCTGAATCAGGAATGTATTCCCTTTAGATGAAAATAGTGTTGAATGCAATTCCATTAACTGAACTGACCACGGGCATTCAGCGCTACGTTCGGAGCCTCTATACCGAACTGCAGTCTTTCCCGGAAGTTTCGGTTTTGTATTTCGGAAGATACGGATGCAGCGCCGAAATGCCGCGGGAAGCCCTTCCCGGCGCCTGGTCCAAAAGAATAGGAATAATTCATAAATTCCCCGATCCCGTGATAGTTGGCGGCAGGATTCTGGACAGAATCAACTTCGAGCGGCGCCTGCGTGAGTTGAGCAGCAAAATCCCATATGATGTCTATCACGAACCCGCATTTTTCCCACCGGTGCTCGACGGCATCCCGACAATCTATACCATCCACGATCTCTCGTTAATCAAGCACCGTGAAAAACACCCGCGCGAAAGGGTATGGTTCGCCGATATTTTCTTCAAGCGCAGACTCCCGCGTGCGGCCCACGTTATAACGGTTTCCGATTTTACCAGGCGTGAAGTGATAGAAGAGCTGGGGGTTGCACCGCATAAAGTCACCACGGTATATCATGCGCAGGGTGCGGTCTTCCATCCGCGGCCACAATCTGAAATCCGTTTGATGCTCGCGCGCCGCACATGGCCCGAGGAATATATTCTGTTCGTCGGGACCCTGGAACCTCGAAAGAACCTGCAACTGCTGGTCAAGACTCTCCCCCTCCTCCGGTCGGACATACCCCTGCTTCTTACCGGCTGGTCGGGTTGGGGCGATAGAGACTGGTGGGATGAGATCAGGAGGACGGGGCTGGAGAAGCGGATCATCCTGACGGGCTATGTCGATGAGCCTACTCTGGCTTGCCTGTACGGCGGCGCATCGGCATTCGTGTACCCAAGCTTCTACGAAGGTTTCGGGCTCCCGATCCTTGAAGCCATGGCCTGCGGTTGTCCCGTTATCTGCAGCAATCGCGCAAGCCTGCCTGAAGTTGCCGGGAATGCCGCCATCCAGGTCGATCCGCACGACCCGGAAGCACTCGCTCACTCATTGGAGAAAGTACTGCATGATTCCGATCTGAGAAACCGCCTCATCACTGCAGGGATCCAAAGGGCGCGGTTGTTTTCCTGGAAAAAAACGGCATCAGAGACGCTCGAGATTTTCAAGAGGGCTGCCGGAAAAACGGGGGGCTGAACTGGAATAAAGGGGATTCTGAAATCAGATCCAACTGGATCAATGCATCCCTAAGCACGTTTGTGCGCCAAGACCACGTGCTCCCAGATCCATTCACAGAAAACCCTGACCACGCCTTTAGAAACGTGCTGGTTCCAGTGCAGCGTTGCGTAAAGGGAATAATATATCAATGTTGCAATAAAACGAACCGGCTGATTTCTATTGTAGCCCTTCGACTCGGCAATAGCATGGGCATAACTGAATAACCACTCATCTGGTGTCTTTGAGAGATGTCTCTTGGTGAAAGTGTTTATCTCGGTGTGACAGGCCACACGCCAAGCAATACTGCAGGCCTCCCTGTGCAGACGTGTTGCTGCCAGCAACTGTGGAAGGTGCACGAAGCGGACCTTGTTTTTCCCCAATCTCAACCAGTACTCATAATCCATGCAACGGATGCCTGTCTCGAGCGGGCCATAGCGATCGAAGACCCTTCTGCGAAAGAACGCGGCCGGCTGGCTGATAAAGCAGGTCTTCTTTAGGCGCTCCCAGTCCCAGTCTTCAGTCGGGTATTTCCCTATGAACTCACCGTTTTCATCGATGTGGTTGGTGTCGCCGTACATCACA
>Ga0187875_10000379_pt1 | contig 38771 bp, 33 predicted proteins | sample June2016WEW_17_1_2_FD_132978 | JGI IMG/M metagenome (GOLD analysis project Ga0187875, IMG submission 132978) | Peatland microbial communities from SPRUCE experiment site at the Marcell Experimental Forest, Minnesota, USA - June2016WEW_17_10 | ecosystem: Environmental > Terrestrial > Soil >...
GCGGTAGTTCGTTGCGAGTTTGTGCAATGCGGTGAGGGTGTCTTGCACTTGGAGAAGCGCCAAGGCACTAGGCGAGTTCATTGCACGGGTAGGATCCGAGACTACCGCCGCCGATGCCCCCAAGCGGGCCACATCGGGTACGAATTCATGTCCGTCAAAGCGCGGGCCGCGCAGGGCGACAAAGCAATCGCCCCGGCCCAGCGCGCGCGAGTCGATGCTGATCCGTCCGACCAGCCTGCCCGGCTCGCCGCGAATCAACCGCGCCTCGCACAGCTCCGCTACTTGTTCTAGACGCAAAGTTTCCACCGTGTTCCACTCAAACGAAAATATTCTTCGACCACCTGACGGTCACCGAACGGCACGACCGTGTCCGCAAATTCCTGATAGGTCTCGTGTCCCTTGCCGGCGATCACCACCGCGTCGCCCGGCCGCGCGATATCCAGCGCCCGTTCGATGGCTTCGCGGCGGTCGTCGATCACCTGATGGTGCCCGCCGTTCGTGGTCGCAAAGCCTTCCTCGATCTGCTTCACAATCTCCTGCGGGTCTTCCGTGCGCGGATTGTCGGTGGTGACGATGGAAAAGTCCGCCAGTTCACAGGCTGCCTGCCCCATCGCCTTCCGCTTGCCCTTGTCGCGGTCGCCCCCGCAGCCAAACACCACAATCAGCCGTCCCCGCGCCAGTTCCGCGACCGTGGCCAGCACGTTGCGCACTGCGTCGGCCGTATGCGCGTAATCCACGAACACCTTGAAGTCTTCCGGGACTTCCACTCTCTCGACGCGCCCCGGCACCGGACGCAATTGCGCCAGCGCCGATTCGGCCGCCTGCAGATCGATGCCGATGGCCTGGGTGGCGCCGATGGCTGCCAGCGCGTTGGACACGTTGAAGCGTCCAATCAATGGAAGTGACATCGGGATACTGCCCTCGGGCGTGTGAACGACGAAGTAACTTCCCTCGCCCGACACACGCACGTCCGCGGCGCGAATGACCGCCGCGCTTGATACGCCGTAACTGAGTACGGCGCGGTCCCCACCCAAGCGCTCGATCAATTCACAACCGTATGCGTTATCCGCATTCACAACCGCTCGGCCTGCTTTTCGGACAGTGCCCAACGCGCTAAACAGCCTCGTTTTTGACTCAAAGTATTCTTCCATCGTCCCGTGGTAATCGAGATGGTCCTGCGAAAGATTCGTGAAGATGGCGACGTCGAAATCCACCTCTTCCACGCGTAATTGATCGATCGCGTGGGAGCTGACCTCCATCGATACGCCGCCGCAACCGGCCCGCAACATCTGGCTCATCATGTCCTGGATATCCACCGACTCGGGTGTCGTCCGTGACGCGGGAATCACCCGCTGGCCGATCTGATACTGCACGGTGCCCAGCAGCCCGCAGGAAATGCCCGCGGCTTCCATGATGGCCTGCACCATGAACGCCGTGGTCGTCTTGCCGTTGGTTCCGGTAACTCCGACGACCTTCAAACCCTGCGAGGGATGGTTGTAAAATTGGGCCGACGCCTGCGCCATGGACCATCGGGCGTCGCTGACTTTGATGCGCGTGGCGCGGGGATTGAAGCTGGCGTCGCGCTCCAACACGATCGCCGCCGCGCCCCGGTCAATGGCCGACTCCACGAAGCGATGTCCATCCGTCCGTTCGCCACGCATCGCGACGAACATGTGGCCGGGCATCACCCGGCGCGAATCGTAGGCGATGCCGGTGATTTCCTGGTCCAGTGGTCCGACGACCGCCAGCGGCTTGACCGTTTTGACGAGTTCCGCGAGTTTCATGATACTTTTGTTACCTCTGTCGGTGGAGTTTGCGGCACCATCCCCAGGTATTCGGCGACTTTTTCCGCCACCGCCCGGAATACCGGCCCCGCCACCGATCCGCCGTAGAACGCCCCTCCCGTGGGATCGTCCAACGAGACCAAAATGGAAATCTCCGGGTTCGACGCCGGGAAATAGCCGATGAACGATGAGTAGTACTTGCGAACGTACTGGCCGTTCTCCACCTTCTGGGCCGTGCCCGTCTTGCCAGCCACGTCAAATCCTTCCACGGCTGCCTTTGGCGCCGTGCCATCGGGCCCAACCACCTTGCGCAACGCCGTCGTCATCAACTCGCACGTGCGCGGCGCAATCACCGGCCCGACCGCCTGTGGCTGATATTGCAACACGGTCACGCCATCTTCGCTGACGACGCTCTTGACGATCATCGGCTTCATCCGCACGCCGCGGTTCGCAATGGTGTTCATGGCCATCAGCATCTGTAGCGGTGTCACGGCAATCTCGTGCCCCATCGGAATCCGGGTGATGGACAGGCTGTTCCAGCGAGCCAGTGGATGGGCGATCCCCGAGACTTCGCCCGGCAGGGCGATGTCAGTTTTGTGGCCGAACCCATATCGCCGGATGTACTCGTAGAGCCGCGCCGGCCCCATCCGCAGGCCCACCTTCGCCGCCCCGATATTGCTGGAATGAAACAAAATCTCCTCGACGCTCAACACCCCGAATGGATGCGCATCATGCAACACGCGCCCCGCGTACATGAACGCCCCGTTCTCGCAGTCGAACTGGTCTTCGAGGGTAACAATGCCCTCGTTGAGCGCGCCGGAGCACACGACGATTTTGAATGTGGAACCCGGCTCGGCGACGTCGCTGATACACCGATTGCGACGCGCATCGGCGGACGATGCGTCCATCTCCGTTGGATCAAACGTCGGCCGCGAACTCATCGCCAGGATTTCCCCCGTCTTCGGGCGCGAGACAATGATCACCCCCGACTGCGGTTTGAACTCCTCCATCGCCTTCTCGAGTTCCTGCTCCGCGATGTGCTGGACCACCTGGTCGACCGTGAGGACCACGTTGAGACCGTCCTGCGGCCCGAGGTCCTCCGTGCGCAACGCCCGAATCTCGCGGCCTTTACGGTCGCGCTCGATGACTTCGTAGCCGGCCTGGCCCTGCAAATAGTCTTCCATCGACGCCTCGATGCCCTGCACCCCCTTGTGTTCGGCATCGACGAACCCGATTACATGACTGGCCAGCGGACCATTCGGATACGACCGCACAAATTGATCCTCGAAGTAGATGCCCTTCAACTTCATCGCCCGGATCTGCTGTACGGCGTCTTCATCGAGTTTGACGCGCGGATTGAGCCGAACGTAGTGGGACTGGCCACTGAGCTTTTGCGTGAGGGTGCCGACGTCCGTCCCGATCAACGGCGCGAGCTTCGCCGCGATCGCCGAGGCCTGCGGAGCGGTGATCGTCGCGTCGGCCGTGACGATGTGCACCGACAAACTGTCGGCGAGTAGATTGCCATTAACATCCAGAATCGACCCCCGGCGGCCTTGCCGATGCACCACCTGCTCGCGGTTGGCCTGCGCCAATGCACTCAACTCCTTGTGCTGCAGGACATGCAAATCGAACAGGCGGAACGCGAGCGCGGTGAAGACCGACGCCAGCGCGCCCACCACGATCAACGCCCTGCCTTGTTGCGGTGCCAATGTCATTGATTCCGAATTCTTATTGCGCGATCGCTTGCGGGTTGCGTAATTGCAGCCGGACCTGTTGTTGCGCGGAGACCCGCGCGGGCAGTGGCGCATTCGCCATCTGCACGTCCCATTCCGGACCCGGCTCGTACAACCGAACCACCTGGCTTTCCCGAGGCGCTACCAGGCTGAGATTGTATGCCTGGCATTTCGTCTCCAACTCGGCCGGGGATTCCAGATGCGCCAGTTGCGCGGCCAGCATCAGGTTGCGCTTCTGCGCCGAAGACAGGAGCGCCTCACGCTTCTTGATCTCGTCGCCCAACCGATAGATGGCGTTCTTCTGCCAGACGTAACCCAGTCCGCTGATGGCCACGCAGACACAGACGAACAGCGACTTGGTCACCGTCCCAAACCTCAATGGCTCGCGTTTACGATTCCGCTTCATCACGAAAATTGGCCCGGGGGGTCGGCCTCCTTGGAACCGACCCCCCGCGGGGTTCCCCACCCCCAACCAAACCTTCTCCTCCTAAATCTTCTCCGCGACGCGCAACTTCGCGCTCCGCGCCCGTGGGTTCACACCCACTTCCGCCTCGTCGGCCGTGACGGGCTTCTTCGTCAGAATCCGCAATGTTTCCTTGCGTCCACACCCGCATACCGGCAGCCCCGGCGGGCAGATACAACCGCTGCTTTCGTCCACAAAAAACTGTTTCACAATCCGGTCTTCCAGTGAATGAAACGAGATGACCGCCAGGCGCGCCCCGGATCGCAAAAATCGGGTCGCCACGTCCAGACCTTGACGGAGATTGGTTAACTCGCTATTCACCGCGATGCGTAAGCCTTGGAACACCCTCGTCGCCGGATGGATGGCCCCGCGCTTCGGCCCCAATACCTGTTCCACTAATCGGGCCAGTTGCGTGGTGGTCTCCAGCGGCGCCTGCTCGCGTTCGGAGACAATTTTCCGGGCAATCGCTCGGGAACGTTTCTCTTCGCCGTACACACGGAAGATCTTGGCCAGTTCCTCCAGACTGGCGGTGCGAAGGATGTCCCGAGCGGTTGCCCCAAGCTGGCGGCTCATGCGCATGTCCAACGGGCCATCCCGAAGGACGCTAAACCCTCGCCCCGGCTCGTCAAACTGATGCGAACTGACACCGAGGTCGAACAGAACCCCATCCACCACTGTTACTCCTAGACTCATCAACACTCTCTCCAACTCCGTGTAGCTGGCGCGCACCAACTGCACGCGCGCCCCAAATTCACTCAACCGCTCGCGGCTCGCCGCGATCGCCTCCTCATCCCAGTCCAGGCCGATCAACTGACCGTCCGGCCCGCACGCGCGTAAAATCTCCCGCGCATGCCCGCCGCCGCCGACAGTACAATCCACGTACAGGCCGCCGCGGCGCGGTTGCAACTGGTTTACGATCTCCTTGAGCAGCACAGGCGTGTGGTAGGTCATGCAGAAGCCTGGATCGGAAAAAAATCGACTGCCCACGTCCGCCGATCCTGACCCCTCCTGCCATACCTCCCTGCCCCGCTCGCGGGAAACCTCTCTCCCGCTGTCACCGCTTCACATGACCGCGATCGGCCTGCCAGTTCCCTCCTCACAAGCGCGCGGCACGATGACTGCCCAACACTCGTCCGATCAAATGTCCGAAACCAACGCGCGACCACGGGGTGCTGCTGGAACGCTCGCGCTTCACGTTCTCCACGGCGTAACTTGCGGAAATGTCGATCACGTCGGTGGCCATTTCGGGCAAACACCCGCAGCCTCCCTCAATGATGACCGCGCCGCGCGCTACGGGACGCGACGCCGACCGCTGTACGCCGTCACTGCCAGTGGATCGGACGATCCGGCTGTCCAACTTCGGAAATGGATTCATGCGCGGCAGACGGAACTGCCGCATTTCCCCGCCCTGATTCGTCAGGCTGCGGTTCACACTCAAAAAACTCATGATGCCTTCTCGACTCATCTGCGCTCTTACAATCCCACCTGCTTGGCGGCCTCCGAAAAATTCTGCATTCCGTTGCGGTCAACCTCGGCCCATCGCTCCGGCGACCAAATCTCGAACCGCGTCAACATTCCCACCAGCACCGCTTCCTTCCCGACGCCCGCGTGCTGAAGCAGCTCGTCGGTCAACCCGATCCGCCCCTGGCTGTCGCAGGGCGACCCGTGCGCCCGGGAAGCGATGACCCGAAGCACGTCGCGCCGCCCGTATTCCCCGATCGAAATGTCGTCGGCCCGCTCCAGCATCTTCCCCATGGCCGATTCCGTTAACACGACCAGACAATTCTTCGGGTCGGGCAACACGTAGAACTCCCGCGAGCGTTTCGCGGCCGCCCGCCACTTCGCCGGTATCGCGACGCGGTTTTTGTCGTCAACCGCGTGCCGAAACGTGCCAAAGAACACCGTCCGTGTAAGTGCCGTAACCATTTTTGGGAGTCGTGATTCCTCCTTGAAAACCACCATTCCCCACAACGCCCCACATTTAGACACGACCCCCAAAATGTGTCAACACCTTTTCGTGATATTTCTGAAATACTTTTGGGCCGCTTCGCTCAGCCCCCGGTAGGATGACTATTCTCGGTCGCGACCGCTTCCGAAGAGGAACGTCAACCCCCGCCACGCCCGGTCGCGCCAGCACCGCTCGTTGTGTTCCCCGCCCTTGTCCTCGAAGTACAGCAAATCCTCCCGCTCCCGCCACCCGCGCGACAAATACGCCTCGTGAACCTGGCGCGATTGCCGCACCCCATCCTGGACCGTGCCGCAGTCGAGATAGATACGCAGATCCTGATGGTCGCGTTCGCGCACGAACTCCACGAACGATTTCTTCTGCCGATCGCGCACCTGAAACGCGCCGGACAGACACGCCGCCTTGCGGAACGTCTCCGGGAGTTTGTGCGCCATCCACAATGCGGCCAATCCGCCAAGCGACGACCCCATCAACGCCGTGTGCTGGCGGTCCTTTTTCGTCGGGAATCTCCGGTCGACGTATCGCTTCACCACATCAACCACGTAGTTCGCGTACGGATGCGAAAGAATATCGTCGTACGTCTTGACCGGCGTGTACTCGCGGTAGCGCGCGTGCGTGTTCGGAATCCCGACCAGAATCACCGGCTCCATTTTCCCCTCTCGCGTCAGCTCATCGGCAATCTGGTTCAGGAACCAACCGCCGTGTCCATAGCAACAGTGCGGATCATCCCAGATGTTTTGCCCATCGTGGCAGTACAACACGGGAAACCGCCGCCGATGATCGTCCTCGGCGGCTTCAGGAAGATAGACGTAGACCGGGCGCGGCGCGAGATGGCCGAATCGCGGGTGAATCTTCGACTCGTCGATCTCGTGGAAGCGGGGCGACTCGGGAAAACGGATCATGTGCGTTTCGGAAACAACGGCGCGACCTGGCCGATCTTCGTCCCCGCCGCCAGCCGTCCCCACTTGGTTTCTTCGGCGAACAAGCCAGGCTTGTCGTTCACCCCCAGTTGCGCCCGGATCGCGTCGCTCGTCGTCGGCATGAATGGCGACGCCAGCGCCGCGATCAACCGCACCGATTCGGCAAGGTTGTAGAGCACGCCATCGAGTTGACGCGCCTTCGCCGGGTCCTTGGCCAGTTTCCACGGCGCGCTCTCCTCGACATATTGGTTGGACCGGACCACGAAACCCCACAGCGCCTCCAGCGCCCCGACGAAATCCAGTCGCCCCATCCCCTCGTGATAGGTCGCCACCATCTTGTCCGCCTCAGCCTGCAGGGCCGTATCATTCGCCTCGGGCACCGCACCGTTGCGATATCGCTGAACCATCGTCAACGTGCGATTCACGAGGTTGCCCAGCTTGTCGGCCAGTTCAGCGTTGTATACCTCATTGAACCTCGCCTCGGCGAAATCGCTGTCGTTGATCCCCAACGGGCCGTAGCGCGCCAAAAAATACCGCAACGCGTCGAGCCCGAAATTCGCCACGTAGTGGTCGATCTTCTCGATGTCGATAAAGTTGCCCAGACTCTTGCTCATCTTCTGGCCTTCGCTGATCCAAAAACTGTGCGCGTAGACCTGCCGCGGCAACTCGCGCTTCAACGCCATCAGCATGGCCGGCCAGATGACCGCGTGGAACCAAAGAATGTCCTTCGCGATCAAATGCACGTCCGCCGGCCAGAACTTCCGACGCTCGTCCGTGTCGACGGCCGAGAGGTAATTGAACAACGCATCGATCCACACGTAGATAGTGTGTTCGGGGTCTCCCGGCACACGGATTCCCCATTCGCTCGCGCCCGTGCGCGAGATCGGCACATCATTCAGCCCTTCGCGAATGCGGTTCCGGACTTCATTGCGCCGCACGTCGGGACGGACGAACTCCGGCCGTTCCTCCAGCAGCTTCAAGAGCGCGTCGCCGTACTTGCTCAGACGAAAGAAATAGTTCTTCTCCTTCTTGCGAACCAGCGGTTTGCCGTTAAACGGCGACTTGAACTCGTATTCCTTCGCCTTGTTCTCGGGCAAATATTCCTCCTGCCCGGCGTCATACCAGCCTTCGTAGTCGCCGAGATACACATCGCCCGTCTTCAATAGTTCGCCGACGTACTGTTGCACCTTGGCCTTGTGACGCTCCTGGCTCGTGCGGATGAAATCGTCGTTGCGGATCCCCAGCTTGGCAAATGTATCCTGAAACGCCTTCGCGTTCTGGTCGGCCCACTGTTGCGCGGTCACGCCATGCTCCGCCGCGGAGTCCACCACCTTCGCCGCGTGCTCGTCGGTCCCTGTCAAAAAAAATACGTCATCGCCGCACAACCGGTGAAACCGCGCCGCGATGTCCGCCATCGTGGTCGTATACACATGACCGATGTGCGGGCGGTCGTTGACATAATAAATGGGCGTCGTGACGTAAAATTTCATGGGCGCGAAATAATCGCAGCTTGGCGCGACCGAGTCAACCGTCTCACTTCCCGCCCATGCGCTCCAACAATGTGATGATGGCAAGAATACAGAGCGCCTGGACGATCACGATCAGCGCGGCGGTCATTTGTGACCACAACAGGATTGTCGCACCCAACCCGAGGGTGAGCGTAATCAGGTAGATCAGCGTGACCGCCCAGCTCTGCGGCAGACCCAGCCGCACCAGCCGGTGGGAAAGATGGTTCACATCGCCCCGATAGACCGGCTGGCCATGGCGGATGCGAATCCACATCACCATCACCAGATCGAACAACGGCACCGCCAGCACCAGCAGCGGAATCAACACGGGCAACAGCGTCGGCGTCTTGCCGCGGTGATAGAAGGTGACGCAAATGGGCAATACCGCCAGCATGTACCCGACAAAATGGCTGCCGGCGTCGCCGAGAAAAATCGTCGCCGGCTTGAAGTTGTGCGGCAGGAACCCCAGCAGCGCCCCCGCCATTGCCACCGCCAGCAGGCAAACGAAATACTCATGCTGCATGCCGGCAATGAATCCGAACAATGCGGCGCACACCAACCCGATCCCGGCGCAGAGCCCGTCCATGTTATCGAGAAAGTTCATGGCGTTCGTGATGGTGACGATCCACAGCACCGTCATCAGGTAGTTGACAAATCGATTGGGAATGAACGCCGTGATCCGTATTCCGGCCAGCGCCACCATCAGCGCGATGACCATCTGGGCGATCAGTTTCGCCCGCGGGTTCAACTCATACTTGTCGTCGTACATCCCCAGCGCCACCATCAAGCCGCCTCCCAGGACGATCACCAGCAACTTCGGCCAGACCGAGAACGCGCCGTCGAGGTACATTTTCACGTCGGGCATGTCGAGCAGCGGCAAATCCACCCGGCTTCCCAGCGGAAGGATGAACAGATAGTTGAATAGGACATTGGCGGCGAACGCGCCAAAAACCGCCGCGCCGCCCAGCAATGGCATCGCCTCGGTGTGAATCTTCCGCTCCCGGTCTGGTTCGTCGACGTACTTCCACTGGAAGGACAGTCGCTTGAACCCCGGCGTGAGAATCAGCGCCAGCACGAAGCTGACATCGAATACGTACAAGTAGATGAGCAGCCAATGCATGTCAGTGCCGCGCCGCCCACAACCGCCGGTACAACCCGTCAAGTTGTTGCACCATTCGCGCCTCCGAAAACCGCTCCTTGACCAACTCCCTGCCCCGCGCCCCCATACTATGCGCCAACTCGGCGTCCTGCAACAACCGAATCACCGCTTCGGCCAGCCCGTTCACGTCCCCGGCCCCCACCAGCAACCCCGTTTCGCCGTCGAGGCACACCTCGCGCGCGCCATCGACATCGAACGCGACGACCGGCTTGCCACAGGCCAGCGCCTGGGGTAACGCCCGCGGCAATCCCTCCCGCAACGACAGGTGCGCCAACAGATCCATCGACGCCACGTAGCGCGGGATTTCCTGCGGCGGCACCAGGCCCACAAACACAAAATGGCTCCGCAACCCCATTTTCGTGACCCGCCATTCGAATCGCTCGCGGTACACACCGTCGCCGACCAACAGGAACTTCACCCGTGGCACTGCCGCCACGATCCGTGGCGCCGCCTCAAACAAGAACTCATGCCCCTTCAACCGAAACAACCGCGCGATCTTGCCAACCACCAGATCGGTCTCGGAAATGCCGAGCGATTCGCGCAGGGAATCGTCGCGACGCGCCCCCATAAAGGCATCGATGTCCATCCCGCTGTGGATCGTGACGTACCGGTCCGGTGTCCCGATCCCGGCCGCGAGGTATTGCTCCGTCATCGCGTCGGCAACCGACACAAATTGCGTCGTGCACGCGCCCGCAATTTGCTCCGCCCAGCGGAACGCCCAATTTCCGAGCGGATTCTGGTAACGGTAAAACGAGGGACCGTGAATCGTATGCACGATGATCGGCACACGTGCCAACCTCGCCCCCACGCGTCCCGCCAGCCCGGCCTTCCCGCTGTGCGTGTGGACCACCGCGTACCGCCTGCTCGTAAACAGATGCCGCAAGGCCCGACACGCGCTCACATCCAGCCACGGATTCGGCGTGCGTCGCAATTCATCCACGACCGTGATCGGCACGCCCGCCGCCTTCGCCTGATCGTAGAGCGAACCTTCCGGGCCTGTCTGCGGACCGATGATCAGGTCAACCTCATGGCCGAGTTTCCGCAGTCCGATGCACGTGGATACCGTGTTTTCCTGCGCCCCGCCGACGATCAACCGCGTAATGACGTGACCGATTTTCATCACCTAGTGTTCCAACTCATATACGACCCGCGTCCCGGAGGTATGAACCTTCTTCGCAAATTGCTGCTGGTTCAGCATGTCTTGAATCAAACTCCAGTTCGCATCCGCCATATATTTGTACCCATGCTCCAGGCGATTCAGTTCCGACGAATTTACGTACACATGCGTAATCCCCTGCGCCCGCAACGCCGCCAACAATTCCTCCGGCGTCTTCGCGACGCGTGACATCGCCGTCAACGAATTCTGGTCGAACGCCGTGCTGTACACAACCGTCTGCTTGGCATAATACGCCCGGGCTTCTCCCACGTAGAGCACTTTGGCGCTGACTGGCAGGTTCTCGTTCATCCAGATGATTGGCTCCAGCACTCCCTTGCCCGCCCGCGCGACGAACTCGTCGCGGCTGAATTGACCGAGGGCGTATTGCGCCAGACTCATCTGCAGCGGCATCCGCGATGGATCGCCCGCGTCCACCAGATCGTTCAACGCCAGTGTCGCCAGGCTCGAAGCCATGACAAGCCCGACGGAAACGCGCATCGCGATTCGCACGGTTGCCTGCCGACCCAGTTTCTCCATGGCAAAGGCCCCGGCGACTGCCGCCATGCCAAATGCCGGGAACAGGAATCGCCATGGTCGAAACGTGAAGCAGAACCAGCCCGCGTACGCTCCCACGACCAACCATCCGGCTCGCTTCGCCGCTGGTTCCGGCCATGGAGCCACTAGCAACAACGGTGCTGTCAGCAGCAGTAATGGCACCGCGCCGGCCTCGACGAATGAATACTTCCACAACGGCGCCAAGAACTCTCCAACGGTCGCAATTCCAAATGTCGGTGCGTGTCTCTGCGAAAACACCAGGGCCTGTTCTGGGCCCCAGTGCGGACTTGGGAACCACCCAGAGAATAGTGGGTAGACCGGGTTGCCGGCTAGCAGCCAGTTTTTCGCCAACCACGGTGCCACCATAACAATTGTCACCAGACAGAACCCGGGGAGCAGACGATACTTCCGACGCAAGACCAACAACAAAACCGTGGGGAACAATACAACGGGAACTGCCGGCCACTTCGTGGCCACCGCCCCGCCAACGCCAAGGGCCGACAACCAGAGCAAGTCCCGTTTCTCTTCTTCCTCCGCCCACAACACAAGAGCCCCGAACGCCAGCGTCGCGAAGAACGCCGTCGCCAAATCGATCCGCGCGGTCTGGCTCAGGTCTTGAACGAATGGCGTGCAATAGAACAGCGCCGCCGCCGTCAGTCCCACCCTCTTCGACCAGAGTCGCTGGGCGACACCGTACACGGCCCCGGCGGTTAACAGACCGAACAACCAATGCAACAGCTTCGCGGCGATGTCCGACGTGGTTGCCTTCGCCAGCAGATACAGCATTTCGGTCAACTGCGGCATGTCGGAATAGAAATTGCGCGGCAGAAACACAATGCGGCCCGCGCGCTGGTAGTCCGCCAGCGCGCCGAGGTGATACTCCAGTTCGTCGTACTCGAACGGCGGCGCCAGCGCACCCGCGAGATTGAGCGCCGCGGCAAGAAAAAGGCACGCGATCATTAGCTTTGCCCAATCGTCCGTGCGCTCCGTCGAAACATGGAAATCGCCGAGAAACCTCCTCGGCGACGGCAGCAGCCAACAGGCCAGTGCGAGAAACGTGCACGGGACGTTCGCCATGGATATCGCCCCTGTAACGAGCACCAGCACCGCCAGACACCACAGGCCAACCCCCAGCGCAAACAACATTCCGAGCACGTCGCGGCGCGCAATCAGCCGGCCGGCCACCATTGCCCCCAAGCCCAGCGATGCGGCCATAATGGCGACGACGCATCCGACATCACAGATCCGCGCGATCCAGAATTCACGGAAGTACGGGCCGACGTGAAGCACCGGCATCGACGCGCGGATCATCCACTCCAATTGCGTGAGGACGGCCCCGCCGTTGTACCGGACGAAATAGATAAGCGCCAGCCCAACCACCCAAAGAATGGCGAGAAGTCGTGTGAATTCCGGGCGAAGCCGAGTGAATGCGCCACGATCCGAAGCGGTCTGCATTACCCGCCATTGTAACCGCCTCCGCCCCATGCGCAAGCCGAGTGGTTGGGCACCGGCTTGCGGGGCACTTGCCCATTATTACCCCATCACCATCCCTGGCTTAACCGGGTGCCCTCGCAAAAATGCATCCACAGCCATGCGTTTGCTGTTGGCGGGTTGGAGTTCGAGAACGCGGAGGCCGCCGCAGCCAGTGACCACGACGAAATCAGGCAGGATTTCGCCGGGTTTGCCGGTGACGCTCTCGACGACTTCGGCCTTCCAGATCTTCACCAGCAGGCCGCCCAACTGCGTGTAGGCGCTCGGCCAGGGATTGAAGGCGCGCACTTGCCGCTCGATCTCGATGGCGGAACGCGTCCAGTCGATGCGTCCATCCTCCTTCGCGATCTTCTTCGCGTAGGTGGCGCGAGTCCCGTCTTGTTTCGCGCGCGGGGCCTTGCCCGTGGCGATCTGCGCGACCGTTTCCACCAACAACTCGGCCCCGAGCTTCGCCAAGCGCTCGTGCAGCGTGGCGCTGGTGTCGTCAGCACGAATGGGTTCCGACCGCTGCAGGATGATGTCACCCGTGTCCATATGTTCGTCCATGTACATCGTGGTGACGCCCGTTTCGCGGTCGCCGTGGAGAATGGCGTATTGGATCGGCGCCGCCCCACGCCAGCGCGGCAACAACGAAGTGTGGACGTTCACGCATCCGAGACGCGGGATTTCCAGAAGGGATTTCGGAAGAATCTGGCCGTACGCGACGACGATGACGAGGTCGGGTTGCGCGGCCTTCATGGCTACGATGGCACCCGGCTCGAGGATCTTCAGTGGTTGCTGGGCGGGCAACCCGAGGCGCTCGGCGGCGACTTTCACGGGTGGCGCCGACGGCTTGAGGTCGCGACCTTTGGGCCGGTCGGGCTGGGTGACGACAGCGACGACTTCGTGGCCGGGCATTTTCGCCACGGCTTCGAAGCATGGCACGGCCAGTTCGGCGGTTCCCATGAATAGGATGCGCATGTACCGCCAGCCCTAACAGAGCCGTGGCTGAAATTCAAGCGTCCCGCCCTCCCCCAAAAGCGATGAGCGAGAGGGAACGTGTCCCCCTCGCTCATCTCATGAACAGCGTCAACTCTATGGGGCGTCGTCGAACTGATCCAACTGACGACGGAATGTCATGTGGCCCAACGGAACAAGCCAAGCGTTCGTCGAGACCGACTCGGTGCTGTTAGTGCTGATGACATTCAGCATGCCGATGAAATGCGCCTGTCCCGCCCGGTATGTATCCTTGATACTGCCGTCCGGCTCGAGGTCCGTCACGTCCTTGTCGCCGAAGGCTGAATCCTTCGGGTCAGGGTCCAAGGAGATCAACACGGCTGTGGGGCATCCATTCGTGCCCAAATGCAACCTGCCAGCCACCGTTAGGAATCCGCCCGGAGCCAGATTGTTCGCAGCAACCACGTCGAAATGCGCGACAAACCGTTCCTCGTTCGTGGTGCCGGCAACGAGACGATGAACTGCCTGCTGCTTCACGGTTGTGAAGCTGTCGCTCGTCGCGATTGTCGTAATGTTGGAGTTGGACTTGTCAAACACAACCAAATCCGCCTGACTGGAACCACAGTCGATCTCCATCGCAAACACTTGATTACTGGTCGGTGTCGCACCCAACGCGAGGGCCACCAGGTCTTCACCATCCCTCAAATGGTAGTCGAATTGGAGAGGATCGCTCCCCTGCTGCACGGTCAGCATCGCCACAACGGTCCGAAACACGCGCACGGGGTTCGTCAACGCAAACGTCGTGACAATCGTACTTGCGCCGATTGCGGCGCTTACTGCCACCCATTTTCTCGCATTCATCATGATTCTCTTATACTCCCTGCTCGGCTTGTTTGTTTTGAGCGGGCTCCGCGCCAAGCAATAATCACCCCAGCCTTTGCATTGAGGTAGCGGCCCGTCGTGCAACTAGAGACGCACGTATTTTCAGCACTGTTTGTGCCAAAAGGCCCCGGTCCCGCTTCTCGATGCCTGCTCATGTTGCTTCAGGTATGCAACACCACGAAACCAAGGCGGTTTCGCGGTTGTGTGGACATAAATGCCAACACCTTGGACGCCAAAAAGTGAATAACCAGCTCCCAAAATAAACGCTATTCCGTGCTGGCAACTGCCCGTGGCTCAATCACATGCAATTCTTGTGTGCGCCCCAGTATCGCACTCAGAATATCGTGTGCCACTTCGATGGGTGTCTGGAGCGCATCGACATCCACGCGCAGTTGGACGGGATAATAGTCCAACACCGGACGCGATTCCGTATCGTAAACCTCAAGCCGATGGGCGATGGTCTTCTCATTCGCATCATCGAGACGGTTTTCCTTCAAGGCGCGAGACTTCAACCGCCGGACCATTTCTTCGCGATTGTGAACCACGCGCAAGGCAATCAATTTCACGACTTCGATGTATTGACCGAGCATCTTCGCTTGATGGACATTGCGCGGAATGCCGTCCAGCACCAGCACAGTGCTCTCCGGTCGGAACGCGCCCGTGTGAATGAGTTTGTCGATGTGCTCCCGCCACAACCGCACGGTGAAGTCGTCGGGGACAAGTTCGCCCTTGCTCGAGTATTGCAGGAACACCTTGCCGACCTCACTGTTGAGGTCAATCGAGCGAAACACATCACCGCAGGCGAGATGGCGAAAGCCGGGCAGCGTCCCCAGCATCTTGCCCTGCGTGCCCTTGCCGCTGCCGGGAGCCCCGAACAGCAGGATCGTTTTGATCTTGTCCATCTGGCACCTGTCCTTTTAGTTCAATAGTTGATACCAATTGTTGCGCCGATGCGGCTCGTACCCGAGCTCGCGTATCAAACGCCGCATCGTTTCTTCGTTGATGCGGAATGTGGCCCCGGCTTGCGACACGACATTCTCTTCCATCATCACACTGCCGAAATCATTCGCGCCGAACTTGAGCGCGACTTGTCCGATTTGCGGCCCCTGTGTCACCCAACTGGATTGCACGTTGTCAAAATTATCGAGAAAGATTCGCGCCAATGCCTGCGTCCGTAAATATTCGTGCGAACCCACCGCCGGCACCTTCAGTCGCGTGTTCTCACTCTGAAACGTCCAGCAGATAAACGCCGTAAACCCATGCGTCCGGTCCTGCAGGTCGCGCAGCCTCTGCAGGTGCTCGACCCGGTCTTCAATCGTCTCCACATGCCCGAACATCATCGTCGCCGATGAATTCAGCCCCAGTCCGTGCGCGATCTCCATCACGCGCAGCCATTCGTCACTCGTGCACTTGAGCGGGGAAATGCGCTGGCGGACACGGTCGACCAGGATCTCGCCCCCGCCGCCGGGAATCGAGCCGAGCCCCGCCTCCTTGAAACGTCGAATCACTTCTTCCAGCGGCATCTGGAACACTCCGGCAAAATGGTTGAACTCGGGCGGCGAAAAGCCGTGGATGTTCACCTGGGGGAAATTGCGGCGGATGTACTGGAGCAGGCTCAGATAGTAATCAATCCCCAGCTTCGGATGGTGCCCGCCCTGCATCAAGATCTGCACGCCGCCAATGGCCACGAGTTCTTGGATCTTCGCGCCCACCTGCTCGGGCGTGAGCACATACGAATCGTCCTCCCGCTCTTCACGCATGAACGCGCAAAACGTGCAATACACATCGCACACGTTCGTGTAATTGATATTGCGGTCGATAATGTAGGTGACAGTTCGCTCCGGATGCTTCCGTTCGCGGACGGCGTCCGCCAGTGCGCCCAGCTCGGGCAACGTCAACCCATGATACAGCCGCACGGCTTCCTCGCCCGAAATCCGCGCGCCGTCAACTACCTTCCCTTGAATGATATCAAGCGACGTATCGTAGATCATGGCTGCTGCTCACCAATCCCATTTCCCTCAAGTATTGCTGGAACCGCCGAATCCCCTGTTTCTCCGCATCGCCCAAATTGTACCACACGCAGTTCGAGTAATAATCCCGCAGAAATTCCGGGGTGGCCTCGGTCGCATCCCGCACGATCTCCTCAATATGCGCCAGCCCGTCGGCTTTCGCGCTCCGTAGCAGCGCCGCCAGTTCCGCCTTCTCCGCGTCGCGCTGAAACGCCCACGCCGCAAACACGAACGGCAGCCCCGTCATCTCCACCCACGCCGCGCCCAGGTCCCACAACGGCTGCTTTCCGGTGCGTGTCGCGTACCAAATCGCTTCGTCACCGATCAGCAACATCGCTTCGTGTTCGCTCAGCTTCGCCCCGGGTGGCCGCGGATAGAATTCCGGCTCAATATGATACCCGACCTTCAACAGCACGCGGAGCAGCCACACGGATGTTCGCGATGCCGGCGTCACGGCCACTCGCTGGATTCTTTCGAGGGGTACGCGATGCGTCAGGAACACGCTGCGCACCGCCCCGCGCGCCGCGATGGCGATCCCATCAAGCACGTCATATTGATCGTGCAACAGCACCTCGGCGATGGGTACGGTCCCCACGTCGAACTGCTTCCGATACATCAGGTCCGCCAGTCGCGATGGTTCGCAATAGCCTACCTGATCCTCGATGCCGTACACCAGCGGCCGCACATTCAGATACGAAACGCCTCCAATGCGTGGTTTTGCCGTCACGCCGCTCCTCCTTCATTATTCGCGCCCGCATAGGCCGATGCCGTGGGCACCGCGCGACCCCCAGGCCCGCCGTCTGTCTGATCATCCCGTTTCTCCCCGCCCGTCCCCTTCTGGACGACCGGCCGGTACAAACTGTCCCGCTGGACCGGTTCCCGTCCCGTCTCGCGGATTGCCTTCACCAATTCCTCCCGCGCCACTTCCTGCGGCGTCTTCGCGCCGGCCATGTGGTAAATCTTTTCCTCGATCACGGTGCCGTCAAGGTCGTCGACGCCGTAGCTCAACGATACCTGCGCCAGCTTCATGCCCATGAGAATCCAGTACGCCTTGATGTGGTCGATGTTATCGAGGTAGATGCGGGCAATGGCGAGAGTCTTGAGCAGATCGTACCCGCTCGGCCCCGGCAGGTCCGGCAATTTCGTGTTCTCGGGATGAAACGCCAGCGTCACGAACGCCGTAAATCCGCCAGTCTCATCCTGCAATTCACGCAACCGCCGCAAATGATCCACGCGATGATGGTCTTTCTCGACGTGGCCGATCAACATCGTGCAGGTCGAGCGCCCCCCCATCTTGTGCCATGTGCGATGGACATCGGCCCATTCCTCGGCGGACTCTTTCGCGTGACAAATCACGTTTCGGACGTCGGGATCGAAAATTTCCGCCCCGCCGCCCGTCAACGACCCGAGCCCCGCTTCCCGCAACGCCACCAGGGTTTCGGGCACGCTCCGTTTGCCCACCCACGAGAGATGCAGGATCTCAATCGCCGTAAACGCCTTCAAATGCAGTCGGGGATCGAGCGCCTTTAGCGACCGCAGCATCTCGGTGTAGTAGTCCCACGGGAACGATGGATGCAAGCCACCAACGATGTGAATCTCGGTGATGCCCAACCCGAGCGCCTCTCGTGCTTTCTCGATCATCTGCGGCAGGTTGTATTCGTACGCGCCGGCATCGCGCCGCCGCCGATAGAACGCGCAAAAATCGCAGTCGAGAATGCAGATGTTGGAATAATTGATGTGGCGATTGAGAATGTAATATGCCGCGTTGCCGTTTTTGCGCTCGCGGACGGTGTTGGCCATCAAGCCAATCGCGGCCAGGTCCTGCGAGCGGTACAGCCGCAGACAATCGTCCTCGGTGATCCGTTGTCCCGCCTCCACCTTCTCGTGGATGTCCCGCAACTCCGACCGCTCGATCAATCTGTTCATCAAGAAGTCCTTCCCCTCGCCCTCTCAGGGAGAGGGTCAGGGTGAGGGTGTCATTTCATTGCCACATCCACCACCACCGCGCCAAGGAACACCGCGCTGATGACCGCGTTCATCCGAAAAAACGCCGCGTTCAGGCTGACGGGATCCTGTTTTCTCGCCAGTACGTGCTGCGCGACAAGACAAACAAGAATCGTCGCCAACCCGAAATAGTATGGCACGCGAAGATGTGAAATCAACCCGAAAGCCAGCAACAACACCATCATCACCCCGTGCGCCGCCCGCGCCATCTGCAGGCTGCGGGCAATCCCCAGCCGTGCCGGCAGTGAGTGCAGCCCCTGCGACCTGTCAAACTCGTAATCCTGCGTCGCGTAAATAATGTCGAATCCCACCAGCCAAAATACGACTGCCGCGGCCAACACGCACGGCGGCCAGTCGAACTGCCCGCGCACCGCGAGCCACGCGCCGAGTGGCGCGATTCCCAGCGCCAGCCCGAGGAAGAAATGCGAGAAGTCCGTGAATCGCTTCGTGAACGAATAGAAGAACACCACCAGCAACGCCACCGGCGACAGGCGGAAACATAACGGGTTAATCAACCAGGTCGCGACGACCAACCCCGCGGCGGCCCCGACCACCAACGACCACGCGCCCGTCACCGTCATGCTGCCAACGGGTAAATGTCGTTGCGCCGTGCGGGGGTTCAACGCGTCAATTTTCTGGTCCACGATGCGGTTGAACCCCATCGCCGCCGTGCGGGCGCACACCATCGCGGCCAGAATCAGCAGAAACGTCCGCCACCCCGGCCACCCGCGAGTCGCGCCGGCCGCCACCACCATGCTCGCCAGCGCGAACGGCAGCGCAAACACCGTGTGCGAAAACCGCACAAACTCGAGGTACTTGCGAAGACTCATGAGCCGCACTGTAACAGTGCTCGTCGCCGGGATTCAATCATCTGGAGATGATGGGGAGATTTATCGCTCAACGGTGAAGGTGATATCCGTGCCTTTGCCGTACATCGACCCATTACTGTTCTTCTCAGTGCCACCGTTGTCTTCGCGGTCTTCGCCCACGCTGTAAACCACATAGCCTTTCGCGAGCGTTTTGTAGCGGAGCGGCCTTCCGTCGAACGGGTCGGCCGGGACGTCGGAGAGAAATGTCGGCACAAGATCGCCCAGACGGTCCGGAAGCCTCCCATTAGCGACCCGATACCTTTCAACAGCTATGGCCGCTTGTGTGTCACGGATTTTCGCGTCATATCGCCCCGTGTGTTTTATTGTGCCGTCAAGTGCACCGGTCAGCATCCGGGAGAGGGCATGCCACCGGGGCAGATGGTTCACCTTATCACCCACGGTACTGGCGGCGGCAACACTCTCGGGCAATGGAAGCTGCGCGGTTTTCACAAACTGATCCATGATGTCCAGAAAGGCGATCTCATCCAGATCCAATAAACTGGCACCTTTGTACAGCGGCAATAGCGGACGAATCCAAAAAGTTTCTTCGTCCAAAAGACTGTCTATGTCATTGAGCGGAATCTTTCCCGAACGTAACCGCTGAAACAAATCGTCGCCACAGCAACGTTCCCCAACAAGTGCTCGCGTCAATGCCCGCTGGTTCTCAGATTCCTCAATCGCGACAGCGAGTTTCGCAAGTTGCTCATCTGTGAGGGGTACTCTGTTGAGGACGCGCTCCAGACCGTCCAGACTCATAACTTGGCAGGCAAGTTGGACAAAGTACGAAATGAGTCTCGGCTCCTGATTCAACGACCGCGAGACGCCCAACGAGGCAATCACAGATTCGACAGCCTCTTGTGGTTGTTGCCGATCCGAATTGAGGATCGTTTCGAGATAAAGCAGTCGTTCGGCTTGGCGAAGCGAGCTCAAGGGACCCAAAGCACCTTCAATCCCTTTGGTCAGGTCGATGGGGTATCGGCACGATTTCATCGAGCCGGCCCGGTGCAGCAACCGTAGGGCCTCGGAGTTGTCGGAAAGATATTCGGCGACAAGCTGCTGCATCCCCGCGGGGAGTGGCTCAGTCCTCGGCGGCAGCTCGGCCATTCCGACGACAGGCAACAGGTCGTGCTTCACCTTTGGAGGCGAATGACAATCATTCGTAACGAAATCGGCGGGTATGGATGATTTCGTCAGCTTGTTGGTCCACGTTTCAAAGTGCGTGAAGGCTTCGGCGTAAATATCGGCGGCATTTTGGCCGGCGGGTGGCTGCACGTACCACTTGTCGAGTTCAGCACACGTCGCAGGAAACCCTGCCCGACGGATGGAATTGATCCGCTCCTGAATGACGAGCGATAGCACAAGGTGATAAACAAAGTAGAGCGCGACGAGACCCAGGAGGATGAATGCATTAGTCTTGAGGCGGTGCATCGTCCGCCTTGGCGGAACTTGTGCCGGTTGTCCGTTCATCGGATGAACTCATCCCAGACAAAGCTTCATTTACAGGTCGTCTGGAGCGAAGTCCATCGGAAAATGGCCCCTTATGTTTCCGTTCAGTACCAAAAGCGAAGATTCCTCGCCGGGACCAGAACGACAATCGACGTAAAGCTTGCCGATGTTTCGCCTATCGGGAATAAATCCGTGCCATTGTCAACACTCGTGGCGCACGCAGGTCAATAATCGTTCGATGTTCGCCTGCAGTTCTCGATCGCCTCCGGATGCCCCGATTGTCCCGACCCCATCCTTTACAACCGTATTCGAAAGTGCGAATTCCGTTGATACATTAGTTGGTAATGTATCATCCGGCTTGCCGCCCGATGTTGAGAGTTCGCCCATGACGGTGCGCTACGGTCAAGGCGATCCCGAACTTCAGCCCAGCAGTGCCTCCAGGACCTTCCGCGAGTTTTGGCAGTCATGGCGCAACACGGAGAGCTCTTTCCGCCCGAGTCCGGTCAATCGATAGTATTTCCGCCACCGACCTCCGACTTTCTCTTGCCGCACACGAATGAGCCGCCGTCGTGTCAACGAACGCAAAAGCGGATACAATGCGCCTTCGTTGACCGTAAACAGTCCTTTGGTTTTCTTGTACGCGTCCCGTCGAATCTCGTAGCCATAGGTTTCCCGCCGATCCAGTGCCGACAACACCGCCAGCATGGTCACTCCCTTTCTGAATTTCGGCACGAGACTCATTGATACATTAGTCACTAATGTATCATGCCTCTCGCCCAATCTGGCAATGGTATTCTGCGCAGAGATGGTCAACTATCATCATGAGTCCTTCCTTCGATTCGCAGCCGCTGGTCAGACAACAAGAGCCGCCCCGCTGATCTGGCTGACATCAGTCCGTCCTGTGTGATAACGTATGCGCCATGCAACGCAGCTATGCCATCATCGGCACGGGCGCGCTCGGCGGGTTCTATGGCGCGCGCTTGCAGCGCGCCGGTTGTGAACTGCATTTCCTGTTGCACAGCGATTACGAACACGTACGCCAGCACGGATTGATCTGTGAATCCAAGGACGGCGATTTCACCCTCCCGAAAGTGAATGCCTACCGCGACACGCGCGACATGCCGAAATGCGACGTCGTGTGCGTGTGCCTCAAGACGACGCAGAACCATTTGCTGCCGCAATTGCTGCCGCCGGTCGTCAAAGACGATGGCGTCGTGCTCGTGATGCAAAACGGTCTCGGCATCGAGGCCCAAGTCGCCGAAATCGTTGGCGCGCAACCCGTGATGGGCGGCCTGTGTTTCCTCTGCTCCAACAAAGTCGGGCCCGGCCACATCCGCCACCTCGACTACGGGCATGTCGGGCTTGGCGAATTCGCCGCTCGCGGCATCAGCGAACGGATGCGCGCCATTGCCGGCGACCTGAACCGCGCCGGCATCCGCACCCAACTTCACGAAGACCTGGCCGTCGTCCGCTGGCAGAAACTGGTCTGGAACATTCCCTACAACGGACTCTCGGTGGTCCTCAATGCGACGACCGCGGAGTTGATGACGAACCCGCAAACACGCCAGCTTGTGGAGCAGATCATGTGGGAAGTGGTCAGCGATGCTCGCGCGTGCGGCGCGGCCATCACCGATGACGTCGTCGAGACAATGCTCGCGTACACGGACAAGATGGCGCCGTACCGCACCAGCATGAAGATCGACTACGACGAAGGCCACCCCATGGAGGTGGAAACCATTTTCGGAAACCCGTTGCGCGCCGCCCAGCAATCCGGGGCCAAATCACTCCTCCTTGAAGAACTGTATCACCAACTTAAGTTCCTGGACGCGAGGAATGCCGGCCCGTCGCGTTGAATCTTCTCCGCGTCACCGCCCATGGAGACGGAACCGCGCGCCACGAAGTTACGGCCGCTACTCGTCGCTCTGCCATCGCTTGACCAGTCGATGTTCAATCCCGAGGTGATCCAGCACGCGCGCGATAATTGTGTCCACGACCTCCGTGATCGTCTTCGGTTTGTTGTAGAAGGATGGACAGGCGGGAATGATCGTCGCCCCAGCCTCGGTCAACGTCGCCATGTTGCGCAAATGAATCAGGTTGTACGGCGATTCGCGCGGAACGAAAATTAGTTTGCGCCGCTCCTTCAAAAACACGTCCGCCGCCCGCGCAATGGTGGTATCCGATACCCCGTTCGCCACCCGCCCAATCGTGCCCATCGATGCCGGGATGACCACCATCGCGTCAAACTTGGACGACCCGCTGACGAACGGGACGAACATCGACCCGTTCTCGTCGTATTGGATCACCGACGGCGCGATCTTCAGTTCGCCCTTCGGCAATTCCAGTTGCCCGACTTCGCGGGCGTGCTTCGTCGAGATGAAATGAATCTCGTGCGCTTTCGGGTCGAGGTTGTCCAGCAACCGCTGCGCGTAGATCGCGCCGCTGGCGCCCGTCATGGCCACGACGATCTTCATAGCGCCTTTACCGCCTCCGCCGCCGCCCGCAATGTCTGCTCAATATCTTCTTCCGTGTGCGCCAGCGAGACAAAGCCCACCTCGAATTGCGACGGCGCCAGATACACGCCGTGTTCCAGCATCCCGTGGAAGAATCGTCCGTAGCGTTTTGTGTCGCTCGTCTTCGCGCTGGCGTAATCCACCACGTCACGATCCGTGAAAAACGTGCAGAACAATGACCCGATGCGCGCCTGATGCCCCTTCACAATCTTCTTCCATTCATCGCATAAGGTGGTCGTCAGTCGTTCCAACTTCTCGTACGTACCGGCCTGTGAAAGTTCTTCCAAGGTCGCAATTCCCGCGGCCATGGCCAGAGGATTCCCCGAAAGCGTCCCGGCCTGGTACACCGGACCGACAGGAGCCAGCAAGTCCATCACATCCGCCCGGCCGCCAAACGCGCCGACAGGCAATCCGCCGCCGATGATCTTGCCCAGCGTGGTCAGGTCCCCCTGAATTCCATACAGTTCCTGCGCTCCCCCGCGCGCGACGCGAAAACCGCTAATGACCTCATCCAGAATCAGCAGCGCGCCGTTCGCCTGCGTGAGCTTGTGTAGCTTTTCGAGGAAGCCAGACTTGAGCGGGATCAATCCCATGTTCGCCGGAATCGGCTCGATGATGACGCAGGCGATTTCGCGCCAGTTCACGGCGTCGAGCGCCGTGAAATCGTTCAACGGCAATGTGACCGTGTTCCGCGCGAAATCCGCCGGCACGCCCGCGCTGTCCGGCACATCAAATGTCGCGCCGCCCGAACCCGCCTTCACCAGCAGCGCGTCCGCGTGGCCGTGATAGCAGCCTTCAAATTTCAGAATCTTGTCCCGCTTCGTAAACCCGCGTGCCAGACGAATGGCCGACATGGTTGCTTCTGTCCCCGAGTTGACGAATCGGACTTTCTGGATGGATGGGAACGCTTCGCACACCAACTGTGCCAGCCGCACCTCGCGCGGATTGGGCGTGCCGAAGCTGGTTCCGTCGCGCGCCGCTTCCTGCACCGCCCGCACCACCTTCGGATGCGCGTGCCCGAGGATCATCGGCCCCCACGAGCAGACATAGTCGATGTATTCGTTGCCATCGACATCCCACAGATGCGAGCCTTTGGCGCGCTGTGTAAAGAATGGATTGCCCCCCACGCCGCGAAATGCGCGCACGGGCGAATTCACTCCGCCCGGCAGATAATGCACCGCTTCCGCCCACAGCTTGTCTGAATACTCGTGCGACGAACTCATCTTCGCAAAAATCTATCAGGTTTCCCCGCTGATGCGAACTGAAACATGCCGCCTACCGCCACTCGTGTTTCGGATATTTCCGCTGCAATTCCAGTTTGAGTTTCGGGTACGTCTCCCGCCAGAACGTGGCGAGGTTCTCGGTCACCTGTACAGGACGTTGGTTCGGCGCGAGCACCTCAATCCGCACCGGCACACGCCGTTGCGCAATCCAGAGGCCTTCCTTGACCCCGTACAAATCCTGGATGCGCGCCGCCAACGTCGGCGGGCCGTCCATCGTATAGCTAACCTTCGCCTTGCGTCCGCCCGGCAATTCGATCCGCTCGGGCGCGTATTCCTCGACCCACGCTTGTTGTTGAGGTGACAGCCAGCCCTTCACCACCGGCCACACACCCTTGTCTTTGATCTGTTTGTAACTGGTCGCGCCGTGGCAAATCTGTTCGACAAGCGTCTTTCGGTCGTCGTCGTCAATAGCGGGAATCCCCAATTCCGGCATCCACTCCTGGAGCCAGTTCACCCGCAGAATCCACTGTTCCACCGCTTCATCCCAATTCTTCAGGACACACCGGCCCGCAAGCACCTCGTCGGCGAGAATCCGCGCCGTGTCGCCCAATGGAGCATCCTCCGTCCGCTCCGCCTCCAGCACCAAATCGCGAAATTGTGTCCGCCGCTCCGCGAACACCCGCCGTTGCGTTGCGTCATACACCACGGCCTGCGCCTCCGTAAAATCGCCCGGGAAAAGTTCCCGCAACCATTCCTTCTGGATTGCCGTTGCCATGCTCAGCAACACGTTCAACTCCTTGTCCTTGCCCGTCCCGCTTTGGATTTCGTGCACCTCGGTCACCACCAGCAACGGGGTATTCTGCACGACGCTCTCGCGGGCCAGCACCCCGCGCCGACCGTGGACCAATTCGCATCGCAGCGTTCCCGCATCCAGCCGCCGCCCCACATGATCGGAAAACCCAAGCAGGATGCAGCGTTGGATCGCGTCCGCGGCCGCGCGCTTCTCGCTCGTGTCCAACCCTTCGCGGTTCGCGATATTGAGGAACTGCTCGAACAATGGCCCCACCTGCCGCGCCGACTGCGCGTGGATGCCCAGCCGCCGGCACCGCTCCAGGTTGTACCCGTTGCGGTCCGCATATCGCCACGCGCGCATCAGCACGAAAAAATCCGATTGCGTTTCGCCACGGAACAAATCATCGCGCGCGTCCTCGACCTGCCGGCCCTGCCGCCGCACGAGCAAATCGCGTCCCTGCGTTAGTGCGGCGATCAATGCCACCGGCCGCACGCACCCGTACTCCTGCGCCGCCAGAAGCATCCGCGAATACCGCGGATGCAACGGAAACGCCAGCATTCGCCGGCCGAGTTCCGTGATGCACGACGGCGACGCGGTTTGTCTTTCGTGTTGCCCCTCGCCCCGCTTGCGGGGAGAGGGTCCGGGTGAGGGGCATTCCAATGCGCCCAAATCCTTCAACAACAACTCGGCGCGCTCCAGCGACTGACGCCCGGGCGACTCCAACCAGCGAAACGAATGCACGTCGCTCACGCCGCTCGCCTTGAGCGTCAGCACCACTTCCGAGAGATCAAGCCGTTTCACCTCGGGCAATTCCTGCGCGGGACGCTGCTCGTGTTCGCGCGGCGTCCACAGCCGCAGACAAACGCCCGGCGCGGTGCGGCCGGCGCGACCGGCCCGTTGGTCCGCCGACGCCCGGCTGATTTTTTCGACCAGCAACGTGTTGATGCCGCGATACGGATCGTACCGCGGAATGCGCGCCAGCCCGCTGTCGATCACGATCCGCACGCCGTCAATCGTCAGCGATGTCTCGGCGACGTTGGTCGAGACGACAACCTTGCGGCGGTCGTATTGAGCGACAGCTGCGTCCTGGTCGTTGGTCGGCAAATCGCCGTGCAACGGCAGGACAATGAACTGGCTGCCCAGCGCGTCCTGCGCCGCTTGCACGGTCCGGCTGATCTCGTAACCGCCGGGCATGAACACGAGCGCGTCCCCCTCGTGCTGAGCCACGAGCCGCTCCAATTCCTTGACCGCCGCCTCCCAAATCGGCCAGTCACCCACGGGTTTGGGCAGGTAATCGATCTCGACCGGGAACGTGCGGCCCTGCGACGAGAGCAGTTCGCAAGGTTCCAGATACTTCCGCAAGGGACCGACATCCAGCGTGGCTGACATCACCACGATGATGAGATCCGGGCGCAATGTTTCTTGAATCTGCAACGCCCGCGCCAGCGTGATGTCGCCGTAGAGATGCCGCTCGTGAAATTCGTCAAAGATGATCGCGCTGACGCCGCGCAGCATCTCGTCGGAGAGCATCTGTCGCAGCAGCACGCCTTCGGTGACGTAACGGATGCGCGTGGCCCGCGAGGTGACGTCGTCGAAGCGAATCTGGTAACCAACCTCGTCGCCAAGCTTCACGCCGCGATCTTTGGCAACCCACGCCGCCAACATTCTCGCTGGCAACCGCCGCGGCTGAAGAATCACCACCTGACCCTCGTTGGAGGGCCACGCTCCGTCGTGGCCGACGGGCGATGCGGGTCCGCCATTGGAGGGCGAGGCTCCCGCCGAGCCGAGTAGCCCCCCATCCAGCAACATCTGCGGCACCTGTGTGGACTTGCCCGAACCCGTCGGCGCGGTCAGGATCAACCGCCGCTGTTTGGCCAATGCCGATAGCAGCGGCTCCCGTAGTTCCAAGATTGGCAGGCTGTGCACAGTCACTATTCAACAGAGTTTATCACAAGGTGAGTGACCGCCCAATTCCGAGCATATCGGGCTGAAACTTGTGTTATTATCTCGTTTGACAAGGACCCATCTAAACTGCCATCGCCATGGCCGAACGATTTCACCATCACGTCTATGTCGTGCTCCTCGATAAGGCGGTGTTGAAGGAGCGCAAAGTCGCGGCGGCAAACCCGAAACGCGATCCGAAGAAGCCCTACGTGTACGTCGGCATGACGGGCATTCCACCCATCGAACGATTCCAGAATCACAAGGACGGCTACAAATCTTCGCACTACGTTCAGAAATACGGCGTGCGACTGCTCCCCGAACTCTACGAGTATCTCAACCCGATGCCCTACGAGGCCGCGTGTCAGATGGAGAAAGATCTCGCCGGGGATTTGCGCGAACAGGGCTACACCGTTTGCGGCGGCACCTGAGAATCAATCCTTCACCCGCGCGATAGCGAGTCCGTCGACACCGTTCCGCGTCACCGTCACCAGAATCGTCTCGAGCTTCGGGTGCACCGCGAGCTTCTTGTTGAACTCCTGGATTCCCAGTACGCGTTTGTCGTTCTCGGCTTCCACCGTCACCTTCCCATCGCGAATGACGTTATCGGCAAGGATCAGGCTGCCCGGATGCGTCAGCTTCACCGCGTAATCCAGATACACCGGATAGGCCGGTTTGTCGGCATCGATGAACACCAGGTCAAATGGCGGTTCCTCTGCCTCCACCATCCGTTTCAGCAACACCGGCGCATCGCCGTGCCGAATTTCGACCCGCGAAGCCAACCCGGCCCGCTCCAGGTTCTTGCGGGCGACGCGAATACATTTCTCGTCGATGTCCAATGTCACCAGCCGCCCCTGCGAACCGATCGCCTGGGCCAACCACATCGCGCTGTAACCGCCCAGCAACCCGATCTCGAGCACGCGTCGCGCGCCCGCGATCCTGGCCAGCAGATACAGCAGTTTACCCTCGTTCGGCGAGACGTTGATCTTGGGCAGGCCGGCTTCGGCGGCGTCGCGTAGCGCTTGCAAGAACACAAAATCGCGCGGCACAAACAGCCGCTCGATGTACTGGTCGATTTCCAGAAGCGAATGCCGTTGCTCGTCAGCCGGCGTGGGAGGTGTCGTGCGAACTGTCATGTCTTTTTCAGAAGCTGGTCTGTTTTCGCCGCAAAAATGAAATCGCTTTCGGTCAATCCGTCGATTTTGTGCGTCCAAATGGTGACCTTGACCTTGCCCCAAGCGAGATGGATGTCCGGATGATGGTCTTGCCGTTCCGCCATCTCGCCAACCAGATTGGTAAAATCCAGCGCCTCACGGAAATCGCCGAATTTGTATTCTTTCTCGAGATGATGCTCGCCCGCCAGTTGCCAGCCATTGTCGACCGCTGCCAGCAGTGTCTGTAGCGGTTTGCCTGTCAACGGCGGCACGCCCCCCTGGCACGGCACGCACTTCTTCTTTGCCAGATCATCAGCCTTCATCGCGCTTCCTCCAATACATCCACCTTACCCTCGTTTCGCCGCTGTGCAAGCACATCCATTTCCGCGTTCAATGCCGGGGCAAGCTCGACACGGCGAGATTCGGGCGCTGGCCAAAGTCGGGCCGGCGCGGCGGATTCGACCGCAAAAGCTTGCCGATCTCCTGGACCGCGCGCTCCAGTTGCGGGTCGCGCCCCGCCACAAAATCCTGCGGCCGCATCTCGACTTCGATGTCCGGGTCCGTGCCGTAGTTCTCGACCTTCCAACCCACGTCCTTGAACCAAAACGAAAACTCCGGCTGCGTGGTAAAACTGCCGTCTACCAGCGCATGTCGCGGCCAGATGCCGATCACGCCGCCCCACGTCCGCTTGCCGATCAGCGGCCCCATCCGCAGCAGTTTGAACCCGTGCGAGAAAATGTCGCCATCGGACCCGGCGTACTCGTTGGTGATCGCCACCATCGGCCCCGCCACCGAATCGACCGGATACGGCTGGATGTTCGACCAGCGCGATTGGTTGTACGCGATGCGGCGGCGCGCCAGCTTCTCCAAAATCAGTTCCGACACATGCCCGCCGCCATTGAACCGCACGTCGACAACCAGGCCGTCACGGTCGATCTCGCTGAGAAAGTACCGGTGGAACTCCGAATACCCGAGCGGCCCCATGTTGGGAATGTGGACGTACCCAACCCGGCCCTTGGTGCGTTCGTGCACCACGCGGCGGTTCGTCTCGACCCATTCGCGATACCGCGCCGGTGTGTCGCTCGTCAGTGTCTTCACGGTTACGGTACGCGGCGATTTGCCTTTCGCGTCACCGACCGTGATCGAAACCTCGGCACCGGCCTGATTCACCAGCAGCGCGTGGGGATGCGTCTCCGCATCGACGCGCCGACCACCCACTCCGAGTAACGTATCCCCTTCACGGACATTGACCGCTGGCGCTGTGAGCGGTGACCGGGCCTTCTCGTTCCACGCGTCGCCGTGAACGATGTGTGTGATTCGCCAGGCTTTCACCGCCGCATCGTACCGGAAATCCGCGCCGAGCAACCCGACATCGTACTGGGGCGGACGGCGGTGGTCGCCGCCGAATTCATACGCGTGCGACGTGCCGAGTTCCCCCTGCATCTCCCACATCAGGTCGGAGAACTCTCCTCGCGTGGCGATGCGGTCCACCAGCGGCAGGTAACGGTCGTACACCGCCTGCCAATCGATCTTCGACATGTCCTCGGTCCAAAAATTATCGCGTTGCAGCCGCCACGCCTCCCGATACATCTGCCGCCATTCCGCCGGTGGCTGGACCGGGACCTTCACCCGTCCCAGGTCAATCCATCCACTCTTTTTGCTGGGTGGCTCTTTCGCTTGGTTTTCGTCGGGTTTCTCGCCGGCTTTCAACACCCGCAACCGGCGTCCGGCCCGATAGACCAGCGTTTTGCGATCCGAGGACAGCACAAAATACGATACGTTGCTCACCAGCGTTTCGGATTTCTGCGAATCGAAATCATACGCCTCCAACGTTCCTTTCGCCGGCGGCTCGGCTGATGGCGGCCAATTGTCGCCGCCCAGGCTGCCTTCGATCGGGAATGACGTGAATAGCACCTTCCCACGTATCCCGGCGATCTGCTGGTAGCGCCCGTCCGACACCGGAAACGCCACGATACGCGCCTCGATGCCCTCGAAGTCGATCGCAACAAGCGGTTCCTTCTTCTTGCCCGATTTGCCGTCCGGTTCCTCTTTTTTCCCGTCGACGGGCTTCGGCACGGGGACAAACGGTGACGGAATGTCCTTGCGCAATGTGACCAGATACGGCTTCACGCCGCGTGGGAAACCAAGGTCGAAATGGAGATTGTCATACACGGGATCGAATTCGCGGTAGGACAGGAAATAGAGGAACTTGCCATCGGGATCGAACGACGGGGACACATCCTGCAGCACCGGCTGTGTCACCGGATGCACTTTCCCCGTCCGCGCCTCACAGACACGGATGGCCGACGTGTGCTGGCTTTGGGCGCAACTGTAGGCGACCCACCGCCCGTCCGGTGACCAGTCGAATCCCGCGATCTGCGCCCAGTCGCTCTTGTCCAGCACGCGGCTCTTGTGCGATTTCAGGTCAACCAGCACCAATTCGTTGCGGTGGTTCGAGAGCGCCACTTGATCGCCCTTGGGGCTCACACGCAGATCGATAACGCGACCAATATCGAGTTTGCTGAGGTGCGAGGCTTCCTCGAAACCGTCGGTCTTGTGGATCTCCAAGGTTTCTTCGCCTTCCGCGTCGCTGACCAGCACGATCCGGTTACCGTCGTTCAGCCAGTGCGGCAGGCGATGGCGCGCGGTGTCAGAGTCGCCCCGAGGCAGGACCGGACCGTCCCAGTTGCCCATGGTGAAACATTTTCCGCGCGTGGCGAGGGCCAGCAGATGACCTTGTGGATGCGGCTCGAAACTGTCCAGATACCTCGCGGCGTCCACAAATTTCCTCTGCCGCTGCGTCCGCGGGCTGTCGTACTCGATTTCGATCCGGTTCGTCGTGTCGGTCGCGGGATCAAACACAAACAGGTCGGCTCCGGCGTGGTACACGATGCGATGCTGATCCGTCGCCGGATTCCGCACGTAAAAATCTTCATGATGCGTGTGCCGCTTCAGGCCGTGGCCGGTTGGCGTGCAGGAGTACAGGTTGCCGACCGACTCGTGGTCGGACAGGAAATAGATCCGCGAACCGATCCAGAGCGGCCGCGAGGGATTGCCCTTGAGGTCAATGAGCCGATGGAACTGGCCTTTCCCGGTTCGATCAATCCACAGATCGCCCGCCGTGCCGCCGCGATAGCGCTTCCAACGGGCCGGGTCAGGCGCGTTGCGGCCGATGACGCAGCCGCCGCTTGGTCCAAACGAGATGGATTGCGCGGGGCCGGTGGGCAACAACTCCGGCGCACCCCCCTCCAAGCTGATCGTCCACAACCGCGGCGGCCCGCCGAATGCCTGCTCTGCATTACTGCTGAAAACGATCCGACCGCTGTCAGTCCAACCGACGACCAGCGTGTTGGCCCCCAGGTACGTGAGCCGTCGCGCCTCGCCGCCTTCGGCGGGCATCGCGTAGACTTCCAAACTGCCTTCGTCGCGCCCGCTGAACGCCAGCCACCGGCCATCCGACGACAGCTCGGGATGACTGGCCGCTCCCAGACCCGATGTGAGCCGCCGGGCGATCCCGCCGCGCGCGGAGACCGTCCACAGATCGTCCTCGCTGACGAATACGACCGCATCGTTGTGAATGGTTGGAAATCGATAGTAGCCGGATGTGTTCATGTTGTTGGCGCCGACTTATACGGAGGCGGATTTGGTTGTGGAAGCACAAACTCTCTAGGCCGACGTGCCCAATTCGCGCAGTAGCTCCGCGCTCATCCACATGCCCCGCTCGAAATTCGCGAGGTCCATCTTCTCATTCGGCGAATGCCAGTTGTCGTCGGGCAACCCGAGTCCCACGAGAATGATTTCGCCACCCAGGTATCGCTGGAAAATGTCGAGGATCGGAAGCGATCCGCCTTCGCGCACAAACACCGGCTCGCGGCCGAACGTCCGTTTCAGCGCGACCGCCGCCGCCCGCACCCCGCGACCGCTCGGCGATTCGTGGAAGGCGCGATACCCGCCATGGCTGGTCAGGCTCAGCCGCACGGAAGGCGGACAGATTCGTCGCAGGTATTGCGACACGAGCCGCTCGATCTTCTCGGGATTCTGGTCGGGCACAAGTCGGCAGGTAATCTTGGCCTCGGCCCACGCCGGTACAATGGTTTTCGTGCCCGGACCTTGATATCCCCCGGTGATGCCGTTGATCTCGAACGTGGGCCGCCCCCAACGCCGTTCGAGTGTCGTATACCCCTTTTCACCCTCCAGGGACGGGACGCCGAGAAAACGGGCGTACGCCCGGTCATCGAACGGCAGCCGGCGAAACTGCGCGCGCTCCCATTTTTGCAGCGGCCGCACATCATCATAAAAGCCCGGCACGGTAATGCGACCCCTGGCATCCACACAGGTTGCCAGCAACCGCGCCAGAGCCAGTACCGGATTCGCCACGCTGCCGCCGAACACGCCCGAGTGCAAATCGCGGGACGGCCCGTCCACCCGCACGCTCATCGCTGCGATGCCGCGCGTGGCGTAGGTGATCGTCGGATGGTCTTTCGAGAACATGCTGGTGTCCGACACCACGATGTAGTCAGCGCGCAACCGTTTCGCGCGCTGCTTCACGAATGCGATGAGGCTGGTGCTTCCCACCTCTTCTTCGCCTTCGATCAGAAACGTGACATTCACGGGGAGTGGCGTACGCGTCTTCAACCAGGCCTCGACGGCTTTGACGTGGGCGAAGAATTGGCCCTTGTTATCGGACGCGCCGCGACCGAAGAGCTTGCCGTCGCGCTCGACCGGCTCGAACGGCGGCGTCTTCCACAAGTCAAGCGGCTCCGGCGGTTGCACGTCGTAATGGCCGTAGACCAGAACGCTGGGGGCGTTGGCGCGGGACGCTCGCGCCGTGCGCGCCACCAGAATCGGATTTCCCTTGGTCGGGTACAGTTTGACATCCAGCCCAAAATCGCGAAAATGGCGGGCAAGCCAGTCCGCACAGGCCAAAATGTCGCGCCGATGCGCCGGTTGTGCCGAGACGCTGGGAAACCGCATCAGGCACTTAAGTTGCTCGATGTGTTGACTGCGATGCTGCGAAAGATATTTTTGGATCATAACCACGGGAACGAGACGGTAGCGGATTTATCGGATCAAGTCACAGCTTAATTCAATGGCTCTCCCACGACTCTCTGTGGTATAGTGTCCAATCTCTGACTTCCATGACGAACAGCGAACCACCGGCAGCGAACCCGACATCGGCACAAGATCAGGCGCTCCCCCTTGAAGAGCTGGAGTTGACCCCCGAGTGGGTCAAGACCTCGGGCAAGTCCTACGCCGATCACACGGGATCAGAGCGCGAACCGAGACGCGACGGTCGACGACCGAACCGCGGCCGTGATGGTGACCGCGACCGGGATCGCGACAATCGTCCGCGACCGCCAAGACCACCTGAAGCGGGCGACCGCCGTGGACCGCGACCGGAACGCCGTCGTACTGGTCCTCCGCAACGACGCGATCGAGATCGTGAGCCATCCAAACCCGCCGTGCCAGCCACCCTGCCGTTTGAAATCACGTTTCAACCCGAGGACAAAGGGTTCGCCGCAATGCTCGAGGCGATGAAGCAGACGCAGCGGGCCTACGCGTTGTTCGACATCGCCAAACTCGTCCTCAACAAACCCGAACGGCATCTGGTGAAGTTCGCCGGCAAGCCGGCCGCCGATGGCTCTCGGCCTTCGTTGTTTCTGGTGACGCCGGGCGAGAACGTCTTCCTTCGTCAGGACGAAGCCGTCCGGTTCGTGCTGCGCAATCATGCGGAAACGATCTTCCGTGAGAAAAAAACGCCCATTGATCCGCCAAAGGGCAATTTTGCGTTTGTGAATCGGTGCGGCTTCACGGGAGTCTGGCTCGGGCCGCCCAATTATCATGAGTACCAGAGCCGATTGGTGCGCCACCACCAGCAACGGTTGCGGCACATCCACTTCGACGAATTCAAGTCCCGCATCCAAACGGTGAAAGACCCCGAGGCCGTCAAGGCGTGGCTCGAATCCATGAGCGTCAAGTCGGAGTATGAGTGCATTCTCGACGCCGAGCCGAAGGCGTTCGCCACCCGCGACGAATTGGAAAAGCATTTCGTCGAAACCCATCTGGCGCAATTCATCACGTCCGCTCCCGAAGTGCGCATCAGCGGGACGGCCAGCCGCCAGCTCCAGAATCCCGCTCTCTTGGAAACCGTGCGGCTTGCGTGGATGCAGGAGCGGAAGTTCCCGCTGAAGACAGCCAATGAGATGCGGGGAAAACTCCGCCATGAAGGGTTTCATTTCTTCAAGGATCCGAAGGGCGTCACCTACATCGGCCGCGTCAAACCCCAGCGGTTCGAGTCCATCGCGCATCTCACCGACCAGATCCAAAGAATCATTGTCTACCTTCGCCAACACTTCGGGTGCACGCGCAAGCAGTTGATCGCGCATTTCGTTCCCCGTCCCGATTCGGTGGCACCAGCATCCGCGCCGGTCCCGGATTCGGTCGCTCCGCCACCTGCGCCAGTCCAGACAGAAGTTCCGGCGCCTGCTGCCACGCCAGTTCAGACGGAAGATCAGGCCACAGCGTCCGCGCCTCTCCCGGAACAGGGCACTCCCGCCGTTTCGGCGCCACCGGTGCCGTCGGAAGAAGACCGGGTGCTGGCCGATTTGCATTGGTTGATTCAGGATGGTTACGTGGTGGAATTCTCCAATGGCCGGTTGTGGGCTCTTGCCGACAAACCGCCCCAGCCGCCGCCGGCTCCAACTCCGCCGGCAGCAGCGACAGAGGCGACTCCAGCGGATGCGACAGAGGTCGCTGCCCCGGCCCCGACGGAGCCAGCTGCCGAACCGACCCCGTCGCCGTCCCCCGAACCTGCTCCCGCCGCCCCGGAAGGCAGTGAACCGAGTTCGACCACTCCCGCATCCTCCTAGCGGGGCGATACGCGCGCATGGCCGAAACACTTGTCGACGTTCAGCATCTTCGCAAAGAATTCGACGGCACCGTGGCCGTGGCCGACGTGTCATTCACGGTGCAACGCGGTGAAATCGTCGGTGTCCTCGGCGCCAACGGCGCGGGCAAGACGACAACCATCCAAATCCTGCTCGGGCTGATCAAGCCCACGAGCGGCACGATCACGATCTTCGGCAAGGACCTCGAGCGTCATCGCATCGAGATTCTCCAACGGGCCAATTTCTCCTCCGCTTACACCGGGCTTCCGTCGAATCTGAAGGTCTGGGAGAACATGCTCATTTTCTCGAAGATTTACGGGGTGAAAAACCATCGCCAGAAGACGGATGAATTGTTGCAGATGTTCGAGATCGCGCACCTGCGAACCAAGATCACCGGTCATTTGTCCTCCGGCGAATCGACGCGGGTAAACCTGTGCAAATCGCTGCTGAACGATCCCGAGTTGTTGATGCTCGATGAACCGACCGCCAGCCTTGACCCCGATATCGCCGACAAAGTGCGCAAGCTCCTGCGCCGCATCCAGAGCGAACGCCAGATCACCATGGTGTACACCTCGCACAACATGCGCGATGTGGAAGAAGTCTGCGACCGCGTGCTGTTCATGCACAAAGGCCGGATTATCGCCGAAGGCACGCCGCAACAAGTGAAAGACCGGTTCAACCAGAAGTCGCTGGAGGACGTGTTCATCTCTGTCGCGCGTGGCGGCGATGTGCTGGCCGCGGGCGAAAAGGAGGCGACATGAGCTGGGGTCACATTCGCGCGCTCGTGCTCCGCTACACGTTCCTCTACACCCGCAGCGTCCCGCGTGTGGCCGAGATGTTCTTCTGGCCCGTCATGGACCTGCTGGTCTGGGGATTTATTACCGTGTACCTGCAACGCCTCCAACACCAGGTGCCGGCGACGGTCACGTTCCTGCTCGGCTCGATGATTTTTTGGGATATCCTCTACCGCGCGCAACAAGCCGTGACGATCTCGTTCCTCGAAGATATCTGGGCGCGTAACCTGTTGAACATCTTCGTCGCGCCCATCCGCGTCAGCGAATTCATCGTCGCCACGTACGTGGTCGGCTTCGTGAAAATCCTCATCACCGTGGCGATCCTCGCGGGATTGGCCCTGTGGTTCTACCATTGGAACCTCTTTCAGATGGGCCTGCCGCTGATTCCGCTCTTCGCCAACCTGCTGATCATGGGTTGGGCGGTCGGGCTGGTCACCACGGCCCTGATCATGCGCTGGGGCCAATCCGCTGAAGCCCTCGCGTGGGGCATCCCCTTCCTGATCCAGCCGATCTGCGCCGTGTTCTACCCGCTGAGCGTCCTGCCCCAGTGGATCCAACCGATCTCGCGCGCGATCCCGGCTACGTACGTCTTCGAAGGAATGCGCCAGGTCCTGCGCGGCGACGGATTGTCCGCCGACAACCTCTCCTGGGCGTTCGGCCTCAACGTCGTCTACCTGATCGCCGCCGGCCTCTTCTTCAACTACATGTTCGGCCTCGCCCGCGAAAAAGGCCTGCTCGCCAAACTCGGCACGCAGTAGGGCCTCAGTGATTCCATGGGGAAGTTGGACCAGTTCCACCGTATGCAGTTGATCGACTTCCAGTGACAGCCTAAGCTCGCGGGCGTCGACGCATCCATTGGCCCCAGCCTTACCGCCTGGCTTCCCATCACACACGGTAGGGTTATGCCCCATAGCTTCCGCGCGCGTACCCGGATTATGTTCGCATCGTCAACACAAGAACCAACAACGAAAGGAAGAGTATGACCAAGAGCAATTCAGTCGTGGCGATTTACAAATCGCACGCCGAAGCCGAAGCTGCCGTTAAGGAACTGCAGCGGTCCGGTTTTGATATGAAGAAGCTGTCGATCGTCGGACGCGACTATCACACCGATGAACACGTGGTCGGCTACTACAATACCGGCGACCGCATGAAATACTGGGGGAAACTGGGGGCCTACTGGGGTGGGTTTTGGGGCTTGCTGTTCGGGGCCGGATTCTTTTGGATTCCCGGTCTGGGGCAGGTTCTGGCAGCCGGGCCGCTGGTCAGTTGGATCGTCGCGGCCCTGGAAGGCGCTGTCGTGGTGGGCGGCCTGACCGCAATGGGAGCCGGCTTGTACGGACTCGGCATTCCCAAGGACAGCATCGTGCGCTACGAGACCGCGATCAAGACCGGCAAGTATGTGCTGATCGCCCACGGTTCCCCGGAGGAAACAACTCGGGCCCAAGAGATCATCAGCCGCACCAGCCCGGAACTGGCGGAACACCATCAGCCGGAACGCAGCTTCCCCAAAGAGAGCGCCGCAGCGGCCACCGCAAGCCGATAAGACCGCGTTACATGTTTTTCAGTGGGGTCATGCTTTGAAGGGTGTGACCCCATGCCATTGAGCCGCGGAAGAACCGTCCGGCGGACCGAAATAGACGACGGTCAAACATCTCAGGCGACACCGCTAGCTCTTGTTCATCGAGCCAAGTGCAACCGGGCTGCGGCGAATACACTGCCACGATGGAAAGGACATGAGCATGCCAACAATGGCCCACAATAGACAAAACCTGCCACGTAGCCTAGCATAGACAGAAAGAGTATTCATTATGAAACCCACTACTGACCAGCTCAAGGCTCCCGAATTGAAGCCGGGACCGAAGCCAGTGGCGAAAGACGATTTGAAAACCCTGCCCCTGCCGGAAGTGGAGAGAAAATTAGGGTCGTCGCCGGATGGCCTCAGTCAGGCCGAGGCGCAAAAACGACTGACTCAATACGGGCCGAACGAGCTGGAAGAAAAGAAGACCAATCTCTTTCTGAAATTCCTCTCGTATTTTTGGGGTCCCATCCCGTGGATGATCGAGACTGCGGTAATTCTGTCGGGCGTGGTCCGGCACTGGCCGGACTTCTTTATCATCCTTCTGTTGCTGGTGGCCAACGCTGTGGTCGGATTTTGGGAAGAACGCCAGGCAGGCAACGCCATCGCTGCCCTGAAAGCCAAGCTGGCGATCAAGGCCAGGGTGAAACGTGACGGGAAGTGGATCAACCCCCCGGCACGGGAGTTGGTGCCGGGCGATGTCATTCGCATGCGTCTGGGCGACATTGTGCCAGCGGATGCGCGACTGCTGGACGGCGACCCGGTGGAGGTGGATCAATCCGCGCTGACAGGAGAGTCGTTGCCCGCCGAGCGTAAATCCGGCGACGCAGTGTTTTCCGGTTCGATCATCCGTCAGGGCGAAATTGGCGCCCTGGTCTATGCCACGGGTGAGAACACCTACTTCGGCAAGACGGCGCAACTGGTGCAGGAGGCGCACACCGTCAGCCATTTTCAGAAGGCGGTTTTGAAGATCGGCAATTACCTGATCATCCTCGCCGTGGCGCTGGTGGCA
>Ga0187875_10000380_pt1 | contig 38751 bp, 32 predicted proteins | sample June2016WEW_17_1_2_FD_132978 | JGI IMG/M metagenome (GOLD analysis project Ga0187875, IMG submission 132978) | Peatland microbial communities from SPRUCE experiment site at the Marcell Experimental Forest, Minnesota, USA - June2016WEW_17_10 | ecosystem: Environmental > Terrestrial > Soil >...
CGGCGGGTACTCCAACATCAACTTCGCGACCACCAGCCAGACCAATATCCTCAGCGGAGGAAACGGCTACGGCGCGGTAACCAACATGATCGATTCCGGCGGGGCGACGAATGTCCCATCGCGGTACTACCGCGTGCGGGTGTTGGTGCCGTAGGCGGTCGAAAGCCGCGGGATCGTTGCGGTGGGAACAGAATTGATTCGTCGGCCGAGAACAGGCTGTCGGTTCATTGACGCAAGATCGATGGCGTCAATCGTCGGCGTTGCCCTGCTGGTGTTTACACTTGTCGGTCGTATCGGCGCGGGCACGCCCCCGCTGCCGCAGATTCCCACCAACCAGTTTTACATCACGAACTTCGGCGCCGTGGGTAATGGCGTTTCGAACAGCGCGGCGGCCATCCAGAGTGCCATCAATGCGGCGGGAGCGGCCGGCGGCGGCACGGTCATCGTGTCGGCAGTCGGCGTCCTGACCAATTACCTGAGTGGCCCCATCACGCTGACCAACAACTGCAGCCTGCAGGTCAACAGCGGCACGAAATTGCAGATGCTGCCCATGAACAATTGGTCCAGCGCCTCCACGCCCTTTATCAACGGTTCGAAACTTCACGACGTCGAGATCAACGGCTCGGGAACCATCGATGGTCAGGGCGCGGCTTGGTGGTCAGCCTTCGACGCCAACAGCGCGCTGGTGCGGCCGACCATGATCAACATCAGCGCCAGCACCCAGGTGTTGGTTCAAGCCGTGACGCTGCAGAACCCTCCAATGTACCATCTTGTTTTGGAGGGCGGAAACGTGGGCGTGACCGTGCAAAGTATTACCATTAATACGCTGTCGCCATCCCCCAACACCGACGGGATCGACCTCGCCGCCACCAATTGCCTGATCCAGAACTGCTCGATCAGCGGTGGAGATGACAATATTTCGCTCAAGCCCAGTGGCGCCGTTTCGGCAGACATCGTCATCTCCAATTGCACGTTTGGCACTGGACATGGCGTGTCGATCGGCAGCGGCACCACCGGCGGATTGCAGAACATGACGGTGAGCAACTGCTCGTTCAACGGTACCGTTTATGGCATCCGCATGAAGTCGGATCGTGACCGGGGCGGCTTGGTCCAGAACCTGACGTACATGGATATCACCATGACCGATGTGGAGTATCCGATCGTGATCTACAGCTACTATGACTCCGTCGGAACGCCCAACAATATCACCCCGTTCCAAGCGTCCACGGACACGGTACATACGGTCACCAGTACGACCCCGATCTGGCGCAACATCGTCATCAGCAATGTGACGGCGACCGCGCTTGCGGGAAGTCACATCGCCGGGATCATGTGGGGCTTGCCTGAGATGCCGATCTCCAACGTCACCTTGGACGACGTGAATTTCTCGGATCCGACGAAGACCTTCTGTGTCTATAACGCCCGGGACATCCAGATCATCGACTCGAATTTGACGGCCCCCAACACGACGACCAATACGCTGACGCTGTACAATGCCCAGGTGACCGTAACGAACAGCGCGCCCAACGCCAATCTGGTGACGTTCGGCGGATTGTCGCGGTCGCCAACAAACAACACCCTGGCATTCTTTGACGCGCAGGCTGGCGTGACCGACACCAACGTGCTTGGCCCCAATCCGTTCCTGACTTTGGGCGGCAGCACGCTCACGATGAACAACAATCTGAATCTGGGCGGCACGTCGATACTGGATCTCGCGCTGGGTACGAATGCCACCCAAATCGCCGTGACCGGCAGCCTGACCTTGGGCGGCACGCTCAACATTTCCGATGCCGGCGGGTTCACGAACACGACGTACACGCTCTTCACCTACAGCGGCACGTTGACGTACAACACGGTGACGGTCGGTTCGACACCGAATGCGAGCTTTACGTACACGGTTTCGACCAGCACGGTCGGACAGGTGAACCTGGTTGTTGCCGGCAACACGCCGCCACCGCAGGACCCGTTCGTCGCGTGGGCCTTGCAGTACTTCCGTTGCACGAATGACGGCACCCTCTGTACGCAGGCCGCGCCAAACGCCGATCCGTACGGCAAGGGCATCAGCAACACCAACCAATTCCTGGTGGGGCTGGATCCGACCAACCCGGCGTCCCAGTTCCGAATCACCTCGATCGCGCCGCTGGGCACGAACATGGTGATTACGTGGACAACCGCGGGTGGTCACACCAACATGGTCCAGGTCACGGGCGGCGACGCCACCGGCGGATACAGCACGAACGACTTCGCGGACATCCTGAGTTCGCAAACGATCCTGCCAGGCACCGGCGGCGATACCTCGACCAATTATATCGACCTCGGCGGCGGCACGAACAGCCCGTCCCGCTATTATCGCGTTCGACTCGTACAGTGACATGCCTGCGTACCCTCATACGACAGAAGGTGGGTGGCTTCCGAGGATGTCGCGATTTCACACGGCGCGACGAACCACGATTCCGGCCTGTTCGATCTCCTTGCGTTTCTGCGCCGTTCTGTTTCTGACCTTCCGAGGGACGCTGGCAAACGCCAGTCCCGATCTGCCGGTCATCAGCAACCAGACATTCGCCGTCACGAACGCCGCTTACGGCGCCGTGGGCAATGGGACGACGAACAACGCTGCCGCCATTCAAAAGGCGATCAATGACGCGAGCGCACACGGCGGGGGCACGGTCCTGATTCCCGCCAACGGGACGTTGAGCAGCTATCTGTCCGGGCCGGTCACGCTCGCCAGCGGCATCAATTTTCAGATCGACACCAATGCGACGCTCAAGATGTTGCCGTTCGGCAGTTATCCGACAAACGGGACGATCCCCAATTTCATCAGTGGCTCAAGCCTGGACGATGTCGAGCTCAGCGGCTCGGGAACCATCGATGGCCAGGCCGCAAATGGGACACCGGGATGGTGGGACGGTCGCGCGACTTCGGCGCGACCGTTGATGATCAGTTTGAGCGGATGCCAACGGGTGCTGATCCAGAATCTGTATCTGAAGAATCCGCCGAAAATGCACATCGGCTTTGGTGGCACAGGCGGCAACATCACGATTCAGGGCATCACCATCAATACACCGGCTTCGCCGAATACCGACGGGATCGACCTGGCGGGAACAAATTGTTTGGTGCAGAATTGCTCGATTAGCGACGGAGACGACAATATCGCCTTCAGCCCAACCACCGGGACCTTCGATAGCAACATCCTCGTCACCAACTGCACCTTCGGCATCGGCCACGGCGTGTCCATCGGCAGCAACACGGCCGGCGGACTGTCCAACCTCACCGTCACCAGTTGCACGTACAACGGCACGGATTACGGCATTCGCATGAAGTCCGATAACAATACGACGAATGCGAACTTGAATGGCCGGGGCGGCACCGCGCAGAATCTTGTGTACTCCAACCTCACGATGACGAACATTCAAGATGGCGCCATCGTCATCTACAGCTACTACAATGAGGTCGGCACTCCCTCCAGCGTTTCGCCGGCTACCGCCGTAGGAGAATCGGTTGGCACCACGAATATCCCCGTCTGGCGCAATATCACGATTAGCAATGTGACTGCCTCCGTCGCCAATGGGGGAATTACCGGGATCATCTGGGGACGAAAAGAGATGGTGATCTCGAATGTCACGCTCGCCGGGGTGCGTCTTACGGGCTCCAAGCCGTTCGACATCTACAACGCGCGCGCCATCCAGATCGTCGACTCACAGTTCAACATCAGCGGCACGAACACGATCGAACTTTACAATGCCCAGGTCACCGTCACCAACAGCGTTCTCAACACGAATGTGGTTTCGTTGGATGGTCTGGCCACCCTGCTGACGAACAACGTCCTGGCATTCTTCAACGCGCAGGCTGGCATGACCGCCACCAATGCGCTCGGCCCCGACCCGTTCCTGACATTGGGCGGCAGCACCCTCGCGGTGAACAACAAGCTGAATCTGGGTAGCACGTCGATTCTGGATCTCGCGCTGGGCACGAACGCCACGCAAATCAACGTGACCGGCAACCTGACCCTGGGCGGTACGCTCAACATTTCCGATGGCGGCGGGTTCACGGACACGACGTACACGCTGTTCACCTACGGCGGCACGTTGACATACAACACGGTGACGGTCGGCTCGACGCCCAATACGAACTTTACGTACACGGTTTCGACCAACACGGTCGGACAAGTGAACCTGATTGCCGCACTCGCGGTGACACCTCCAGTGGCCGGCTTCACGGCGAGCACGACCAGCGGGGCGGCGCCGTTGACGGTGAATTTCACCGATACCTCGTCCAATTCACCGACGAGTTGGGCGTGGACGTTTGGTGACGGCGGCACGTCCACATTGCAGAGCCCAACTTACGCATACGTGTCGCCGGGGACCTACACGGCATCGCTGGTTGATTCCAATGCGGGTGGAGACAGCGCCAATTCGGCGACGGCCACGATTACCGTTTATGACCCATTCGCGTGGTGGCAGCAGGCCTACGGCCTCACCGGCTCGTTAAGCGGCGGCAACGCCTCCTACACCGGCGACGGCATGAGCAACACCAACAAGTTCCTGGCCGGCTTCAATCCCACCAACGCGGCGGCATACCTGCGTGTCATCAGTATCGCGGAGAATTTGGTGGCGGGGAATACGAACGTCATCGTGACGTACCTCGGCGCCAATGGCGACAGCACGTCCCCGCTGGGCAGCCTGACCTACACCAACCTCTTGGATTACACGACCGGCACCGCCAACGGCAGCTACACGAACGGCGGTTGGCAGGATACCGGCCAGACCAATATTCTCGGCGGCGGGAACGGGTCCGGCATCGTCACCAACATGACGGATGCGGCCATCCCGGGCGCCACGACCAACCGCTACTACCGCGTGCGCGTGTTGTTGCCGTAGCACATTTGGAAATAGCGGGAGCCGGCGCTCCCTTCCATCCCGTCATCCCGAGCTTGTCGAGGGATCTCTGTCGTTGATCCGTCCCCCCCGCGTTGCTGGACCCGCTCGTGCGAGCATCCCTGCCCCTGGCGTCACGCCCCATCCGGCGACCTGAATGACTCGAGAAGCCGGAGTCAAGACGCAAGCGAGTGGGCCGGCTGCGGCCATCGGCAGGATGTGTGGTGGCGCGCGCGCTGCAAGCTTCCAAGCTAATTCTGGACGGCGGTGCCTGTGGACGTTCGCGGCTTCGTTGTTTAGTTCTTTTCGCACGCCACAAGTAAAGCACAACAGGCGCGCTGAAAAATAAGACGGCAGAGCAGGCGTGGTTGGCTTACTTTCGCGTTTTGCGGGGTCTGCCGCGCTTGGCCAAGGTCAAACCAAGCTCTCGACGGAGTAACTGTCGGAGTCGCCACACGACGGCCTTGATTTGCGCGTCCGTCCAACGTCCAACGACGGCGCTGGACAGGTGTTTTTTCACCAATTTGAAAACCTCACCGGAGTTGCGGCACGCGAGCACTTCGTCAAAGTGCTCATCCACGATGCGATCAATCTTCGCCGTTAGATCATCACCCCGTCCCTTCCGTGAGTCCTTGCGTCGCGTCTTGCTTGGGTCAAAGGTAAGGCCGTAAAGCATCCCTTGCCGGAATTCCGCAGCCGTTTCACCTGAGGTAGATAGGGCGCGGGTTATTCGGTCGATAAGCAATTCGCGCAGATGCGCCAGCGTGTTGCTGTCCCAGACTTCAGCAGCCTTCGGCACCAAGGCTACCGCGTATCCGGCCCGCGCTCCGTCCTGCCAGACGTCAGGCATATTCGGCAGACTCAGCGCCCGCCCGATGTTTCTTGCTCTAGCACGCCTCGCGGCATTTGCAGTCTTGAGGTTGTACTCGTGCCGCAGTATTTGCCCACTGCGTTTTACTGTCCAGCCACCGTCGAAGACCACTTGCCCGATACGGCTAATGAGTGCCCGAAAGAAATTCATCAGCCACAGAGATTCGGCCTCAGTCAGACCGGTTTGCGGTCTGCGATTCTTCTTCACGTTTCGCCGTCCTATTCCAGCGAAGCGGTGAGCCGGGCGTGAATAGGCAGGCCCAGCCCTGCGCGGGCCGTCGCCCGCAGCCGCTTACGACTCGGCGCGCATCATAGCGCCGGGCGCGGTGTGCTGACAACGCTCCGAAATCGGCCACGGTCGCGCCCGTACGCCCCACCGGTGCGCCGATGATTTCACTGCCGATGCACCCCTGACGCTGCCAAAGATGGTGGGTATTGGCGTCGCGCTGCCTTGTTCAATGCCCCCACATGTCCAAAAGGAAGGCCAAGCCGAAGATGATGCCGCCAATAGCAGCAAGGATGATTGCCGCTCCGATGGCCGCTACGGCCAGCTTGAGCAAAAACCACAGCATGGAATCAACGCTCATGTGGAAATCCTCGACTACGACTTTTCGGGCAACCTGCTCCAGCTTTAGCTGGTCACGCCCGCAGTAACGGCACACGAGCGCCTGTGCCTTGATCGTCTCGGCGCAGAACGGGCACTGCTTTGTAGCGGAAGGATCGGCTCGTGGAGCACCGTGAGGCGGTACAGTGAGAGACTGCCCACACTTCGGGCAGTCCATGGCGAGTCCAGCGCCCGCTTCGTCGATCACGACGTTTTGCCCGCAAGATTCACACGCGAAAGTGATGTCCATACTGACGCCTCTCGTTGCCGTGCATCCTAACGCCGGTCGGAGTGCGTTGGCAAGCCCACCGCGAAGCGGGAAAACTTCTAGAGAATCTGTCATCGCGCTCTCCGCGCCGGCCCGGTAAACAGCGTCGCCACCCATTTCCAGTTGTTGCCATCTCGAGTCGCGAGCCTGTATGATACGCGTTAGGACGGGACCTGTTTTACACGGACGACAACCCAATACGGAGGCGGAATCCATGAACGAACATAACGCGAGAATAATGCGGCCGACACTCTTGGTGTTCGTCGCCCTCATCGGCTTGGCGGTCGCGTCTGCGGCAACGGCGCAGACGACTGAACCCACCCGCGGCTTTTACAACGTGACCACGTTTGGCGCGGCAGCGGACGGGCAGACGATGTGCACGGAAGCGATTCACAAGGCGATCGACACGGTTGCCAGTGGCGGCGGCGGGACGATCTTTTTCCCCGCCGGCACGTATCTCACGGGGCCGATTCATCTCCAGAGCCATATCACGCTGTATCTGGACGCGGGCGCGACCCTCAAGTTCAGCACCAACTTCGACGATTATCTGCCGATGGTGCCGTCACGCTGGGAGGGCATCACGGTGACGAACTTCTCGCCGTTCATCTACGCCTATCAGGCAACAGATATCGCCATCGTCGGACGCGGCACGCTCGATGGACAGGGCCAGGTCTGGTGGGATTTCCTCCATAAACTCCGCGCCAACAAGGATTTGCCCCGCAGTAAGTGGCAGGAGGAATTCGCCCGCTTGAACAAGGACCGCATCGCCGAAATGGACTACGCCCCGCTCAACGTCGGTTATCTTCGTCCCCCGTTCATTCAAGTATACGAATGCACCAACGTGCTCGTCGACGGCGTCACCATCCGCAACTCGCCGTTCTGGAACGTGTCGCCGGTCTTCTGCGAGGATGTGAACGTGCACGGGGTCACCATCATCAGTCCCCCCAACTCGCCGAACACCGATGGCGTCAATCCCGATTCCTGCCGCAACGTGCACATCTCCGATTGCCTGATCAGTGGGGACGATTGCATCACCATCAAGTCGGGCCGGGACGCCGATGGCCGGCGCGTCGGGAAACCGATCGAGAATGTCACGGTCGTCAATTGCACGTTGCTCCGCGGGCACGGCCTGTCGATTGGCAGCGAAATGTCCGGTGGCGTGAAGAACATCGTGGTGGACAACTGCGTGCTCGACGGCACGGACAACGGGATCCGCATCAAGTCCACCCGTGGTCGCGGCGGGGTGATCGAGAACGTCCGCGTCAGCAATCTCGTCATGCGCAATATCCGCCAGGAAGCGATCGTGTTGACGACGTTTTACCGGAAGTCCGACCCCGAGCCCGTCTCGGACCGCACGCCGATCTTCCGCAACATCCATATCAGCAACATCACCGGTGCGGGCACCGTCACCTGCGAAGTGACCGGGCTGGCGGAAATGCCGGTGGAAAATGTGACCTTCAGCGACATCCAACTGACGGGCAAGACCGGTTTCACCATCAAGGACGCGAAGGGAATCGAGCTTCATCACGTGACGGTCAATCCGGATAGCGGGCCGGCGTTTACGGCTACCGGTGTGGACGGCTTGGAACTGGATGGGGTCAAAACCACGAACCCGCACGACGGGACGCCGGTGGTCCAACTCGGCGAGGTGAAGAATGTATACGTTCACGGCTGCGTCGCGACGCCGGGAACGGAAACGTTCCTGCGAATGAACGAGGCGTCGGCGAACGACGTGACGTTGGGCGACAACAATCTGAAGCAGGCCAAGACCGCCGTCGAAAAGGTCAGCGGCAGCGCGGCGGCGCAACCGAAGGGTGCCGAGTAAACATGGGGCGACAGGTTTTGCTGGTCAGCGCGTTGGTTCTCCTCGGCGCGGGCCGGTCGGTTTCCGCGGAAACCAATCTGTATGTCTCGGTGGACGGGAGCAACGCGTTCAAGACGGTCCAGGAGGCGATCAACGCCGTCTCCCAGAACACCAGTCTCACCAATCCCTGTTTCATTCACGTCAAGGCGGGAACGTACAAGGAGTTGGTTTACGTGCAACGCGAGAAGCGTTTCGTTCACCTCGTGGGCGACGGTGCGGAGAAGACGGTGTTGACGTACAATCTGGGCGCGAAGACGCCGGGCGCCGACGGCAAACCAATGACCACGCATCGGACGCAATCGACGGACATCGACGCGGACGACTTCACGGCGGAGAATCTGACGTTCGAGAATACCGCCACGGGGGTCGGCCAGGCCGTGGCGATCCGCGTGGACGGCGACCGTGCAGTGTTTCGCAACTGCCGGTTCCTCGGCTTGCACGACACGATTTTTCTCAATCGCGGGCGCCAGTACTTCGAAGGGTGTTACATCGCCGGCGAAGTCGATTTTATTTTCGGCGGGGCGACGGCCTTCTTCGAGAAATGTCACATCCATAGTCTGACGAATGGATACCTCACCGCGGCGTCGACGCCGCCGGAGCAGCCGTTCGGGTTCGTCTTTTCGAACTGCCGGATCACCGGTGAGTCGCCCGGGGTCAAGACGTACCTCGGCCGGCCGTGGCGCGGCTATTCCAGCGTGACGTACTTGAACACCGAGATGTCCGGCGTGATCGAGCCCGCGGGCTGGTACAATTGGAAAGATCCCGCCCGCGAAAAGACGGCGCGCTACGCCGAATTCAACAGCACCGGCCCCGGCGCGGATCCGAAGGCGCGCGTCCCGTGGGCGCGGCAATTGACGGCGGACGAGGCCAAAGCCATCACGGTCGAGAAAGTGCTCGGAGGTTTCGACGGTTGGAATCCGAGCAGGTGAAAAGATAAGCGGGCCGGCGGCCGGAACGGCCGGGCTTACTGCACGAGTATGTGGAAGTCGCCGATTGATTGATCGCTGGCGCCGTTGGGAGCGAAACGGAATGGCGGCGCCTTGCACGAGGCCCCCGAGACCCGCTGGGCCGTGACACCAAAGGGAGTGCCGCCGTTGTCGGTCACGACGCTGCCCAGCCGCACGCCCCCGATCTGGGATGCCGCGATATCGCTGTTTGCGAAGCCGTTGACCTGTGAACGAATGTTGACGCCGCCCAGCCGGAGACCGGCGGCAAATGTGCCCCCGCCAGAGATCGGATTGGCTGGATTATTGGGCGTGTAACCAACATAAACCGTGGAATCGATCATTTGTGAAGCGGTTACCGCGCCGGCGCTGCCATTGGAGATGATGATGCTGGTGTTGCTGATCGTGCCGGCGACCACGAACGAACCCAGGGCTTGTTGATTGGTGGCGAGGCCGTCACCGGAAATCAGGATGGTCCCCAGGCAATCGCCTGAAATGCCGGCCTTCTTGTCGCCCTTGATCGACACGGCGCCGATTCGCGGCGCCATAATGATCGAGCCGTTGCCAAATCGCGCCGCCTGCAAACTGCCGATCCGATTGGCGAGGAAAATGGCGCAGCCATCCTCGAGGTTGTGGGCGAAGATGGAGGTGGTCTGGTTCTCCGCGCCATTGGATGTGATGACGGCATCATTGGTGAGATCGTGGATTCTCAATTGTTTCAGGTAGCCGGCCAACTGAACGCCGTTGGTGCCGACCACGTCGAACCCCCGCGCATCAATCGGGCCGCAGTCCCCGTTGCCAGTGATCTGCCCGATTTGGGGAAGGGTGGTCGCCGTTTTGCTGGCTTTGACCTTCATGGTGATCTTGGTGGATGCCTCGGTTTCGGACAGGACAAGATCGAGGGGTTCTTGCTGGGAAACCTCCATCGTTCCGATGGACCGAAGCATCAGGGTAATCACATCACCGCTGGAATTGGTGAAGATGATCGTCTGGGGCCGGTCGTTGACGATCGTCACCACGGCGGTGTCCTGTGTGCCAAGCGTGGCGCCGTTCACATTGGATAGGGTCACATTAACGGTCTTGTTGCTTTGGAATGTCGAAAACTTCTGAATGTAAAAGCTGAAGCTTTGGCCGGACAGCCCGGGCCCAAAGATCAGTGTGCCGTTCGTGCTGAAATAATCGATACCGCTTTGCGCCGTGCCGTCGCTGGTCGCATAGTCCACGGTGGCCGTCGCCGACGTGTCCCCGAAGCGGATCGCGGTGACCGTGGCCTTGCCCACGTGTTCGTGGACCCTGTAGTTGGCCGCGCTCAGTTGGATGACCGGCGGACCGGTGGCCTGGATGGTCAACACGGCCTGACTTGGGCTGCCGAGGCTCGCGCCTCCCGTGGGATTAGAAAGGGCAAGCTTGATGGTCTGATTGGTTATCAGCCCGCTCGGGGGTATCAGCGGGATGGCGACGGTGTTGGTAAGCACCCCGTCGGGGAATGCCACGTTCGTCGATATCGCCGTGTAGTTGACCCCGGCCTGCGCGCTTCCGTTGCTGGTGTTGAAATTGACGGTGACGGTGCCATTCGTCCCACCGGTTCGAACCAGCGTGACAACGGCTTCCGTGTCCGTGTCGTCCGCCGTAAAAGTCGATTGAGCAAATTCCACTTGTTGCACCTCGGTGTTGATGATGTCCAAGACAGCCGTAGACGGGCTGCCCAAGACCGCCTCTCCAGTCGGATTCGATAGGGCCAAATTCACCGTTTGGGTGGACTGCGGTGCTCCACCGCCCAGAATGGTGATGGTGACGGTGTTGGTCGTGACGGTGTTGGTGGTGATGATGCCGGAATTGGTCACGACGCTCGGTGTGAAACCCAGTATCGTACTCACGCCCACGTAGTTCGTCCCGTCCGTGGCCGTTCCGTCGCTGGTGTCAAACTCGACGCCGGCCGTGTCGTCCGTACTGCCCGTAAAGATGACGGTGATCGTCGCGTTCGATTGGTCCGCGTCCACCGTGTACGTGGACTGACCGAAGGCCACGGTGCCCGTTTGCCCGCGGGCGGTGCTGGAAAGGAATATTGCCGCACATGAGGCGATCACAAGGAGGATGAGCCGTCGCCCCGTCTCCAACGGGGCAACCCGCAAAACGCTTCCCGATCGAAAGCAGTCCGCTAACGCGGCGCGACGTGATGCGAACCTCATGCCATTCTTAATAGCGTCTTCAGGTCCGAAATGCAATGTCGGGGCACGGTGGCCGCATCCTCGCACGGATGTCTCAGTCCGAATCGTGTTCAGGGAGGAACAACACCGCGCAGACGAGGAACGCGAATCCCACGGCTGACCCGATCCATTCCCAAAACCCTACTTTCCAGACGGCGGAAGCTGCGATGGCGTGATAAGCAGGAGTGGACCGCTTCACGAAGATGCGGATGGCCAGCCAGGTCGGGGTGATCAGGATCACGGGCAACATGAGCAGGTTCCACGAGACAAGGAGACCGCGTCGGGGTCGCGCGTTTCCCAACGCTGGCCGGAAGTACGCCTTGGTTGCGCAGACGTTAAACACCGCCATTCCCACCCCGAGACCAATCACCGAGACGCGCGCCAGTGTATTGTGCAGTTGGGGTAGACGGGACGTTCCGTGCGCGGGATGTGAGGCGATCAAACCGGCCAGGGTGAGACAAAGGCATCCCCCGAAAAACACGCTGGCTCCGACGGTTGCGGCCCGGGGGGTCGCCCCGTGCAATCGCCGGTGGATGTAACCAGCAAAGGGGATCATCAGCACGCCGGAGATGGCGATACTCGTCGACGCGATGTAATGAAATTCCGGATTGGTGAGTGGATAGAGCAACTTGGAGATGGACAGGTAGCGCCAATCGTAAGCTCCCGGGTACAACCAGACGGCCAGTCCCAGAATTCCGAAATACGAGAGGAAAAACAAGGGGAGCAGGACGAACCGCATGGTGTTTTTCGTGAGATCACCGCGAAGGAAGTTGAGGACTTTTGGAGGCATCATCTTGCCCGAAACCGGCTTCACACAGTATCGCAAACGCAATCGGGTGGCGAGATGTTTCGCGCTGTCGACCCGGCGGCGCCGTGGCCACGGTCCTCCATTGAATTCCCGGTTGCGGGCCAGCCCGCGCGCCAGGCACGGCGTGCCTTATTCTTCTTCGTTGGCCGCGTCGTAGAACTTGAGGATGTCGCGCCCGTCGGTTTCCTCCATGAACTTCATCGCCGTGCGCGGATGTTGGTTGAGGTAGCCGGTCACCATGTAGGGAATGGCGAACCCCCACCGCAACTTCTCGCGCATCGGTTCCACGTGATGCTGGATGCAGTGCAGCACCGGGCGGAGATTGAATTTGGGATTGTGGAGGAAACTCAACAATAACTCCATCGGGCAGTTACCCGCGCCCCGGCCCAGACCCGCGATGCTCGCGTCCAGCATGTTCGCGCCCAGAATGATCGCCTCGATGGCATTGGCGAACGCGAGTTGCAAGTTGTTGTGCGTGTGAATCCCGATCGTCTTGTTTGCCGGCCTGGTAAATGTGAGGAACTTGTGCATCAGCGCCTGGATTTGCTCGGCATAGAGCGTGCCGAAACTGTCGACGATATAGATCGTCCCGACTTCCGAGTTGCACAAGACCTCCAGCGCGTTGTCAAGTTCCAAGTCGGGAACGGTCGAGACGGCCATGATGTTGATCGTTGTTTCGTGGCCCTTGTCGTGGGCGTCCTTGATCATGTCCAACGCCGTGGGTATCTGATGGATGTAGGTCGCGACACGCACCATGTCCACCACGGTCTTATCTCGGGGGAGGATGTCGGTGTGGTAATCGGTGCGCTCGGCATCGGCCATAACGGAGATTTTGACCGACGACTTCTCGTCGCCGATAATCTGCCGCATATCGTCTTCGTCGCAGAATTTCCAGGCGCCGAATTCACTGCGGCTGGCCAGTTTCTTGGAGGCCTTGTAACCGATTTCCATGTAATCGATGCCGGCCTCGGTGTCCGCTTGGTATACCGCCTTCACGAATTCGCGGTCGAAGTGATGGTTGTTCATCAGTCCGCCGTCGCGGATCGTGCAGTCCATGACCTTGATCTCGGGGCGGTAGCCGATCCAGCCCTTCAGTCCCGTGGCCTGAGTTTCATTCGTCACAAGAGTTTCCTTCCATTGGGTATGCGTCGTTGTGAGCGTGTTGGATGCTAAACAGCTTGGCGCTTCGATTCAATTCAATAAAACGAAGTCTGGATGGAGCAAGGAGGCTGCCGTGGCTTTGGCATGGTTGTCGATCTTCCTTACACGGTAATCTGGTTACTTCTGTCCAATTGCAACACATTGGGTATAGGGTGGTTAGCAACGGCCGGGTGTATTTTGAACGTCGTATCTGCTTACACTTTTCTGGTGGCCAAGTCAGGCAAACAGAATCCAAGCGAGTCCATCGTTTAACCACAACATCCTTGTTACCAATGTGTTGCGACTATTCAAAGAGACCGAAGCTAAGGACCTGCGGATCGCATGGCATACCGCAAGCTTAAACTCACGGCAGGTGACGAGGTATAGCGAGTTCCGCACGTGAGTTTCATGGGTGGATTTGCAGCGAACATGCAGTTCGCACCTCTAGCATTCCCCAGAAATTGGGGGTTAAAGTAATGGAGGGGGAGATATGCAGAAGACGACATTGTTGGTGGCAAGGAAGTCGAGCTTGTATCTGTTGATGGTTGCCGCAGTAGTGGTTGCGGCATCTTCAGTCTACGCGACGGCAGTGCCTGAGACTTCAGGGGGCAGCGCGGAATTGCTTGCTGTACTGGGGATTGTGGGCGTGGCCTTAGTGTTGCGAAGGAAGACGACGAAAAAATTGCCGATGTAGCAGAACCGCTGGTTAGCGCACCCCCAGATACGCAGCCACAGGCCAGAACTCCCTCAGAGCTTGAGGGAGTTTTGGCTTTCTCCCATCCGCGATTCGGCATTGCCTATGCCCGCGCGTTCATTCCATCCCGTCTGCGATTGAACTAAAACCCGCCCGGAAGCATCTAAACCGGCGAGGTGATTGAGCATGAAGACGTATCTTGGTTCTATCATCGCGGTAGTTGCAGCACTGATGTTGGTCACGGTCTCTCCTGCCAACGCGAGAGGTGGTGGTGGCGGAGGAGGCGGGGGATTTGGCGGCGGGTTTGGGGGGCACGGCGGTGAGGGAGGGGGCGGGAATCACGGAGGAGGAGGATTTGGCGGATACGGTGGAGGGCACGGCTCCGCCGGTCGGAGCTTTTATGGATACGGTCATTACCATGGCCACGGGCATTACGGTGGTTTCTACGGTTTTTGGCCGGGCGCGTTCTGGGGTCCGTACTGGTGGCCCCCGTATTATTACGACGATTACTACGACGATTACGGCTATCCGCCGCCGTATTACTACGATGACAACCCGCCGGCGTATTATTCCGGCGGCGCCCTGGCGCCCTATCCGCAATATGATGGCCGCGACTACCTGATGCTCGGCCACGACTCCGGCAAGGCGCTGCGGTTGGAAACCGTTTCCCCGGACTGGCTGGCCGAATACGTGCGCGCGTATATCATCAATGCGCCACTCAACGCGCGCGATGATTTTCGCCGGGGATTCGTCTCGGGGTACGGCGACGGCGCTGAGTCAGTCCTGAAGAAAGCCATTCAAGCGGCCCGGCATCCGAAACCGCAACCCGACGCCGCACCGCCTGCATCCGGATCGGACCAGCCCGAAAGTCGATAACAGGGGCTTGGAAGTAATGCTGTAATCCACGGCTGGTGGCGGTGCCGCCAACATCCTCGCCCGCGATCACTGGTCCGCCTGATGCAGTAGCACCTCTCTCGCGTGGCCCCCGTCTCGTGAGCCGAGAGAATTCTGTTGATTATCAACATCTTCTGTATGCAAATGGATGTGTTGACCGCACGGGTTGAACAAACAGCCATGTTGTGCGTCAGTTATGATGCGAAACGTAACCGGGCAAACCGGTGTTTCGTCTAAGTGATTGTTAGGAGGGTAAAAATGAAACCAAACTATTTGGTTGTGACAATCCTGGCTGCCGGGGTTGTTTTGACGGGGTGTTACACGCCCGAGGGGCGTCCCGACAATACCGCCACGGGCGCGCTGGCTGGCGGCGCCATCGGCGCCGGCACGGGCGCGATCATCGGCAACGCGGCGGGCCACAACGCCGGCGCGGGCGCGCTGATCGGTGCCGCCGTCGGCGCTCTCACGGGAGGCATCATCGGCCATTCCATCGATGAGCAGCAACGCGCGCGGATTCAACAAGAAGCGCCCGCGACGTGGGAACGCGTCGAACAAGGGCAGCCGCTCGGGCTGGCGGACGTCAAGGAACTGGCCAAGGCCGGCGTCAGTGACGAGGTCATTATCAGCCAGATTCGCAACTCGCATTCGGTGTATCAACTCAGTACGGCGGAGATCATTGACCTCAAGGACGCAGGCGTCAGCGAGAAAGTCATCGACTTCATGATCAATACCGCCAGCTACGGTTACAACTCGACCCCGCCGCCTCCGCCAGATAGCTCGTCTTATGAAGCGGTCGAAGTGTCACAGCCGCCTCCGCCGCCCATTGTGGAGCAATACTATTACCCACCTCCCGCTCCGGGCTACGTTTGGATTCCGGGCTCATGGACTTGGTACGGTGGTCGATGGGTGTGGGTGAGAGGCCGCTACGTCTGGCCTCCTCGCCGCCACGCCATCTGGATCGGCGGACGCTGGGAGAGTCGGGGCGGAAGCGGTGTGTGGATCGGCGGCCATTGGGGATGATGGACGAGGACTGTGCCGTCGCGTTCGCTGGATTCCGACGGTTTTCGGTTCAAGCGATGAAATAACTTGCCTTCGCTGGCTCGAGCCTGCATAAACGGCTCGGCGTATGGGTTCACCCGTGAATCGGCGAAAAGTCTTGGTTGTCGACGACGATCCGGGAATGCGGGAAGTTCTCGAGAGCATCCTGGTTACCGAAAACGTGGAGGTGTGCACCGCGGTCGACGGCAAGGACGCCGTGCAAAAGACGCTCGCGCTGAAACCCGACTTGATCCTTCTGGACGTCGGCATGCCCAAGTTGAGCGGGTTGACGTTCTGCAAGGCGATCCGGGCCGGCGCGCAAACCCGAAACACGCCGATCATCATCGTTACCTCCCTCACCGCCAAGGGCCGCCTCGAAGAATGCATGGAAGCCGGCGCGGACGATTTTGTGGGCAAACCATTTCAGGTGGAAGACCTGTTGATTCGCATCCGTGCCATGCTCAAGACCGCGGATGTGTCCGACCACGTGGAACGCCTGAACCAGTACATCATCGCGGTTCACGACCTGCGCGAACGCGCCACGAACAACGCGAAGCCGTAAGCGTTTTTGATCATTGGATGCAGCGCGGGCGCGTTCAACTTCCATCGTTCGACGCCGGCAAAGACAACCGGAGCACTTGTCATTGCGCGACGCAGCAGTATGGTGATGGCCGATGCCACAATCGCTACGTGACCGCTATCCACGACGAATCGAAGTGCCCCTGTTGATTCTGGCATCCTTCGTCTTGCTGCTGGTCGCGTTGTCGCTGCCGTTGATGACCGTGGAAAAAATGGCGTTCTGGAAGAACGAATATTCGGTCATCGCAGGCGTCCATGGTTTGTGGGAACAAGGACAGTACACGCTGGCGGTCATCCTGTTCTTCTTCTCCATCGTGTTCCCCACGTTCAAATTGGCGATGCTGGGCGTGATTTGGACAGTCCGACTCGCCGACTGGAAACGACAGGCCGTGCTTCATTGGCTGGGGATCCTCGGGAAGTGGTCCATGCTCGACGTGTTCGTGGTCGCCATCCTCATCGTCCTCGTCAAGCTCGGCCCGTTGGCGAAAGTCCAGCCGCAGCGGGGCGTGTACTGGTTTGCCGCCGCCATCCTCCTGTCCATGATCACCAGCATGTACGTGGACAGCCTCGCTCGGAAACAAAGCTGAACCGTCGATGTGCCGGGAATCGCCGAAACCCGAAGACTAGCGAGGCTTTACGACCTGCGCCAACGCCGACCGCAGTCCGGCGATCGTCACCGGCTTGCCCAGGATGAGATCGATGCCGGGCGGCATCTCTCCGGCGGCGTTCATCATGTTCCCGAAACCGGTCAGCAGGATGACGGGCAGTTCGGGTTTGAGTTTCTTGATCGCGACCGCCACTTGGTCGCCGCTCAACCCGGGCATGGCGCGATCCAGGATCACGACGTCGAAGGCGGCTTTCGGAAGCTTGTCCAGCGCTTCCCGCCCGTTCGTGGCGGTCTCGACCACATGTTCGTCCTCGGTCAGATACTCGCGGAGAATCTGGCGCACGATGTCTTCATCATCGACCAGCAACACGCGCAATGGACGGATGCTCACCGGCGCGGAGTCGCGTTGGCTGGTCGGGGCCGCCTCCTGCGCGGCCGGCAGCGACACGCGAAACGTTGTGCCCTTGCCGGGCGCGGTTTCGATATCGACGGAGCCCTGATGGCGCTGCAGAATGCCGTAGACCATGGACAATCCCAGGCCCGTGCCGCGGTCGCCCTTGGTGGTGAAGAACGGTTCGAGGCAACGCTGGCGCACGTCCTCGGTCATGCCCGTGCCGGTATCGGCAATTTCCATGATGACCCGCGAGTTGGCGGAACGTGTGCGCACGGTGATGGTCCCGCCTTGCGGCATCGCGTCGACTGCGTTGAAGATCAGGTTCGTGAGCGCTTCCCGCAGGTCCGCTTCACTGCCGGCGACCGGACGAATTCGCCCCAGTTCCGTGACGACCTGTATCGCCACCCCCTTGGCCTCAGCCTGGTTTTTCCACTTCGGCTGGGTCAGCGATACGGCCTGTTCGATCAACTTGTTGACATCGACGGGGGCGAACACTTCGCCCTCCTCGCGCTGGCGGTAAAACTCCCGCAACCGGTTGACGACGACCCCCGCGTCCTGCGCCGCCGTGTTCATCATCTGCAGGTAGCGCAGCGTTTTCTTGGTGTCGGCCAGGTTCTCGGGACGATTGCACAGCAATTCCGTGAAACCGAGAATGGCGGCCAGTGCATTGTTGAAATCGTGGGCAATCCCGCTGGCCATCGTGCCCAGCGCTCGCAGGCGCTCCTGCTGCACCACCTGGCCATGGGCGGCACGGAGTTCCTGCAGCGCCCGCTCGAGACTCTGTTTGCTCTCCCGCAATTCTTCCTCCGACCGCCGGTGATCGGTGATGTCCTCGATGCTCCCCACGAAACCCATCGGCGACCCGTCATCCGAGCGCAGCGGCGCCGCGCGCATATGGGCGGACCGCGTGGTTCCGTCAGTGCTTTGGACTCGACACTCATACGAGTACTCGCCCGTGGCGGATTGGACGTAGTCCAGCCAATGCTGCCAGGCGGCCTCGTGGTCATCCGGATGAATGAACTTGGTCCAACCGTTGTTCTGACTCTCGATCAACGAGCAACCAAGAATCTGGCGGCACCGGGGATTGATGTAGGTGAACAGCCCGCGTGTATCGGTCAGGAAAATGCCCAGGGGCGAACTGGCGCTGAGTGAGCGGAACAGTTCCTCACTCTCACGAAGCGCCCGTTCCGTCTGCTGGCGACCGGTGACATCCTGTTTGACGGCGATAAAGTGGGTGACCTCGCCGCGCTCGTCGCGCACGGGGGCAATCGTCATCTCCTCGCTGTAGACGCTGCCGTCCTTGCGCCGGTTGATCATCTCGCCGCGCCACACGTTCCCCGAAATGATCGTCTGCCACAGATTGCGGTAGAACGCCTCGTCATGCTTGCCCGACTTCAGGATGCGCAGGTTCTGGCCGGCGACCTCGTCGGCGGTATAGCCTGTCAGCTTCGTGAACGCCGGGTTGACCCACAGGATGCTGCCGGTACGGTCCGCAATGACAATCCCATTCGCTGCGGCTTCGATGGCGGTGCTTTGCAGCCGGAGTTGCTCGTCGGCCCGCTTCTGCGCCGTGATGTCTCGAAACGTCGAGATCCTTCCGTAACACTCCCGGTCCGCGCCCAGCACGGGCGCCGAGCACCGGTCAAGCACGGTCCCGTCCTTGAGCTCGATCACCTCACGGCTGGTTTCCTCTGGATGGGAGAAAAGGTAACGAACGCGCTCGAGGAATTGTTCCGGGTATTTGGTCAGTTCCGCCACGTATTGAAGCTGCTCCGCGTCATTGACGTTCTCGGCCATTGCGCGGGGAACCTTCAACAGTTCGTTGAATCGGTGATTCTGGAGCAGCTTCTGTCCGTGCTCGTCAACCACCAGAAACCCATCGAGTGATGAGTTTACGACCGCTTCCAGGAAGGCCGACTTCCAGCGAAGCGCCTGTTCGGTCCGCCGGTGTTCCGTGATGTCCGAGAATATCGCGGCGAATTGCCCCTGTTTTGGGCTGAAGGCGGCGACCCGGAAATGCTTGCGAAGCGCGTGCAGATAGTTCTCGAAACACACCGGCTCGCCGGTGAGCGCCACCTTGCCATAGGCCTCGATCCAATATTCTTCGACCTGGGGAAAGATTTCGCGGACGGTCTTGCCGATGGCTTCGCGGCAGGTGACGCCCAGGATTTGCTCGAACGCCGCGTTCGCTTCGAGAAAGCGGTAATCGCAGGGCTTTCCGTCGGCATCGCAAATGATCTCACACAGCGCAAAGCCTTCCAGCATGGTGCCGAACAAACCACGGTACCGCTCTTCGCTGACGCGAAGGATCTCGTCGACGCGCTTGCGCTCGGTGATATCGCGAGAGGTGACGATGATCCCGCGGACGGCAGGATCGTCGAGCAGGTTTTTGCCGATCGCTTCGAACACGCGCCAGGAACCATCCTTGTGACGGCAACGGAATTCGCCGCATCGGATGGCGCCGCTCTGACGCACGCCTTCCTGGAAGATGATCTGGATTCGCGCGGCGTCATCGCGATGCATCAAATCGAAGGCGTTGGATCCCACCAACTCTTCCGGCTTGTAACCGAGGATGCGTTCGACGGACGGGCTCTCGTAGCGGATAGTGCCGTCCAACTCCAAAATCGAGATGATGTCGGCGGCATTTTCGATCAACGCGCGGAAATAGGCTTCATCCGGGGAGGATACGGCCGTCTCGGGCTGAGAAACGCTGGTGCGAACAACGCTCACTGTAGATTCTGATGCAACTCTCGTGCCATGTGGCACCTGCGCTGGTTTGCCCACGATATCGGTGTTGATTTGCACAATTTTGTCTCGTTGCTGGCCATGTTTGTTTTTTTATGACAGAAATCGTTTCGCAACCGCGCGACAGATTCGCTATTGTCCCGTCGTGATCCGACTCCTGTACACGCTTTTGTATGCGGTGGGATTCCTCCTCTTGAGCCCGATGTTCGTCTACAAAATGTGGAAACGGGGCAAGTATCGCGAGAACTTCTGGCAACGCTTCGGCTTTTACTCAACGGACCTGTGGCAGCAGCTCTCCGTGAAGAAGGAACGCCGCTGCTGGATTCAGGCCGTGAGCGTGGGCGAAGTCAATGTCGCGCTGCTGTTCATCAACGGCCTGCAGCGGAAATTTCCCGATCTGCGGGTCGTTGTCACCACGACCACGTCGACCGGTTACACGCAGGCTTACGAGCGCCTGCCGCAGGACGTCGAGTTGCTGTACTTTCCGCAGGACTTCCCGTGGTGCGTCCATCGCGCGTACCGCTTGATTCAACCGGACTTCGTCGTCCTCATCGAATCCGAGTTGTGGCCGAACCATATCTGGACGGGGGCGGCGCGCGGCGTTTCGCTCTTTCTGGTCAACGGACGCATGTCACCCCGCTCCGAACGCGGCTACAAACGGCTGGGCTGGCTGTCGCGGCGGGTGTTCAACCAACTCTCCCTGGTGTGCGCGCAAAGCCACGAGGACGCCAACAATTTCATCGCCGCCGGCGTGCCTCCGCACCGCGTCCACATGACCGGCAACATGAAGTACGACATCTCGATGCCCCACGCTGACGTGCAATCGGTCGACCCCGTCCAGTTGCTCAAGCAAATCGATGTCTCACCCGCGCAACCGATCCTCGTCGCCGGCAGCACCCATCCCGGCGAAGAGGAAATCCTGTTCGACGTGCTCGCCGACCTGCGGGCCAAGTTCCCCCGCCTGTTCCTCGTGCTCGTCCCGCGCCACGTCGAACGCACCCGCGAAGTCGTCGACCTGGCCAAACGCAAACAGGTCAAATTCATCCTGCGGTCCGAGATCAATTCACGACTCGAACAAACCGCCAAACCCTACGATTGCCTCATCGTCAACAGCACCGGCGAGCTGAAGTGGTTTTACAAGATCGCCACCGTCATCTTCGTCGGCAAAAGCCTCGTCGGCGTGGGGGGACAAAACATCGTCGAGGCCGCCGCCAGCGGTCATCCCGTCGTTTTCGGCCCCAACATGCAAAACTTCCGCGCCATTGCCCGCGAGTTCGTCGCCCAGGGCGCGTGTATCCAGGTCGCGGACGCCGACGGCCTTCACCGCGCGGTTCAAGGCCTGTTCGAGGACCCCGACCGCCGACGATCCATCGTCGAGGCCGCCCACCGCGTCATCGAATCCAACGTCGGCGCCACGACCCGCAGCATCAACCTCATCGCCCGGGCGCTGGAACCGCAAACGAAGGTGTCATAGCCCTCCACGGGCGCCTTGGCGCCTTGCCGCGCTACGGCCTCAGTGAGGGCAGATGACGTCGGCTGACCGGGCTCCTTATCACATCGTACCCGAAGCCGACGTAACCGCCTCTGCGCCACAAACAACCGGCTCCGGTTTGATTTTCACAAAAAATCCTTTTACATTGTCGCGATTTGTAGTCTAAGCTGTCTTGCGCTTGGAGAAAGGTTGCCCCGAGCACTTCGGGGTGTGCTTCGCGTCCGCGAGGCAGGAGGATGATGTATCCGTGAACAAGGCAGATTTATTGGCGAAAACAAAAACCGAACTGCTGAAAATCGCGCAACGACTCGGTCTGCGGGGCGTGTCCACGCTCAAGAAGGAAGAGCTGGCCGACCGCATCCACGACGCTCATCAGCGACCCAAGGGAGCGGCCGCCATCGCGCAAAAAATTGCCGATGCCGTGAAACGTCGCGCTGTCCGCCGTCGCGCTGATGCCGATGAGCCTGAGACGGTCGTGGCCAAGGTCGCGGCAACCGCCAAGTCGCCGTCGCGACGGCCCAAGGTTCCCGCGTCACCCAGGCCCGTGCCCGCCCACGATAATGGCGCAACCCAGCCGTCCACCGAGCTTTCCGCGCACAAATTCGATGTCTCACCGGCCGCGCCGGCGCCGCGCCAGGTTTTTCACGAAGAACACCTCGGAGAGTTGCCCGACGCCTATGGCACCGGTCGGCTGTTTCTTACCGCGCGCGATCCGCACTGGCTCTACGCCTACTGGGATTTGAGCTGGCAACAGATGGCCGATTCCCGCGGCCAGGCCTCCGATGGCCGCCTGCTGTTGCGCGTGTACGAGAAGAACCACGACGACCCGATCCAGGTCCTCACGCTCGGGCACGACTCACGCAATTGGTACATCCCCGTCAATAAAGCGGCGACCACGTACCGCGCCGAACTCGGCTACTGGCGTCACGATGGCCAGTTCCACGTCATCAGCCACTCGCGCGAGACCACCACGCCGCCGGACGCGGTTTCGCCGGACACCACGGCGCGGTTCGTCACCATCCCGATCGACATTGCGTTCCGCGACCTCTTCAGCATCATTCGCGGCCACATGCGCGCGGGTGAAGCCCTGGCCGATGCCCTGCACCGTCTCCAACTCGCCGGCTTCCGGTTCCCCTTCAAACTCGGGCTCGAACTCGGGCCGTGGACCGCGGAGCAAGCAGCGGAATTGGAGCGGATCCTCGGCGGCGATCTCTTCCGGCGCATCCAGATGGGGTCGTTCGAAATCTCGGAGTGGCTGCGGCGCCGGATGCAGGAGGAACTCAGCTCCGGCATGTTCAGCGCGTTCAGCCCCGGCGGCTCCAGTTGGTCGGCGGCGCCCCAGAAAGGGTTCTGGTTTGCCGTCAACGCCGAGTTGATCATTTACGGCGCGACCGAGCCCGACGCCAAAGTCACCGTCGACGGCAAACCCATCAAGCTGCGTAGCGATGGCACGTTCTCGTTCCACTATTCGTTCCCCGACGGCCAGTACCAGTTGCCCGTCGTGGCGGTCTCGAAAGCGGGCGACGACAAGCGCGAGGTGCAATTGACCTTCGAGCGCCAGAGCCGGGCCAAGGGCGAGGTCGGCACCGTCAAACAGCCGGCGCACCTGAAATCGCCCGCGACAGCCTGACGTGCGGCGGGCCACACCAATCGCAGCAGCTTCAAGTCTCTCGGCCAGCACGGAAGGACGGAAAGGAGTTTCGCCAGTGCCACAAGGTTATGTAGCGCTCATCCTGCACGCGCATCTGCCGTTCGTGCGCCATCCCGAGTACGAGGATTTCCTCGAGGAAGACTGGTTGTACGAGGCCATCACCGAGACGTATATCCCGATCATCAAGGTGATGGAAGGCCTCGTGCGCGACAACGTCGATTTTCGCCTGACGATGTCGCTGACGCCGCCCCTGTGTTCGATGCTCCTCGACCCGTTGCTCCAGGAACGCTACATCCGCCACATCACCCGCCTGATCGAGCTGACCGAAAAAGAAATCGAACGCACGAAGTGGGACCGCGCGTTTAACGACCTCGCCTGGTTCTATCACAACCGCTTCCAGGAGGCCCGGGCCACGTTTTGCGATGGTTACGGACGCAACCTCGTCGGCGCGTTCCGCAAGTTTCAGGAGATGGGCAAACTCGAAATCATCACCTGCGGGGCCACGCACGGGTTCCTGCCGCTGATGGCCGAGCATCCCGAAGCCGTCCGTGCCCAGATCATGATCGCCCGCGATCATTACCGGCAATGTTTCGGCTGCGATCCGCGCGGCATCTGGTTGCCCGAGTGCGCCTATCTGCCCGGCATCGAGAAGTACCTGCAGGAAGCCGACATTCGCTGGTTTATCATGGACACGCACGGCATCATGTTCGGCCATCCGCGTCCGCGCTACGGCATTTACGCGCCTGTGTTCACCTCGTCGGCGGTCGCGGCGTTCGGACGCGATGTCGAATCCTCGAAGCAGGTGTGGAGTTCCGAGGAAGGCTATCCCGGCGACGTTGACTACCGCGATTTCTATCGCGATGTTGGGTTCGATCTCGAATACGACTACATCAAACCGTACATCCATCCCGATGGCATCCGCTGTTTCACGGGCGTGAAGTACTACCGCATCACGGGCAAAACGCCGAACAAGGAACCGTACAACCGCCATTGGGCGATGGAAAAGGCCGCGTCCCACGCCGGCAACTTCATGTTCAACCGCGAGAAGCAGGTCGAACATCTCCACGGCATCATGAAACGCCCGCCGCTGATCATCTCGCCCTACGATGCCGAACTCTACGGTCACTGGTGGTTCGAGGGGCCGGATTTCATCAACTATTTCACCCGCAAAGTTGCGTTCGACCAGAACGTGTTCAAGCTGACCACGCCGACCGAGTATCTGCGCGATTATCCGACGCAACAAATCATCGAGCCGAGCGCGTCAAGCTGGGGGAACAAAGGTTACTGGGAAGTCTGGCTCGAAGGTTCCAACGCGTGGATTTATCCGCACCTGCACGTCGCCGCGCAACGGATGACCGAGCTCGCCCGCAACTACAAGAACGGCGACCACCTCACGCAGCGCGGGCTGAAGCAGGCCGCCCGCGAACTCCTCCTCGCCCAGTCCAGCGATTGGGCGTTCATCATGAAGACGGGAACGATGGTGCCCTATGCCGTGAAACGGACGAAAGATCACATCCTGCGGTTCACGCGCCTCTACGACCAGATCAAGTCCCACCATATCGACGAACCCTGGCTCGCCTCGATCGAGTGGCGCGATAACATCTTCCCGGATGTGAATTACCACTATTACGAGTAGGCCACGTTTTGGAGGGTCGCGCTCCCGCGTGATCGCACTGTTCACTCTCGCTCGCGCCGCCTTACCCTTCGTCACCCCAGCAGGATATGCGGGGATAGCGGTGAGGGACGAAAGCGTGGCTTACTTGACGCTCACGGTCACTGCGTGTAGGCTCGTGGAGCGAAAGGGGGTATATGGCCACGGAAAACTCGGTTGTAATCGAATTGCAGAGTTTGGCTACGAGCAAAGACACCGATGTCGCCGACCTTCTGAGGAAAGCTCTGGTCGTGGCTACAAAGTTGGACCTCACGGAATTCCGGGACTGGGTGAATAACGAGCTGCACGGCTACGACGGCGATGCGAAAGCGGTGCCAAGCTACCGGAGGCAATGGGCGCAGCTTAAAGTTCAAAACCCCTATCGGGGGCTACAGCCCTTTCTGATTAATGACACAAGAATAATGGAGACGATTTGCGATCGAGAGATACGCGACCCCGTCGGAAGCTTAATGGATCTTTTGAACCGTGCGTCAGATAAGACCGATTACTTAGTCATTCCAATGCCGGACGGTGTGACGGCGAAATTGATGCAGTGGCAGGGGCAATTCCCGATGGTGCCGGTACTGACCTTGGCCTGCAACCAGGTCGCGGCGATTTTGGACGCGGTGCGGTCGACAGTGCTTGAATGGGCTCTAAGGCTGGAAAAAGAAGGGATTCTAGGCGATGGCCTGAGGTTTACCGATGCCGAAAAGCGCCGAGCAGGGAAGGCCATGGATATCAAGATCGAGAATTTTCAGGGGATAATCGGGGATGTGCAACAGAGCACTGTGACACAGAATCTGAACATGACAGTACAAAAAGGGGACTTTGAAAGCTTGCGGCAGTTTCTCAAATCGGAAGGTGTTGAAGACGGAGAAATCAAGGAACTCAAGAAAGCAATCGAAGAAGACGGGGCGAAATTGGAGGGCGGGAATTTCGGAGAGCGAGTCGGGGCGTGGATTGGTCGGATGGTTGGAAAGGCGGCAACAGGAGCTTCACAAATCGGAGTCCACGCCGCCGGCCATCTGCTGGCCATGGCTATCGGGAAGTATTACGGTCTTTGACCTCTGCCACCGGAGGCGTATGCCGGCCATTATGAGTCGTAAGGGCTAGCGTCGCGTCTGAACGTTGCAACAATTTGACCACCAGCGCCTCTTGACCATGTGTTGCAAATGTGATACAAGTACGACATGAGGAAATCAGCCGTTATTCACGCGCGCGTCGAGCCCCGAACCAAGCGACGAGCCGAAGATGTGTTGCGCGATCTCGGAATGAGTCCCACCGAGGCGATCCGCCTTTTCTACCGGCAAATCTGTCTCCGCAGCGGTCTGCCCTTTCGCGTCGAGATTCCGAACGAGGAAACCAAGAGAACGCTGATGAAGAGTCGCAGGGGTCAGGGCGTGAAATCGTTTGAGTCCCTTGATGAGATGTTCGCCAGCTGGGAGAAATGAAGTCCCTTTCCCAGACAACCCGGTTCGTCAAGGACGTCAAGAGGATGCGAAAACGAGGGAAGGACGTAGCCAAGCTGGAGGCCGTGGTCCGAAAGCTCGCTCACGGTGAAGTATTGGAACCAAAACACCGGGACCATCCGCTGCACGGGCTCTGGAGCGATTCCCGCGATTGCCATATCGAACCCGACTGGGTTTTGATCTATACGGCCGACGCCACTTCACTGCGCTTGGAGCGAACGGGAACGCACAGCGATTTGTTTGAGTAACGCCGCTACCCCAGCGCGGCGAGTACGGCTTCGCGAATCTGTTTCAGGCGCTTGGCATCGCAGATTTTCTTGCCGTCCGTGCCCGTGAGGAAGAACACGTCGGCGGCTTCGCCCTCCTCGGTGACGATGATGGCGTGGGCGATATCCACGTCGCCGGCGGAGATCGCCTCCAACACGTCGTGCAACAAACCGACCCGGTCGGCAGCCAGAATCTCCAGCACCGTGTAATCATCCGAGCGCTCGTTGTCGATCACCACCATGGATGTTTTGGCGCTCGTGGCGCGGTCCGTCGCGGACGGCCCGCTGGCGTGCTGCATCCACGTGTGCAGGGCCGAATCGCCGTCGCCACCCGGGCTGAGGGCGACCGTCAGCAAGTGCTCCATTTGCCTCAACCGCGAGATGGCCTGGATGTGTCGGAATTGCTCGTCGCACACCTGGAAAATGTCGAGCACGACGTTGTCCGCCCGCGTATAAATGTCCGCGCGCACGATGTTCAGCCCCATTGCCGCGAACGATCCCGCGATCTTCGCCAGTAATCCCAGACGGTCCCACGTGCAGACGACCACTTCGGAAAATCCCCGATCCGGCAAGTGCCGCCAGCGAACCACGGGGGGCGCCAGCATCACGTCGCTGCGCGCGAGACCGTCTATAAATTCATGAACGATGTCCAGATGCCACCGCAACGTCGTCGCGTCCACGCGCGGCCAGTACCGCAACGGCATCCCGATAAAATGGAGTTCGAGTTCTTCCGAGCGCAGACCCAGGTCCACGGACTCGATGCCCTCGTAGAGCCGGTCCCGGTGCGCCTCGGCGAATTGCCGCGCGGCTTTCGGGTTCCGATTCAAATGCGGCGCGAGCGACGCGTGAGGAACCGACAACGTTCGTTTCCCGGGGGATGTAGAAGTTGATGGGAAGACTTCCGTTTTCATGCGGCTACCTACAGCAACACGCGTGCTCGATTCTCGCTGATTCGCTGCGTCCGTGGCGGCCCAGGGAACGGAGGACCCGAAAACCCCCGTAAAATCAGGGAAAACGCGTTGTCCAGATGCTCGTCATGCCTTGTCAGAAAACGCTGACGCACTTCCGCTTCACCGCGTCCGCTGTCGTCATTTGCCCACGCTGGTCAGGTTCTTGTCAGGTTCCCTAGTGCTGCGACGCACTTGATTTGATTGGGAATTGTCAGTCAGGACGAAGAACCCTCACCCTGACCCTTTGCCGCAAACGACAGCGGCGTCTCGGGGACTCGGCTCCCCTTACACGATAAGGGAGAGGGGAGTCTCCTCTCCCCTTCGGGGGAGAGGATAAAGGTGAGGGGGCAGTCGCCAAATGAGTCGTGTCGCAACGCTAGGATTTCGACCTTGCGCGCTCCCGCGATGGCCAGTAGCTTGTGCGGTTCTTATGTTGACGATCTCGGGTATGACCAAGGCGTTTGGAGCGCGCGTGTTGTTCGAAGACGCGTCGCTGCAGGTCAACCGTGGCGACCGGATCGGATTGGTCGGGCCGAACGGGGCGGGCAAATCCACGTTGTTCTCGCTGATTCTCGGTCACGACTCGGCCGATGCCGGGGAACTGGCCATCGAACGGAACGGGACTCTCGGACACCTGCCGCAGGAGACGGCACCGGTCGGCGAAGAGACGGTGCTGGAATTGGCGACGGCGATCACGCCCGAGATCGCGGAATTGCAGCGTCGCCTGAAGGCGTTCGACGCCGGTCACGACGCCGAATCGCACGATTTCCATGACGTGCAGGCGCGGTTTGACGCCCTCGGAGGGTATCAACTCGAACCGAAGGCCAAGACGATTCTGCGCGGCCTGGCATTCCGCGAGCGCGATTTCGAGCGGCCACTGAAAGCGATGAGCGGCGGCTGGGTGATGCGCGCTTATCTGGCGCGGTTGCTCGTGCAACAGCCCGATCTGTTGCTGCTGGATGAACCGACGAACCATCTCGACCTCGAAGCTCTCCAGTGGTTTCAGGAATACCTGAAGACGTATCCCGGCGCCGTCCTGCTGATTTCGCACGACCGGGAATTCCTGAACCAGCTTGTCGGCAGCATCGTCGAGATTCGCCAGAGCCGGCTGCTCCGCTACCGCGGCAACTACGACGAGTATCTCGTCCAACGCGAGGCGATGTCAGAACAATTGCTCGCCGCCTACAAGAACCAGCAACGTGACATCCAACGGTTGCAAGAGTTCGCCGACCGGTTTCGGGCGAAAGCCAGCAAAGCTTCCCAGGCCCAGGCGAAGCTCAAGCAGATCGAGCGCATGGACAAGATCGAGGCGCCGGTGAACGAGGCGCGCAAGATCAAGTTCCGCTTCCCGCAACCACCACGTAGCGGCCTGCGCGTCGTCACGCTCAAGGACATCCACCACGCGTACGGCAGCACGGTCGTGTATCGCGGGATGAATTTTCACGCCGAGCGCGGCCAGCGCATCGTCCTCGTCGGCCCGAACGGCGCAGGCAAGTCCACGCTGCTCAAGCTCCTCGCGGGGGTGCTCGAAGTCCAGAAAGGCACGCGCGAGTTGGGGTTGAACGCGCGAGTCGGTTACTACGCGCAGTATCGCGTCGAGATGCTGAATCCCGAGCGGATGGTGTTGCAGGAAGCGCTCGATACGCCGCAGCGAATCTCGGAGGAATTCGCCCGGACCGTGCTGGGCTCGTTCCTGTTTCGGGGCGATGACGTGTTCAAGTCGGTTGGCGTGCTCAGTGGAGGGGAAAAGAGTCGGCTGGCGCTGGTCAAGCTCCTGCTCGATCCGCCCAACCTTTTGTTGATGGATGAACCGACCACACACCTCGACATGGCGAGCATCGATGCGTTGATCGGGGCGCTCGGGTCATTCGAAGGCACGCTGATCTTCATCAGCCACGACGTTTATTTCATTCGCCAACTCGCGCGGCATGTGCTGCACGTGAACAACGGCCTGCTCACGCACTATCATGGTGATTACCAGTATTACCTCGATAAGTCAGCCGCCATCGCCGCGCAAGCGGTGGTCCCCGTTGCGCCGGCGGTTGATTCTCCACGGACAAAGGCTCGCGAACAGAGACGTCTCGAAGCCGAAGCGCGCCAGGCCCGGTCACGCGAGCGGCGCGCCCAGGAACAAATCGTGGGTCATCTCGAAAAGGAGATTGACCGGTTGGAACAGGCGCAGAAAGAACTGGCCGCCGAATTGGAAAAGCCCGAAACCTACGACAAACCGGGCCGCGCGGTGGCGATCAATCGTGAATTGAGCCACATTACGGACGATCTCGCCCGGGCTGTCGCCGAATGGGAACCAGCCGCCGCGCGACTCGACGAGTTGAAACCGGCCGCGCCGCCCAACGTCGCGGCATCTTGACATACTCGATCCGTTCGCTTTGCTGCTTCGCCGCGTCCGGTGCGCGGTAATGACCAAGAGTTGGCCGCAACACGGCTGGAAAATCGACCCTCACCCTGACCCTCTCCCTTCTGAAGGGCGAGGGGAATGCACTTTGTCTCCTCTCCCCTCCGGGGGAGAGGATTAGGGTGAGGGGCAGTCGTAAGATAAATCGTGTCATTGTGCTAGCCCGCAATCTGTTTGCTCACGCGCACGGATCTGGGATAAGCTCGGTCCGACGGATTATGAACAGACGAGCGCTGATCATTTCGTTACTTCTGTGTTCCACGCTGATGGTGGCGTGGACAGCATCTGCCAAGGAATTCGCGAGCATTGAGTACCTGTGCTGTGCCTGGGGGCCGGCAATGACGCTGCCCACCAAGGCGGGGGAGAAACCCCAATTCGACGATAGCCAGGAAGAGGTCTACTTCCTCAAGCAGGTTGCCGGACAGGGAGTCGGCATTTACCTCTGCAAGATGAAGGCCGACGGCAGCGAGAAGACCGAGGTCAAGGAACTCTGGCGAGACCCAAACTACCCGATCGATACCCAGGACTGCACCACCTGGATGGACGTGTGTGCCAAAACCCACCAGATCGCGGTCACCGTGACGTACGCTGGCAGCGACCTCACCGGGTTATGGACCATGAACATGGACGGCAGCGGTTTAAGGCGAATCATCACTCCGGAGCATACGACCAACGGATTGCAGTCCGTGGGCAGCGTGACCTGGACTCCCGATGGACAGTGGCTTGTTTACGGGGAGTCGATACGCGGGGCGGGACGCAATGGGCGTGTCGCTAAATGCGATGCGAAAGGGGAGAAGCGGGTCTATCTCACCGACGGGCCGTTCGACAGCTACCCGCGCGTGTCCCCGGACGGGAAACAGGTCGCTTTCATCCACTGGATCATCAAAGGGGATGTCCATGATCGGTGGCTTTGGCTTGTAGACTTGGATGGTTCGAACAGCCACCCTTTGCCCAATCCCACAGCGAAGCCGAACTGGTCGGCTCAAGCGCATTGGGGTCTTTTCCCCGCTTGGAGCCCGGACGGGAGGAGGGTTTTCATCATAGGCGTTGGCCTTGAAGTTATTGACGCCCTTACCGGTCGCGAGGTCTTCCATCACAGCCCAACGCTACAAGGATCTCAATATGGAATAACTGGTTGGCCGCACTGGGGCAAGCAGGGCTTCGTCGGATTCTCCGTCGGCGGCATTCTTTTTACCGACGCAGAGCTGCGGGAAGCGAAGTGGATTGGCTCATCACGACTTGTAGAATGTTCTGGTCCGAAAGAACCGGGCCGGTGGTAAGATCCTGCCTTGAGATGCCCGGTTGCGTTACTCCCACAGTTTCTGCGGGTAATCACAACTGGCGATGAGCCCACGAATGCCGGCGGTGACACGGGGTTTGTCCTCCTGATAGGTGACACCGAACCACGAGGACGGGGTGCGCAACACCTTCACGTGGGCGATGCCCGACGCGACCAATTCGTTGATGGTTGTCGGGATGTAACACTCGCTGTTCGGCTCCTGCCCGTGCCGCCGCATAAACTCGTAAAACCGCTCGCGCAGTTGCGGGAACACCAACGGCGTGAACCCCCAGAAATTCATCGACACGAGTTCGTCGCCGGTGAGGACGCGACCGTCGGCCTGCGCGCCGCGGCCCTGCTTCTCGACCTTGGTCAATTCCGTGATCGCCTGCAGGTAATCCTGGCCATCGCACTCGCACACGCCGCGGGACACGCTGCCGTGTTCCGACAGGGTATTGCGCAGGGTGTACCCGACCATCGAGTAATCGGTGCCACCCGCGCGCAGGAAGCCGCCCATGACCTGGAACGATTCGCGCCCGTAAAAATCGTCAGCATTGATCACCGCAAACGGTTCGTTCAGCGCCTCCTCGGCCTGGAGGATGGCGTGGGTTGTGCCCCACGGTTTCGCGCGTCCCTCGGGGACGGCAAATCCTTGGGGAAGGTTGGCGAGTTCCTGGAAAACGTAATCGACCGCGATCCGCGTCTCGAACCGGCTGCCAATCGCCTCGCGGAAGGGCACCTCGATGTCGCGGCGAATGATGAACACCAGCCGCGCGAACCCCGCCCGCACCGCGTCGTACACCGAATAATCGATGATCGTTTCGCCGTTGGGACCGACGGGATCGATTTGTTTCAAGCCGCCGTAGCGGCTGCCCATGCCCGCGGCCATGACCAGCAGTGTTGGTTGCATTCTTGCCTCAGGAATCCTTTGCCACCGCTTTCCTTACCTGTGACGCAGTGATCTCGTCAAGGAAGACCCGCCAACACCGCGAGATTCTTGGCGGATGGCGGACTCGCAGATGCCGCGCGGGAGAACGAATTGTATCCGATGGTCTGGCCCGCCGGCCTGACGCCGCGCCTTGTTGACAGAATTGTCCAAGTACTCCCACCATCTCTGAGCGCCCGGCCAAGAATGTTACCCTTAGGCGTTGCATCCCTGAGAGTTGGACGACGAATAGTCCTGCGGAGCACTCCATCGAAATCCGGCACGAGGGATGCACGCCAAGACGACGGGAAGTCCTGAATATGAGAGATGAGCAACCAAACTTTGGACGGCTCGGAACCGAAGAACCCCTGCACGGTCGCGCGCGCGACAGCCGCGAACGCGGCAATAATAACGTCGCCGACCGCAACTCTGGCGACAGAACCTGCAATCCGACCGCAGTTCGCGCCCACCGTGTCCCTTCACCCCGAGCCGTCCATGGTTTCTTCACGACATCGTCCCTGACGAACTTCCCGTGCGACCAGATTTCGACCAAAGGAGCGAACCGATGAGCGTGGTGGATCAGCCGACGACAAGGAATGCTGAGTTGCGGGCCGAAGTGCGCAAGAGTTCTCTGGAGGAAGCGCGTCCCGCGATGCTGCCGATCCGCCAGGCGCTGCAAACCGTGGCGAAGAATCCCGGTGACGTGCCTCAGTTGCAGGAATTGTACGACCGGGTGCGCGCCTTGGGCGGCAATCCGGTCTTGACGAGGCTTCCCACCATCGCGCGCGTGCTGGCCGCCTTCGAACAATTGCTCCGTCAGTTGGTCGAGAAGCCCGATTGCCTCAACCAATCCGTCCAGCGCACGATGGCGCAGACAGTTGATCTGCTCAGCGGATTGTTCGACGGCGATGGTGGCGACGTGGACCTCGTTACGGCGCGAGCGCTGGCGGTTGATGACCAGCAGACGGCCCTGCGGGCGGTCATGAACGCGTTGGAAAAAGCCAACCTGAAATCGCAGGCATTGTCCGATCCGGGCGCGGCATTCAGCGTCGCGCAGGAGTGGCAGTTCGATCTCATCGTGCTCGATATCGAAATGCCCGGTATGACGGGCGTGGAATTGTGCGCCAAGCTGCGCACCCTGCCGAACTACAAGACGACGCCGATCCTGTTCGTGACGAGCGCCACGGACTTCGAACATCGCGCCGACGTGTGCCGCAGCGGCGGCAACGATCTGATCGCCAAGCCGTTTCTGGCGACGGAACTCTGCCTCAAGGCGCTCGTGCTTATCGTGAAGTCGAAAGCCGTCTAAATCGGCACGTTCGCGTCGTGCGCGCCCCGATGGCACCCGGCATCGGGATGAAGATGGACCACGGCGTCGAGGTGGAGCGGTCCAATCGTCCAAAGCGGGGAGGTGGATTGGGCCAGCAGCACTGCGCACACAATCACCAAAGCCGGGCCGAGTATTCTTTATGTGCACAAACCGCTGGTTGTCAGCTATTCTCTCCGAATGCCCCGGAACGTTGAAATCAAAGCGCGTGTCGAGAGCATCGACAACCTATTGCCGCGCATTCAAGCGATCGCGGACAGCGGCCCCACCGAGATTCGGCAGGACGACACGTTTTTTGTCTGCTCGATGGGCCGTTTGAAACTTCGCGTATTTTCGGAGACCAGCGGCGAGTTGATCTTCTATCAACGTCCCGACCAGGCCGGGCCGAAAGAATCGTTCTACGTCATTTCGCCGACCGCCTCGCCTGACGCGCTCCGCGAAGCGTTGACCCGCGCGTACGGACAATGTGGCCGCGTTCGCAAACACCGCACGCTATTCATGGCCGGTCGGACCCGGATTCACCTGGACAAGGTTGAGGGGCTTGGGGATTTTCTCGAATTGGAAGTGGTCCTTTCGGAGGGCGAGGCGACCGAGGATGGGGTCAAGGTCGCCCGTGAATTACTGGCCAGGCTCGGGGTCTCCCCGCAACAATTGATCGAAGGCGCGTACGTCGATCTGCTCCGCCCGAAGGCCTGACCCGAGGCGATGCGCCACGCAAAATCACGTTGTTGCCGGCGGCGAACTTCGTACTATGATCTCCGTCCATATCAGCGAGGTGAAACAATGGATGCCCGGTACGTTCACGGATACGATCAACGAGAGAATACACGCCTGCAGGACCAAGCCGCCACGTTGACCGAGTTGTTGCACTCCGATACCTCCTATCCCGACGGGAGCCGGGTCCTGGAAGCTGGCTGTGGCGTCGGTGCTCAGACACTCACGCTGGCGCGAAACAGCCCGCACGCGTTGATCACATCCATCGACATATCGAAAAGCTCGATTGCCGAAGCAAAAGGAAGAGCAGAAGCGGCTGGACTGACGAATGTGCAGTTCCAGCAGGCTGACATCTTCCAGTTGCCGTTCGGCCCGGAGTCTTTCGACCACGTGTTTGTTTGCTTTGTGCTGGAGCATTTGTCGCGGCCAGTGGAGGCGCTGCAGACACTCAAGAACCTCCTCGCAATCGGTGGCACCATCACGGTCATCGAAGGCGATCATGGTTCGACCTGCTTTCACCCGGACAGCAAATCGGCCCATGACGCAATCCAATGCCAGATCGAGCTACAGCGGAGGGCCGGCGGCAATGCCGAGATCGGCCGGGAACTCTACCCCCTCTTGCATGCGGCCGGATTTGGATCGATCCGCGTCTCGCCGCGAATGGTCTACGTCGATTCCAGCAAGCCGGAGTTGGTGGACGGCTTCACCAAGAAGACCTTTACCGCCATGATCGAAGGTGTCCGCGATTCAGCTGTCAACGCCGGAATCATCAGCCGGGCCAGTTTTGACAAGGGCATCGAGGATCTGTACCGAACCACGCATCCCGACGGGGTGTTTTGCTACACCTTTTTCAAGGCGGTGGCTCAACGAGGTCCTTGAACATCCAATCCACGAAGTCTGGGCGTTCATCGACGCTGCGGGCGCGCGTTACCCTCTAGTGTTCTTCTTCGTGCGGCACCGGGTTGGGCGGCGGGCCGTTGCGAAACTCCGAATGGCGAATCTTCCCGCCCGCGTGACTGATCCACGCGCCCACGCCCAGCGAAGCCAGCGCCAGCACGAGCGTCGCGAGCGCCAACGGCAACTGCGTGCGCGGACGAAACCGCGGGGCCACCAGCGCCGCCGCCGCGACGGCTGCCGTTACGTAAAACACCCATTCCCCGAGGTCGGCGCGGTGCATGTGAACGTCGAGCCACTGCTGCGCCTCTTTGTTTGACATCGCATAGACGCGGTCGGAAGCGCGTTCACCAAATTCACCCACGGGCCATACCGAGAGCGCGGCGAAAATCACCACGACAAATGCCGTGATTTGGGCCGGCCGACTCCGCAGGATCAACGCGACAACCAGCGCGAGGACCCCCGATGCCATCGCGTAGACCGGGATCGGATTGAGCAGCACATGAACATACTCGGGCTGCTTGAGCTGCTGCAGGAATTCGTGCAATTCCGTTATCCCGAGTGCGGACCGCCGGGTGCGTCACTGAATCCCGACTACTTCTGAATCTCGGCGTTTTCGATCATGCTGATCCCGTCACGGCTCACGAGCTTGCCTTTGACGGTAATCGTTTTACCGGCGTATTGCGCCAGGGTCGAGTTGAGCGGCTTGTGCTCGCCGATCAGCAGATACGTCTTCCCGTCTTCGCCCTTGATGCCCACCGGCAACCCCGACTGGATGCACGTGGCCGCGCACTGGGCGTGTTTCTCACCGTGTGCGCCGTGGTCGAGGTAACAGGCCATATCGAGCACTTCGCCTTTGACGGTGACCGTGGTGTCCGCATCCGCCGCGCGGACGCTCCCAGCCACGATCAAACTGGCGACAACAACTGCGACACTCCATAACATGAACTTCTTCATCGACTTCCTCCTGCTTGATTGTTCGGTTCCGATCGGAATTTCGCCACCAGCTACTCTGTCATTACGATGCACCAATTCGCTGAGAGATTCCAGTCACTTCGTGGAAACCGTCTGAAAGCCAACGATTTGCCCGCCATCAGCGCCGCAGCAGTGAACCACGCAAGTCGTCATGGCATGGCTTCCTGCTTGTCATCGGATTGGTTCATCACCGAGTGATGAGGGCAAAAAAACCCTCGCTGTTTCCAGCAAGGGTTTTTTCAGCTTCCGACGGGATAAGGAGGGCCTTTGGCGATGGTGTTGGTGAGGTTGCGACCGCCAAACTGTTTTGGCGTCGCGCACCATCGCGCGCGGTTGCCGAGACTATTAACATCCTGCGTGCCAAGCTTGCGTCGCTTGTGTGAATATCACGCAACTCCCGTGGCCGCAGTAGATTCCAGTGCGTCAAGAATTACCGGCGTGGACGGGAACACGGAAACTCCCTGCGGTGAATCAGTCAGTGTGGTTAAAGTGTAACAGTCACAAATCATTCCAGCAGGTGTTGGAGCGCGGTCCGTAGTGTGTGTTTGGCGCGGTACAGGCGGGACTCGACCGATTTCTCGGAACATCGCATCACGCCCGCAATCTCGGCATACGACATTCCGTGATACTCGGACAGAACGATGGCGGTCCTCTGGTCTTCCGGAAGTTTCGCGATGGCTGCCGCGACCTGATCGCCAATCTCGTGCGCGTTGACCTCCTCCGCCGTGCCCGACGACGCCATCATCTCGGGCGCGGACTCGATCGACTCCGTTCGATGGCGCGACCGCCAGCGAATCCGGTCAATCGCGGCGTGGCGCGCCAACGCGAACAGCCATGTGGAGAACTTGGTTTCGGGGCGCCAGGTATCCAGATTCTGGTACACGCGCACGAACACGTCCTGCGCGGTGTCGTCGGCGTCCTCGGCGTTGCCCAGCATGCGGAAAATGAAATTCACCACGGGACGTTTGTACCGCCGCATCAACTCGTCAAATGCGGCGGCATCGCCCGACTGAATTTGCCGGACAAGCTCGGAATCTGGTTGTTCGTGAAGTTGCATAACTGATTGGAGACGGGCACAAGAGACACCACGGGCGTGGCGCTCGGTCTCAGATCAGAAATGCATGCGTCCAGAGGTACGACGAGGAGGAGGCGGGTGTCGAAGTGTTTGCGTTCGCGGCCAACGCGGGGCAGGACGCAGCCTCGCTCGTGAGCCACACGGCGCCCGCTGACGTGACTGTGACCTTTGCCACCCGATGACCGGGAGCCGGTGTGGCCCGGGCTGGCATCGGGTTCGACGCCGGCTGACATGGCGCTGATAGATCGCAGTGGCAATGTCCGCTCCGACAGCAATTCATCGGTTGCGACGGCGCGCGGCAGCATGGCGTCGTGGTGGGTTCGCAGGATTCGGCGCGCATCGGCAAGCCGCCCATGAGCAAAACCGCCACGAGCGTTGTCAATATTCTCAAAGCCTTGCGCATCGGTGCCTACAGCTTACGCCGGGTGCCGGGGCGCGTCAAGAAACCGGCGGCAGCGCAATCCGGGGAAGGCCGCGCTTGCGTACCACAATAGAGTGGACTAATACTGTCATTCAAACCATGAACACCCAACCTACTACACGGCGTAGCCGACTTTGGATTCGATTGTTCACAGGCGGTGTCGCCCTGGTCGCGGTCAGTTTGCTTTTGGGCGGGGCGTTTGGGCAGAATACCATCCGTCAAGCCCAGCCAGCGCCCCCGTTCGTGATGAAGGAAGCGAACGGCAAGACCATCAAACTCACCGATTTCAAGAACAAGGCGGTGATCATCTGTTTTCTCACGACGTCGGACGAACCCAGCCGCAAACAGATGGGGATGCTGAATGACATGGTCGGGCACTACGGTGAGACGAACCTCGCCGTGCTCGCGCTGGCGATCGGCCAGACAGGACCTGACTCCCTCAAGACCTACGCGGAGCAACAACATTTGCGCTACCCGCTGCACGTCGCCGATTACGATCTGGTCCAGACGTTTGGCGGCTTGACATCGATTCCGCTGACGATCGTCATCGACAAGAACCAAAACATTATCGACAGATTCGTCGGCGTCACCGAGACGAATGCTCTCGACGCCGATGTGCGGGCCATTTTGAAGCAATGAAGCGGCTCCGATTGTTCATCCTGACGCTGGCCGCGCTGGCCGTCTGGCTCGCGCCGCTGGCGGGCAACGCGCAACAAGCC
>Ga0187875_10000384_pt1 | contig 38678 bp, 30 predicted proteins | sample June2016WEW_17_1_2_FD_132978 | JGI IMG/M metagenome (GOLD analysis project Ga0187875, IMG submission 132978) | Peatland microbial communities from SPRUCE experiment site at the Marcell Experimental Forest, Minnesota, USA - June2016WEW_17_10 | ecosystem: Environmental > Terrestrial > Soil >...
AAAATGTTTTATTACTTTATTGAATACCATCGCGCAAAACTGAACACTCTGGCTTCAATCCTCAGCCCCTGTGTCGCTGTTTACGCCTTCTCATTACTCATTTTTGCGACGGAAAGTAGCTAGAGGTCGTTTAAAAAATCCTCGAGCAATCGGCGAAAGGCAACCGCAGTTGGTTCCCAGCCGCCCTGCATCGCCTTCGCGCTGGCGTCCCCGTAACCTGCATCGGGTCTCGGGCGCAAGCGGATAAAAGGCGGCAGACCATAACGCATTGCGAGGCCGTTGGCCCAAAGGCGCGCAGTGCGGCCGTTGCCGTTGGCAAATGGATGAATTCGCACCCACTCAGCATGCGACCAAGCACAGAGATCGACTATGGCAGCCAGTTGGTCGGCATCCGGTTCCTGGCCGATCGGTAGTGCGTCTAGCTCGGCGGCCAGTGTCTGGACCTTTGCTTCAAAGCGCTTTAGCTCCTCGGCCACCTTTGCTGAGTCCACGCCATAATTCGCGCCGACGCTCACCTGGACGTTCTCGACACCTGGTTCGCCGCGAAATGCGCCGACAAATCGCGAGTCGGGAACATCCAGATGCTGCATGACGATGGTTTGCCAACGCCTTGCCGCTTCCAGGGTCGGAGTCTCGCGCTGCTCCGCCGCCTGGACGATTTCCTCCAGAACGCGCGCGAGGTTCTCCCGTAACTGGGGGCTGTCTTCGTCCCAGTTAGGCACCTAGAAGCTCTCGTATCTTGCTTTGCACAGGCCCTGCAGGCTTGAGCTGTCCCTCGACGAACTGGCCCTCTTTCGGCTCGCCTTCAAGCGGGTCCTTGAGGCTCGCTTCGGCTTCCACAAACGCGGCGATAGCGCGCTTAAATCCAGGATCCTTTTTCCGATATGCTCGAAGTCCTGCCAAGTTAGCTTCCAAGCCGCGTTCCTTTCGACCCTGATGGATGAGGTAGCTCTTGATGGCCTCGTTCACTAGCTGATTGATGGGGCGCCCTTCGACCTTACTAAGGTTCACAAGGGCGACACGTTCTTTAGCGTCAATTCTCAGCGTGAAGGGAGTTCTAGCCATGCCAACATCTTATGCCAGTCCAAGAGTGATGTCAATATGCAGTTTTGACATCACCGGAGCCTATTAAAATCCATGTAAACTATAACCCAGCTGCATCCCCTTTACCGTGACGCTCGTTGACGGCAAGGGGAGAAGCGAGCGTTTGGAATTTCCCGGTTACGTGTTCATAAACTGACTAACGATGGTAATTAGTGACATCGCTCAAACCTCGTTCTTCACCGTTCAGCGGCCCCGCTCGGATCGAGAAGTGAAGAAGGAAACTCGCCATCAATTGCCTTGCTTTGGAGGATTTGCGCGAGTATTTGCCTGTTCTTGGTTGCGCAGGGGTTGCGGATTTTTGCAAGACTTTGCCGGGATCTGCAGAGCGATCTTGTTGAAGCTCTTTAGAATCACCCTACGTTGGCAATACTCCGCAGGTCCTTGGTTCGAGTCCACGCGCCGCCACCAATGTTCAGTGGCCCAAATTTCTGATTCTCGGTTCAACCATCCCGGTAACGTCTGGAGGTCGAAAACATCTCACTGCCCCGGGTCAAGAAAAGAAAATCCGTTTCAGCCGTTTTGGCTTCTCTCGATCCTCGGTCTAAAATAAGCTACGAAGCAGGAAGTAACTTGGCCATGACTCTCGACACCCATACCATCTCACCGGTTTCGCGCTTTCGCGCCGCCATGATCCTGGCCATCATCGCGGACGCACTGCAAATTGGCATTTTCCCTTTATTCGTCGAAGGCGCCCTATCACCCGCCGATGACCTGCTCGATTTCGGCGTCGGAGCGGCGATGGTTCACCTTCTCGGATGGCACTGGGAGTTTCTGCCATCGTTTGTGGGCAAGCTCGTGCCGGGGGTGGACCTGGTTCCTTTATGGACGATGGCCGTGGCAAATGTCTATCGCAAATCGAAGCGAATCAGGGTGACCACGGAAGAAAGTCGTGAACCAGCCAAGGCCCTAACCGACGCACAGCATTCACACGTCGCCCAACGACACTAGAGGCTTTCGACCCTACTCTCGCCCAGCTTAATTTACCGACCCGGGGGTTGCAATTGAACAACTCATGGGCTCGAAACCGAGTATAATTCGGCAATGCCGCGAGCGGCCTTATTAACGCTGCTGGTCATTTCCGTTCTGAGTGGCTCTCTGCAAGCACAGCGAGGAGGAGCAGCCTTTCACGGCGGCGGAGCTGGACGACCTTTCGGCTCAGGATTTGGTGGCCGGAGCGGCTTCTCAAATCGATCGTTCTCGCACGGGTTTTTCCGAGATGGTTATCGCAACGGCAACTTCGGTTCATATTTTCTCCCGTTTGATTTCGTTGACGAGCCAGTTGACCAGGAGCTGCCCGATTTCGAAGGTGCGCCGAATGGGCATTTGCTCCCACCCGTAATTCGACGGGCACCGGAGCCCCCTCTACCCAAGGGGCAGTTTATCGAAATTCCTGCCAGTGAAAAGTTGGCCGCCGCTAAAGTGCTGCCGCCGACTATCTTCATCTTGGCAAACGGAGAACGCGTGGAAACGAAGCGGTTTGTGCTCACGGCGAGCCTATTGACGGTTCGCATTGGTCGTCAGCAGCGCACGATCCCGCTTCAAATGCTCAATATCGATGCGACCGTAACCACCAATCATGAGCGCGGAATTGATTTGCAAGTTCCAGACGACCGGAATGAGATTTCCTTAAGCTTTTAGAGGTCGATTCGCGTTTCCCCTCTCGCCTTGAAAGTCCCATTAGCCATAAGATGCTGACCCATGTCGTCCAGGCGGCAACGAAGGTCGCGCTGCCGGTTGACTACTCCTGAGCAGAATCTCCATACTTTTCAGTATTTTAGGCATTACCGAAGTTTCCTACATTGACCACAGGCCATTGTTACGAACGCCGCCAGCTGTTTATTCTTGTGTGGGATCGGCGCGCTGACCGCAGCATGCGCCGCCCTCTAGAGTTATGTCCGCTAGCACAAACTCGTGGATACGCTTGCCCGTCGGGGGGCAGGTTTTCGTGGGCTTAGTCATTGCCGCTGGGACTGCATGTTTGCTGCAAGGGACCATCCACCAGAACAGCAAGAACATCGCGGAATTCATCTGCTATACCGGGGTTGCGATTTTGGCGTCGCGACTGCAGGTCACTTTGCCCGGCATCCCCGGAACCCTTTCGGTGAACTTTCTGTTCATTCTTGTGGGAATAGCGGAACTGGGATATTCAGAGGCTCTTACTCTGGGCGCGGTCGCCATGTTGGCTCAGAGTTTGTACCCGGGTCGGCCTAGGCCCATTCAAGTCACATTCAACATTTGCAACGGTTCGCTCTCAACCGCTGCGGCCTACCTGTTTTATCACAATACTTTCTGCAACGAGATCATCGGAAACCGTCCGGTGATTCTATGTTTGACCGCTTCCATCTACTTCGTCGTCAACGTTGGATGTGTCACGGCAGTTATCTCGTTTGGCGAAGACAGGCCGCTGCAAAAGATTCTGATGGATTGCTACTTCTGGTGCTTCCCTTATTATTTGGTTGGGGCTGGCATTGCGGGAGCAATTTCCTGGATCAACCACCGCTTCAACTGGGAGACTTCGTTGCTGTTTGTTCCGGTCATTTATCTCATCTACCGCTCTTACCGGCTCTATCTGAGCCAGCTCGAAGATGAAAAGCGGCACGTGGAGGAGATGGCGAACCTGCATCTGCGAACCATTGAGGCCCTCGCCCTCGCCATCGAAGCCAAAGATCAAACGACCCATGATCACCTTCAGCGGGTTCGCGTCTACGCCATCGAGGTAGCAAAAGAGCTGGGGATGAAGGGCGCGGAACTGGAAGCGCTCCACGCCGCCGCGTTGCTGCATGATATTGGCAAGCTGGCCGTTCCTGAACATATCATCTCGAAACCCGGCAGGCTGACTCCGGAAGAGTTCGAGAAGATGAAGATCCATACCGTGGTCGGCGCGGAGATACTCGAACGCGTTCGCTTCCCTTACCCGGTGGTGCCGATCGTGCGCGCCCACCATGAAAAGTGGGATGGTTCGGGATACCCATTCGGGCTAAAAGGCATGGAGATTCCGATCGGAGCGCGGATTCTTTCCGCAGTCGATTATCTCGATGCCTTGGCGTCGGACCGGCAATACCGGCGCGCAATGCCGCTGGATGATGTGATGAAGCGGATTTCGGAAGAGTCGGAGAAATCGTTCGATCCCAAGGTGGTAGAAGTTCTTAAAAGGCGCTATCGGTCTCTGGAAAATCTTGCGCAATCGAAATCGTCGGAAGATTCCGGTCTGGCCCTGTCTTCGGAAATCAAAATTACGCGAGGGCCGGCGCCGGCTGCGGGATTCGAGAATGCGGGCGTTGCCGACCGACCAGGGCGGGAAACCAGCTTTCTATCGTCGATTGCAGCAGCGCGCCAGGAGGCACAGAGTTTGTTTGAGTTGAGCCAGGACCTGGGAGCGTCTCTCAGCCTGGGTGAAACGCTGTCGGTCTTTTCGGTGAAACTCAAACCGATGGTTCCCTACGACGCGATCGCGATCTATATTCTGCGCGACGACGTCTTGATCCCGGAATACGTGAACGGCGATAACTACCGGCTGTTTGCGTCTTTGCGAATTCCTTTTGGCGACGGGCTCTCAGGATGGGTGGCGCAGAACAAGAAGCCGATTGTGAACGGCAATCCCTCGGTCGAGCCCGGCTACCTGAACGATCCCTCCAAGTTCAGCACATTGCGCTCAGCCCTAGCTTTGCCGCTGGAGGGAGTGACGGGTGTAATCGGAGTTCTCGCACTTTATCGCGCCGAGCGTGACGCGTTCACCTCCGATCATTTGCGCATCCTTCTGGCGGTGAGCGGCAAAATGGCTCTCGCCATCGAAAATGCTCTCAAGTACCAGCAGGCGGAAAGCTCCGCCACCACCGATTACCTCACCGGCCTGCCCAATGCCCGGTCGCTATTCCTGCAACTGGACCGCGAACTGGCGCGCTGCAAGCGCGACAGCGCCTCGCTCACGTTGATGGTATGCGACATGAACGGATTCAAAAAGATCAACGACCGCTTCGGTCATCTGGAGGGAAATCGCGTCTTGCGTCTGTTTGCCCAGGCGCTGAAAGATAGCTGCCGCGAATACGACTATGTAGCCCGCATGGGTGGAGATGAATTTGTGGTGATCGCTCCCGGATTGGCGGCCGAGGATGCTGCCAAGAAGGTTGAACTCATCCGTCCACTCGCGCGGCAGGCGGGCTTCGATGTTTGTGGAGAGGACATTCTGTCGTTGAGTGTCGGAATGGCTGTGTCTCCGGCCGATGGCAATGACGCCGAGCAATTGCTTACCGAAGCCGACCGCCGCATGTATCTCGAGAAGCAAAAACAGCCAGTACAAAAAGATCAGCGGCTGCACACCCGTATGAAATGCCGGCTGACGGTCGAACTCCATTCGGCCGGTGCCGCCCCGGTGTTTGGCAATTTGATCGACGTAAGCCTGGGAGGTTGCTATGTGGAGACCAGCGCCATCTTTACCCCTGGCTCCAATTTGAAAGTGGTTTTCTCCATCGACAACGGAGATTTGAGCGCCGAGGGCAACGTGGCCAGGATCCATCCCGGATCAGGAGTGGCGGTGCAGTTCAAGGAGATGAGCCGCGAATCGCGCGATCAAATGTACCGTATTCTGGAATTCGTACAAAGCACGACTACGATGTATAACGACCGCTACCTACAGAATCTCTTCAACCGCTAAGGTTCTTGAAAACGATGGTTGCAAGGATTCTAACCGCGGCTTGAACGCCTCCTCGGCCGCCCGTACACTTAAGAAATGCACGTCCACGGCCATGGCGGGGGCGGTCCCACGCGAGTATTGAAGATCTCCCTGGGCGTGACTCTGGCCTACATCGTGCTGCTGGTGGTGGCCGGCATTCACGCCCACTCGTTGGCGCTCCTATCCGAGGCCGGGCACAATCTTTCGGATTTCCTGGCCTTGCTGCTATCGCTGGTTGCAGTATATCTGCAATCGCGCCCAGCCAGTTCCACCAAGACCTACGGATACCATCGCGCGGGGGTATTGGCGGCACTGGTCAACGCCATATCGTTAGTGGCCGTTTCCTTCTTCATTTTTTACGAAGCGTTCCACCGCCTGCAGCATTCCGAGCACGTGCAGGCTTCGGTGATGATGTGGGTCGCGGCTGCGGGGGTGGCAATGAATGGAGTGATCGCGCTGCTGCTCTATCGCTCCGGCGGCGACGTCAACATCCGCAGCGCGTTGCTGCACGAGGTTGGCGACACGCTCTCCACCGCAGCCGTGATCGCCGGAGGCTGGGCCATTCTGGCAACCGGGGACGATTGGATTGATTCCGCCCTCTCTTTCGGCATCGGCGCGCTCATTCTGTGGTCCGGTTTCGGCATCGTCCGGGAGACGCTGAACATCTTGCTCGAAGGCACGCCGAGTGGGATCAAGCTTGAATTGGTGGAATCCTCTATTCGCTCCATCGAAGGGGTCAACGACGTACATGACCTGCATGTCTGGAGCATCGGATCAGAAACCCATGCTCTTTCCTGCCATATCTCGATTGCCGACATTCCGCCCTCGGTCAGCGAGCGCATTCTTCGTGATGTGAAGGACCGACTGCATCATCACTTTCACATCGACCACACCACCATCCAGTTCGAGCATGTGGAATGCGAGGTGGCGCATGGATGCGTGATTCCGGTTGGCGACAGCGTGGAACATCACCACCACAGCCACTGAGTCTCTCCTCACCGATCCTACAAGTTCCCCTTCTGCTTCTCGAAAACCGCACGCACCCGCTCAATCGTATCCGCGTCGGCAGCCGATTTATCCGGGCGCAGTCGCACGATGCGCGGGAAGCGTAATGCATAACCGCTGTCATACCGGTCGGATTTCATCATGTTATTGAATGCCACTTCGAGAACAATTTTGGGTTTGACGATTCGCCGGAAGCCTTGATCTTCGATGGTGTGATCGAGAAACCATTTCGTCATTTCTGCAATCTCTGCATCGGTCAGCCCGGAGTAGGCTTTGCCAATATTCACCAGCCGGTCTTGATCTATGTCCCACACGCCAAACGTGTAGTCGCTGAACACGCTCACACGTCTGCCATGCCCGTACTCGACGGCGGTCACGACTACGTCAAGCGTAGCCAGTTCGCGCTTCATCTTCAGCCACGATTTGCCGCGTTTCCCGGGCCTGTAAGCTGAGGTCAGATCTTTAATCACCAAACCTTCATTGCCCCTTGCCTGGGCTGCGGTGAACAGTTGCTCTAAATCTTCAGGAGACCTGGCGCGAAATACCGGCGCCCGAATGATGCTGGCTGCTGAAATTGGATCCTCATTGCCGAATGCGAACCTTTCTTGCTTGACTGTATTCCGGTTTTTTCCGGTCTCTCTGTGGTGATCGACTTTCCTTTCTGCCAGAAGCGTATCGAGCAACGTCGCCCGCTCGTGCAGCGAGCGATCGATCAGCAGCTTCCCGCCCGCGTATAGGACATCGAATACCAAATATGCAACGGGAATCTCCTGCAGCATTTTCTGACTTACCTTTTTCCGCCCTAGCCTTTTTTGCAGGACGGAGAAGGGCTGCGCGTGGCCGAGTTTAGCGGCTTTTTCCTCCGCTGCCTCGGAGGGGTTTTCGTCGACCACCTCGTGCGTTTGCTCCCGACTAACGGGATACTCCCATGCCACGATCTCACCATCGAGGATGGCATCGTGTGGCAATCCCGCGAGGGCGTTCGGCAATTCAGGAAATGATTCCGTAATTTCGTCTCTGGTACGCGAAAAGAACTTCACCTCTCCGCCTGAGACGTGTGCCTGGGCGCGGATGCCGTCATACTTATCTTCCACGGCGGCGTCTGCGAAATAACGCAATCCTTCTTCAGCCGATTCGATAGGGCTGGCCAGCATGAACCCTAGGGCGTGAAACATTCGAATCTTCGCCTCGGCCAGCTCTCCTTCCGTTGCTAGTCGAAGCGTTTCTCCTATATCCCCGAGCAGCATGTTTGCGCGCTGGACGTCCGCAAGCGTTCCAGCATAGGCTTTGGCAATCGCTTCCTCCACCAAACTTTCCTTCAGTCCGATTCGCAAGTCGCCGGTGACGATCTTCACGAGGTATTTCGCCTCGAGCGGCGTAGCGCGGGCCAGCAAATCGCGGACAAGCGCAGTCTTTGGCGAAGAACCACGCGCTGCGGCAATTTGGCGAAAGACCTCAGCAACCTCGAGAATCCGCAGACCTTGCTCGGATCGATCCGGCAGAACCTCGCCGGCCACGGCTCCCAGATCACCGTGCTTGCGATAGGCAGCGGTAAGCGCTTCCTCACTTTTCCCTGACAACTCTGCGACCACTCGCCACAGAAGCGAACTCCCCACCTGCATCGTGGTCTCGTCCCAGGCGGCAAACGCTCCGCCGGAGAGGAATACGGCCGAGACTGCGGCTTCGTCGACCCTGCGCGATTTCAAATAATCGGCCACAATGCCCGTCTTCTGCAGCTTCCTGGTGGTGGCTGCGAGTGCCTCGCAGCATTCAGCTAGCTTCCGCATGGTCTTTGAGATGCACTCCGGAAACAGACGATGCCTTCCCGGCTTGCGATTCTGCTTCGGGAGATGCTTCGCCACATCGTGCTGTGCTCCAGCTGCTCCAGCGCTGCTCCAGCACTGAGAGGGGATATCTGTAGCTCCCTGTGGTAACCTAAATCCTGGTGACGTTTGGCCGCTGGAGCATCTAAATACAGTGCGTTCACTTAGAAATCTCGTTCGTTTCCTGGTAGCTGTGCAGCTTCTACCCGCGCTCGAAAGCGGCGAAGAAACTCTAGTTGGCGGGCAAGCGGTGCTGGAGGGCGTGATGATGCGTTCTCCGCACGCCTGGGCAATCGCATGCCGCAAACCTTCGGGTGAGGTGGTTACGATGAGCCAGCCGCTGGAGCGTCCCTCGGAAAAACATAAGTGGATGGCATGGCCGATCGTTCGCGGCGTGATGACGCTGGGGTACGCCATGTCCCTGGGCTATCGAGCGCTGCGTTTCTCGGCAAATGTTGCGATCGAGGACGTGATGCAAAACGAGGAATCCACAACGGGTCATGCGGAGACGGCCGCTTCAGCCGCCCCGCCGAAGCTGAGCGAGACGGAACCTTCCGGCGAATCCTCCCCATCGCAGACCCGGGAAAAGGCTGCTGCTATCAGCGGATGGCTGGCCGCCGGCAACGTCGTCCTCTCCCTGGCCTTCTTTATCTTCATGTACAAATATCTGCCGCTGCTGGCCGCCACGGAACTCAAGAAGTTTAATCCGGCGTTCGGGGGGCAAGTTGTATTCAATCTGATTGACGGCGTGGTGCGCTTGATTCTATTCCTTCTGTTCATCTGGGGCGTTTCTCTGTTTCCGGACATCCGACGCGTCTACCAGTATCACGGCGCTGAACACAAGACGGTATTTGCCTTCGAGAATGGCGATCCGCTGGAGATCGCGGCCGTACAGAAATATTCGACATTCCATCCGCGATGCGGTACCAGCTTCCTCATGACGGTGATGCTCATTTCGATCGGCTTTTACATGCTGATTCCCTTCACCACATTCTGGCTGCGCTTCGCCTCGCGCATCGCGCTGCTGCCGGTAATCGCCGGGGTTTCCTACGAGATCATTCGCTTCGCGGCCAAGCATCGAGGCTCGCTGTTCGCCTTGATGACTGCTCCCGGACTGTGGCTGCAGCGCATTACCACGCAGCCTCCGTCTGACGAGCAGGCGCAATGTGCTATCGTCGCCCTCGATCATGCCATGGCTCTGGAAAAAGATAACGGCGGCGAATTGGTGATTGCCTAGCGGCTTCGCCGCGAATATTACCTTCTCTCTATAACTCCTCATCTACAATGCCGTGAGACGTAGCTGCTACGTCCAGCCGCTCGACGCGGCTCCGGCGAAACCGAGACGTAGCATGCGTCTCTACGGAAAGCACGCTCATGTTTGATCGTCTCGACCAAATCGAAGCTCGTTACGAAGAACTGACCAGCGCTCTGGCCTCGCCGGACATTGTCAGCGATTCGATGAAATATCAGAAGACTGCCAAGGCCCACAGCGAGATAGCGCTCGTAGTCGAAAAGTATCGCGAATACAAAGACCTGACGCGTGGCATAGCGGAGAGTAAGGCGATGCTGGCCGACGAGAAAGACGAGGAGATGCGGGCCTACGCCCAGGAGGAGCTCAGCAAGCTCGAGCCCCGCGTCGTGGCCATCGAAGAAGAATTGAAAGTCTTGCTGCTGCCCACAGATCCGAACGACGAGAAAAATATTATCCTGGAAATCCGAGCCGGAACCGGAGGCGACGAAGCAACGCTTTTCGTAGCGGAAATCTTCAGGATGTACACGCGCTATGCCGAAACGCAGCGTTGGAAAGTGGAAGTGCTTTCTTCTTCGGAGTCCTCGGCCGGTGGGTTGAAGGAAGTCATCGCTATCATTGAAGGCAATCGTGTTTTTTCTCAACTCAAGTATGAGAGCGGGGTGCATCGTGTGCAGCGCGTTCCCGCCACCGAGCAGCAGGGACGTGTGCACACGTCGGCCGTCACAGTCGCGGTGTTGCCGGAAGCGGAGGACGTCGACATCAAGATCGAGGCCAAAGACTTACGCATTGATACCTTCTGCTCCTCGGGGCCCGGCGGTCAGTCCGTCAATACGACGTACTCAGCTGTCCGCATCACGCACATTCCCACCAACACGGTGGTGAGTTGCCAGGACGAAAAGTCGCAGATCAAAAATCGCGAAAAAGGCATGCGCGTGCTGCGCTCTCGCCTCTATGAGATCGAGATGGACAAGCAGCAACAAGCGCTCGCCAAGGAACGCAAGGCCATGGTGGGTTCCGGCGACCGCAGCGAAAAGATTCGCACTTATAATTTCCCCCAGAACCGCCTGACGGATCATCGCATCGGGTTCACCATCCACCAACTGGAGGCCGTGATGGACGGCAAGTTACAGCCACTGATCGAAGCGCTCACCACCTATTATCAGGCCGAGAAACTGAAGCATGAAGCTAGCAAGGTGATAAGTTAGCCGAGCCGCGGTTTAGCCGCAAATATTGTAGTTGCAGCAACCCCGCGGGATGGATTCAGCAACTAAGGTGCGCTATGTCCAAGGGCAATTCTCATTCGCTGCTCGCGCTTACTGGCTTCGGACTCGCAACCGCGGGTGCCGCGTGGTATGGCTCACGTTACTGTCGCAGGGAAAGCCGGGCAACCTGGTACCGTCACCTCAACAAGCCGAGCTTTACCCCGCCCCAAGAGGTGTATCCGGTCGTTTGGACAGCGCTCTATGCCATGATGGCGTGGTCGGGATGGCGCATCTGGAGCGCCGCCCCATCGCGAGAGCGCAATAAGGCGTTGCGTTTGTGGATTTCGCAGCTGGCTACAAACGCGAAATGGTCCAAACTTTTCTTCGGAGAACCCAGCCCAACGTTCGCTTTGGCTGATGCCGTTGCTTTGGAGGGCATGATTTTTTCCTACATCAAAGCGGCTCGAAAAGTGGATCGCGCCGCGGCCAATGCTTTCATTCCCTATGCGGCTTGGGTGGCATTTGCCGCAGTACTGAGTTCGGAAATCGCCCGGCTGAATCCGCGAGAAGATTAAAGCAGGCCCCGGTTCCGCGAACCGTTCAGCAATCTTCCCAGCGTTGTTCCAATCCCGCCGATCCCCCCACCGCCGTGGCCTGTGGTGAAATAGTGTTGTGCAACTGAAACAAGCTCTCACCTCCGCGGTCGCTCGGCTACTGGCGGAGAATGTTCCGTCGCCCCGCACGAACGCGGAGCTTCTCCTGATGTTCACTCTGGGATGTGGCCGTGCTTACTTATATGCGCATCCGGAGCGCGTTCTCACGGCGGAGGAAACCGCTCGCTACGAAGCCGTACTCTCGGAACGAGCGCGCGGAGTTCCAGCGCAGTACATCACGGGGCACCAGGAGTTTTGGGGCATGGATCTCATTGTTACGCCTGCCGTATTGATTCCGCGGCCCGAGACCGAACATGTCATTGAAACTGTGCTTGAACTGGCCGCTGGGAAGAGTCTGCTCCGCATCGCGGATGTGGGCACAGGCTCCGGTTGCATCGCTCTCGCACTAGCCAAAGAGCTGCCGCAAGCGGAGATCCATGGTATCGACATCTCCGCAGGAGCTCTTGAAATCGCGCGTGCCAACGCCGCCCGCCATCAACTCGAAACCCGCATTCAATTTCACCATGGCGATCTTTTGGAAGGATTCGAGAAAAACTCTTTCGACTTGGTAGTTTCGAATCCTCCGTATGTCAGCGACTCGGATCAAGACCAGGTGCAACTTGAAGTGCGTAAGTTTGAGCCGCGCAACGCGGTCTTCGCAGGTCCAACGGGAGTGGAGGTGATCGCGCGTTTGATCCCGCAGGCGCACGCGACGCTCGGGCCGGGCGGCTGGCTGGTCATGGAAATCAGCGGGACGATTGCGGGAGAGGTAACCCGTCTTCTGCGGAATTGGAATGATGTACGGATTCGACCGGATCTGCAGTCGATTCCGCGCGTCGTTCAAACGCGGAAATAGTTACCGCCGAACACTCGCGGGAAGAATCTCCTCCACGTCCACAATATTGGTGGGGTATGTGCCCGTGTAGCAAGCGGAACAATAGGAGGTTTTTTCTCCTTCGCCGCAGGCTTTCTTGAGCCCCTCCAGCGACAGATAGGCGAGGGAATCCGCACGCATATACTGGCGTATTTCGTCGATCGACTTATTCGCTGCGATCAATTGGTTTTTGGATGGAGTATCCACGCCGTAGTAGCAGGGAGAAATCGTGGGCGGACACGAGATGCGGATGTGAACTTCCTTCGCTCCCGCACTACGAATCATGCGGACAATCTTGCGGCTTGTGGTGCCGCGGACGATCGAATCGTCGATCAGCACGACGCGCTTCCCTTCGAGAAGGGAGCGCACGGGATTCAGCTTCAGCTTGACGCCAAAATCGCGCACACTCTGGCTCGGTTCAATGAAGGTGCGCCCGACGTAGTGGTTGCGGATCAGTCCGAAGCGGAACGGGATGCCGCTCTCGGCAGCGTATCCCACGGCTGCGGTCACGCCGGAATCCGGCACTGGAACAACCAGATCGGCCTCAACCGGCGCCTCGCGCGCCAACTGCCGTCCCAGTTCTTCGCGACTGGTCTGCACCGCGCGACCAAATACCATGCTGTCTGGACGCGAGAAGTAGACATGCTCGAAAATGCAACTCGACTGTGGAGCAGCGGTCGAATAAAAACGCGAGGTGACTCCTTCCGGGCCAACCACGATCAATTCGCCGGGCTTCACGTCGCGTTCGTAGATCGCCCCGATTAGATCGAAAGCGCAAGTTTCCGAGGCGAAGACGATGGTGTCGCGCTTCTGCCCCTCCAGGGCTGGAATGCGGCCCATCGCCAGAGGCCGGAAGCCGCGCGGATCGCGCGCGGCGATGATGCGATCCGGACTCATCACCACCAGCGAGAATGCGCCTTCCACGCGTCGCAGCGCGTCCGCAATCGCTTCCGGCAGCGTGTGTTCACGCGAAAGCGCGATCAGATGAACAATCACTTCGGTATCGCTGTTGGTCTGAAAAATCGACCCTTGACGCTCCAGCCGGCTGCGCACTTCCGACGAATTCACCAGGTTGCCATTGTGCGCCACGGCAATGGCACCCTTATTCGATTGCACCAGAATCGGCTGTGCATTCAACAGCGCCGAATCGCCGGCGGTCGAATATCGCGTATGCCCAATGGCTAGTGTGCCACGTATCTTGGCAAGCACCTCTTCGGTGAAGATGTCGGCAACCAGGCCCATGGCCTTGTGCACTCGCGATGTCAGGCCATCGGAGGAAACGATCCCGGCCGACTCCTGCCCGCGATGCTGTAGAGCATGAAGACCCAGGTAAGCGAGCTTCTCCGCCTCAGGATGCGCGAAGATAGCTACCACTCCGCACTCCTCGTGGAATTTGTCGGAAATCGGCATTTATCTCCTGGGTCTTAGCTTGTAAATCTGGCCTGTAACTCCTGGCTGCTAGATTACTTATCCGCGAAATTGCGCGCTCAATTTTTTTCGATGCAAGTATTTCAATCCGCCGCCACTGCTGCTGGCTCAATCCGCAATAACCGCTCCAATGAGCTTTCATACGCTTCGCCCAACTCAGAAACTATGGTTGACAGGACTAGTTGGTTGTCGATTGAAAGTTCCAGCCGCTCCGGAATCGTTTCTCCGATCACGTCTCCGACGATTCCGTATTTTTCTGCCCACTGTTGGATCCGAGAAACGCTCGCCGGGTCGCACGAAACCACGATGCGGCTTGCATCTTCTCCAAAGAGTACAAACTCAGCGGGAAGCTCGCTCGCAGGGAGATTTAGGCGTGCACCCACGCCTTTGGGAAATGTCTTTTCCGCCAGAGCGACGGCCAGTCCGCCATCCGAGCAGTCATGCACGGAATCGACCAAGCCATGCTGAATCATTTCAATGATCGCTTTCTGCAGCGCAGCTTCTTTTTCCAGATCGATCTCCGGAGGATATCCCCACAGCGTTCCCAGGATTTCCTTTGCATATTCCGACGAACCAAACTCACTCTCTACATCGGCGATATCGGCCGCCTCGCCGCCACGCAATAGCACGATCGTGCGTCCGCTGGAGGTGAAATGCATCCTCGTGGTCTTGTGGACGTCGTCGAGAATACCCACCACTCCGAGGACTGGCGTGGGATAAATCCCTTCGCCGAGCGTCTCGTTATAGAAGCTGACGTTGCCGCCGGTGATGGGAATCTCCAGCTCCTCGCAGGCCTTCGTAATGCCATCGATAGTTTGCGAGAACTGCCACATGATGTGTGGCTTTTCCGGATTACCGAAATTCAGGCAGTTGGTCGCGCCCACCGGAGTGGCACCCGAACACGCCACCTTGCGCGCGGCCTCGGCGACAGCATGCATGGCGCCCAATCGCGGATCGAGATAACACCAGCGTCCATTGCCATCGAGCGCCATGGACAGGCCGCGTTGCGAACCCTTGATTCGAATCACGCCCGCATCGCCGGCCCCGGGGGCTTCCACGGTGTTGGTCTGCACCATGTGATCGTATTGCTGCCAGACCCAGCGCTTACCGCAAATATTCGGACTGGCAAGAAGCCGTTTGAGATTGGAAGCGAAGTCACCGCCATTTAGCCGGATGCCCTCAGGCATTTCGCGGGGCAGGGGCGGTTCCCAGCGCGCTAGGGGGCGCTTGTAGAGCGGTGCTTCGTCAGTGAGAGCCTGATTCGGAATCTCGGCGACCACTTCACCGCGGTGCAGCACGCGCAATTTATTGTCGCGAGTCACCTTGCCAACTTCAACCGCATCGAGCCCCCATTTTTCGAAGACGTGAAAAACTTCCTGCTCGCGGCCTTTCTGAGCCACCAGCAGCATGCGCTCCTGCGATTCGCTCAGCATGATCTCGTACGCGGTCATGCCGGTTTCGCGTTGCGGAACTTTGTCGAGCTCAATTTCAATGCCCACGCTGCCGCGCGCACCCATTTCGCAAGTCGAGCAGGTGAGGCCGGCCGCACCCATATCCTGAATGCCGACGATGGCTCCAGTCTGCATCGCCTCCAGACAAGCCTCGAGCAGCAACTTCTCCAGAAAAGGATCTCCCACCTGAACGTTGGGACGCTTGGCTTCCGACGCTTCGCTGAATTCCTCGCTGGCCATCGTGGCACCGTGGATACCGTCCCGGCCAGTCTTCGAGCCGACATAGATCACCGGATTGCCTGCGCCAGCTGCGCGGGCGTAGAAAATTTCATCCTTGCGGACCAACCCCATGGCGAAGGCATTCACTAGTGGATTGCCGGAGTAGCAGGGCTCGAACTTCGTCTCGCCCCCCAGGTTGGGCACGCCGAAGCAGTTGCCGTAAGAGGCGACGCCGCTGACCACTCCTTCGAAAATGGAGTGATTGCGATGGATCTCGGCCTGCGTTGTCGAAGCTTGTGTGGGGACAGTCGCCTCGGCCGTCCGGCCGCGTGCAACACCCACTGACGGGCGTTCCTTTGGCAGGACAGCCGAGGCGACTGTCCCCACATGTGCCTTGCCAGGCCCGATCGGTCCAAACCTCAGCGAATCCATCACCGCGACCGGCCTCGCGCCCATGGTGAAGATGTCGCGCAGGATTCCGCCCACTCCGGTGGTTGCGCCTTGAAAGGGCTCGATAAAGGACGGGTGGTTGTGCGACTCGATCTTGAAGGCGCACGCCCAGCCGTCCCCAATATCGATGATGCCGGCATTCTCTCCCGGACCTTGGAGCACGCGCCTGCTGCGCGTTGGCAAACGCTTCAGGTGTACGCGCGATGATTTGTAGGAGCAATGCTCGCTCCACATGACGCTGAAGATGCCGAGTTCGGTAAGGGTGGGCTCGCGGTGTCCGAGAAGCTGCTTGATTTTTTCGTATTCATCGGGCGTAAGCCCGTGCTGCCGGAGGGTCTGCGGAGAAACGGCAGAAGTTGTGGAAGTGGCCATTGGGAAGCTCTATTGTCGCATTTACCAGGACGGCTGGGTAGGGCCATTCGGCGGCATTTTTGGCCGGCAATTCTCGCCCCCACCATCTTCGAGATCAGCGATTTCAGCGTAAAGCCAGCAAATCAAAAGCGGTGGCGGTCTTCTGGTCCGCACTCCAGGGCGCGCGCCCACAGATTTCCGCAAGTCATCGACTTGCTTGCGCAGTCCCGCTTCCTTCAATCCCCACGCCTAGCGGCGGCGGGCCAGACTTCCCGCTTACCAATAGAAACAACAGCCAGCCCGCAACCTTCGCAAACGGAAGCGATCGCACGCCGGAATAGCGCCACCTCCACCATGTGAAGAGGCGGATGGGAACGAGGCACCGCTGCGAGATCCTCTAGGAGTGGCCGCGAACCGCATGGGATTCCCGCCGCCCGGACCGCAAGACCGCGATCCCGAAGATGATCGAAAACGTCTTTCAGGGCACTTCGCTCTGCGTCTTCAGACCACTTCTGCCGGTTGGATCAACCTCTCGGCCTGAGCCGCGGTCCGCTTCGATGCTTCCTGCAAGACAAAGCGGGGGACCGGATCGACCGGCGGCAAATAGCCCCCCACGACGACGGAGCAGTACCTCGAACTTGCCGGGCTCTCCCTTAACCGCAACCATCGCTGCCCAAACTGTGTGCAGCCTGCATCCGAGTGCGGCGGGGGTGGCCATGCAGGGAAGGGTAAAAGTTGGTTGGAAGGTGCGCAAGTCGACGGTTTGACCGGCGGCATCTTTGCAATCGTGAGGTCTTTTTCCGGTAAGATGCCAACCAGATGAAATCCATCGTTGTAGGTACCGCGGGACACATCGACCACGGGAAAACCGCGCTGGTGAAGGCTTTGAGCGGGATCGATGCGGACCGACTGGAAGAGGAAAAGCGGCGCGGCATCACCATCGACCTCGGCTTCGCGCACATGGAATTGATTGCCCCGAACGGAGAATCGGTGCGTCTCGGCTTTGTCGATGTTCCCGGGCACGAGCGCTTTGTGCGCAATATGCTGGCAGGAATTGGCGGCATCGATCTGGTGTTGCTGGTGATTGCGGCGGATGAGGCGATCAAGCCGCAGACTCGCGAGCACTTCGAGATCCTGCAACTGCTGGGTGTAGGACGCGGCATCACGGTCCTGACAAAATCCGACGCCGTGGATGCGGATACGCTCGACGTGGTCCGTCTGGAGGTGGAAGAGTATTTGCGCGGAACTTTTCTGGATACCTCCCGAGCTCCAATGCTGGCCGTGAGTTCTGTGACGGGCGCGGGACTGGAGGAATTGAAGCGAGCCCTGGTTACGGCGGCTGCCGATGTTCAGCCGCGAGATTGCCATGCGATTGCTCGCCTCCCGATCGACCGCGTGTTTACCATGAAGGGTTTCGGGACGGTGGTAACGGGAACGCTGGTTGCGGGAACGATTCGCCGCGAGGACGAACTGGAAGTTTTTCCCACGGCCCGACGCGTTCGCGTGCGCGGAGTGCAGGTGCATGGGCAAGCGGCAGAGGCGGCCATGGCCGGGCAACGCACCGCGCTGAACCTTGCTGGAGCAAATACGGAAGACCTATCGCGGGGCATGACCCTGGCGCCTGCAGCCACGTTCGAAACAACACGGCGCGCGGACGTTTCGCTACGACTGCTGGCATCCGCGATGCGCCCGTTGAAAGACCGCGCGCGGGTACACTTTCATTCTCATTCGATGGAAACGGTGGCGGAGGTTGGGCTGCGTGGGAAGAAGCAGATTAGTCCGGGTGAGGAGGAGATTGCTCGGATCAAGTTGCCGGAATCCGTGCTGCTCCTGCCGGGGGACCGCTTCATCATTCGGCAATTTTCACCCGTAATAACGATTGGTGGTGGGATTGTGCTGGATGCGGCGCCGATGCTGCGCATGCCGCGGCAAGCTGACTGCGACAACATTCTTGCCGAGGGAAATGCGGAAGACGTTCTCACGGCCAGGGTTAAGCGACGACAGCACGCCGGAATTTCCATGTCGCGACTGATCAGCGAAACCGGATGGGCGAGAGCTGCGCTTGAAAATCGTCTCCAACAACTGGGAAGCATGGGCGTACTGGTGAGCATGGGCGGCGTGTTCGTGCATGCACCCGCGGTCGAGGCTCTGAAGTTCAACATCATGAACACGGCTGGGAAGTTCCACCAGAAAAATCCCTTGGCAGATGGAGTGAACAAAGAGGAATTGCGTTCGCAAGTGGAGGCTTCATCCGAAGTGTTCGAAGCGGCTGCGAAAACCCTGATGCGGGAGGGCAAGATTGAAATTCTGGGTGACGTGGTCCGCCTTGCCGGTCACCGCATTTTGATGAAAGAGGAAGAGGCAGAATCCAAGAATAAAATTGCAGATGTTTTTGCGGCTGCAGGGTTGAAAGTGCCCGCGTTACATGAGGTGATTGCCGGGCTCAAAGTCGACAAGACGCGGGCGCAGAAGATTGTGACGCTGCTTTTGCGGGATAAGGTCCTGATCAAGGTGTCCGAAGGCCTGGTGTTCGACCGTAGCGCGCTCGAACTGTTACGGCGGAAAGTGACAGCCTACAAACCGAAATCTCCGACGATTGACGTTGCGCAATTCAAAGAGTTGGCGGGAGTCAGCCGAAAATATGCGATCCCGCTGCTCGAATATCTCGACCGCGAGCGGGTGACAAAGCGCGTAGGCGATGCGCGAGAGATTCTTTAATTTCACCCACAGGTTCACGGATGGCACCGACCGGACGAATCTCTTAGTTTTTCAGCGGAAATCCCTGTGAATCCGTGGCCGCGTTAGATCTTCTCTTCCGGAAATTCCAGTTCCAATCCGAGCGGGTCAGTTAGGCGATTGGTGAGATTGGCGAGGCCGGCGAGCATGTGGATGTCCACGATCTCGGGCTCGGAAAAGTGCTTCTTCAACTGGTCCAAGTCTGTTTCACCGATTTCATGCGGGGCGCGCGTCAGTTTCTCGACGTAGGTTAGCGCGGTGTGCTGTTTCTCGGTAAAACTCGAATAATTTCCCCCCTTCAGCGCCGCCCAATCTTCGGCCGTAAGACCGGCGCGTTTAGAAGAGGCCACGTGGTGCTGCGTGCAATAGCCGCAGCCATTGATCAGTGAAATTCGAAGATAGATAAGTTCGTACAACTTGCGGTCGAGGGAACGACCTACGCTGGCGTAGAAACTTAGAAAATTCTTAAGCATCTCCGGACGATGAGCCAGCGCTTTCTGCACGTTGCCGGGCTTACCCCGCAGGGTGGTTACGTAAATTTCGCGCACTTCCGGAGACGCGGCCTCCGAGGCGATCAAACTGATGCGTGCCATGAATCCTCCGAGACGAGACCGAATGATCTCATGATAACTGTAAACTCGACGCGAGATGCCGAACCAGACGTGCCTGGTTCCGAGGCCAAAGGAAAATAATGACGGCGCCCATACTACTCCCAGGAGCCGTCATGCAACACACTGCTATATTGCCGTGGTTCTATTGTTCTCCTGCCTAACCTTCGCGCATACGCAGGGCCGCAACGAGGGAGGAGCGGACACGAAAATACTCGCCCTGGAACACGCCTGGAATCCGGCGGAAGAACGGAAAGACATCAAGGCCCTGGATGGCATCCTCGACGATTCGATTATCTACGTCGACGATGAGGGCACTCTTCGAACCAAAGCAGCAGTTTCTGGCGACATTGCGATCGAGCGATTTGCATCTGCAGCAGGAGACTACCCAGTCCATGATGGCTCCCATGTTTGGGAGCAACGGCGTCGTGTCCGGTATCTGCATTGCGAGGGGCGTGGAAAAGGGGAAGCCGCACGTAAGTGGACGTTTCATCGATACGTGGGTCTACAAGAATGGCATTTGGGTGTGCGTGGGCAGCCCGGCCACGGCGATCGCGCAATCACATATCTGCAAATATCGCCTGTGTTTATTGCTCATGAGCACCCGATTGATGCGAATTGTGGAACGGGATGTGGAAGTTGTTTACGTTCCCTTGACGTTGGCGACTCAGGTTATGCTTGATTCTCAACTGAGGTATTCTTTCTTTATTGTTCTCTCCACCGACCACGAGGGATGGCGTGCTGCGTGCGCCGGGCCGCCGTCAGCCCAGGACGGCGCGGTGAAGGCAGAGGTGCGCATTATTGGAGGTGGGCTCGCCGGCTCGGAGGCCGCGTGGCAATGCGCGCGGCGTGGCTTGAACGTGGAGTTGTTTGAAATGCGACCGGTGCGATCGACCCCGGCGCACCAGACGGCGGATTTTGCGGAACTCGTATGTTCGAATTCCTTGAAATCTGAGTCTGAGAACGCCGCTCCATGGCTGCTCAAAGAAGAGATGCGGCGGGCCGGCTCCCTGCTCCTGAAGATCGCGCGGGAGTCTGCAGTTCCGGCGGGGCACGCGCTGGCCGTGGATCGGGTGACCTTTGCGGCGAAGGTGACGGAGGCCGTCTCCCGCGAACCCAAGATCATGGTGCGGCGGGAAGAAGTGACGCGGATCGAGGAAGATGGAGAGCACATCACAATCGTCGCCACCGGGCCGCTCACTTCTGACGCACTGGCTGCGGAGATTGCGCGGCTCAGTGCGCTAACTTCGGAACCGACCTCGGAGCGGACAAGAGTGCCCGCTCCCGATGGCCTGAACGCACACAATCCTCATTTGTATTTCTATGATTCCATCAGCCCCATTGTGGAGGCGGATTCCATTGACATGTCGCGCGTATACATGGCCGCGCGGTATGACAAGGGGTCGGCTGACTATATCAATTGTCCGATGACGCGCGAAGAATATGACAGTTTCTACGATGCGCTCTTGGCGGCACAATCGGTGGAGGAACGCGATTGGGAGAAGCTGAATTACTTCGAGAGTTGCCTGCCGATCGAGGAAATTGCGCGTCGTGGACGGGATACGTTGCGATTCGGGCCGATGAAGCCGGTGGGCCTCAAGGATCCGCGCACTGGACGGATGCCCTATGCCGTGGTGCAGTTGCGGCAGGAAAATCTGCGGGCAGATTCTTATAACCTGGTGGGCTTCCAAAATCACCTGAAGTTCGGGGATCAAGCACAGGTGTTGCGCCTGATTCCAGGGCTGGAGAATGCGCGATTTCTGCGCTACGGGCAAATTCATCGCAATACATACATCAACAGCCCGGCGCTGCTGGAGGAGACTTTGCAGATGAAGGCGCATCCTCGAGTTTTGTTCGCAGGCCAGATTTGCGGGGTTGAGGGTTATGTTGAGTCGATTGCGACAGGCATGATGGCGGGGATGCACGCGGCGGCCCTGGCCCAAGGCGATCAACCGATTCCGCCCCCGCGTCCTTCGGCCTTCGGATCGCTGACGCATTACGTGGCTCACGCGGATGCTAAGACTTTCCAGCCGGCGAACATCACATTCGATCTTTTGCCGGCACTGGAGAAGAAAATTCGCGATCGCAAAGAGCGGCATCGTATGCAATGCGAACTGGCTCTCCAGGCTTTCGACGGGTGGATGAAATCCGTCCCGACTCCCGCCTTAGGCTAATGATTAACTTTCTTGCAAGCCTGCAACCTGGCCTCCGCTCGAGTTTTCTGAAACATATCACGAATCAAATCCGTATCAGAGAGTGGGATAGAACCGGGCACAGGCTCACTTTAGCGCTTCGGTCGCGTCCAAATCAAAAGCCAGATGACCCTGCGAGATCTTATTGTCGATGTGACGCGGACCCTCTGGGCGCACAAGCTGCGGGCATTCCTGACGATGTTCGGCATCGCCTGGGGAATTGTTTCCATCGTGCTGATGGTTGCCGCGGGCGAAGGTCTACGGAAGGGACAAGAGGAACAGTCGAAAACGCTGGGCAAGGACGTGATGATCGTTTTTCATGGCCGCACCAGCCTGCAGGCGGGCGGAACGCATGCAGGACGACTGATTCACTGGGAGGATCCGGACGTTCCAGTGGTGCAGGCAGAGGCGCAGGATTGCGAATACGCCATCCCGGAACTCGAGCAGGAAACGGTTCTGACGCACAGCAACTTCAACAACGCGTCATTCACCGTGACGGGATCCTATCCGCAGTTCAGTTCGATTCGTAGCCTTAAAGTGGGGCTGGGTCGCTTCTATGACTGGAGCGACATGCGCGAGGCAAGGCGGGTCGCATTCCTCGGCTCGGACGCGGCCAAGCAATTGTTTCCCGGGCGCAATCCCGTGGGAGAAAACGTTTATTTGAACGACTTCCCTTTCGTTGTCATTGGCGTAATGGAAAAAAAGAAACAGGATTCCAGCTACGATGGCTGGGACGTCAACAAAGTCTTCATTCCTTTTTCCGCAATGCGACGAAATTTTCCCGATAAGCCTCCGGGCACTCCGTCGACTTTCGATCAGTTGCTGGTGACGCCGAAATCGGTTGAACAGCATGAAGCCTGCAAACATGAAGTACGCGTCGCGTTGGCGCGCATGCACCGCTACGATCCCAATGACAAAGAGGCTTGCCCCATCTGGGATACCGTGCAGGAAGCCAAAGCATTCCGACAGATGACCGACGGCATGAAGTATTTCCTGGGAGCGGTAGGGGTGGTGACGCTGTTGCTGGGCGGCCTGGGCGTGATGAATGTGATGTTGGTCGCGGTACGCGAGCGCACGCGCGAGATCGGAGTACGAAAGGCGCTCGGCGCCCCGGCGGGAACGATCCTGCGGCAGTTCTTCGTCGAGGCTTTGATCATCGCGTTAATCAGCGGAGCAATCGGTCTGGGGGTGGCCTTTGGATTTTGCGCGCTGGTGAACTTGTTGCCCATGCCGGATTTTTTCGCCGGATTAATTCCAGACTGGACCTCCGGCCTTGTCGCCGCCGGATTGCTCGGTGCCGTCGCCGTGGGTGCGGCGGTGTATCCGGCGCGGAGAGCGTCATCAATTGATCCGATCGAGGCTCTGCGATACGAGGCGGGTGGCTAGCGCATGCTGATTGAAATCATCCTCGAAGCCTGGATCGCGCTGAAGCGAAATCTGACACGCAGCTTCCTTACCATGCTGGGCATCGTTTGGGGCATCGCAACGGTGACCCTACTCATCGCATATGGCAGCAGTTTTCGCGGCATCCTGGTGCACGGGTTCGACGCATTCGGCAAGAGCGTTGTGATTTGCTGGCCGCAGCAAACCAGCGAGCAGCCGGGCGGCCAGCGTGCCGGGAAAAAAGTTGTGGTCGAACAGGCCGACGTCGACATGGTGAAGGCAACGGCGCCGCTGGTGAAGCATGTGTGCCGCGAAACCGTGAACCGGCCTGGAATTTCTTACGGCGACCGCATGGTAGGAACGGCTGCGGTCCGAGGAGTCTGTCCTGAATACGGCGAGATGCGGAACGAAGTCCCGGCAGAAGGCCGCTGGATTGATGTGACGGATGAACTCGAGCGGCGGCGGGTGATCTTTCTCGGTGGTCGGATTAAGGAACAACTTTTTAGCGGCCGTCCCGCGATTGGCGAGACTGTAGAAGTGGGTGGAGTGCGCTTCACGGTGATTGGAGTGATGGCGCGCAAGATTCAGCTGAGCAATTACTTCAGCAGTGACGACGAATCCGCGTGGATTCCATATTCCACGGCCGGGGATTTGTGGAACACGCGCTACGCTGCCGTGCTGTTGTTTGCGCCAATCGCTCCGCAATTTGAGAAAAAGGCAATGGCGCAGGTGCTGGCCGCTGTAGCTACGCGGCAAAATTTCTCGCCGACCGATCCAAAAGCTTTTCAGATGTTCGGTCGTGACGAGTTTCGTCCAGTGATCGATGCGTTGACGATTGGGTTACAGGTGCTGCTTGCTTTCGTTGGAACGTTGACCCTGGGAATCGGGGGCGTCGGCGTGATGAATATCATGCTGGTCTCGGTCGATGAACGAATCCGCGAGATCGGACTGCGGCGCGCCTTGGGAGCGAGAAAGCGGCACATCAAACTGCAGTTCCTAGCCGAAACTTTGCTGATCATGATACTGGGCGGCCTCATCGGTGTCCTGCTTTCTTATTTCATCGCGTGGGCTGTCGGGACCTTACCGATGATGGGTCCGCTCTTTGAAGACGACTCCGGCCAGGGCGATATTCACCTGCGCATCTCAGTCATGACCGTGATACTTTCGAGCGCGGTGCTGCTGATCGTGGGCGTGATCAGCGGTCTGGTTCCGGCGCTGCGTGCGTCAAAGCTGGATCCGGTGGAGGCGCTGCGCTACGAGTGATCGTAACGAATTGATTTGATCCCCAGCGCGATTCTTAGTACCTTGGCTGCTAAGTCACTCGCAGATCGAGGTGCCCTTTGCCGATCTCCGCCGTCGACACCATCTCGCTTGCCGTCGAACACACTAAGCAGCAACTGTTCAAGCCCTTTCGCTTTGGCCAATGGACCAGGCTCGCGTTCGTGGGACTGCTTGCCGGCGAACTTGGCTCCGGCGGCGGATTCAATGGCAACAACTTCAGGCTTCCTCGGCATCCCGGCGCCTCCCGGCATTTTCTCCCATCGTCATGGGGAGGAATTGATCCCGCGCTGTTGGCCGGCCTGATCGCAGTCTTGGTTGTTGCCGCGCTGACATTCGGCATCATTCTCATGTATGTGAGCAGCGTGATGCGCTTCCTTTTGTTCGACAGCATTATCGCGAAAGAGTGTCGCATTCGTCAGGGATGGAGCCGCAGGCAGATTGAGGGATGGCGCTACTTTCTCTGGAAGCTGCTTTATCTTCTGGCTACTTTTTGTGGGTTCGCTGCGCTGATTGGCATCCCAGCGGCCTTTGCATTCGGCATGGGCTGGCTAAGCGAACCGAAACAACATTTGCTCCCGTTAGTGCTGGGCGGCATCGTCCTCTTCTTTGTGCTGTTGCTTTTCTTCGTGGCCATGGCGGTAATTTTTGTGTTGACGAAAGATTTTGTCGTACCACAAATGGCTGTGGAGGACATCGGCGCTCTGGAAGGATGGCGGCGGCTGTGGCCGATGATCCAAGCCGAGATGGGCGGATACGCTGGCTACCTCGGCATGAAGATCATAATGGCCATCGGCGCGGGCATCGTGATTGGCATCGCAACTCTAATCTTGGGGTTGTTCATCGCCATACCGACGATCGGATTCAGCATCCTTGCCGTTCTTACGGGCAAGAGCGCCGGGCTCACCTGGAACGTTTTTACGATAACTCTCGCGGTGGTGATTGGATGCGTTCTGCTGGCAATTTTTCTATATCTGGTCGCGTTGATTTCCGTGCCTGTCGTTGTGTTCTTCCCCGCCTATTCGATTTATTTCTTTGCGGCGCGCTATCCAGGGTTGGGTGCCGTGCTCTATCCCGCACCGGCAGTTTCGCCGCAAATTCCATCGGGGGCTGCTCCTCCCTGCGACCCGCCGCCGCTGCCCTCGACTCCTGCGCCGGCGGGATAAGCAGCAAAGCACCCTCTAGGGAAAGCACCTCCACGGGGAGTGGTGGGCACGAATAGGGATCCCGCACCCAAGGTGAGAATGAATCAGGAGGGCGTGTAGTGGAAAGATTTGGAGGCGAGCCTCTCGAAGATTTATTCGACGTGCTTCGGCGGAGAACAGAGCCCAGACTTCGAGCGAATGGATGCCGGCTCTAATTCCTCGCTCTGTTCTTAATCCAAATGGGCGTTCCCAGAAACCCAAAGGCGTGGCGAATTTGGTTTTCCAAGAACCGCTGATAGGAGAAGTGCAGCTTCACGGCCCGGTTAGTAAAGAGCACGAATGTTGGCGGCGCGACCGAGGCCTGCGTCATGTAGAGAATCTTCACGCGTGAACGCATCGGCACGGAAGCACGCTCGAAGTCCACGGTTTCGATGAAGCGGTTCATGGCCGATGTGGGGACGCGCTTGCGGCGCTCGGTGGCAACCTGTTCGAGCAGCGGCAAGATTTTCTCCGTGCCTTTGCCGGACTTGGCGGAAATGAAAACTGTGGGCGCGTAAGTCAGGAACTTGAGGTCGTGGCGCAGACGTTCTTCGTAGGCGTCGCGGTCGCCCGGACGCTTACTTTCCCGCATGCGCATCGCTTTCGAAGGCCTGCCGGATTTTAGCTCACCGCTGATCACCAAGTCCCACTTATTGACAACGATAATCATCGAGCGGCCGCTCTCGTGGGCGTATCCGGCGATAGCCGCGTCGAGCTGGCTCACGCCTTCGGTTGCATCGATGACGAGCAGCGCAATGTCGGCGCCCTCGAGATGCTTCCGCGCCATCACGACGGAAAGCTTTTCCGCCATCAGGTGCGTCTTGCCTTTGCGCCGAATGCCGGCTGTGTCGATGAAACGAAAGCGCCGGCCATTGTGTTCGACAATTTCATCGACGGCGTCTCGGGTGGTGCCTGGAATCGGCGAGACGATGGCGCGATCGGAGGCCGTAAGGCAATTCAGCAACGTGGATTTTCCGACGTTCGGATGGCCGATGATCGCGACCTTCGTCTCATAGACCGGCTCGATCTGCGTATCGCCAGTATCTCCTTCAGCCTCTGCAGCCCCGCTTGCCATCCTTCCCGCGGCGATACCGGGGTTCACGCCAGCATCTTCTTTGGGTGGTAAGACTTCAAAAATCGCGTCGAGTAGATCGTCGATCCCGCGCCCGTGTTCGGCCGAGACAGGAAACATCTGCCTGATTCCCAGACGATGGAATTCGTCAACGATGGACGCTTGCTTTTCCGAGTCGGCTTTATTGACCGCGAGAAAGAGCGGGCGCCCCGTCTTACGTAAGAGCTGTACCAACTCAATATCGGGCGCGGCAAGCTCCGCGCGCCCATCCACGACAACAATGATGGCGGCGGCTTCATCAAGCGCCACCCGAGCTTGCCGGAGGATTTCCGATGGAATGAAATCCTTATCCTCCGGAATGATCCCACCTGTGTCGATGATGCGGACGCGGCGGCCGCGCCACTCGGCGTCGCCGTAGAGGCGGTCGCGCGTGATGCCGGGCTCATCCCCGACGATCGCTCGTCGCGAACCCACGATGCGATTGAATAGAGTCGACTTGCCCACGTTGGGACGACCCACGATGGCAAGTGTGGGAACGCCGGCTGCGGTGGTAGCGAGAGTGCTGGTCGAATTGTAAGTAGGCTGGGTCAAAGTGAGCGGCAACCGATGCTGGTGACCAAGAATGTTTATTATAGAGACTCCCGTGACTTTGAGTTCTCAACCCGCATCCTCCGCGCCGCCTCGACGCCCGGCCTCCAGCGGCAAGAATGGCTCACTTTCCCAATTCTTTGCCCCGGGCGGAGTCCTCGCCCACACGCATCCTGCCTATGAGTTCCGCCGCGGGCAATTGCAAATGGCGCAAGCCGTTGAGCTGGCGCTGGAAGAAAAGCGCCATCTGATTGTGGAAGCGGGCACAGGCACCGGCAAAACACTCGCATACTTGATGCCGGTGATTCGCTCAGGGAAACGAGTGATCATCTCGACGGGCACGAAAAATCTGCAAGAACAACTTTTCTACAAAGACGTTCCATTCCTCGAGCAAGCGTTGTACGGAGAGCCGGCTTCCGGCTCCCGGCTTTCGGTTTGTTACATGAAGGGCCGCAACAATTATCTGTGCCGCAAGAAGCTCTACGACTTGACCAACCAACCAGTGCTCAGCGGGTTGGAAGAAATTGAGCAATATCGCGCGATTTCTGCCTGGGAAAAGGCGACCGCAACCGGCGACCGCGCTGAACTTGCCGAACTTCCCGAGACCAGCGCCCTCTGGCACAAACTCGACGCTCGCGCGGACGCCTGCATCGGTCAGAAGTGCAGCGAGTGGGAGCGCTGCTTTGTCACCGAAATGCGCCGGCGCGGAATGGAGAGCGACATCATCATCGTCAATCATCATTTATTTTTCGCTGACCTCGCGATCAAGCTGCAGGCGGAAGGCGCGCCGGACGCGGGGATTCTGCCGGAGGCAGCAGCGGTGATTTTCGATGAAGCGCACGAGCTGGAGGATGTTGCGGGAAACTACTTCGGAATTTCTATCAGCAATTCGCGAGTGGAGGATTTGGCTCGCGACGTGGAAACTTCGCTGCAGCATCATCGGATGCTTTCCGCCTCCTTGTCTGGGGCCTTGGGCAGTCTGCGGGAGAAATCCCAGTTTTTCTTTTCGTTGTTGCCGCCGGGCGAAGGGCGATTTGCTTTCGAGACGCGGCGCGAGTTTCTGGAAGAAAACGGCGACGAGTTTCTTGCACTGAACCAATCCATCACACGGATGGCGGGCGAACTGGAAGGTCTGCCCCGGAAACCGGAGGAAGTTTTCAATTTCGTCCGGCGCGCCCAGGAACTGCAAGTGCAACTCGGCTACGCAATGGAGGCGGAGGATCGCAACACCGTCTTTTGGATCGAGCGACGAGGCGGGCGCGGAAGGACGAGTTCGCCTAAGACGGTGGGCTCCGGCGCAGAGAAGACCGGAAGGCAAAATGTCTTTCTGCAGGCTACCCCGATCGACGTCGGCCCAATTTTGGCAGAATGCCTCTGGTCGAAACTAGATTGTGCCGTCCTGACGTCGGCCACCCTTGCCGTGGGCGGAGGGTTCGAATACATCCGGCAGCGGCTTGGGTTGGAACATGCTCGCGAGTCAGTCCTACCTTCACATTTCGACTACGAGAACCAGGCCTTATTTTATGTGCCTCCCGATCTGCCCGATGCGCGAATGCCACAGTTCACGGTGAAGGCCGCGGAGCGCATCCGCGAACTGCTGGAAATAACGCGCGGGCGCGCCTTCGTGCTCTTCACCAGCTACGCGCAGATGAATGACGTATATCAGCGGCTCTTGGGCGAGTTGGAATTTCCTATCTTGCGGCAAGGCGATGCCCCCAAGACGGCTCTGCTCGAGGAGTTTCGGCTTACTCCAAATTCCGTGCTATTTGCTACGTCATCGTTCTGGCAAGGCGTCGACGTGCAGGGCGAGCAACTGAGTTGCGTCATCATCGATCGTCTGCCGTTTGCGGTGCCCAGCGACCCGATCGTCGCAGCGCGAGTGAAGGCAGTTGATGCCGACGGCGGCAATGCATTTTTCCAGTATCAAGTGCCGGCAGCGGTGATCACACTCAAACAGGGCTTTGGACGCCTCATCCGCTCGCTGCATGACCGTGGATTGCTGGTGTTGTTGGATAACCGAATTCTGAAAAAACAATACGGCCGCGTCTTTATCGAGAGCTTGCCGAATTATAAGAAGACCACGGAAATTCGGGTGGTCGAGGAGTTCTTCAGCGCGCGAGGCTGAAAGGCCCTCGGCGGAGGAGTCGCATGCCGCTACCGCTTGCGGCATTCTGGTGGAAGGGGAAGGTGTACTTGTACTCTGCCGCGTAACGGGAGCGCTCGATCAGGCGATCGGCGAAGTCGGCAGGGCTACCGCTGAACTTCCGCGACGGACCTGGTGGCCACAACAATGACGAATTGTTATTTTCCAACTTCCACGAATTCGATGCGGTCTCCAGCATCACCCCCAACTTACTGCGGACGTGCGCTGAAATTGTGATTTGGCCTTTCGAGGTGATGGTCGAGACTGACCAATGCTGTCCTTTCGTTTCGTCAATATCCTCACGTATAGTAAGTATCGCCGGATTGTGTCAATCGTTACTTTCACTCTTCCGCCGTTCTCGGATTCGCCAGCGCTCCGACGACAACTCCCGAAGCCTGCCCCTTATCGTGATAGACCCGCTCCGTAGCCTTCACGAAATCTGCAGGCTTAGCGTCGGGGATATTGACGAAAGTTTGCGGATTGCGGTCGGTAAGCGGAAACCACGAACTCTGCACCTGCACCATGATGCGGTGCCCGCGACGGAAAGTGTGGTTGACGTCCTGCATGTTGAAGTTGATCTCTTCGACGTTGCCCGGTGTGAATGGCTCCGGCTTTTCAAAGCTGCGGCGAAACTTTCCGCGGAACGGCTCGCCCCGCACCAGCTGCTGATATCCGCCCATGGTGAACGGTGGAGGAGGCACGTCGGTGCGCGCCTTCCCTTTATCTTCCGGTTTCGGTTCGTCGAGCTTGTTGTCGGGGTAATCGTTGGGGTATACGTCGATGACTTTCACATCCCAGTCGGAATCCGTTCCGGTTGTTGAAACGAAGAGCCGGGGTGAGACCGGACCGGCTATCGTCACGTCTTCCTGCAGCACGGGCGTCTGGTAAACCAGAACATCGGTTCTGCTATCCGCGAAGCGCTGGTCCGAAACCATATATTCCTGCGGCACGTTGGTTGCTGGATAATTCACGAACGGCACCGGCTTCGCCGGATCGCTGACGTATTCGTCGAACGCCTGCGAGTCAGCAGCGGGCGGATCGAAGGAGAGCTCTCCACCCGCGTGGAAATAGAGAGTCTTGTGCTCTGCTTCCTTCGGCGGCCACGTGGAATACCTCCTCCAGACATTCGTCCCGGTTTCGAACACATACGCCTTCGGCAGCTTCGCGTCGCCATTTCCCTTGAGATATTGCTCGAAGAAGGGAAACAGAATATTTTTTCTGTAATATTCGCCCGTGTTAAACGAGAACTCCACCCGTCCCAAGTGATCACCGTCATAGCGGTACCAGCCGCCGTGCACCCAGGGTCCAACCACCAGCCCGTTAAAAATCCCTGAATTATTCTTGTCGATCGAGTGAAATGTGGTGAACGGGCCTTGCAGATCCTCCGCGTCGAACCAGCCCCCAACCGTGAGCACGGCGCAATGGATATTCTTCATGTGGGGGGCAAGATTCCGTGCCTTCCAATAATCATCGTATGTGTCGTGATGGATCTGGTCATCCCACAGCGTGCTCCTGCCCTCCAGATATTTTGAAAGATTCGAGATGGGCCCCGCATTCAGGTAGAAGTCGTACCCGTCTTTGGTACCGAAGTCGAAGCGCACAGGCGTCTTCGGTGGCAGCTGCGGATTCTCCTGTGGCTTGAAAAAACTATAGAAACCGAAGTTGGCATCGAGCATGAACGCTCCGCCGTGGTAAGCGTCGTCGCCCATGAAAAGGTCGGTCATCGGGGCCTGCGGCGAAGCCGCCTTCAGCGCCGGATGCGAGTCGATCATGCTCGCGGAGGTGAAAAATCCGGGATACGAAATTCCCCAAATGCCGGCGTTCCCATTATTGTTGGACACATTCTTAAGCAGCCAGTCGATCGTGTCGTAGAGGTCGCTGCTCTCGTCTACGTCCTGCTTGGATTTCTTGGCATCGATGTGAGGACGCATCTCGATGAACGTGCCTTCGGACATGTAGCGCCCGCGCACGTCCTGAAAAACAAAGAGGTATCCCGCCTTATCGAAGTCGGGCGACGGCCCGAGCTGCTTGCGAAATTGGTCGACGCCATAGGGCGCCACGCTGTAGGGAGTCCGATCGATCAGAAACGGGTAAGCCCGCGAACTGTCCTTTGGCACGTAGACCGCCGTGAACAAGTGCACTCCGTCGCGCATGGGAATTCTGTACTCATACTTTGTGTAATGCTCCCTGACCTCAAACTCGGGCCCATCCGGCTTACTCTGTGCGCCGGCACTGGACAAACTCGACAATAAGACCAGCAGGAACAGCACAATTCGAAGAGAGAGAACGCGTAGCATCATTGCTCCTTTGGGATGAAAGCCGAATTATGCAAACTACATTTCGGCGAAGGCGGAGTCAAGCGGGATAACGGGGATCAGCGATACAATAAATAGGCCACCATTACACGCGGCCATGGCCCTATTCGGCTTCGGCGCGCTGAGGGATGCATGTTTGAAGTTACGGTTGACGATACTTTTGCCGCGGGACACTACCTGCGCAACTATAGAGGCAAGTGTGAGAATCCCCACGGGCATAACTATAAAATCCGAGTGACGCTCGCCGGTGCCGAACTCGACAAAGCTGGTCTGCTGCTCGATTTCAAAGACTTGCGCGAGGTGATGAGGCATGTCATCGACCGGCTTGACCACCAGATGATCAATGACCTCGAGCCATTTACTGTGATCAACCCATCGGCCGAGAATCTCGCAAAGTATTTTTATGACGAATCGAATACGCGTTTGAAGACCGTGACCAACGGACGCGTACACGTGAAGGACGTAACAGTGTTTGAAACCGACACCACGACGGCAAAGTACAGCGAGTAAAACAGTGGTCAGTCGGTCGGTGGTCAGTCGATCAAGATTAGATTCTTTGGTTCAGCATATAGCGGCCGCCCGTTGATCAACATCCGCCGATCACTGAGCACTGGCCACTCCTCTTCATGCAGATTACTGAAATCTACAAATCGATTCAGGGAGAGTCCACGCATGTGGGGCTGCCGTGTGTGTTTGTGCGCCTCACCGGATGCAATCTGCGCTGTTCCTGGTGTGACAGTGCGTACACGTTTCACGGCGGGCGAAAAATGACTTCGGAAGAAATCCTCGCAGAAGTGAAGCGCCTCAGTCCTGACGGCGGCCTGGTCGAAGTTACTGGTGGCGAACCCATGCTACAGGAGCGTGATTTGGTGCCCCTTATGCAACGGTTTCTGCAGGAGGGATATCGAGTGTTGCTGGAGACCAGCGGAGAACGTCCGCTGGAACGGGTTCCTGCGGAAATCATTAAAATCGTAGACGTCAAGGCTCCGAATTCAGGTGCGGGAGACACCTTTCGACCCGAAAATCTGGCGACGCTCAATCCTCATGACGAAGTGAAGTTTGTTCTCAGCGACCGGACCGACTACGAGTTTGCCCGTGAATTCATTCGGCAGCACAATCTGGCCGAGCGCGTGAATGCGGTACTGTTCTCCGCTGCGTTCCGCGAAGATGCCAGCGGCGCACGAGACAGTTCGCATTGCCTGCTTGATCCTGCAGAATTGGCACAGTGGATGTTGGCCGACGAAGTCCCGGCACGACTAGGACTGCAATTGCATAAATTTATATGGGACCCAGCCATCAAGGGAGTTTGAAGGAAGTGATTGGTCTTTTGACTGTTGATGGTCGATGGAAACCGATGCGCCTGCGTCTCTAATCAGTAATCAGCAAGTGACCCTTGAACCAAGGATGGAGTGCTTAACAAAGTCGCGGGCAATCGTGCTCTTAAGCGGAGGAATGGATTCCTGTGTCTGCGCGGCACTCGCGGCCCGTGAGCATACAGCCGCAGCGGTCCACATCAGTTACGGGCAGCGCACCGAACGGCGAGAACTGCAATCCTTCCTGGCGATTTGCGATCGGCTCGAAATTCAGGACAGACTCGCGGTGCGCAACGACGCACTGGTTGCGATCGGAGGCTCCGCGCTCACCGACAAGAGAATTGCGGTGCCCATGGCGTCTGCCGTCGGCCACCAGATTCCTGCAACCTACGTCCCCTTTCGAAATGCGCATTTGCTGTCCGTTGCGGTGAGTTGGGCGGAGGTATTGGGAGCCAAGAAGATCTTTATTGGCGCGGTCGAACCCGACAGTTCAGGGTACCCCGATTGCCGCCCCGCGTATTATGAAGCGTTCAATCGTGTAATACGCGCGGGGACGAAAGAAGGCGACATCGAGATTGTCACGCCGCTCATCGCCCTGCAAAAAGCCGAAATCGTACGGCTTGGCCTTGAACTGAACGCGCCATTCGATTTAACTTGGTCATGCTATCGCCATGAGGATCGAGCTTGCGGCGCATGCGACAGCTGTGTTTTGCGGTTGCGGGCTTTTGCGGCAGCGGGAGTTCGAGATGTAATTCCCTACGCTTCGATGGAACCAGTCTGATTGTCCTTGATTCTCGATTGGGGAATGAAAATGCACGCGGATTCCAAATTTGATTCTTCCCGCAGACATCAGTTATCCATATTTACAATTCAGCAGGCCGGGAGGCCACGATGAAAAAGCACTTCGCTGTAGCCGTTCTTGTTCTCTTAATGCTGGGATTGTGTGCGCCACCAGTCTTCGCGCAGGGTGCGTCGGGCACAGTCAAGGGTGTTTGCAAAGATGTCGAAGGCAATCCAATTGCCGACGGAATAGTGGTATTCGCCAACCAGGATAATGGTCAGAAGTACACGCTTAAGACCAACAAGAAGGGCGAGTATTTTTCGCTCGGTGTCGGCGCCGGAAGCTATAACGTAATGCTCTATAAAAACCCCGACGATTTAAAAGCCAACAAGGAATTGTTTCACCAAAACAAATTTCAGGTGACCCTGGACGAAAACACGCTCGACTTCGACCTGAAGAAGTTGGCCGGCGAGCAGGCCAAGGGTCAGGGACTGACTCCTGAGCAGATTAAGGCCCAGCAAGAGGCGCAGGAGAAGCAAAAGAAAGAAGTCAACACGGTGAAGTCGTTGAACGAGAAACTCGCCGCGGCCAAGGTAGCCTCGGATGCTGGTGACTTCGATACGGCAATTGCCGATCTCACAGCTGCAAACCAGATTGACGCGACCCGCGATTTGGTGTGGTTCAAGCTCGGCGATGCCTATCGCATGTCGGCACCGAAGCAAACGGATGCGGCGGAAAAGCAAAAGCGTCTCAACGACGCTGTGGATTCCTACCAGAAGGCGCTGCAACTCAAGCAGGCCGCCACCAATGACAAAGACCCAAATGCCACCAAGACTCTCGCTGCGTATTACAACAACCTGGCTGAGGCCTACGGCAAAGACGGTAAGATTGAGGACTCGGTAAAGACCTATCAGCAGGCAGCCCTGGCTGATCCCAGCGCAGCCGCACAATACTACTTCAACATGGGGGCGGTTCTCACCAACGCCGGAAAGGCGGATGAAGCGATTACCGCTTTCGACAAATGCATTGCTGCGGATCCCAACCGGGCTGAAGCCTACTACCAGAAAGGTGTAAACATGCTGGGCAAAGCCACGCTGCAGGGCGATAAGATGGTTGCCATTCCGGGAACTGCCGAGGCCTTCCAGAAATACCTGGAACTGCAACCCACGGGCGGTCACTCCGAGGAAGCCAAAGCCATGCTTACTAGCATCGGGGCGTCGGTGGAAACCAGTTACGGCACCAAGAAAAAGGCCCCGCCCAAGAAATCAAATTAGATCGATCTGGATCGAGCCGACCTAACGGCCGCGAAGGGCGGACCGGCCACCCTTCGCGCCCCATTTCCGCGTTACTAAAGGCCATGTACTGAGTGTCCTTACGCATCGTCCGGTGGCGCGGTAGAGTGTAGACAATCGGTCAGTTTGGTTGGTCGTTCTCCGTTCTGTGGTGCGTGCAATTCCCTGATGAGGATGGAATGGCAGCACCAGGCATCTCGCCAATTTCGGTTTCTTTGGAAGCTTATTCCGGCAGCGGCAAAGTGGCTACGCCTGCTTTGCTCACTGCCATGCTGCGCGGAACGGAAAAGATCAGCGATCTGATTTTTTCCCCCGGGCGAGCCCCTCAAGTCCAGGTTTACGGTCAGCTGATTCCCGTACACGTGCCGGGACTTGACAGCCTGACGGCCGATGACACGCGCCGCATCGCCGCCGATCTGATTGGAGACAACAAACAGGCAGTCGCAACCCTTCGGGAACAGGGATCATGCGATATTTCCTATGGTTTGGCGGGGGTAGCTCGCTTTCGCGCGAATATCTTCATCCAGCGCGGCAGCTGTGCTGTTGTGATGCGAGTGATCTCCACCGAGATTCCTGACCTGGCCTCGCTCGGCCTCCCGGCGCATCTGGCCGATGTGGCCAAGCTCCGCGACGGCATCGTCCTGGTCACCGGACCCGCCGGTTCCGGCAAGTCATCCACCCTCGCGGTACTCCTCGATTGCATCAATCGCGAGAACTATTACCACATCATCACCATCGAAGATCCCATCGAGTTTCTGCACAACCACAAGTCTTCCACCATCCATCAGCGCGAGTTGCACAGTGACACTCCCAGTTTTGCATACGCTCTCCGCTCCGCTCTGCGACAGGGACCTAGGGTGATTCTGGTCGGAGAAATGCGCGACCGCGAAACCATCGAGATCATTCTCGAGGCAGCCGAGACTGGCCATCTGGTTCTTTCCAGCCTCAATACCATGGACGCCCAAAAAACCGTGGAGCGTATCGTCAGCTCATTCCCGACGGATGAGCGCCAAAAGATTCGGGAGCGTTTTGCCAAATCGTTCCGCTACATCGTTTGCCAACGTCTTTTGCCGAAAACCGATCGCAGCGGCCGCATCGCGGTCGCGGAGATTCTGAAAGCCAATCCGCGCACGCGGGAGTGCATCGAAAAAGGCGAACGTGATGGCAGGACATTGCTGGACGCCATGAAGGCCGGCGCCACTGAAGGCATGCAACACTTTGACGGCGAAATCGCGCAACTGGTGCGGGACCGCGTGATCGATCTGGAAACCGGGCTCGCCTTCGCCAGTAATGCCACCGTCCTTGGTGAGGAACTGGTCCGCTGACAGAGAACGCTTTTTGCTGCGTTATGATCATGGAATGGCGTTACCGCCAGCGCAATCCAAAGTCCTGACCTTCGAAGACGCACGCCGCGTAGTCGAGGAGCAAGCCCGCGAGATTTCCCCCAACGCATCAGAAATCGTAGACTTGCTACCAGCCTCTGGAAGAGTCCTCGCCGAGGCCATCACCGCCGATCGCGATATTCCACCTTTTCCACGGTCCACCCGTGACGGCTATGCCGTGCATGCAGCCGACCTCGCAGTGCTTCCGGCCAAGCTGACCGTAGTGGGAGAAATCAAAGCTGGGCCTCAGCTGGGGAAAGCAGAGCCCGCTCTGAATCGCGGCGAAGCAGTTTCCATCATGACCGGCGCTCCGGTTCCGCCGGGTGGGGATGCGGTGGTAATGATTGAATACACATCTTTGCGGGGAAACTGCGTCGAAATCACAAAGAGCACTGTGAAAGGTGAAAATATTGTTGCTCAAGGCGCCGAGGCCGGATGCGGCAGCCTTCTACTCGATCGCGGAACCAAACTTAACGAGGCCGCAATCGCACTCGCGGCGTCGGTGGGAAAAGCACGCCTACAGGTGTTCGTTCGCCCGCACATTGCAGTGCTTACCACAGGCGATGAGATCGTCGAAATTGATGCCGGAATCGATCGCACGCAGATTCGTAACTCTAACAGCTACTCGCTTGCAGTGCAGATCCAGCAAGCCGGAGCTGAACCGGTGCTGCTGCCGATTGCTCCCGACGAACCGCGCCGTCTCCGCGAATTGATCGAGCACGGTTTGCAGTCAGACCTACTGCTGATGACTGGCGGCGTCTCCATGGGACGCTATGACCTGGTCGAACCGGTTCTTGTTGATATGCACGCAGAATTTTTCTTTACCGGCGCAAAAATCCAGCCCGGACGACCTGTCGTGTTCGGCCGTATCCCGGGTGGCGCGGGCGCCCCCGCCCGTGAAGGAATTTCAGCACCACGGGCGCACAAGTATTTCTTCGGCCTCCCCGGCAATCCTCTCTCGACCATGGTCACCTTCGAGCTGTTCGCCCGCCCGATGCTCGAAGCCTTGGCTGGCATGACACTTCGGCCGCTCGCCTTCCTGCATGCTCGTTTGAAATCGGACATCCATGCGAAGACCGGACTGAAGCGATTTCTCCCCGCCATCCTTTCCGGCGAGTACGAAAACTCGCAAGTGGAACTTGTTGCATGGCAGGGGTCAGGCGATATCGCCGCAAGATCTCGATCCAATTGCTTGATCGTGCTCCCGCCGGATCGAGAGCACATCCCCGCTGGCGACTGGGTCGCCGTGATGCCGCGGTAGAAATGGAGATTGCCATCTGTTGCATGAACCTCAGCTACCGCGCGCCCGCGTGTAAGATAGAGTTTCCGCATGGCGACGAAGCTTTCCCACTACGATGATTCCGGCCACGCCCGCATGGTCGACGTCTCCGGCAAATCCGCTACCAAACGCGAGGCCGAGGCCAGCGCATTCGTCCTGATCAAGCCGGGAGTATTGAAAGCGCTGCCGCACAATCCCAAGGGAGATCCGCTGGAAGTGGCCCGTATCGCAGGAATCATGGCTGCCAAACGTACGGCGGAACTGATTCCGATGTGTCACGCCCTGCCGCTCTCGCACGTTGATGTCGAGATGCGGCTATGCGAGAATGGCGTCGCCATCATGGCCAAAGTGGTTACAACCGCCGAAACCGGAGTCGAAATGGAGGCCCTGGTGGCTGCCGGTATCTCCGCACTCACGATTTATGACATGCTAAAGGCTCTCGATAAGTCGATCGAGATTCGCGAGATCGTGTTAGAGCGAAAGAGCGGCGGCAAGAGTGGTGAGTACCGGCGGGGGAAGTAGCGCGGCCATGCAGTAGATCGAGCATGCAGTAGATCGAGCATTCAGTAGATCATGGAGAACAACGTCAAATTACTTTTAGTGGATGACAATCCCATGGTGTTAGGGATGTTGGAGCATGCTCTCGCGCCA
>Ga0187875_10000385_pt1 | contig 38573 bp, 33 predicted proteins | sample June2016WEW_17_1_2_FD_132978 | JGI IMG/M metagenome (GOLD analysis project Ga0187875, IMG submission 132978) | Peatland microbial communities from SPRUCE experiment site at the Marcell Experimental Forest, Minnesota, USA - June2016WEW_17_10 | ecosystem: Environmental > Terrestrial > Soil >...
AGCAGAGGCGAACGGAAGCCTGTTCCGGCTGTCTCGGCAGGGGAGATCCCTCACTGGTCGTCTCGCTCCTGAACGAAGCCCACTCCCGGATTTGTCAAACTTCTGCTGCCTCCCCGGCAGAGCGGGGGGATCTCCCTGCGGATTAGTGATCATCAGCCGTATGGCCCGGGGCGTCGATACAGCCAGCCATCGTAGAGCGATCGCGGCAAAAGGCAAGACGATCGCGGTGTTCGGCACGGGGGTCGACGTAATTTATCCAAAAGGAAATTCGCGCTTATCGGAACAGATTCTTGCTCTCGGCGGAGCGCTGACTTCCGAGTTCGGCAATGGGAACCCTTTGCGCGCCGCAGAACTTTTCCATCCGCAACCGAATTTTAGCGGCATGTCGGTCGGCGTGCTCGTGGTAGAAGCCGCGCAATACTCTGGAACACGCATCACGGCGCGCTGCGCGCTCGAGCAAAATCGCGACGTTTTCGCCGTCCCGGGGAAGGTTACAAACAAGAGTTCACTGGGGACCAAATACTCTGATCAAGCAAGGCGCAAAGCTCGTCGCTACATGGGAGGACGTGCGGGAAGACCTGCCCGCGGAGGCCACTCTTGCCTTTTGACTCCTCCGGCCCAGTCTGAATCCGGCGCGCCGGCATCCGCATCTCTATTCCCGGATGAGGTCCTGCCGCCGCCGCATGCGAAGAAACTCCTGAATTTGCTGAAATCCGACGAAACGACGTACCTCGATGAACTGGTGAAACGTCTGGAAAACGAAATGTCATCTTCTGAAATCTTCGCCGCACTATCCGAACTGGAGCTGACCGGCAAAATAAGGCAAATGCCCGCGAAGAATTTTGTGAAGAGCGTCTAAATGCAGCTTCTGGCTCCTCGCTCCTGGCTCAAACAGGACACCGACTGATGGAAGACTTTAAGGATTTGCGGGCTTGGGCCAAGGCGCACGAGATGACTTTAGCTGTCCAAAGAGGAGATGTATGGGCCGACGAGCCAATTGTGCCGTGCTGCCGCTTCGGTTGGGACGAACTTGGCCGAAGGGTGGTGGGAAGGTCAAGAGGCTGAGATGAGACGGTTTGTTCAAATCGCTCGTGGCTCTGCCAATGAGGTGGAATATCATTTGCTGCTTGCGAAGGATAGCCGCGGATGGCACAAAGTTGTCGAAGCAAAGATCCTGGATGTCCAGCACATTGTTGGCAGCGCTATCCCAAAGCCTAAAAGGCACCGTTTTGGCTAGCAGCCAGTAGCTAGAAGCTAACAGCTTTCTCGCAGTAACTTGTTGTCTCCATCCCATTCGTGCTAGCTTCGAAACGAATTCTTACGAACAGAGGATCCATTGTTAAAAAGTTTAGTCATCGTCGAATCGCCGGCCAAGGCGAAGACCATCCAGAAATATCTGGGAAAGGGATTTACTGTCGAGGCCTCCCTTGGCCATGTGAAAGATCTGCCCAAAAGCACACTGGGTGTGGATACCGACGACAATTTTGAGACCGACTACGTCGTGATCCCGGGGAAAGAAAAGGTTCTGGCAAGGCTGAAGAAGCTGGCTGGCCCTATGGACGCGATCTACCTCGCGCCTGATCCGGACCGTGAAGGCGAGGCCATTGCCGCACATCTCGCGGGTGAACTGGATACCAACGGCCATTCGAAGAAAAGCAAAAAGAAGAAGGGTAAGAAGAAGGATGATACGGATGCGCCGCCTCGCATCCAGCGGGTTACGTTCAACGAAATTACCAAGCGGGCCGTGCAAGCGGCCTTCGAACATCCGCGTGCGATCGACCAGAATCTGGTAGACGCGCAGCAGGCGCGGCGCGTGCTCGACCGGCTCGTCGGCTATCAAGTGTCGCCGCTGCTGTGGGATAAAGTCCGTCGTGGCCTTTCTGCCGGACGCGTGCAAACCGTCGCGCTCCGATTAATTGTGGAACGCGAACGCGAGATCAAGGCGTTCGAGAAAAAAGAATATTGGACGATCGATGCGCACCTTGCAGCCAGCAAGCCTCCCGCCTTCGACGCGCGCTTTTTAGGTAAAGGCGAAGAAAAGATTGAGGTCACGAATGGCGAGGATGCGGAGAAGATCCGCGCGGCGCTTGATCAGGCAGACTGGATTGTGCGCTCGGTCGACAAGAAGGAGCGTCGCCGCAACGCTGCGCCTCCATTCACCACCAGCAAATTGCAGCAGGACTCTTCCCGCAAGCTGCGCTTTAGCGTAAAGCGCACAATGATGATTGCGCAACGCTTATATGAAGGTGTGGAACTCGGCGAAGAGGGCTTGGTCGGCCTGATCACCTACATGCGTACCGATTCCACTCGCGTAGCTCCCGAAGCGATTCAGGAAGTCCGCGAATATGTCGGTCAGGAATACGGCGCGGCCTATCTTCCCGAAACTCCAAACACATATAAGGAAAAGAAGGAAGCGCAGGCCGCGCACGAAGCCATCCGTCCCACAGCGGCCATGCGCCACCCGGACCAGGTAAAGCAGTATCTAAAAGAAGATGAATTCAAGGTCTACAAACTGATCTGGCAGCGCTTTGTCGCATCGCAGATCATGCCTGCTGTATTCGACCAGACGACAGTTGACGTCGATGCAAGGGCGAAGAGCGGCGATATTTTCTGGTTTCGCGTTACGGGTTCAGTGCTGAAGTTCGACGGCTTCCTGCGAGTCTACGAAGAATCGAAGGAAGGCAAGGACGAAGAAGACGAAGAGCTGAAGCATAAGCTCCCGGCACTGGAAGCCGGGCAGAAACTTACGTTGAAGGAACTGAAGCCAGAACAACACTTCACCGAACCACCGCCGCGCTACAACGAGGCGTCGCTGGTCAAGGAACTCGAAGAACGCGGCATTGGGAGGCCTTCCACCTACTCCGCGATTCTTTCGACCATTCAAGAGCGGCAGTACGTGCAAAAGTCAGGCGGTAAATTTACGCCGACCGAGATCGGGTTGGTCGTGACCGACTTGCTCGTGGAAAACTTCCGCGACATTTTCGACGTGGCCTACACCGCCCGTCTGGAAGAAGAACTCGACGAGATCGAGGAGGGCAAAGAGAAGTGGACCGACACGCTTGCCGACTTCTACAAGAAATTCCAGAAGGATCTCAAATATGCCGAAAAGCATATGGAGAATATCAAGCGGATGGAGAAGCCGACAGATGAGAAGTGCGAACGCTGCGGCGCGCCGCTGGTGATCAAATGGGGCAAGCACGGATCCTTCTACGCGTGCAGTACTTACGACAAAGAGGACGAAAACACCTGCACTTTCACCAAAGAAAATCCTATAAATCTGCCTGACCTCGATTCCGCCGACGTGCAGGAAACCACGCAGGAAGAATATTGCGAGAACTGCGGGCGGGTGATGGTGCTCAAGCGCGGCCGCTTCGGGCAGTTCATGGCCTGCACGGGTTATCCTGATTGCAAAACTACGCGGCGTCTCGACCAGGGTAAAAAAGTTCCGGACATTCCGCTTGATGAGCTCTGCCCGAAGTGCGGACGGAACATGATGATCCGTCACGGGCGCTACGGCGAGTTCACCGCGTGCAGCGGATATCCCGAATGCAAGTATGTGAAGCAGAACTTCATCGGGGTAAAGTGTCCCGAATGCACAGACGGCGAACTGGTCGAAAAGCGAGCCCGCAAGGGCAACACATTCTACGGGTGCGGAAACTATCCGAAGTGCAAATTCACTTCGGCGCACAGACCGATTCCTGAGAAGTGTCCGAACTGCGGCGGCGAATATCTGGTCGAGAAGAATTTGAAGTCGGGACCGGTCATCGCCTGCCCAAAGAAAGAATGCGACTACGAGCGACCGGCGCCGCCCCCGGAAGCGGCCGCCACTAGCGCATAGCGTAAACCTGGGTCTGTGTGAACCTGGATTTCTGGCAGCACCTTGCGGCGCCTGCCGCAAACCACAACTGGCTCCAATTTGACGAAGGAGAATCGATGCCCAAGAAACCGACCTTTGCCGATGCTCAACTAATCCTCCAACTCTACGACCTGCGTCGCGAGCCGGAAATGCGCAAGGCGCGCCATTGGTGGCTTGTCGAATTCTGGCCGCGGAACGCTGACGATTTCGTTAAGATTGCCTCGGCCCTGGGCTCGCCGGAAAACAACTGGCTGCGGCAGGTTGGCAGCTACTGGAGCATGGCGGCCTCCTTCGTGCTACAGGGAGCCCTCAGCGAAGAAATGTTCATCCAGCCTGCAGTGAGTGGAGAAATGTTTTTTCTGCTCGCGAAGGTTCATCCATTCCTCAAAGAGCTGCGACAAAAGCTTGATGACCCGCAGCTGTTCGGAAACATCGAGAAAGTCATTACCGCCTCCAAGTTCGGGCGGGAGCGGCTGAAGTTCACGCTCAATCGCGTTGAAAGAACGCGGGAGAAGCTTGCCCCCACTAAGGCGAGCTAGAAAGACGAACTAGAATTGGCGAACTAGAATTAATGTCGCTCGGGCTTCCGCGGGCCCGGAAATTGAGCGAGGCTGCTTCATCCTCGGTGGTCAGGACAGCCGGTCGCAGAACGCTCTGCCAGGTAGTATCCTAATCAGGACAGTACCCTTTGTCATGGAACCAAGTTTCGCGGCACGTGATCTGTTATCCTAAATCGGCTGTGCGGATGATCTGGTGGTTTCTGATCCTGAGTGTTAGTGCGCTTGTCGTAGTGTCTGTCGTGATCGCTTTGTACATGCGTTTGTGGCGACACTGGCAGGCCTCGCATGCAGCCCAGGAAGGAAGCGTTATCAGGGCGGACAGCAAGCGTCAGTAGGCAATTCTTGAACCTCATACCACTCCCGTTACGAATTCGAGAGGCTTTCCATGAATAAACTAGGGACGCAAATTTTAAGTAATTCAAAGGAACACTATTCCGTCCCTGAGTCTGCGCGGCAGGTCGCCCTTGTCATTGGCGGCAGCGTATTCGTAGCATTGTGTGCTCACATTACAATCCCCTTGCCATTCACTCCGGTGCCACTGACGGTGCAGAATTTCGGAGTGCTGTTGGTTGGTCTGTTGCTGGGCAGCCGCCGCGGTCTTGCGGCACTTGTGCTTTATCTGGGCGAAGGCGCTCTGGGACTTCCCGTCTTCAGCCCCTTGGGCCCAGGAGGAATCGCGCAACTGTTCCACGGCGCCACTGCTGGGTTTTTGCTGACCTACCCGCTGGTTGCGTGGACGGCTGGGTATGTCATGGAACATGGACGCAAAAGCTTTGCCCGTGCCGCGATAGGTGGCCTTCTTGGTGAAGTTGTGCTCTTCACTGGAGGTCTGGCGTGGCTCGCGGTCCTGACCCATTCCGTGATGCAGGCTTTCCGTTGGGGCCTTTATTGGTTTCTGTTCGCAGAAATAATTAAGGTGATGATGGCTGCCGGAATTGCGGTTCGGTGGCAGCGCTCCCGGCGTTAGAGGCGCAGCTCAAACTTTGGAGTTGAAGAGATGACGGTAACCTCCGAACAAGAAACACCATCCCGTGCCGGCGACTCACAAGTGCGCGAGATTTCCATCGCTCACAGCCCGGATTCCGATGATGCGTTCATGTTTTACGGTCTTGCCACAAACAAAGTTCGCGTACCGGGAGTGCGCTTCACCCACACGCTTTGCGATATCGAGACATTGAACCACAGGGCGCGCGACGGTGTATACGATGTAACCGCGATTTCATTTCACGCCTATCCTTATATTCAGGATCTGTACGCGCTGATGTCGTGCGGCGGCAGCGTAGGCGAAGGTTACGGGCCCATGATCGTTTCGCCGCGCGCATTTAGCGAGAATGAAGTGAAGGGTAAACGTATTGCCGTCCCCGGCACTCTTACAACTGCATATCTCGCTCTGCAGCTTTTTGCTCCGGGAATTGAGACGGAAGTGGTGCCATTCGATCAGATCATTCCACAGGTGCTGGAAGGGAAATTCGAAGCTGGACTCATCATCCACGAAGGCCAGTTGACTTATGACAAGGCTGGCTTGCATCGTGTCGTCGACCTCGGCCGCTGGTGGCAGAAGATGACCGGACTGCCGTTGCCGTTGGGAGGCAATGCCATCCGCCGGGCTCTCGGTCGGGCGCTCATTTCGGCAGTCAACGGCGCATTGCGAGACAGCATTCAATATGCGCTTGACCATCGCGAAGAAGCGTTGTCCTATGCCATGCAGTTCGCCCGCGATCTCGACCCGCAAACAGCCGACCGGTTCGTTGGCATGTACGTAAACGAGCGCACGCTTGACTACGGTCCGGAAGGACGCGAGGGCGTTGCTCGTCTGCTCGACATGGGCCACAAGGCGGGCATCATTGGACCTGCAGCGCGCGTAGATTGGGTGGCTTAAGAAGCTCTTAGCTCTTAGCTGCTGGCTTTCGATTAGCGCACGCGCCTGTATCATCATTATCCGTGCGACTCAGCCAATCGCCAAAGTCAAAGAGCCATAAGCTTGTCTTCTCAAACCCTCCTGATCGACGCGGATGATACGCTCTGGGAAAACAATATTTACTTCGAGCGCGCCATCGCGCGATTCATTTCCTTCCTCAATCATCACGAGTTTTCTCCCGAGCAGGTGCGCGGAGTACTCAATGATGTGGAGCGGGAATGCATCGTTACGCATGGTTACGGCCTTCACAGCTTTGCTCACGCTCTAGTGAATACGTTTGAGAGGCTCAGTGTGAATCCGGTCACGCCCGAGTTGCATGCCCAGATCAACAGCTTTGCGCACACAATTGCCGACCATCCGATCGAGATCTTGCCCGACGTTACAGAAACGCTGCAATATCTTTGCCCCAAACATCACCTCATCCTTATGACCAAGGGCGCCATTCAAGAGCAAAGCGGAAAGATTGAGCGCTCCGGACTGCGAAACTACTTTGCGGCAACAGAGATCGTCGCGGAAAAAGACACCGCAGCTTATCATTGCATCGTAGAAAAGCATGGACTCGATCGGGCATCGACCTGGATGATCGGCAACAGCCCGAAATCTGACATCAATCCCGCTCTGGCTACCGGTTTGAACGCCGTGTTCGTCCCTCACGGCAACACCTGGATTCTCGAACATGATGAAGTTAGTGCGGCTCCTCCGCCGCAGCGCTTGATCATTGTCGGCAGTTTCGCGGAGCTGCACGAACATTTCTGAAGCGGCTTGCCGCGGGACAGAATCAATTTAGCGATCCCATTTTTCGTTCCTGAGTAAAGCACCAAACTAACCAACAACGCTCTCTCCCAGCGGCTGTCCGCGCGTGTTACGCTCATTCTGCTCAGCTTTCCTGTACGAACGTGGAGACAAATAATTTCCGCAGGCTGTTGCGCACTGTTGAAGCTCTTTCCGACCTCGGACCGGAGCTCACAGCCGAGCGCGAATTCACTGAAACATCGCGCCGCATGCTCTCTGCCGTGATGGAAGCGGCAGGGGCTCGCGAAGGAGCTCTCTTCGTTTTCAACGACAAGCCCACCATGCTGACATCCGTAGCGTCCGAGGGCTTCGCGATGCTTCCCGAACCCGCCTTCATTCCTCTTCTTCCCAAGCACGTCCACGCACTTACCACGGCGCGCGGACCGATTGTGCTTAACGCTTCCACCTATTCGGTGTTTCTCAGCTCGAATGGAAACGTCGCTCCCGAGTTGTTCAAATGCATCGCGCCTCTCAAATCGGTTGGAAAAATTGCCGGCATCGTAGGCTTGGGCCGGCGTCCCGGAGATGCTCCTTATCAGGAAGCCGAACTCGACGCTGTGGAGCTGCTTTGCAGTTACATCGGGATTGCCGTTCATAACCACGCGCTTACACAGACACTGGCCCAACGGGTTACGGAAAACCTGCGACTGATGGCGTCTCTGCACGGCTTTTACGATAGCGCTCTCGAAGCCTTCGCCACCGCCATTGATGTGAAGGACGTTAACATTCACGGCCACTCTTTGCGCGTGGGACGCTATGCGGCGGCGATCGGCGAGGCCATGGGCGTCGAAGCCGGCGATGTTGCAGCCCTGCGCAGCGCCGGATATCTCCATGACATTGGCAAAGTGGCTGTCGACCGCCGTCTGTTCAGCAAGCCGGCTGCGCTCAATCCGGAAGAGTTTCGCGAGATGGCGGACCATACGGTGGTGGGCCACCAGATCGTCTGCAGCGTGGAATTTCCCTGGCCCAAGATTCATGAGTCGGTCCGTTGGCATCACGAGCGCAGCGACGGCTCAGGATATCCCGACGGTCTGGCCAATGAGGAGTTGCCGATACCCGTACGAATCATGGCGCTGGCCGATACATTCGACGCCATGACCAGCGCGCGTCCCTACCGCGAACCGCTTTCGCTCGGAAACGCGCTGACCGATCTGGTGCGCATGACCCCGCAAAAATACGATCCCAATGCGGTACAGGCCCTGCTGATCCAGGTGCGGCGCGACGCTGTTGGCAGCAATCGAACTCCTCTCCTCGCCGATCATACGCCAGTGAACATCTCCCCAACCGACGTGGATCAGCTGGCCGCGACGCTGCAGCACAAAATCTCCCACGGCAAACTGTATCTGACTTAGGATGAGCTACTAGCTTCTGGCCCTGAGCTTTGCTTCATTCCAGAAAGCAGCATCCTTCGGTAACCTTCGAGAGCGGCAACTTTTTCATAGTTCTGGGTTGATAATTAAGAGGGCTGTCGTCTGTCCCGATCGGAAGTCTTCATGCCTGTGGGGCGCGCCAAATTCGCCGGTATCTTTCTGTCTATTGGCTTGGCGTGTACCGTTCCGCCTCTCCTGGCCCGGAAAAAGGACCAGCCGCCCTCCGGCACCGGCGATCAACGTCGCGCCCTGCACGCCCTCAATCGGCTGACTTTCGGGCCGCGCACCGGTGACGTTCAGCGGGTCATGGCGATGGGTGTCGACCAATGGATTGATCTGCAATTGCATCCCGACAAGATCGACAATAGCGCGCTCGATGCGAGGCTGGAGCCTTTCCGCACAACGCGCATGTCTACAAAGGAACTCGCGGAAAACTTTCCTGATGGTCAGGAGATCAATCAGGTAATGAGCGGCAACAGGCCTATGCCTTCCGATGTTGCGTTGCGCATGATTTACCAGGTGCAAATCGCTCGACGGCAGGAACGCAGAGAGCTGGCCAAGGAAAAGAACTCACCTTCAGCCGAAGCCCAGTCCGCAGCTTCCACCTTATTATCTCCCGCTTCCTCGGATCCAAACGCATCAGCGGCGCAATCTTCGCCGAATCATTCTCCGGTGAACACAGTAATGAACGCCGGGGCAGCAGGAAATGAAGATGCAGGAATTGCAGATGCAAAGCCTGCTCCGGACAATGGCGATACAACCGCGTCTGCCGCAACGAAGCCAAAGTCGAGGCTCCAGGAGGCAGAGCAGGCCCGCCGGCGCGAGGATCAACACTACGCGGATCTCGATATTAAGCAACTGTCGAGCCTGCCTGCGGACCAGCGTTTCAAGAAGGTTCTTAGCCTGTCGCCAGCGGCACAACTCGCATTTGCTGACTCGCTGCGCGGAGGAAAGCACCAGGAGCTTCTAGACGGACTGCCCCCCAAGCAGAAGGAAATTCTGCTTGCCATGAATAATCCGGCGGGAGTGGTTAGCGACGAGTTGACGCAGACCAAGCTTGTCCGCGTCCTCTATAGCGATCGTCAGCTGGAAGAGGTGATGACCGATTTTTGGTTTAATCACTTCAACGTTTTCCTGGATAAAGGAATTGATCGACTGCTGGTCACTGGTTATGAGCGGGATGTGATCCGGCCGCGTGCGCTCGGTAAATTCGAAGACCTGCTCGTAGCCACGGCGAGAAGTCCGGCGATGTTGTTCTACCTCGATAACTGGCTCAGTGTAGGTCCAAATTCAGCACAAGCCATGGGCACTCCGCAGTATGCGAGTGGTCCGCGTGGCCGCCCATATCCGGGGCGTCCAAGGCCGAATCAGGGCAAGCGCCCCAGCGGTCTGAACGAAAACTACGGGCGTGAACTGCTGGAACTCCACACGTTGAGCGTGAACGGCGGCTATTCGCAGCGCGACGTCACCGAGGTTGCCAAAGTCTTTACCGGATGGACGATCGAGAAACCGTATCAGGGCGGCAGCTTCAAGTTCGAACCCCGCATGCACGAGCCTGGACCAAAATTCGTGCTGGGGCGCCGCATCAAACCCAAGGGTGAAGGCGAAGGCCTCGAGGTGCTGCACCGGCTCGCCACAAGTCCGCAGACGGCGCACTTCATCTCTCTCAAGCTGGCACAACGCTTTGTCTCCGATGATCCGCCACCCGCTCTGATCGATCGTATGGCAAAAACTTTCCTCAAAAAGAAAGGCGACATTCGCGAAGTACTGATCGTGCTTTTTCGCTCGCCTGAATTTTGGGATGACACAACCTATCGCGCCAAGGTGAAGACGCCGCTTGAATTCGTAGCTTCTGCGGTGCGCGCCACCGGCGCCGTGGTAGACAACCCATTGCCACTGACGCGCCACCTCAGCAATATGGGCATGCCCCTGTATGGCGCACAGCCACCTACCGGGTATTCCATGAAGGCAGAAACTTGGGTAAGTTCGTCAGCCTTGCTCAATCGTATGAATTTCGCGTTAGCACTCACCAGCGGCAAGATCAAAGGCGTGCAGGTAGACGTGGCCCCGCTCGCTGGAAATAACACGCTCAATCCGCCGCCGGATGCGACTCTGTCTTTGTCGGCTCTGGAAACCAGCTTGCTCGACGGCAACATCTCCAAACAAACACAAGATTCGATCGCAGCGCAGATCGATTCAGCCCGTGCCAACGGTACGCAGCGAGAGCGGGACAGTAATAGCACCGCCCCGTTACCGGTAGGTACAGCGCGTCCGCCAGATGTAAGAATGATTGCGGGTCTGCTGCTAGGCTCGCCGGAGTTTCAAAGGAGATAGCTGCTGGCTTCTAGCTGGAACATTCAAGGTCGGGTTCGGGCAGCCTATCGTTGGACTAGTAGCTTGAAGCTTGAAGCTAGGAGCTAGGAGCTAGGAGCAATTTCTTATGTCCATCACTCGTCGGGTCTTTCTTCGTAGCAGCGCACTCGCCGTCGTTGGGACGGCCGCAGTGCCGAGCTTTCTCGCCCGCGCCGCCATGGGCATGGCTCAACCGGGCGTACGCATCAAGCGTCTGGTTGTAATCTTCCAGCGTGGTGCAGCCGACGGTTTGAACATCGTCGTGCCTCACGGGGAGCCGCAATATTACGCCATGCGGCCCAGCATCAACATTCCGCGCAGAGCCGTGCTCGATCTCGATGGATTCTTCGGCCTCCACCCTTCCCTCGCGCCATTCCAGCCGCTCTGGCAGCAGCGTCAATTAGCGATTGTGCATGCCGCAGGCTCGCCTGACCCGAATCGTTCCCACTTCGATGCCCAGGACTTCATGGAGTCCGGAACTCCCGGCGTAAAGTCCACAGAGGATGGATGGCTCAACCGCGCAATACGCAATCTGCCGCAGCGGGCGCCGAAGTCCGCTTTCGAGGCCATCGCAATGGGCCCGTCCATCCCACGCATCCTGAGCGGCATCGAGCCTGCAATCGCCGTCAACAACATCAACGATTTCTCGGTCGGCGGCCGCAATCTGAAAGCTTCGGCGGTTGCAAATACCTTCGAGGCCATGTACGACCACTCCCTCGATACAGTTCTGCACGGCACCGGAGAACAGACGTTTGACGCGGTGAAGATGCTGAAGGCCACGGACCCATCTAATTACAGGCCGGCGACCGGCGCCGATTATCCCAAGGGACGCTTTGGGGACAGCATGCGCCAGCTCGCACAACTGATTAAGGCGAACCTCGGCGTGCAGGTGGCGTTTGCCGATATTGGCGGTTGGGACCATCACGTCAATGAAGGCGCAACTGAAGGCCAGATCGCCAACGTGCTCCGCGACTTCTCGCAGTCGCTGGCCGCCTTCTGGACTGATCTCGGAGATCTCGGTGAAGACACGGTTGTCGTCACCATGTCGGAATTCGGCCGCACCGCCCGCGAGAACGGCAACCGCGGCACCGACCACGGCCACGCCAACGTGATGTTCGTCCTCGGCGGACCCGTAAAAGGCGGCAAAGTTTATGGCCGCTGGCCGGGCCTCGATCCGTCACAGCTATACGAGGGCCGCGATCTCGCGCTGACGACTGATTTTCGTCAGGTCGTCGGCGAAGCCGTCGCGCGACACATGGGGAACAAGAATTTGGGCACGGTGTTTCCGGGGTATGAAAATCAGCCAGGGAAATTTCTGAAGATCCTAGGATAGTTTGGCGCGAGCAAGAAACAAACCTACTCAAGTCTTAATCAGCACATCGCCATTCTCAATCTTCAACGGATACACCGCCACTTTCATGCTCGAACTCTGCGGGGTTTCGCCGGTCTTGGTGTCCCACGCCCAGCCGTGCCACGGACACACGACTTTGCTACCCTCAATCATTCCCTGCCCCAACGGCCCGCCGCGATGCAGGCAGACATTATCCATAGCACTGTAGCTGCCGTTCACGTTGGCGACGCAGATTGTCTTACCGCCGCAGGCAAATTCCTTCGCCTCGTGGACGGGCGGAAGTTCGGATTCGGTGGCGAGCTTCGTAAAGGTCGGCATAGCGAGGTTTGATGTTACCAGTGGAAAAAACCCCGGCGACCCCCGCTCGGAGGACAGCCACGAGCCTACCCTGAGCAAAGCCGAAGGGGCGTCTGTTCCCACATTATTTGTTGGTAGCCGATAGCTGAAAGCTGACAGCTACTTCGGCTGCGCCGTCTGCGCGATCATCACCTGACGCTTGAAGTTCTCCATCATATTCGGATCGAGACGGACTTCGGTCGGCTTCTTCGCCAGCGTCATGGTATCGATTTTATCCTGCAGCTTGAGTAGCGCGTAGAAAAGATTTTCCGGGCGTGGTGGACAGCCGGTTACATACACATCCGTGGGCACGATTTTGTCGACGCCTTGCAGCACCGCATAAGTGTTAAACGGACCGCCCACCGACGAGCATGCTCCCATCGAAATCACCCACTTCGGGTCCGGCATCTGGTCATAGATGCGCTTCACCACCGGCGCCATCTTCAGGGTCACGGTCCCGGCCACGATCATCAAATCGCTCTGCCTCGGACTGGGACGAAAGACTTCCGAGCCGAAGCGCGCAATATCAAATCGCGAGGTCGAGGAGGCGATCATCTCAATCGCGCAGCATGCCAAACCGAACGTCATCGGCCACACGGCAGACTTGCGTGCCCAGTTGAACACGTAGTCCACCGTACTGATCATGAAATTTTTTTCGAACTTGTTCTGCAGCCAACCCATCGGGAAGTCCTCAGTGGCTACGATTATACAGTTGAAGCACTGGCAAATGGAGCCGAGGTGCTCGTGAGAAAATGGAGAATCAGGTGGAGGCTCCAGAAGGTGGAGTCAACGGTACCGAAGGGACGAGCTAAAAGAAGGAACTCCAAACATAAAGATAGAATGCACCGACGGCGGCAACAAAAGACGCGCACAAGACAGATAGCGCATGAAAGCCTGAGCTTCCAAGCCCTCCAATCTGAAAGATGGAACTATGCGGGAAATGCCATAAACTGGCATTGCCACCGAGAGCAAACCAGCCAGAAGCAAAATCAGAGAGCCGTAGAGGTTATGCAGTCCGGCACCTGGTTCCACCCATGACGAACAGTCCCACCGGCAGGGTTAATAGTGATAACCAGCACAGTACGATACCTTCCTTGAGTCGACCCCAGGCAGGCGGTAGCATATGGTGCTCGCGCCATGGATATTATCGCAGCGCCGTCCGCCACTGCACGTTTCTTTTGTTCCCCGTAGAACGCTGGGTTGCTCACTTGTTCCTACTCAGCTACAAATAGAATCATCCATGGATTCGAAACCCGCCGTGGCCGCTCGCCGCGTACGCATTCCAGCTCTGCTTTTGAATGCCTGGGCTGACATTCGCACGTCGCAATTCTGGATGGTCGCCATCGCGCTGTTTCTGCGTGTTGGGTGGATCCTGATCGGCCACACCTACAAATTCAAGAGCACCGAAAATAATTTTGGCTTCGGCTGGGAAATGGGGCGCATCGGTGCCGCCATCGCTTCTGGCCGCGGCTTCAGCGACGCTTTCGGCTCGCCCACCGGTCCCACCGCATGGGAGCCGCCACTATATCCCTCCCTGATTGCCGGCGTGTTCCACATCTTTGGAATTTACTCACGAGCATCGGCGTTCGTCCTGCTCACCATCAACAGCGTTTTCTCAGCGCTCATCTGCATTCCTATTTTTCTTGTCGCGCGGAGGATCTTCTCCGAAAACGTCGCCGTCGGTTCGGCATGGACCTGGGCCCTACTGCCCTATGTCATGTTCTGGTGCACGCGCTGGGTGTGGGAGACTAGTTTTTCCGCTCTCTTGCTCGCGGTGATTTTCTGGCTGGCGCTGACCATGGAAGATCGCGCGGGACTGAAGCCCTGGGTCGAATTCGGACTGCTCTGGGGGATCGCTGTGTTGAACAGTACAGTCCTGATCGCGTTTCTGCCCGCCTCAGGGCTGTGGGCCTGGTATCGCCGCGCGAAGCTCCGCAAACCCTCATTCACCGGCATCTTGTTGGCTTCGCTGATTTTCATTGCCTGCGTTACCCCTTGGACGGTTCGCAATTATCAAACCTTCGGAAAGTTCATTTTCATCCGCGATAACTTCGGCGCGGAACTCCGCCTCGGCAACGGCAATGGAGCCGACGGCACATGGATGCAGTACTTGCATCCCACGCAGGATCTCTACGCCATGCACCAGTACACTGCGATGGGCGAATTGGCGTATATCGAAAATCGGAAGCGCCAGGCCGTCGATTACATCAAAGCCGATTACCCACGCTTCGCCGTGCTCTGCCTGAAGCGCTTCATTTACTTTTGGACCGGACCGCCGCGCTTGTCAAAAATCTGGTGGCTCGCCGAAACCAAGAATTCGCTCTTCCTGGCTTCGTCCGTGCTGATGTTCTGGGGACTCGGACGCGCTCTCCGCCAGCGCAAACCCGGCGCCTGGCTGATGTTCTGGCTAATCTTGTTGTATCCCGCGGTCTACTACATCGTTTACCCCGGTCAGCGCTACCGCCATCCCATTGAGCCGGAGATGACGATTCTCGGGGTCTTCCTGCTTACCGAAGCGGAAAAGAGAGGTCGGATTCAGCCAGAAGATTATGCAAGCCCATAAGATTTGAACTACAACGAAGAGATCCGCATCCGACATTCCTGCACCGCTCAATAGATCACGTACCCCGGTCCCGGCGTGCGTAGATCGGGCTTCGTCGCCATCAGCAGCAACGCGCCCTCGCGCTTGAACGCCCGCAGATCGTCCAGACTGTGAAACGACTTCGTCTTGTAGTCGTCCGGCGTTGGCGTGTCGTCTGGAACACGGCAAGCCTCCACATTCTCGAAAGCATGCTTCTTCAACAATTCCACGTACTCCGCCTCCGAACGCACATGCACGGGCACCTTCAGCTTGTCCACCCACTGCAGGGAATACTGATTATCTTTGTATAGATTGATGAGGATGAATAACCTTCCCCGCGGCGCCATCACCCGAAACAATTCCATCAAGGCGCGATCTTGATCGGCATAGTAATAAAACGACTCCACCGACAATATTTTGTCGAAAAAATTCTCCTCCCAGGGAATCTGCTGCGCCGATCCCCACACATAAAGCACGTTGTCGAAATCCTTCGACGCGGCACGCGCCTCGCGAATCATCTCATCCGAAACATCGAGGCCAACCACCTGTCCGAATCCATCCGGCCCTTCGCCCACCAACCGTGCCAACAGCCGCGTCGCCCATCCTGATCCGCAACCCAGATCAAGCACACGCTCGCCCGGACGCAGCTCCATCCGTCGAATCGTCTTCGTCGTAATGTTGAAGTGATGCTGCTCCATCTTCGGGCCTTCGCCAGCCTCGGCCCATCGGTTGAATTCCTGTTGGAGCGTCTCGTCGGGAGTAAGTGGTTTTTCAGGCAAGTGCTTCCCCTTGGCGAATTTCCTTCGTGAAACTTAGCGCTCTTCGTGGTTGATGCCTTTGTCTCTAGCTCAAAGACGCAACCCCCACCACTATGCTACAGTTTTCCTCTTCATGGCGACACGTCCTCAGACTCCTGAACCAGCGCCTGACCCGGGCTCCCTCTACTGCCCGAACTGCGCGGAGGAAGTAAACGATCCCTTAACCTGCGGCGATTGTTCCGCTGTAATCTGCCGCCGTTGCGGAACTCCACTTGAATCTGCTGACGAACTCGGAATGGGATAATGGAATCCACCTCGTCAGCACCCTCCACCGAAACTCCGGCCACCTCAAAGCCAACTCTGATCCGCGGACTGAGTCTTCTAGACTGCGTCTTGCTGCTCGTCAGCGGCATCATTGGCTCCTCGATTTTCCTCACTGCCAAAGACATTGCCGGCCCGCTCCCGCAACCCATGTTGTTCTTGCTGGTGTGGGTAATCGGAGGCCTGGTGTCTCTGTTCGGCTGCGTTGCCTTCGCCGAACTGGGCTCCATGTTCCCCGAGTCGGGTGGGCAATATGTCTATCTTCGCGAAGCTTATGGTGACCTCGTTGCTTTTCTCTACGGATGGATGCTTTTCTCGGTTGCCAACGGCGGCACTATCGCCGCGCTTTCCGTCGCTGCGGCCGCCTACGCCGGACAAGTCTTCCCTATGCTGTCGCAGGAACACGTCGTGCTTCAACTCGCCGGAATCACCATCACTCGCGCGCATGTGTTCGGTCTTCTGCTCATCGTCATTCTCACTTACGTAAATGTTGTGGGCCTGCGCTGGGGTACGCTCTTGCAAAATCTTTCCACCTGGACGAAGTTCGCCGCCATGGCCGGCTTCGTCATCCTCGGGTTCGCCATCGGCAAAGGCGACTGGTCGCACTTCCACTCTCACGGCGTCGACCTCACCCTGGGGCTTCATCCCGCACAATTTCTCTCTGCCTTCGGCGTTGGATTAATCGCCGTTTACTGGGCTTACGACGGATGGGTCTACATCACATGGGTCGCCGGCGAAGTCAAAGAGCCGCGCCGAAACGTTCCGCTGGCGATGGTCTTGGGCGTTCTCGTCGTCGGTGTCACTTACATGGCGATGAACATGACGTACCTTTACGCTCTGCCGCTCGCCGAAATCGCACAACATGAAACCATTGCGCACGCCGCCGCTGCCGCGCTGTTTTCCCCGCGCGTCGCCATCTGGCTTTCGCTGTTGATCGCAGTATCATGTTTCAGCGCAGCCGCCACCTGCACGCTCTCGGGCGCGCGTGTCTATCTCGCCATGGCGCAGGATGGAGTCTTCTTCAAACGCATGGCAGTGATCCATCCCAAATGGCGTACGCCCGCCTTCAGCCTTATTGGACAAGGAATTTGGGCGGCCCTCCTCACGGTCAGCGGCCGCTACGATCAACTCTACACGTATGTCATCTTCGGCATGGTGCTCTCTTACACGCTGACCGTGATCGGAATGTTCCTGCTGCGCTGGAAGCGTCCCGAGATTCCGCGTCCATACCGTTGCACGGGATATCCTTGGCTCCCCGGGGTCTACGTTCTCATCGGCGCCGCCTGGATCCTGAACACGATCGTCAAACGTCCCATGGAAGCCTTCTGGAGTTCCGCGATCGTACTGGTCGGCGTGCCGGGATATCTTTACTGGAAGCGCAGCAGCCGCAACCCGACCTCCATGCAATAGACGACTGCGAACTATCAGAGTTCTGTCCGGTTTTCGTAACGAGGACGAAATGCAGCTTGATTTCCCGCCAGTGTGCTGCTACGTTCCACACATCTATCGGGGCACCGCCGACTTCGGGAATTGCAGAGGGTTTGTCTCCCTTCCTGGGTGGGTTTCGCGAATGCACTCCTGTGCTGTGACTCTCCGCATCTTGACGCGGCTCCCCGATTGAAAGGAGATCTATGACTACTCCGAAAAATCTGCTTCCACTTACCGGCAGTGAGCGGGCTCCACTCGAGGGATCGCGAGAAGTAGGGCCAGCCGATCCCAATGAAATAGTTGACGTCACCATCCGTTTGCGATCTCGCGCAGGAAAGGAGCCGCCGGTCAACCCTGATGAATTCACAAAACCTGTTGCCGAACGCACCATTATGTCGCGCAAGGAATTCGAGCAGCGTCATGGGGCCGATTCTAAAGACATAACTCGTGTCGAGTCATTTGCCCGCGAGCACAAACTCGTGGTGAAGGAAAAGAGCGTGGCCCGGCGGACGATCATTCTGTCTGGTAGCGTCGCGGCTATGAACGAGGCATTTGGAGTCGATCTGAAAGAGTACGAGCATCCGGGTGGCAGGTATCGCGGCCGTACAGGACAAATCCACATTCCTGCGGAGTTGCACGATGCGATCGAGGGTGTGTTTGGATTGGATAATCGTCCTCAAGCCAAACCGCATTTTCGTAGACGGCATCGGCGGGCCGGGGCCGGTGCCGCGACCGTGAACTTGTCCTACACGCCGATCCAAGTCGCTACCCTTTACGACTATCCAACCGGCGTGAATGGATCCGGAGAATGCATCGCGCTGATCGAGTTGGGCGGCGGTTACAACCCGACCGATCTCAGCGCGTACTGGGGTCAACTGAAGCTGACCAAGAAGCCGACCGTCTCCGCAGTTTCAGTCGGAAACGGAAGCAACAGTCCGACCGGAGATCCGAACGGACCGGATGGCGAGGTAATGCTGGACATTGAAGTGGCCGGGGCGATTGCGCCCGGCGCCAAGATCGTCGCTTATTTTGCCGAAAATACGGATGCCGGATTCCTAAATGCCATCACCACCGCGGTGCATGACAGCACGAACAACCCGTCTGTCGTCTCGATCAGTTGGGGCGGGCCAGAATCCTCATGGACGCAACAGGCTATGACGTCCATGGATGAAGCCTTTCAATCCGCGGCAGCGATGGGTGTAACCGTCTGCGTGGCGGCAGGCGACGACGGCTCGACTGACGGCGTAAACGATGGTTTGAATCACGTGGATTTTCCGGCGTCGAGTCCGAATGTGCTGGCTTGTGGAGGCACGCAACTGGTGGGCTCGGGGAATACCATCACCAACGAAACGGTTTGGAACGAACTCGCCAATAATGAAGGCGCCACCGGAGGGGGCATCAGTGACGTTTTCCCGCTTCCCACTTATCAGAATGCGGCGGGAGTTCCGCCTTCCGCAAATCCGGGTGGCCATGTTGGGCGAGGTGTTCCGGACGTTGCCGGAGACGCTGACCCGAGCACCGGCTATGTGACCCGAGTCGATGGGCAGGCGGACGTGATCGGCGGCACCAGCGCCGTAGCCCCGCTCTGGGCCGCACTGATCGCGCTCATCAATCAGCAGATCGGAAAACCGGTTGGATTCGTCAATCCGTTGCTTTATCAAAACGCGAAGACTGCGAATGATTTCGGTGACATCACATCCGGCAATAACGGCGCCTATTCGGCAGGCCCGGGTTGGGACGGGTGCACGGGGTTAGGATCGCCAATTGGAAGTGCCGTTGGGTCAGCCTTGGGCGGTCAATCAGCAAAGAGCATGAAGACCGGTAGGTAGCAATTTGAATGCATGGATGACGCGGCATTCCGATAGCCGCGCCATTCTTGCGTTTTGAAAAAGCCCTGGTGGTCCGCGTTTGCGTTATGCTGGTAAAAGCCAGCGAATCCCCCGCCCGGCTTTGAGCTTATGTGTTATGGCCCGGGATGACCTGCCGTCACTTTATTTACACTCCATATTGCAGTACCTTGGTGTGTTGTCCAGAAGTACGTAATCGTCTCCGCATTCGCGCATTTATTGGAGAAGACATGAGCCGCTCTGTAGTCCTTCGTCTATTCTTTGTAGGGGTTTTCATCCCCGCTATGTTTACCGGATGTTCGCGCGATCCCAACGTGCGCAAACAGAAATTCTTGGAGAGCGGTGACCGCTATTTTGACAAAAGCAAGTACCGCGAAGCGGCGATCCAATATGCGAATGCCCTGCAGGTCGATCCCCGTTTCGCCCAAGCTCATTACAAACTAGGAGAAGCTTACCTTAGGCTCGGAGACCTGAACGACGGCGGTCGGGAATTGTCCCGCGCCGTCGAACTGGCCCCGGAAGATTATCGCGCCCGCCTCGATCTGGCCAATCTACTTATCAATGCGCAAAATCCGGATGGGTCGAACGAGGAATATCTGAAGCAAGCACGTGAGCATCTCGACGCGCTCCGAGAGAAACAGCCACAGAATCCCGAAGTCTTCCAGGCGTGGGCAGACTACTATGCCGCTTCCAACAATCTGGGCGCGGCCCTGCTGGAGATGCAGAAAGGAATTGCTGCCAACCCCAATCGATCGGAATCGTACCTGGAACTTGCGCTCCTACAGGCCCGTGCAAATCTACTCGAGCAGGCCGAGGCCAGTTTCAAAAAGGCCGCCGACCTTGATCCTAAGGGAACGAATGCGCATGTGCTTCTGGGAAGCTTTTACCAGGTGCATACCCGCATCCCGGAAGCCGAACAGCAATTTGAGCGTGCCATCGAACTCGCTCCTAAGGATCTTTCACCCCGCGAGGCGCTCGTGCGCCTTTACCTTTTGGAAGGCAAGAAAACTGAAGCTGAAAGCATGCTGCGACAAGCCCAGAACGAGCTTCCAGATAATTCCGAAGCCTACCGTTTACTTGGCGATTTTTATTTCGCCACCGGGGATTTCGACAAGGCCACTGCGGAATACTCATCTCTCTACAGCAACCATCCCAGGGATCTTCAAATCAAGAAGAACTACGTGCAACTATTGATTTTGAAGAATCGCCTGGACGAAGCCAGCAAACTGAACAATGAAATGCTGAAGATAAGTCCGCATGGCGTGGACCCGCTGGTCGCGCGCGGCCAGATAAAGCTTCGCCAAAATGATCCGGCCGGCGCGGTGGATTCTCTACAGCAAGCTCTTCAGGCCGATTCCAACAACGCCGTCGCGCACTATCAACTCGGGCTGGCTTTTGACATGCAGCACGACGATGCCCGCGCCGAGGCGCAATTGCGCGAGGCAGTCCGCTTGCGCCCCGATCTGACGGACGCTCAGCGCGCCCTGGCTGAACTGGAACGAAGCCGCGGAGACGTCGATGCGCTCAGCCAAACCGCGCAGCAGATCATCATCAACGCGCCCAACGCTGCCGACGGCTATCTCTATCGCGCACTCGGGGAGACAGCACGCCAGAAATATTCCGACGCGCTGCTAGATCTTACCAAGGTAATGGGCCTTGTTCCGAACAGTCCCATTCCGTACGTGAAGATGGGAAACATTTATCACCTGCAAAAGCAGTTCTCGGAAGCTAACAAGTTTTATCAACAGGCACTCGACAAGGACCCGGCATCCACCGATGCGCTGCAGGGAATTATGAACGTCTATCTGGCGGAAAAGCAGCCTGACCTGGGCATTGCCGCGGCTCGGGCGCAGATTGTCAAGTCGCCGAATACCAGCGGCTTCTACGACCTGCTGGGCACTGCATTGTTTCAAAAGAAGGATCTGAATGGGGCCGATAGCGCTTTCCGCAAGGCGGTCGAGATTGACAAGAATAACTCCGACGCGCTTTTGAAATTGGGCCAAGTGCAGGCCGCACAAGGTTCCGTGAGCCAGGCTTTAGCTACCTATCAACAATCCATCAAAGATCACCCTCGGGAAATTGCTTTCTACATTCTTGCAGGCGAGATGTACGAATCGCAAAGCAACTGGGACCAGGCGAAGGCGATGTATCAGAAGGCGCTTGAAATTCAGCCCGATAATCCGCTGGCTTCAAATAACCTGGCCTACGTGATGCTGGAACAAGGCGGCAATGTTGACATGGCGTTGTCGATGGCACAGACGGCGCGGCGCGGCATGCCTGACTCCTCGAATGCCGCGGACACATTGGGCTGGGCTTACTATCAGAAGGGCGTGTACCAGTCCGCCATCGACTTGTTCCAGGAGTCGCTGCGGCTCATCGAGAAGCGCGGCGGAGCCGACAGCCCAACCGTTCACTATCATCTCGGACTTGCTTATGAGAAGGCGAACCAGCCGGTCCAGGCGCGGCAGCAACTGGAGCGAGCTTTGAAGATCAATCCCAATCACACCGATGCGCGCAAGGCGTTATCGGAGCTACGAAGCTAACGGGCGCCACGTTGAACGCCCCTAGGTCCTCTTAAGCACGAACATTTCGAATGTCGTGCCGGTCAAACGCGCAGTGACCTAGCCCTCTTCGATTCGAGACAAAACAATTCGTGCGAACGAAGGATATAATCTTTGGCCGATAAAGGAGGTGCGTCATGATTCTGGGGATGACGACATCTACGTTCACTTTCTTGCACGTGTTGTTAAGCCTGGTCGGAATCGGTGCCGGGCTTATGGTGATGTACGGTTTGCTGACGGGGAAGCGGCTTGACGGATGGACCGCGATCTTTCTCGTGAGCACGGTGGCGACGAGTGTGACTGGCTTCGTCTTCCCGTTCGAACATCTGTTGCCGTCGCACAAACTCGGAATTATTTCGCTGATGGTACTGGCGGTGGCAATACCGGCCCGCTATCTATTTCATCTCTCAAAGGCATGGCGCTGGATCTACGTTGCGAGCGCCACCCTGGCGCTTTATTTGAATGTGTTCGTGGCAGTAGTACAAGCTTTCCTGAAGGTTCCCGCATTAAAGGCTCTAGCACCGACGCAGAGAGAGCCGCCATTCCTGGTCGCGCAGCTTACGGTTCTTGCCATTTTTATAGTGCTCACAACTATGGCGTTGAGAAGGTTTAGAACCGCGCCCATGCGTGCGGCTTAAGGCCGATCGCCTGTCCATCTAAGGTCAACAATCACTAAAGAATCACAATTGAGGAGAGTTCACCTATGCCGACGATCACGACCAACGACGGCACACAGATCTACTACAAGGACTGGGGCACGGGAAAGCCGGTGGTATTCAGCCATGGGTGGCCACTGAGCGCGGATGCGTTCGAAGACCAGATGCTCTATCTGGCAGCGCGCGGATATTCGCTGCGTTACGCATGATCGACGCGGGCTCGAGCGGTCAGGCCAGCCTTGGGATGGCAACGATATGGGATACGTATGCACACGATCTGGCGACGCTGGTCGAAGAACTGGATCTACGATTGCATCAAGGCTTTTTCGGAGACCGACTTTACGGAAGATCTTAAGAAATTCGATATGACAACGCTGATTCTGCATGGCGACGCCGAGCCAGCCGCATGGCATGTGCTCGACGCACAAAAAACAGATCAACGTGGACCTGTTTTCTTTCTCCAACGGAGTGACGAAGCGGCGGCTTGCAACGTTAGCAACGTACAGTAGAGCGCAGTCTTCGCCTCTTACGAGAGATTTGGCGCGCGTCCGAAGCCGCGCTGTCGAGATGCACAGGCGTCAGCGTTGCCTCCGGGAGCGCATCCAGGTTGCAGACGGTTTTTCTCCGAATCGCGCCTGGTACTCGGCTGCGAAGCGGCCGAAGTGGAGAAATCCCCAGCGCGTCGCGATCTGGGTAACGTTGGAGACCTGGCCTTCCTGCGAAAGATCGGCGTGCACGCGTTCCAGGCGAATCTTTCGCAGGAACTGCATGGGAGTGTGCCGCGCCTCTGCGCTGGAAGCTGTGTTGCAACGTTCGTGAACTCACGCCTGCGGCCATACAGATGTCGCCCAACGAAGGCAGGTGCACATTTGCGGTCATATACTCTTCGGCAGCGCGAACCTTCCAGGGCCCGGCGTCGCGACGGCGGGCGAGCAGCCGGGTATAGTTGTGACGCTGGGCTTCGAGCAAGTGTGTGACCAGGCCGTTTTCGATCGCTCGCGCAGTTTAGCCAGTGCGCTCCTCTTCGTTTTCGAGGCTGCTCGTCGCCACCGTAGACATTTTCATTTGAGTCTTGCTCTCCAAGGTGTGCGCACAGGCTCAACACGAGGCGGCGGAATCGCCGTCCGGCCTCGGTTCGCATATTGAAACACGGAGAGAATATCAGGTTTGTACTGATTTCCCGGACCAGCATCTTCTCCAATTCCTGAATCACATTTTCGCGGCTCAGCCTCAAGAAAATCAGTTCGAAGCGCTCGGGGGTGCGAACTGTTACCGGCTGGTTTGGCGATTGCACAAAGCCCATTCCCGGGCGCACGGGAACAATCTCTGATGAAACCCGATGTTCCAATTCGACCAGCACCGCGAGGACAATCGCGTAGGAATCGCCGGGTGACTCGGAATGAACCTGCATGGCTCCGGTTGTTTTCACGCGTGACAAATACATGCGCGGACTCTCCGGGCCAGAAACCTCCGTGGAAAAATTAGGACTGATCAAATCCGAGCGATAAGGAACAGCCGATGAGGCCAGGAAAGAAGCCGCTTCATCGGCGTCCAGGGTTTGAAGAACCAATGGATACGTTAGTAGATTTTGATTTGACTGGCGAATACCTTCTGAGAACATCGTTCCTCTTGCGGCCGCAATACCTTATCTTCTCGATCAACAGACTTCAAGGGCAATCTCTGAACGAAACGATTCACTAAAACTTTTTCCTCCGACTATGCACGTCGGACATCAATTGTTCGTGGCCAATTGCGTAAAGCGGATTGCTGATTCCCGTTGCTTGTAGAGAATCACAACAGCCCGCAATGGCTACGGGTTGCACGATGTAGACCTAGCTTGTTAGCTGGAGAAGAAGCTGAGAGCGCCAGTGGCGCATTTGCCGCGATTCAGTTTCGTGAGCGTCAGTGCGAGGTTGAGGTGGTTCTAAGGTGCAAGCAAAAGCAAAACCGCAATTCGAGAATATTTTCCTGGACCGTGCGCGAATTCTAATCATGCGTGGCTACAAACCGAAAGATGCCGCGGAACAGATCCGGCGAGAAGTGGCGATGGAGTCGGGAGGCGACACCACGATACTCGAGAAAACGCGCGCGGATGCCGAAGAATTCTTGTCGAGAATCCGCCAAGGCCTGATCTGAACTCTGGCCATCCTAACTGAAGGCTCTGAAGTCAGCTTGCCGCGCTATCGTGATTCCTGGGCGCCACGGCCTGGGGACGGCGGGCGGTGCGGTTCGAAGGCAGGCCGGCATCGCGAATCTTGTAGAGCAGCGCTCGATAGCTAATGTTAAGCGCTCGAGCGGCCTGCTTGCGGTTCCAGTGATGGTGCTGCAGCACTTTCAGAATGATCTTTCGTTCGAACTCATGGACGGCCTGCCGAGTTATTTTTTTCAGCGAGATGGGTCCGTCGACGGCAACGTCGGCACTGAAGAAATCAAACTCACGCGGGCGCAGGTCGCCCGCGATGGCATCCTCGGTTCCCAGGATAACGTAGCGTTTGATCAGGTTTTCCAACTCACGCACGTTCCCGGGCCAGGAATATTTCTTCAAAGCGCTCATCAACTCGACCGAAAGCGGTTTGGCTCGTGAGTTGAATTTCCGGTTATAAGCTTCGAGGAAATAGGTGATGAGTTCGGGTAGGTCAGAAGTTCGCTCCCGCAACGGCGGCATGTGAAGGTTGACAACATTGATGCGGTAGAACAGATCCGCACGGAAAGTGCCGTTCGCGATCTCCTCCTCCAGTTTCCGGTTGGTGGCGCATACGACGCGCACTTCCACTTTCTTGTCTTCCTGCGCGCCGATGCGGCAGAACTGCCCGTCCTGAAGCAGTTGCAGCAGCTTCGACTGCAAACTCATGTCGAGTTCGGAAATTTCATCGAGAAACAAAGTGCCGCGATGTGCCATTTCCACGCGGCCAGGTTTGGTGCCGAACGCGCCGGTAAAGGCGCCTTTCTCGTAGCCGAAAAGTTCACTTTCGAGCAGCGTTCCCGGAATTGCAGGACAATTCACCTTCACCCATGGTCCACTCTTCCAGGGCGATGTCGCATGAATCATACGCGCGATGATGTCTTTACCAGTCCCACTTTCACCCTGGATCAGTACAGGTACATTCGCTGCGGCTATTTTCACGAGCCGTTCGCGCAGAGCTTTCATGGCGTCGGTTCCCCCAAAGACAACGGCCTCCGGAGGCATCTCTCCGAGGGGTTGCACCAGGGAACTAACTGGACTTGAAAGGCTCATAAGGCTTTAACGATTCGGCGCACGGCTACGCGCGTGCATCCGGAATACCAAAGCTGGGGGAAAGTCGATTCTGCACAAGGCTAGTCTATCCTCTTGATCAAAAGCAACTTACTAAAGATTACCTGTGGAAATCGACGGCTAATGCGGGAGGCATTTAGAACAAGGGAGTTTGGGCCTGAACCATAAGAAAAGCTTTTCACACGAAAGGAGAGTGTTTCCGTCGCGATGATTTGATTTTGGCTCGGTCATTTACCAGCGGCCGCGAAAACTTCAGGCCAATCAGGTTGTAGGCTTCCGCATGTTCGGTTCGAAGTATCTTCGCGCGCAGGGTGCGCGAAACTTTCGGCAGAGCAGCCAACGCAGCTAAAGGCGCGCTTGGAATCTCGAGCGAAACCTCTGCTGTGGGCGGAAGAGAGCGGCGAAGCGCCACCAGCATTCCTCCCGCGGAAACGTTGAGCGCGGTGGCAAACTCCAGGAACTCTCGATCCTGCTCAATCCGGGTTCTGACAAAGACGGGGATTGCCAAAGGCAAGCGCGGCCATTTACGGCGCTCTGCCATGGGGGTCTTTGCGTTCACGCACACCCTTCCTTCGCTGAATTCCCTAACATTTCAAGCACCTTTGGGGCCAAACCCGAAGCTAGCGGTAAGATCCGCAGAGTGAACCCTATGAAAGCCGGCGATACACTGTCTTCGCGGCCTCTCCCACCGCGAAGAGACTTCCAACGATCGGCTTCCCATTATCCCCAGGGGGCCGAGCTCTCTTTCGTGGGCCAAGGCAGACAGCATAGTCTGACTGCTGGTAAAGTGCAAGCTTTTGCTACACTTGGGTAATCAGCTTGCATTTTTCGTTGACAACGAAAAGTAACCTGGCATAGGCTTTTATTACAGCATTCTTCCGCAAAAATGGTTAAGTGCACCCCCCCCCTCTGTGCGGATCACAAGCTATTCCTTATGGCCACCGTCCAAAAGAACATTTGTCTTCCCGAGCCTGCGCAAGGAAAGGAGGAATCGCCAGCGCCTCCGGCAACAATAGCGGGGATGCCAAGTCCGGCTGATCTTCCGCAGGCATACTCCGAACTGCAACAGCGATTCCAGCGCACAACCAACGCACTTGGGTCAGCTGCACACGATTTGAAAACTCCCTTGGCCATCCTGAACGGCTACGTTGAATTGCTGCAGAGCGAGAAACTGGGCCCGATCAGCGAGCGTCAGCGCGAAGTGCTGCGCGACATGCAAGCCAGCGGCAAACGCCTGCAGCAGTTCATTCAAGACTTCCTGACCTATAGCGCGCTTGAGACTGGCGGCCTGAAGATGCAGTTCGCAATCGGAGACATTAACGAGTGCTTGTCCGACGTGTGCCGTCTGTGGTCGACACGATTTCAGGAGAGAGGACTGGCTCTCTATTTCCTGGCGAATGACAAGCTACCCGAGTTTGCATTTGATTTTCCCAAGTTGGAACGCGTGATCTCAAATTTGCTGGAAAATTCCTTTAAGTTTGTCCCTCAAGGAGGTACGGTGTGGTTACATGCCGAGCCTTACATGTGGGAACGCCGCGCGGCGGCCCAGCCTGCGTCAGCGGGCGAAAGGCGCCGTCACCCCAATTCTCAACCCAACTCCGTGAAGGTCAGCGTGTCGGACACCGGTCCGGGAATTCCGGCTGAATTTCATCAGGAAGTTTTTGATGATTTCTTTCGTCTGCCGAGTAATGAAAATCAGGAGGGTATGGGCCTCGGGCTCGCGATTGTGCGCCGCCTGGTCCAGGGTATGGCTGGCAAAGTCTGGGTAGAAAGCGATTCGGGCGCGGGCTGCAAATTCTCATTTCTGATTCCCTTCAAGCCTTCGGCGGGCCCTAACGGCAAAGGGAAGAAGCAATGAGCGATACCGCCAAGATCCTTCTGGTGGATGACGAGCCTGCCATGCTCCGCTATATCCGTACGTTGCTCGAAGTCGACGATTACAAAGTCGAGACAGCATCGACCGGCGAAGAGGCTCTGCAGCGCGTGCAGAATGGAATGGAGCCGGATCTTGTGCTCCTCGATGTACTCATGCCCGGTATCGACGGTCTGCAGACGCTCGAACAACTTCGCCAGAAACGGCCCGCAGCCAAGGTGGTGATGCTCTCTTGCGTAAACGACACGCGCAAGGTAGTGCAGGCCATGCGCCTGGGGGCGCACGACTACCTCACCAAACCTTTTCAGAAGGCGGAACTAGATGCAGTGATTCATCAGTGCCTGGGTCAGGGAAAGGGACCGGTCGGAGGCGAAGTTGAGGAGATTGCCGACGACGTGTTCTTCATCGCCGCCAGCCCGGCGATGCGAAAAATTCGCTCGCAAGCCGCGCTCGTCGCCAACGTTGATATCCCGGTGTTGTTGCTCGGTGAAAGCGGCACCGGCAAGGAAGTGCTCGCCCGTCTGATTCACAAGCTTTCACCCCGGGCGCACCGAACATTCTTAAAGGTAAATTGCGCGGCTGTTCCCGCCGATCTTCTGGAAAGCGAACTCTTCGGCTACGAACCGGGAGCTTTTACCGGGGCGACACATGCCAAGCCAGGCAAATTTGAACTTTGCAACAAAGGCACCATTCTGCTCGATGAAATTGGAGAGATGCCGCCGTCTCTGCAGGCCAAGCTGCTGCACGTGTTGCAGGACCAGCAATTTTCGCGGCTCGGCAGCCGTTCCATCATTAAGGTGGACGTGCGCATTCTCGCAGCCACGAACATAGATATTCCTCAGGCGCTGGCTACCAAGCGCTTGCGCGAAGATCTCTACTACCGCCTGAACGCCTTCACTCTGCAACTGCCGCCGCTGCGGGAACGCAAGGAAGAAATTCCGATTCTGTTAAAGCATTCCATGACCCGCATGGCAGAACAGTACGCGCGACCTCAGCTTCCTTTGTCGCCTGCCCTTCTGGAGGCATGCCAAAGGCACTCGTGGCCCGGCAACCTGCGGGAGCTCAACAATTTCTTAAAGCGTTACTTGATCCTGGGGGACGAGAATCTGGCTGCAGCCGAATTGCAGCCGCGCCTTGACGGTACCGCCGGAGGCGGAGCCCATCCCGAGTCCGGAGTAAGAAGTGGAGAAGCGGGAGGCGGATTGAAATCGCTGGCCCGCAGCGCCAAAGATGAGGCCGAAGGAGAAGCGATTCGGCAAGCGCTCGAACAGACCAACTGGAATCGCAAACAGGCTGCCGGGCTTTTGCAGATCAGCTATAAAGCCCTTCTTTACAAGATTCGGCAATATGGAATCGCCGAAGCCAAAAGCCACCACAGGCTCTCTGCCGGAGCCTGACTGCCATCAAGATCACAAAAGTAAGCTCGTCGGAAGTAATCCTTCGGGTGATGAAAAATCTTCCGGCCCTACTGCACCGTCAGACTGAACCCTGCGCTCTGCGTGAACGATCCCGACGCTGCCGTCACCTGCAGAGGATAGGATCCCGCGGGTGTTCCACTCACCGTCGGCTGCTGCTTGGTTTTACTGCACGCCGGTATCAGGACGATCATCGCGAAGAGCGTAGAGAGTGCGAGGAAGCCCAGCAGCCGGGTCGTTCTGCGCTTGCCGCCGCCAAGCCCCAATAACGCCATGCCCGGGGCCATCAACCATACGGCATAAAGCGGAACCCGCGATTTTACCGAACTGATCGTAATCGGAGGGCGAACCGTCGTTGTCAGGTTCAGTGTGCTCGATTGAGAACCGGCGCCATTAAAAGTGAGGGTGGCCGGAGCAAAGCCGCAACTGGCCCCCACCGGGAGAGAGCCGCAAGTGAGGGAAACATTCGCTCCGAAGCTCCCCGTCGGATTGACCAACACATAGTAGGTCGCTGTATTCCCGGCGACCACGGTCTGGCTGGAGGGACTGATGCTCACCGAGTAAGAGGTGGCGGTAAACGAAGCAGTGTTCGTGTTGCTGAGATTTGTATTGTTACTGTTGCTGACGGTGGCGATCATCGAACCGCCGCCTGCCTTCGTCGGTGTTGCTGCAAAGGCTACGGTGGACGTGGAACCCGATTGCAAGGTGGGGATCGTGCACACCAGGTTGTTGCCGCTGGGCGCGCTGCACGTCCCCGCCTGCGCGGTCGCGCTGTCAAAAGTAGCCGATGTATTGGAGGAAAGCTGGCCGCTCACCGTGATGTTGGTGGCCAGGTCCGGTCCCTCGTTGGTGATGGTAAAAGTCATTGTGATCTGGCTGCCGGCGCTCACTGCTCCTGAAGCAGGCGAGAGTATGGGTGCCACGCACCGGATGCACAAATCGGTTGCAGTTTGCAGCTGAACCGCGAACGCGTCACTGTTCGGTCCGGTGCCAGTGCCATTGAGCGTAGCCTGAAGCGGTCCTCGCACCGGAAAGTTCGTGGAAGTAGTGTCGCCGGCAAAATATATATTCAGCGCAGGATCGATAGTGATGCTGGTGCCGCGATCCACGCCGTTGCCGCCGAAATAAGTCGCGTAAGACCCAACCGTACTCGTGCCGCTGGTCGTTGTTGTATTGATATGGGCAAAGAAAGCATTCTGCGTTCCGGCCAGGTGGCTTTGGATCGGAACCGTCCCGGTCGCTGTAACGACTGGAAAATCGGTTGAATCGGTCGTGCCGGTAACAAGTGCACCCGCGGCTGTATCCACGGCAATCGCCAGCCCGCTATCGTCTAGAGATCCGCCAATGTAGGAAAAATAACTCAGACCAACGCTGGTTGCAGTGGTGCCGGAAGTCGCCGTCGGATTGGTAAACTTTGCTACGTAAGCATCGGTGTTGGTCGTGTTCGGGGTCGTCGAACATGTCGTGAGCAAGGGACCATTCAGGCAGGGCTGGAACTCTCCGACTCCGGTTGGAATGTTGAAATTCGGAGAGTTGGTCACTCCTGTGATGTAGATGGCAGCAGCTCCGGTATCGATGGTGAGCGCAGTGGATGAATCGTTGTTAGACCCACCGAGATAGGTAGAGAAAATTAACTGGGTGGCATTCGTAGGATTCAACTTGGCAACGAAAGCATCCCACGGCTCCGGGTTCGCCACTGCGGGACAGTTCACCGGATAGGTGATAGTAACGGGGGGAGGCGTGTTGAGGCATGGCTGATACGCATCCAATATCGGGAAATCACCTGCCGTCAGTCCACCCGTTCCGTTCGTGCCTTCGCCACTGTTATAGAAATTCGTCGTGCCGCTGAAGTAAATGTTTCCGTTCGTATCGACCGCAATCCCGCCGCCAATGGCGATCGTCCCGTTGTTGCCGCCGAAGTAGGTTGAATAAGGTACGCTGTTAACTCCGCTGGTCTTGGTATTTACCTCGGTCACAAAGAACTGGATCGTCGAATTGGCTGCCGGCGCCGGCTGGTAGGGAGCGGGTAGGGAGCTTGACGGAAAACCGGTGTTCACATCTTTGGAGGTCGTTGTGCCCGTGATGAAGACATCGCTATTGTTGTCGATGGCTAAACTACTGGCAACGTCCGTGCCGCTCCCGGATAGGTAAGTGGAGTATTTCAGAGCGGGAGGTGCCGCGGGCGCCGCCGCCAGGCTGTCCAGTCCACTCAAAGCGCTTACGAAAATGTGCGACGCCCCCGTGCTGCCAGCTTCCGGCGAACTCTGGTATCCGCCGACCGTTGGAAAGTTCGTCGACGTGGTCGTGCCCGCGACGTAGGCCGTACCCGTCGTGTCTACCCCAAGCCCTGCGTTCGTGTCGGTCCCGCTGCCTCCCAAATAGGTTAGGTACATCACGCCGTTTATACCCAGCGTCTGATCCAGCTTCAGGATAAAAATATTCTGTGCGCCGTTCAGCGTAGCCTGGGAGGGAGTCTCCGGCGATGGAAATGTCGTGAGCAAGTTGGTAGAGGTCGTAGATCCTGCCAGGTAGATGTCGCCGTCCCCATTCACCGCAATCGATGGCGAAGTTTCATTTCCCGTTCCGCCGAAATAGGTGGAATAGTTCACCGTAGGGTCAATCACCAGTTCCCTTGCCCGGTCATACGCACCGACCTCAAAGCCGACGCGATTGGCCGCACGCAGGACAAAGCGCCCTTCCACATCCTGCCTCTGCCCAGCGACACTCTGGTAAATGTGAGGAGCCTGCAGGCGGACGTTGGCGCTGGTTCCTCTGAGAATCAACTCCCCGCCACTCAACTCCAGCCTGGTCACACCATCAAACTGCATCTCAGCTTGCGAGGGGCTGGCGCCGGGGGCAACCTTGAAGTCATACTCCAAGTGTCCCTGGCTTCCGTAGAAAACCAGATCGATTCCCGGATAGACGCTTTTGTATTGAACTGCGGCAAACTGCGGAATGCCTCTACGCCACTGCTTGGGGTCGTTCCCGAGGAAATAGTTGCTCGTGCCCCGAAGCTTATCGCTTCCTGAGACCTCCGCCATAGGGTTCGCCCCAACCAGCGTCATGCGCACCAACTCGACGCTCTGACCGGACCTGCTTTGACCTGGCCTGCTTTTACGTGGCTTGCTTTGACCTGGCTTGCTCTGACCTGGTAAGGATCGCTGCTCCCCCCGCATGGCCAGCACGGCTCCGGTTCCATCGAGACCAAGACTATATCCCGACCCGCGCGCGATAAATTTCACGTTGGAATTGGCTTGGCCCTGATTCAGCTCGAAAATAAGCGGAAGATGGCTCAGGATGGATCTTGCGTCCGGCGTCGTTTTCGACTTCGCACCAGACCTTCCCAAGGCGGTTGCAATCGGAGATCCAGGAAGCTGGGCCGACGCGTTCTGCGCATAGCGGCGGGAGCTCAATCCAAACACCACACAAGCCATCAACAGCAAAACCAAACCAACTCCCGCGACCCGGACCCATCGCATTCTGCTTCTTCCTGTTCCCGACGACCACCCACGGCCATTTCCCATTACGCTTTTCCTCCGGCGCACACCGATCATAAATGGAGAGTAGAGCCCGAGCGCGAGTCTTTACCCGGCGCCGGCGAAACCGCCCGCTGCTGACACGTCTCTTAGGAACTGGCGGAAAATAAACAACTACTTAATCATCTGCCGGATAGTCAAGTCAAGCGAGGTCCGCTTGCTCGCGCGCTCCACGACCTGTCAGATGCGTTGGATCATGCAGAAAGATGCCGCGCCCCCCAGCAAAAGTACTACTCGAACCTTCGCCGATAGCCACTTAGGTGCCGATTCACTTACTTGGGACTTTTTGCTCTTGCAAACTGCTGCCAAACCTATAAAGTGTAATGCTACCAGGGCCCGCCCCCAAAGCATTGGACCGGACTTGAGCCTGGCCAGCCATAGGTGTCGATTCCGTTCTGCACCAGAATTGGCTGGTCTCGAGGAAAAATGCTTTCGGAAAATACGCCACGGATGCAACCTGACTCGAAGGAACGACGGCTCATGCGGCGCTTCGATATGCGCCTTCCCGCTCTAGTGCGTTTTGATCAAGAAAACCAATTTCAAACGGAGACGCAAAACGTCAGTGCCCGAGGAGTTTTTTTCTATCTTGAGCGGTCCCTCCCCGAGGGTACTCGCTGCGAAGTCACCCTCACCTTCCCGCCTCACGTCACGCTGACGGACGCCGTTCGTGTTCGCTTTAGCGCCCGCGTAATCCGGTCGGAATCGCCTTTACCCTCGTCCCGGGTCGGCACCGCCGCCATGATCGAAGACTACGAATTCCTGCGCTCCACCGGGAGCACCGATTTCTTCAGCGCATTGCAGAAGGATTGGAAAGCGACGAACTGAAGATCGGCGTTCGGCATTCGCACTTTCTTATTAGGCAAGCATCTTGCGCTTACCGGAAGCCGGAAGCCGCTCCTACTTGCGCAAATCTTTCCTCTGTCGCCGCAGACGGTTGTTGCGGCGCACCAGGCTGCCCAGATAAAGCCCGTGGATCATCCATGTGGCGATGTAGGCGGCGTATAGAAATTTAACCGAGTTCACGCCGGCCCCGGTCTCGATGGACTCTGGTTCAATGGTGACCGGGCTGGCGCAGATGTTGCCGGCAAGCCGTCATGCCCGAGCAACGCCTGCATCGCCTGAGCCTCGTCCACGTCGCGTTGCAACATCTCCAGTTGATAGCGCCACCAGCCAATCAGGAACGCGAAGCACGAAAACGCAAGCCAATTAATCAAGAGCACGTGCAGCATGCGTGGATCGATCGATCCGCCGCCGCCAATCACCGGCTGCGGATGCTGCGTACGGAAAAACCAGATCGAAAAATAAACCAGCGGCACATCGAGCGCCCCAAAAATTGCCAGCACCGCCGCCAGCTTCGGAGTCTGCGAGCTGTCGGAGAATCGCCGCAGAACCAGATAACTCACATAAATTAACCACAACACCAGAGTGGTGGTGAGCCGAATATCCCACGTCCACCAGATCCCCCACACCGGTCGCGCCCATATGGGTCCGGTTACCAACACAACCGTGCAGAAAACAACCCCCACTTCCGCCGACACTAATGCCAGAGCATCCGCCTTGGCGCTTCGCCAGAACAGATAAACCACCGAAGCCACCAGGTTCACCGAGAACAACAAGAACGCCGTCCAGGCCGAAGGCACGTGGTAGTAGAAAATGCGCTGCACATCGCCCATCGTGCGCTCCATTGGCGCAACCCAGATGGCCTCATAAAAAGCGTAAGCCAGCAGCAGCGCCGTAAGAACTGCGAGGATGGGGAGGGCTCGTTTCATTCTGCCTGCAGGATAGTTTCGAATAAAGCCAGACAAGCTGTAGTAAACACTACATCGTAGGTGAGAAGCAATACGATCCAGAAGCGCGCGGAGCCGTCACCCGACAGGATGATGCGCGTGGCCTCCACCATCGACTGCACGGCGGGGATGGAAATTGGAAACAATAACAGCGGCAGCATGATTTCGCGGCTGCGCGTGCGCAATGACATGGCAGCGAAAAATGTTCCATTTACCACCAGCGCCCACGTTCCCAGAATCGCCACAGGAATCAACTGCCACGCCGGACCAACAGCGCGCAAGTTATAAAAAATCATGAACAACGGCGCCATCACGGCTTCCAGCACAGAAACCAGAATGAAGTTGCCCAACGCTTTGGCAATAAACAACGCATTTGCCGGAGCCGGAGAGACGCGGTAAGCGTCCAGCACCTGGTTGCGCAGCTCGCGTGCCCATGTCTGATTCAGAGCCACCACGGCCGCAAAGAGGAATGCCACCCAGATGAGCCCTCCCGCAATTTCGCGCGACTCTTCCGCGTTCGGATCGAACGAGAAACTGAAAATCACCACCACCAGCAGGGAAAAAAACAACATGGAGTTCAGCGCATCCCGCGAGCGCCATTCCAGCCGAATGTCTTTGGTCAACGTGGCGAGTGTGATCGAGCGGAGCGAGTTCATTGGATTTCCGCTCGAGCCCCATCCGCGGCAAGGCGGGACGTGCGGTCCACGATCTGCCCGGCCTGCATCCACACAAATTCATCGGCCACGCCCTCCAGCAGCGAAGCCTGATGAGTAACCACAAAAATAGTTTTGCCGGCATCGCGCATGTCCTTGAGCAATCCCACAATCTCTCTCGCCGAATGCACGTCGACATTCGAGAAGGGCTCATCCAGCAAAAGAATCTTGGGATCATGCAGGATCGCCCGCGCCAGCGACATGCGCTGCCGCATGCCTTGCGAATACTGCCCCACCGGACGCTGCAACTGCGGATCAAGCCGCACCCAGCGAATCACCTGCTCGCAGCGGCTGTCGCCGTCAATCCCATACAGTCGCGCGAAGTAGCGCAGGTTTTCCAGTCCGCTCATCTCGTCGTAAAGCAATGATGGATGCGCCATGTAGCCGACCTCGCGGCAGGCATCCTGCGGCTTCTTCCCCAGGATCGAAATCGTGCCGCGTGTGGGATTAGCCAACCCCGCCAGAGCTCGCAGCAGCGTAGTCTTCCCTGCTCCGTTGTCCCCGAGAATTACGTGGAACTGGCCACCGGCAAATTCCGCATCCACTCCTCGCAATGCGGCGAAGCGTCCAAACTGCTTGATCAGGTTGCTGACGTTGACGATTCCAGAGGCCGGGATTTCAGGGGCGCATACAGTCATTGCGTTCTAGTTGGAGGCAAATAGAAGATAGCGAAAGCCCGCGGCGAAGTCGAGCAGGCAACGACGGTGCCTACAAGTCACAGGAAGGACGTGGCACGTATGGGGGTGACAGCCGCCTTCGACAATCCAGCGGCCCAGCCGTATCGGGCCGCTGGCCGTCTCCGAGCAACTTGGCAGCTTGCGAAAAAGATCCAGCGAGCATCGTATCAGGCTATGGCTTCAGGCACAGCGTAAGCGCCGAACTAGCCCGGGCTTCTAACCCCTGTAGGGAACTTTGAGCCTTCTAATTCCCCATCCCATTGGAGGGTGGTTGTGCCTGCGTCATGCTCTTCACCGGCTCCGCTCGCATCTGATTGCCTGGCTGCTGTGGAGCATACTTCGACGCACACTTGGCTTGCAGCGCCTTCGCATGAAAAACCCCATCGTGTCCGAAGCTGCCATCGGCGAGCGCTTGAGAATCATCCTTGAACGTATCGGGAGGCGCCTCGGTTCCAGTGTAATCCACCGAGAGCAGCTGGTCCTGCTCCATCAGCACAAACTGAACATGCGTGCCGGTGCGTTTGATCGACCCCGGCTGCACATTTCCCGCCACCCGTAGCCGCTTGGTGTAAGCCCCGTTCCCCATCTTATGCAGCTCGCTGATGGTGACGTAGTAGCTCTTGCTGTCCTGGACGCCAGTGTAGGCGAGATAGCCAAGCAACAGCAGGATCACAACCGTTGCCCCGCCGAATTTTAAATACGTCTTCCCTTGACTGGACATGAAGAGACACCCCACAGAACTTGTGCTCTGATGAGACTACCCTTCCCAGACCCCAGAATCAAGATCCCGAGGAACGGCGGGAACGGCGCGTCATCATTCCGAACCGGACCCAAAGCAAAGGCTTGTCATTCCGAGCCGGGCCTCAAGCCCGGTGAGGAACCTGCTTTTCGCCTCTCGGCCGGGCCCACCGTTCATGCTTTCCGAAAAGTGGCAAGGCAGGACCACCTCGAAGGCTCTGCCCAGAAGCCATCCTCCGATAAAATGGACACAGTTCGACAATCCTATGATCCATCCCTGGCACGACGTAACCCCCGGCGACAAGCTGCCGCAGGAATTTGACTGCGTGGTGGAGATCCCTTTCGGGTCCAGCGTGAAGTACGAACTGGACAAAGCCAGCGGCCTCATCAAGCTGGATCGCATTCTGTACTCCGCTGTTTACTATCCGGCGAACTATGGTTTCATCCCGCAGACTCTCGCCGAAGACGATGACCCGCTCGATGTGCTCGTGCTCTGCCAGGAAACCGTGGTGCCGCTCACCATCATTCACGCGCGCGCCATTGGCCTCATGACGATGATCGACGGTGGCAAGCCAGACCATAAAGTCATCGCCATCGCTAGCGAAGATCCTGAGTTCAACTCCTACCGTGAAGCTGCGGAAATGCCGACGCACCGTATGCTCATGTTGCGGCGTTTTTTCCAGGACTATAAACAGCTCGAAGGTAAGGCGGTTGAAGTGGATGAGATACGGCCCGCTGCTGAAGCCTATCCCATCATCCTCGACGCCCTCCATCGCTACAGCGAACAGCGCCGCGAAGGCTTCAAGATCGCAGAAAAACACTGAGCAGATCGGACAATGCCGGGTTTGATTTCCTCATGCGCATCCCCTGTACCGTCGTAACTTCATCTTGCGTCGAATAGCCAATAGAATTCAGCGAGTGTAAACCTTCAATTCTAGGTTAACTACTGGCGAAGTTCATTTCTGCCGAAAGGCTTCGAGGAAAATCATGAAAATTGCACGCCGTTGCAGCCTAATCCTGTCTCTTGTAGCTCTCTGCGCCGCTGCCAGCTTTGCCGACGAACCGGGAAGGCATCCGGCATACTTGCACGCCCTGACCGATCTGCGGCACGCGCGCGCGCATCTGGAAAACCTGGCTCCCACCCATCACATGGACAAGGAAGAAGAGCACGCGATTGATGAGATTGACAAAGCCATCGAGGAAATCAAGCGGGCTGCGATTGACGACGGCAAGAATCTGAACGATCATCCTCCGGTCGATGCACGCATGGATCGCGCCGGCCGCTTTCACCGCGCGATGGAACTGCTGGATAAAGCTCACAATGACATCGCCCGCGAAGAAGATGATCCATCCGTGCGTGGGCTTCGGAACCGCGCCCTTCATCACATCGACGAAGCGCATCGCATCGTCGATCACCTGATCATCCAGGCTGCCAACTACTAGAAATCAGATCGGGATAGGGGGACGATCAACTCGTCCTCCCCTCCCACCCCACCGTACATGCGGGTCCGCATACGGCGGTTCGGGGGGTTGAGCTAGGTGGGAATAGCCGGGCTTTCGATACAACGCGTCGCCAGAAAACGATTCGGTCCCTTCGTAGACGCCCCTTGGAGCTTCCCTCCGCATGGAATCCGGAAGGCCAAGCTATTGGCTTTTCGGCCGCTGGTCGTTCCTGAGATCGCGCGGTTTACTAGCCACTCCCTTCCGTTCGGGCCTTCGATCACCGTTCCCGGCCTGGCCTATCTGTTGCTCCGCCTTTCGGCTTTGGAGTGCCTCAATCGCCCCGCCGACTGCGGGATCTAATTTGCCCTCTGCTGACTTCTGCGACACGATCGGGATGAATCGCTTCACCCCCAGTCACGAATTCGTGACATGCCGCAGATCTCCCGCGGTA
>Ga0187875_10000388_pt1 | contig 38202 bp, 28 predicted proteins | sample June2016WEW_17_1_2_FD_132978 | JGI IMG/M metagenome (GOLD analysis project Ga0187875, IMG submission 132978) | Peatland microbial communities from SPRUCE experiment site at the Marcell Experimental Forest, Minnesota, USA - June2016WEW_17_10 | ecosystem: Environmental > Terrestrial > Soil >...
AGGCTTGCTCACAGCGATGACCAACCGCATTCATCTTGGTCTGGATTTGCGCGGCGGAACCCACTTGATCCTACAGGTGCAAGTGAATGACGCGATCAACGTGGATTCCGACAATGCAGTTGAAATTCTTAAAGAGCAACTCAACAAACGCAAGATCGCCTTTGCTGATATTTCCAAGCCGGATCCGCAGAGTAGCCCGGACAAGATTGTCTTGAAGGGCGTTCCGCCGGACGCTCGCAAAGATTTGCTGGATATCGCGAACGATCGCCTTCCGGAATACAACCTCACTTCGGGAGCGGACAATATCTGGACACTGTCCATGAAGCCACAGATCCTGACCGATCTGAAGAACAAGGCGGTTACGCAGGCCATTGAGACCATCCGCAACCGTATCGATTCGCTGGGAGTGAGCGAGCCAACCATTCAGGAGCATGGGCTCGGCCAATATCAAATCCTCGTGCAACTGCCCGGCGTCGACGATCCCGCTCGCGTGAAAGACATCATGCAATCCACCGCCATGCTTGAAATCAAGCAGGTCTTGGGCGGACCTTATCCGAGCGAGCAAGCTGCTCTTCAGGACAAAGGCGGCGTTTTGCCGGCGGATGCGATGCTCCTGCCGGGCCACGGCGCTCCGGGCGCCGGGGCAGGCGATCAATCTTGGTATTTGGTATCCCGTGTCTCGGCGGTCCGCGGAAAAGATCTGCGGGACGCACAACCCAGCACCGACCAGAACGGTCAACCCAACGTGCGCTTCCAATTGACCGGCGAAGGCGGCCAGCGCTTCTATAACTTCACCTCCAACCACGTGGGCGACAGTTTAGCCGTGGTTCTCGATAACAAAGTTCAGGAAGTCGCGAACATTAAAGAAGCCATCCGCGACACCGGTGAAATCAGCGGCGGCAGCATGAGCCAGCAGCAGGCCAAAGATCTGTCAATGATCCTGCGATCGGGCGCGTTGCCGGCTGGCATCAAGTATCTGGAAGAGCGCACGGTGGGCCCGTCGCTGGGTACCGATTCGATCCGCGCCGGGGTTCGCGCCGCGGTTGTCGGCATGCTCGCCGTGCTGATTTTCATGCTCATCTACTATCGGGCCGCCGGCATTAATGCCGACGTCGCTCTGCTGCTGAACCTCATCATCCTGCTGGGCTTCATGGGCTATTTCGAGGCGGTGCTGACCCTGCCCGGGATTGCCGGCGTCATCTTGACCGTCGGTATGGGTGTGGATTCCAACGTGCTGATCTTTGAGCGCATCCGGGAAGAATTGAGAAACGGTAAGACGCCGCCCTCCGCCGTAGATCAAGGTTTCAGCCATGCCTGGATCACGATCGTCGATACACACGTGACCACGATCGTCTCGGCGGCAATCTTGTTCCTGTTCGGAACCGGCCCGGTGAAAGGATTTGCCGTCACTCTCACGTTCGGCTTGCTGGCCAACCTGTTCACGGCCGTATTCGTTTCACGGGTGATCTTTGACTGGATCCTGAGCCGCAAAGAGCGCGGCGAAGCGCTCAGCATTTAGGAATTGATTTGGAAATGGTCTGCGGCGGGAAAATGGTTTCAGGGTAGGAAAATGATTTGGGGTGAGGCGAGCCAGTCGCACCGGCTAAGTCTCCGGGTGGTGCACGACTCCAGCCGTGCCCCCCAAGTCCGCCAGGGATGCGGGCTTTAGCCCCTGAATAAAAGGTTTTTATAGGATGGTTCGACGAAAGTACAAGACGCAATAAATACATAAGGGGCAAAACAACCGGTGGAGTTCTTTCGCAATACGAGCATCGATTTCCTCGGCAAGAAGTGGTACTTCCTCGCTTTTTCGCTCGTCTTCAGCGTCGCCGGCATTTTGTCGATGTTGTTCTGGCATGGCATTCCATACGGCGTGGACTTCCGCGGGGGCACTCTGGTGTATGTGAAGTTTTCCCACTCGCCGAATGACAACGCCCTGCGGACAGCCATGGACCGCGCCGGTCTGCATAATGCCAAAATCCAGCGCTACGACCAGCCAGCGAACAACGAAGTTCTGATTGATCTCGACGTGCAGGAAACCAGCGAGCAGGCGCTCGACCAGGGCAAGACTCGGATCATCAATACGCTGGAGACCAACGCCCCGGCGGGCAAGATGGATCTGAATAACGCCAGTTCTCTGGCCATCAAGAATTATCTGATGGACAAGGATCCCATGCACCTGGGCTCCGACGCCGACCAGAAATATACCCAGCAGGCGCAGGCCATCGTGGATGCCCGGGACAAGGGTCAAGGCGGAGTGTTAACTTCGTTCGACCAGTTCAAAGGCCGGGTTGATCCATCCGTGGTGGCTTCTCTGCCGGATGGATTTTTTCTCTCCGACTTCAGCGTCCGCAATGTTGAAATCGTCGGGCCGCAAGTCGGGGCCCAATTGCGCAGGCAAGCCCTTCTGGCGACTGCCTATTCGCTCGCCGGCATGCTGATTTATCTGGGCTTCCGCTTTGAGTGGATCTACGGAGTGGCCGCCGTCGTCACGGTCTTTCATGACACCCTCATTACCGTGGGCGCCTTCTCCCTGCTGAACAAAGACATCTCGTTGACCGTGATCGCCGCCATCCTGACGTTGATTGGCTACTCGAATAACGACACGATCGTCGTTTTTGACCGCATCCGCGAAAACATAAAACTCATGCGGCGCGAGAAGTTGTCGGAAATCGTAAATCGCAGCATCAACCAGACTTTAAGTCGAACTATCTTGACAGCCGGCCTCACCTTCCTTACCGTACTCGCACTCTATGTATTCGGCGGCGAGGTGCTTCGCGGGTTCAGCCTTGCGCTGGTTATCGGCATTCTGATCGGAACGTATTCGTCGATCGCGATCGCGGCTCCCATCTTGGTGGCCTATCAGGATTGGCGGATCAGTAAGGGCAAGCGCCCCGCTGCCATGCCCGTGCGGGCCAAGTAATCGTACCGATGGCGCTGCGGGCGCTTTTGTGATATCACTTCTTACCGCTGGGATGGCGTAGTTCGATTTTGGGAGCAAAGGGCAACATGTCGGTGTCTAAGCTTACGTAGGCTCTAAGTGGGGAGAAATAACTATGTTTGAAGATAGCCTTCTGGAATCCGGTGGCCGGCTGAAGACCAAGCGGGGACGCACCACAACCTTCGCCATCATCCTCGAAATAGGGTTGATCGGGCTCATGGTTCTGATGCCCCTCATCTTTACCGAGGCTTTGCCCAAGCAGCAACTCATGACCTTTCTGGTGGCCCCTCCGCCACCTCCACCGCCGCCGCCTCCGGCTGCCGCTCCCGTTAAAATCGTGAAGCAGATCCAGACCGACATCGTGAATGGAGCTCTGCGCACTCCAACCAAGATTCCGCAAAAAGTTCAAATGATTAAGGAAGACGAAGCCCCGCCGTCGATGGCGTCGGCGGGTGTAGTTGGTGGCGTCCCGGGCGGCATCCCCGGGGGCCAAATGGGCGGCGTGATCGGCGGCATCATCAGTTCCACGCCCGTTGCCGTGCCCAAAGTCGCTGCCCCGCAGCGGGTTCGCGTTTCTGCCGGCGTTACTTCGGGCCTTCTGATCCGGAAAGTGAATCCTAACTATCCGCCTCTGGCCCGCCAGGCTCGCATTTCAGGAACGGTTGTTCTGAGAGCCGTGATCAGCAAGGAAGGCTCCATCGAAAACCTCTCTCTGGTGAGTGGGCATCCAATGCTGGCTCCGGCGGCAATCGACGCCGTCAAGCAGTGGAAGTACAAGCCGTATTTGCTGAACGGCGAGCCGGTCGAAGTGGATACTGAAGTACAGGTCAACTTCACCCTGGCTGGAGGTTAGTCCGATTTAGCAGACGCCGTTGCGTCGGCGGTCGTAATTGAGTACGGCCCCTCCCCCTTTCCACCTTGGCCGTGGCGGGAGAGATTTCTCGTCTTGCGCTGCCGTCGACAAGTGGCATCGGGAGGGCCGGGCAGGCTTGCTGTCAGCTTCATCACGACACATCGACAACTTTCGTTTTGCCGTATATGACAGTAGGGTTCAATCTCGCATCAAAGTCTAAGAAGTTCCGAGGAGGGAAAAGCAACTTATGTTAGCTAACGTCGCAGTAGCAACTCTTCATCATGTTCCCCGGGTAGCCGCCTGGATTGTGCAAGAGGGTGGCGCAGTGGGTTGGGATCCGATTTCGCTCTGGAAGCAGATGGGTATCATTGCGAAGATCGTGGTCATCATCCTGTTCATCATGTCAGGCTGGTCGATCGGCGTCATGATTGACCGGGCTATGGCCTACAACGCGGCTCGCAAGCAGTCTCGCGCCTTTGCTCCCGCAGTTGCCGGAGCTTTGCGCGATGGCCGCATCGACGAGGCCATCAAGGTTGCCGAGCGCAACAAGAAGAGCCACCTGGCGAAGGTTGTCACCGCTGGCTTGATGGAATTCAAGGCCCACCAGGATAGCCCCGGCGCTATCCCAGGCGAGACCATTGAAGCCTCCAAGCGCGCTCTGGAGCGCACCGAAGCCATTGTCCACGCCGAACTCAAGCGCGGACTCGGCGGTCTGGCCACCATCGGTTCGACGGCCCCCTTCGTGGGACTGTTCGGAACCGTGATGGGCATTCTCAACGCCTTCAAAGGTATTTCCGAGCAGAAGGCTACCGGTCTGGGCGCGGTCGCAGGCGGCATTTCGGAAGCGCTCGTAACCACGGCTTTCGGGCTGCTGGTGGCCATCCCCGCCGTCATGATGTTTAACTACCTCACCGGCCGCGTGGAGGCGTTCGACGTGGAGATGGACAATTCGTCGAGCGAACTGATCGACTACTTCCTGAAGCGGCGGGACGTTCGCCGTTCCTAGATCCATCAACCCCGGGTCCAATCGATCCAGGAATGGACCTCCGCTCTGAGTTGCTTTGTCCGGCGCCGGGACTAAGGCCTGGCGCCGGCCCTCCCGACTCTCGCGGATACCTCGGAAGTAATGGAGATTCACGCTATGGCAATCGCAAAGCGAAATGAAGGCGCCAAAGTCAATTCCGACATCAATGTAACTCCGATGGTCGACGTGATGCTGGTGCTGCTGATTATCTTCATGGTCATCACGCCCATGCTGCAGAAGGGTATCAGCGTGGACATGGCCAAAGTGAACAACCCAACGCCGATGGCCGATGCGGATAAGGAAGACGCTCTGCTCGTCTCCGTGATGCGCGACGGAACCGTTTATTTTGGTTCTGATAAGGTTCCCGTGGACACCTTGACGGGCAAGGTGAAAGATCGCTTGGCCAACAAAACCGATAAGCGCGTCTACGTGAAGGCGGATGCCCGCGCCCATTTTGGAAACGTTGTCCAGGTTGTGGACGGCGTACGTGCCGCGGGTGTAGACGACTTGGGTTTGCTTACCGACCAGAGAAAAAGCACTCCGAACGCTCCCCCTGTCGCTCCAGCGCCTGGGCAATAATGTGAGTGAAATTAGAGGAGATCGACTATGAGTATGGCAGTTGGCCCGGGCGGAGGCCAAAGCGCAAATATTAACGTCACTCCGCTCATTGACGTACTACTGGTGCTGCTCATCATTTTCATGGTGATCACACCGCTGACGCCGAAGGGTTTGGACGCGCTGGTCCCTCAGCCGCCCCCACCTAACGCACCCAAAAACAACACGCCCGACCGCACTATTGTTGTGCAGTTGATCGACCGAGGTGCTGGCCAAGATCCCGGCTTGAAGATCAACCAGGAAGATGCCACTTGGGATAATCTGCAAGGACGTCTGGCCGACATCTACAAAACCCGCGCCGAAAAGGTCATGTTCGTAAAAGGCGATGACAATATTCCCTTCGCCGATGTGGCCAACGTGATCGACATCGCTCACGCTGCGGGAGTAGATAAGGTGGGGTTGATTACGGCGAAGATCGAAGCCGGCGGCTAAGCGCCCGTCTTCGTTTTGCGTCCGCGTTTCTAGAAGCGCCCGGAACGACGCCGCCTACCGCATTCAGCCGCGCACGGGACCCAGGGTTCCGTGCCGTGCGCTGCCAGCGCTTGTCAAATTGCTGTCTCTGGGCCTAGGATGCTGTGGCAAGGGAGACTTATACCGCAATGAATAAACCTATCCGACTGCTTACGCTGGCGGCCGCTATGCTGGCGATCCTTTCTTCCCTGGGCTGCAGCAAGCTGCGCGCCCGCGACCAGCTCAACAAAGGCGTTACCGCTTACAAGAACGCGAAGTATGAAGAAGCCATCGATCACTTCCAGCAGGCCGTAGCTCTGGACCCCACCCTGATCAATGCCAAGATGTATTTGGCCACTGCCTTTGCGCAGCAATACATTCCCGGTGCCGATACCCCGGAAAACAACAAGATGGCCGAACAGGCCATTGAGCAATATCAGCATGTCCTCGACATGAACCCGGCGCGCGATCAGAAAGTAAACTCCGCCAAGGGCATCGCGTATCTTTACCTGAACATGAAGAAGTTCGACGAGGCCAAAAAGTATTACCGCATGGCCGCCGAGATCGATCCCAACGATCCCGAGCCCTACTACTCCGTTGGCGTCATCGATTGGACCGCCTGCTACCAGCCGCGCATGGAAGAGCGCGCCAAACTAGGCATAAAACCGGACGAGAATCTGAACGCCAAGAATAAAGATCAGAAGAAAGTTTGCGAAGAGTTGAAAGCCAAAAACATGCCTGCCATAACCGAAGGCATCGACAGCCTCAACAAAGCGATCCAGCTTCGTCCTGACTACGACGATGCCATGGCCTATTTGAATCTGATGTATCGCGAAAAGGCCGATGTCGAATGCGATGACCCCGCCACTCGCCAGGAAGATCTGAAAACCGCCGACCAGTGGGTGGACAAGACCCTCAGCACCAAGAAAGCCAAAGCCGAGAAGCAGCCCGGAGCCCAAGGCATCACCATGGACCAACCGAAGTAAGACCAGCCGAAGCAAGATCAGCCGAAGCAATTCGGTGCGGGGCGGACAACGCTGGCTCTCCTCTCTTGATTTCGCCGTCAGCAATTTCGCGCCTACACAGGAAAGGCGCCGCAAGCCGTTAAGGCTTGCTGTAAAGCCTCACCTCCACCTGAGGAAATACCGTTTGCGCAACGTAGGGAAATGACCCATCCAAAGTCTGATCGAGCATTATTGTGGTGGCGTCCGGATGCCCGGGAGTTCCGTTTCTCATCAGCACCAGCCACACCCGCGAGTAGCGACTGGACAGCGAGCGCACGAGTTCCGCCGTTGGATTACCCGCGAAGTCGTGATAGTCAAGCTGCTCCCGGTGACGTGGAAAAATGATTTCAGGCTCGGCGCTGGATAACGCTCGTGCGCGGGTCCCTTTGAAAAATTCATAAGGCACGCGCGCCTCCGCGATGCAAAACAAAATGGCATCGCCCGGTCGCGCGTGATCAAGGACGTAGTTTGTCGCAGCCTCCGACCCATCCCGCTCCAGATCGAAATCGTGATCGTAATAAGAAAATGTTCCCTGCAGCGAAAGCAAAAGCATAGCCGTAAGACACACTCCCAGAAGCCATGCGGAACGCAGCTTTCGAAGACCGGCAGCAGCCAGAATCACCAGCGGGGGCAGGCAGAAGATGAAGTAGCGTCCCAAGAAAATAGGACGCGCCAGCGACAGCAGCACAGAAAGCGCAACCGGAAGCACCAGCCAGATCGATAAAAAGCGGAGACGCCAGATTTCCCAGCTAACCTCGCTGCGGAACATCAACGGGAGTTGGTTTGTCGGCACAATCGCAGCTCCACAAGCCGCCGCGTAGATCAGCAGGAGGACGAATCCGTCGTTTCCTGAGATACGTTCTGCAAAGTCGACGATGTCATGAAGTCCGGGCCTTTGAATCCATCGAATTGGTCCGGCGCCGGTCTTGGCTGCAAAGACCACGAGAGGCAACGACGCCGCTCCAATCAAAATCCAGGCTCGCCGCAGAGCTTGGTCCGGCGCGCTTCTTCGATCCGATAACCACTGAGCAGCCAGCAACAACATTGCATACAGGTGAGTGTAAACCGCAAGAACGCTGCTGAGCACATAACCAAGACGGATACGCCGCGCCGGTTCTCGCAAAGCCGCGACGAACAATCCGCTCGATAGCGTGGCTAGCAGCGCAAAAAGCGAGTAGCTGCGCGCCTCCTGCGCATAGCGAATGTGATATGCGTTGCTACTGATCAGCGCAACCGCGATCAGCCCCACCCGCCGGTCAAACAGCTTGCAAGCCAGCCAGAAAACTGCAGGCAAAGTTATAAGGGAAATGATTGCCGACAAGCTGCGAATAAAAAATGGACTCGAGCCAAAGTGCAACCACCCACGCAACAGGAGGTAATACAGCGACATGTTGGCTTCGCGTCGCCACAACAAACGCCCAAAGTCACTCCAGCGAAGACGGGCGACTTCCACGCTGAAGCACTCATCGAACCAAAAACCTTTTCGCGCGAGAAACAGGAAACGCAGCACCCCAGCAACCACTACCAGGAAGGACAGCGTGCCGATTGAAACATGTGTCCAGTGCGGACGCGCCAGCGTCTCGGTCGGGGAGTCGCCTGCGTCCTCGTTGGTAAGGGCCGTCAAAGGCAGCATGGGTCGTCGGGCAGCGGTGCAGAACCCAAATGATAATATGCTAGAGAGAAAGGGCACCCACAATTAGGCGAGCATAGTGCATGCCTCGCTTTCGCATGATGAGTGTAGCGTCATTGGAAGCATCCCCACGTATCGCCGCGCGCACAATGAGTGACCCCTGGGCCGGGTGCGTCTCCGTGATCGTCCCTGTCTATAACGAGGCAGCGCACCTGGACGAGTTACTGCAGGCCATCCATGCCTCTCCGGTGAGCAAGGAAATCATCATTGTGGATGATGGTTCCACCGATGGCACGCGCGAGAAACTTCAATCCATGTTGCTTGCCGAGGATGTGACGGTAGTTTTCCATGAGAAGAATTTCGGCAAAGGCGCGGCCATCCGCACTGCCCTCGAATACACGCGCGGTGAATTCGTGTTGATTCAGGATTCGGATCTTGAATACGATCCGCAGGACTATCCTGCCCTCCTGCGTCCTTTGGAACTTGGCCAAGCGAACGTAGTCTACGGCGTGCGCCCGGACCGTCCAGCGCGCGGACTACGATTTTTTCTCGGGGCAAAACTTCTGACTCATCTTGCCAATGTGCTTTACGGGGCTGGAATCCACGACGAAGCGACATGTTACAAAGTGTTTCGGCGGTCGCTGATTACACGAGTTCGTTTGGAGTGTCATCGTTTCGAGTTTTGCCCGGAAGTGACTGCGAAACTCTCCAGGATGGGGGAAAAGATTGCTGAAGTGCCCATTCAGTATTCTCCGCGCTCCGCGGGGGAAGGCAAGAAGATCCGTCATTCCGATGGCTGGCTCGCCATTTGGACGCTACTTCGCTATCGCTTCATTCGCGCTGCCCGATGGACAAAGTTCGCCGGAGCGAAACCCCGACCTCCATTTCCCGTGAGTTCTGTTCGCCTGTCGCCAGAATAATTACGGCGGCAAGTTTTAGCCGTAGTTCGGTCCCCTGATACACTTCCGCTCGATGGATAAACCGTCCCTCCCGCCGATACCCAAGTCTGTGTTCTGGATCGTCCTCTGGTCGTTGGTTCTCCAGGTAGCAATGATCGGAGTGTTCCGTGAATATCGCACGCGGCCACAGGAAGATCACTTCGGCTTTGGCTGGGAGATGGGGCGCGTCGCCCGTTCTATCGCCCTGGGACAGGGTTTCAGCAATCCGTACGGAGGCAGCACCGGACCGACGGCGTGGGAACCTCCGCTCTATCCGTATCTGATGGCGGGAGTCTTCAGGATCTTTGGTATTTATACCTACGCGTCGGCATGGGTTTTGCTGACGATCAATTGCCTTTTCGCGGCACTCACGACGCTTCCGATTTTTATGATTGCGCAGCGAACATTCGGCGAGCGCGTCGCGATTTGGTCTGCGCGGGGATGGGCATTCAATCCTTACATTTGGTACTGGTCGATTCACTGGATTTGGGACACTACTTTCACTCCGCTTATTTTGAGTCTAATCTTTCTGGTGGCATTGGAACTGCCGGAGTGGCACGGCTTCCGGGGCTGGATTATCTTTGCGGGACTCTGGGGGGTGGGGGCGCTGGCCAATCCGGCGATGCTAGCATTCCTTCCATTCTGTGGCCTCTGGATATGGCGGCAGCGATTCAAGAATGGTCTGCCCTCGTTGGCTGGCGTCGGGTTCGCCTCAGCGATTTTCTTTCTTATCCTTTCACCATGGGTCGTCCGAAATTACGAAGTGTTCGGTCGCTTCGTTTTTCTGCGCGACGATTTTGGGCTTCAGTTTCGCCTGGGCAACAACAAGATGGCTGACGGCATGCTGATCGCCACTCTTCAACCCAATCTCAACAAGCCGGAGCTTGAGAAGTTCCAACGCATGGGCGAATTGGCTTACGCAGAGGACTGTAAGCAGATGGCTTTTGAATGGGTCAGGGAGAATCCCGGGCGCTTCGCGGTGATCAGCTCAAAACGATTTTTTTATTTCTGGAACGGGGTCCCCAAGCCGAGTGACAGTAGTGTTCCTTGGGACTTTCGCAATTCGTTATTTCTCGCGTGGTCGGTGCTGGCGATTTGGGGCTCGGGTCGCGCCCTGCGCCAGAAGAAATTCGGCGCGTGGCTCTTCGCCGGACTGATCCTGACCTACCCGACCACGTACTACTTCGTGTATCCCCACGCGCGCTACCGTCACCCCATGGAGCCCGAATTGATGATCCTGACCGCGTTCTTGCTCCTGCAAATCGGGAGGCGGGCTAGCCCTCAAAGAGCTTCTTGAATGGAATGCGGGTCACACTTCTGGGTGACGCCGTAATGGGAAAGAGAATAAGTAGGGGCGCTGCCGGCAGGAAATCTCCGGTAGAATCGTGAGTTCGTCGGAGGCCATTCCACGGGCGACCTTGAATGTTCAAGAAAATACTGATCGCCAATCGAGGTGAGATCGCGGTACGCGTGCTGCGCGCGTGCCACGAGATGGGGATTGCTGCGGTGGTAGTTTACTCGGATGTGGACCGCGCCGCGCTTCATGTGCGCAAAGCGGATGAGGCGTATCCCATCGGAGCCGCTGCAGCCTCCGAATCCTATCTCAACATTCCCAAAATTCTTGATGTCGCGTGCCGGTCGGGTGCGGACGCAATTCATCCCGGCTACGGATTCCTTTCCGAGAATGCGAAGTTCGCGCAGGCCTGTGTCGATGCAGGAGTGAAATTCATTGGCCCAACCGCAGCCGCCATGGATGCGATGGGATCGAAGACCCGGGCGCGGCAGGCCATGGAAAAAGCTGGGGTGCCGTTTGTTCCGGGTACATCGCGGGGCGTCGAATCGTTCGAGGAAGCCGCGCAGGTGGCGGCAAGAATCGGCTATCCGGTAATGTTGAAAGCCGCAGCGGGTGGCGGCGGCAAGGGCATGCGGCTGGTGCACGCTGCCGATCAACTGAAGTCGTCACTCGAGGGCGCTCGCAGCGAGGCCGAACGCTCCTTCGCGGACAGCGAAGTTTATATCGAGAAGGCCATCATCAATCCCAGGCACATTGAGATGCAGGTGTTGGCCGACGAGCACGGCAATACGGTTTATCTCGGTGAGCGCGAATGCTCACTGCAGCGGCGCCATCAAAAAGTATTAGAAGAGGCGCCGTCGCCGGTCGTCGACCCAGACATGCGCCGCAGGATGGGAGAGGTTGCGGTTCGGGTCGCGCAAGCCGCAGCTTACACGAATGCGGGCACGGTCGAGTTCCTGGTCGATCAGCAGAAGAATTTTTATTTCCTGGAGATGAACACGCGCTTGCAGGTGGAGCATCCCGTGACGGAACTCATCACCGGGCTGGATCTCGTTCACCTGCAGATTCGGGTTGCGGCGGGCGAGAAGTTACCTTTCCGGCAAGATGATGTGCGCCTCCGCGGACATGCCATCGAATGCCGTATCTATGCCGAGGACCCCGACAATAATTATTTCCCCAGTCCCGGCAGGATCACTCTTCTTCTGGCCCCATCCGGACCGGGGATACGCCGCGATAGTGGCATGTACGAGGGGTGGAGCGTGCCCATTGATTACGATCCGCTGCTGGCCAAGCTGATCGGATACGGGACCGATCGCAACCAGGCGATCTCGCGGCTGACGCGAGCTCTTAACGAGTACTTTGTGGGCGGGATCAAGACGAACATTTCGTTGTTCCGGCGTATCCTGCGTGACCCGGATTTCCGTGCGGCCAGGCTTGATACCGGCTTTCTCGACCGCATGTTGAAGCGGCCGGAAGATAAGAAGCTGGATTCGAAGGCGGCCGAGGTAGCGGCCATTGCCGCTGGTATGTTTGCCGCGCTCGGCGTGGCAGCAGCCGCTGCGGGTGAGGGCGCGGCGGGGTGCGGTTCGGTAGATGACAACCCGGCTTCGAATTGGAAGACGGTAGGCCGGCGGGAAGGACTTCGCTAGGTCTTACCCGCAGCTCGCAACTGGTGGCTTATGCTCTACGACGTGACCATCGACGGCAAGAAGTACCGGCTCGACCTCAACCGAGCCGAGGCTCGCTGGACTTGTCGTCTGGATGGGTTAGAAGTTGAAGTGGATGCCATTCTCGCGCGACCCGATGTGCTTTCGCTTCGTATCGGGAATCGCGCGTATGAGATCAAGTCGGAGAGAGTTGCGAACGAACTGCATTTATGGGTGGGCAGCACGCGGTTCGCTGCCGAAGTCCGCGATCCTCGCTCCCTGCGTGGCCGTGCAAGGACCGGGGACGACAAGGGTCCGAAGAAAATCGTCGCTCCAATGCCCGGCAAGGTAGTCCGCCTGCTGCTGCATGACGGAGACGAAGTGGAACTGGGCGCGCCCGTGGCCGTGGTCGAGGCGATGAAAATGCAGAACGAAATCAAATCGCCGAAGAAAGGCATCCTCCAGAAAATCTTGGTGAAAGAAGGCGCGGCTGTGAATGCGGGCGATGTGCTCGCGATTGTCGAGTGAGACTCTTGGAATAAGATTCCGGAACGCCCCCGCCGGCGTCTCCCGGAAATCTCCCTCCCCTGAATCTTCCTAATTGATCAGTCCATTGCTATCAAGTATTTTCTTGGCGTAGTAATTCTCAACCTTGGCGGAGTCGCGCAGCACTTCATAGTACGCGGCTTTCAGCAGCTGTTCGCGCCGGTCATGCAGCTGGGAACGAATCGCTTGCTGCACCCGAGGATCAGACAAGTCCCGTTGCCCCGCCGGTTCCTTTGACACCAGTTTGACGATGCGAAATCCCACGGCTTGCTTATTCGCGGGATTCGTGAGGGTGATGATCGAACTATACTGCCCGGGCTTTAGCTTCAGCACGGTATCGCGGGTGGTTGGATCGGTGTTGCGCAACGAGGACTCAGGAACCGTTCCCAGATCGCCGCCGTTCCCGGAAGTTTCCGGGTCTTCCGAGTAGTTCATGGCGAGCGTTGCGAAATCGTCGCCACTATCCAGCCGGTTGGCAATCATCTGTATTTTCTTGCGCGCATCGGCCTCGTTCTGCGCTTTGTTATTCTGGTTGTGGACCTGCGGGTTGGGCGTGGGAGTAACGAAAATCTGGGCCAGGTGGTATTGCGGTTCGATGAGGTTGAATTCGGACTTGTGCGCCGCGAAATAGTTGTTGATGTCCTGGTCGGTAACGTTGATCTTCGATGACACTTCTTTGTTCATCACCTTTTCGACGGTGATCGAGCTACGAATGTCACGCTTGAAGTCTTCCAGCGTGATCTTTTTTTCTTTCAGGCGCTGATCGAATTCCTCCTGCGTGTAAGGCGACTTGATCTCATTCAGCTTGCGGTCGACCTCCTCTTCGGTGGCCAGCAGGCCGAGCTTTTCGGCGCGTCGCATGACCATCTTGTCGTCAATCAACTGGTGAAGAATGTTGAGCCTCAGGATCGTGGCTTGTTCGCCGGTGGGCGCTTGCTGCGCGCTGGCCACCTGATTGTCGTAATATTTGTCGACGTCGGAGCGGAAGATTTTGCTGCCATCCACGGTGGCCATTACGTCCCCGCTGACTTGGGACTTGCAGCCCAGCAGCGACGCCAGCAAAAAGGCAGCACTCAGTAATGCCGCGAGCCGGGCATATTCGGGAGTTCTTTTCAAAATATGTTCTCTCCTAATGTTTGGTCGCACTGCCAACTAAGTTTATCGCGACTTCGGGAAATCACTTAGCGGCTGGTGCCGCCGATGCCGACGCATGATTGGGCACAGGCAGATTGGCATCTTTCAGAGCACGGTCCAGCGCGGCGCGCAGTTCATTCAGAGGCACAGCTCCGTCGACTTTTTCCCCGTTGACGAATAGCGTCGGGGTGGCTTCCACTCCAACACCCTCCGCCTCTTTCATGGATGCCTTCACCGCGCTATCGTCCTGTGCCTTGATGCAAGACTGCAACTTGACGATGTCAAGGTTGTGCTTCTGTCCCTGCAACAGCGTCAGGCGGTCGAGCGCATCCATGCGTGCAGCCGGCGTTTTTTCGTTGCTAACCTCGTGCTGGTTGGCATGAATGTAATCGGCGAGATCCCAGTAGCTATCGACGTTCTGCGCGGCCAGACAGTTCGCGTCTACGGCAGCATGGGTCGCCCAGGGATGAATCTCCACCAGCGGGTAATCCTTATAAACGAAGGTGACGCGGTCGCCATATTCCCTCAGAATTTCCGGAAACAGTTCCTGATGCATGCGCGAACAGAATGGGCATTCGAAGTCATCGAAGTTGACCACGACGACCTTGGATGACTTCGCTCCACGGGTGGGCCGGCCATTCATGTCGATCTTGCTCATCGTGTCGGCGTAGGGATCTTTGTTCAGGTCAAACTTGACCATGCGCATCATGGAAGCATGATCCTTGGAAATCAAAAACTTCAAATCCTGCTTTTTCTCTCCGTTGTCGATGGTAACCACCACGGAGTCATAGTTGGGAAAGTCGGAACTCGCTGAAGCAGGCCCCACAAGGACTTTGAGCTCGGCGGGAACCTTGTAGTAAGAACGGACCTGGCGCTCGATTTTCTGAGCTAACTCGGGGGAAACGGATTGAGCCGCGCAGCCGAGACAAACGGTGAGCAGCAGGAGAAATGAGCGCCGAAATAGAGTCACCAAGAACCGCCTGAACATGGGGAGTTCAACGTTGATTATCTCACAGCCCCGTCGAAGGCGGAGTAAGCAGAAGTGCGCATCACCAGCTATTATGCGTGAATTGAAGGCCGCAGTGTCAGCCGGTTCGTCGAAGCAAATCCTCGGGCGCGAGTAGGTTGTTCATCGAGCCAGATCGAAAGCCCTCAAGATCAAGGGTGACAAACTTGAAGCCCAAAGCTTTGAAAATCTTCGTGAACTGCGCCGTCATGGTGGGGTCGAGTGCGCGCGACAACTCGTCGCGGGAAATTTCGATACGTACGATCTCTCCATGATGACGGACGCGAAGCTGGCGGAAACCCAGAGCGCGAAGCGCGTCTTCTCCTTTTTCCACGACAGCGAGCGCCTCCCGCGTAACCGGACGGCCGTATTCGATGCGAGACGAAAGGCAGGCAGAGGCGGGCTTGTCCCAGATCCGCAGTCCAGCGTCACGAGCCAGCGTGCGAATCTCATCCTTGCTGAGATTGGCATCGAGAAGGGGCGCCACAACGTGGTGATCGGCCGCCGCCTTCTGGCCGGGCCGGAAGTCACCCTGATCGTTCAGGTTTACGCCGTAGGCGATGGCGTCGAAGCCGCGTGCCTGGCGCAGTTCCTGCATCAGCGTGAACAGTTCATCCTTGCAAAAGAAGCAGCGCTGCGAATCGTTGCGGACGTATTCCGGGCGATTCAGTTCCGAGCTCGCGACTACCTCCAACGGGATTGCCTGCTCTTTGGCGAAGGCGATGGCGTCGGAGAGTTGCGTACGAGCCAGGCTCGGAGAGTCGGCGATGATCGCCAGCATCCTATCTCCCAACGCCTGGCGAGCCGCCCAGGCCAGGTAGGCGGAGTCGACGCCGCCCGAGTAGGCAACGAGGACGCGTCCCAGCCTGCCCAGACGATCGCGCAGTTGAGCGTGCTTAGGCCCGAGCTCCTTCGTTACGGCCAACATAGGAGTCATGTTAGCAGGCTTAGATGCTTTCGCGGATTCCGGCGATGACGCGAAATTTGTCAATAGAGCCGGCCTTGTGGCCGCAAGCTGCCGAAGCTGCCGATGTTCGCCAGAGTGAAGTTGACGAGAAAGAGGTTTTCGTTGCGCACATTGGCAACCGTGTAAGTGCGATACTCCACGGTTATGCCGCAGCAATCCCAATTGTAAGTGGCCTGCGCACTGACGAACTGCAGCTGGTTGACGTCGGCGTCAAAGCCAAAACTTCCGGCGGCGCTGAAGCCGCGCTTGTTAACGCTTCCGTATCCAAGGGCGGCACGAAATTGGTTGAAACGGGCGGGTTGGGCCGAACCTAGGGAAGAAGTCGCACCGGAGGACGAAGTCAACGTCTGACCCGGTATCTCCAAGATGGCGTCTCCCCCGCCGACGGTTACTTGACCGATGTGATAGTTGAGCAGCAGGGTGCTCGCGTTGACGCGGTTGTGCTGGAAGTCGTAATCCATATCCCATTCGGCGTCGGTGCGAGCGCTGGTCTCGACGCGCAATCGCGAGACCAGAGGCGAGAGATGGCGCGGTTCGGTAAGGAAAGCGATTCCGGTGAGATCGATGGTCGTAGTAAATACGTTGCGTTGGCCGGGAATCAAGGTCCCCCCGAAAGTGGGATCGAGGAAATACTTCTGGGCTAGCTCCCAGGTCACAAGCTCGCGCACCGGGGGCCCCGGCTGGCAGCCCCGACTGGCGAAGGGGTTTGTACGCTGCCACGGGATGGTTGATTCCGGCGCCGCACCGCCAACCGTGAGCGCCGTCATCATCGAATTGCAATCCTCGGGCTTGTCCGAAGTGCGCTTGGCATAGAGACGAGTCACGAAACCATACTCCACTTCGTTGGTGTCGCTCAGGATGTCGCGCTCGTCGAATTTCAGAACGTTGTTGTAGTTGTTTACGCCGGTCACGAAACGGTAGACAGCGCGGGGTTCGATAACGTGCTTCCACTTTCTTCCCAAAAACTCTTTGTCGAAAACGCGCTCGAGTACGGGCGGACGAAGCTCCACAACTGTTTCAACCGCGTGGCGATCAGTGGGATCGTCGATGGCCTGTCCTGGGTTCGCCCCATTCTCTCCCACCAGCCTTTGGGTGTAATAAGTTTCGTGAAGAGTCAGATCGGAGCGCAAAGACCATCCTTTGAATAGCAAGGGCAAAGAGATCTGCGGGTTCAGATCGAATCTCCCGACCAGGTTCGCTGTACGGAACGCCGCCGTGCACGACTGAAGCACGCCTACTGTAGAACACTCCACGGGCTCGCTTCGCGACAATCCGGTACCCGAGGCGGCAAACGACCAGTAGAGAGGTGTGTGCCATAACTGGAGATCAACGCCGGAAAAATCGAAGCTGGGGGTGTGCAGTATGGTGATCACCTGACCGGGCGTGGTGCCCAGGAAATTCTGGTAACGCTCCGCAAATCCATTCACGCTAAAGCCACCGGCGGATTTGGACAGAAATGCCTGCGATTTCACCTCGGAATAAACCGCCTGGGTAAAAACCTCGTTGAAGGCTAGGCGGAAGAGAAATGAACTCAAATAATCGATGTTGGCGACTCCGCGGAAGCCGTCGATGTTTCCGGCAGCGTTCAGGCGGGCATTTTCGCCGCCTTCCCTGAGCGGAGGAGTGCCAATGCCCCGGTCAATTACTCCGAAGTAATTCAGGTCCACGAAGGAAGTCTCGCTGGGCCGGACCCGAAGCTCGCCCCGCTGCGACCCGCCGCGTAAGGAAAAGTACTCGGCACCGAGGGTGGCGTCCATCATTCGGTTGATGGCCCAATAGTAGGCGTCGCCTATTTCGTAGCCGTTGGTGGAAGAGTGACCTATGGACGGCATCAAAAACCCGGACTGGCGGGATTCCTTCTCCACGGGATGCGTGGCGTAGGGAAGCCAGAGAATGGGGATGCCGTGCAAGTCGAAGGTGCTGCGATAGATTTTGGCGTTGCCGCCTACGTCAACGTCCACCTTGCGCGCATCGAACAGCCACTTGGGATCGGGCAGTTCGCAGGTGGTGATGGTGCCGTCGTAGACGAGGTAATGCGTCGGACTAGTCTTATCGACAACTTTGCCGGTGAACGCAAAAGGAGCGGTGGAAGTGAGGATGGGTCGATTGGCGCGGAATCGAAGGCCCGTGGTTCCGATCACAAGGTAAAACTTGCCCGTTTCCAGAGCAAAGTTATAAGTGCCGTGAGAGGCGCGGATGTGGTCGTCGTTAGGACCACCGTCCAGTGCAAAGTGCCCACTCGCCGTGGCTTCATGGGTGTCAGAGTTGAAAGTGGCTTCGTCGGACTTCAGAACATAACTTTCATAGTAAATTTCAACCGCGCCGTGCAGTTTGTAAATAACGCCCTCCCTTTCTTGCTCAATGGCGCAAACGGTGGGATGGTTGTTGGCCTCTTCTGCAAAGGCGCGGCCGCAAGGCGTAGTCGGAGACGCTGCGGTTTTTTTCGGCGACTCCTTGGACTGCGCATCGGCAGAGGATGTATCGGCAGGCGGCAACTGGCTGGTTACTAACGGCGGCACGACAAGCAGGTGACAAAGCATCGCCGCCGTGATAAGGAATCTGTTGCGAAGAGTCATCGGAAAAAGATCATTGCAAAGCGAGCATCCGAAGCGCATCCAAGAAGCGCTCGGAAGCTTCCAACGGCAGCAGTCGTCGTGAACTTAGCACGGCTGAGCCCCAAGAGGCAAAGCCGCTTGATGGGTTGGATTCCATCGTGCTCTTCGCGGTTATCCGGGTAACTCCGACTTCTGGTGCCCTAAGACTGATTCATGCCTTGTTCGCGATGCGGTGACATCTGCCGTTGCTTCTCTCAGGAGAGCTCCATTGCTTCGTCCGGATGGGTTGGAGGTCCCGACGCGATTTCCTCTGCTGAAGCTTCGCCGGCAGCGCTGGCAGCCGGGGAAGATTGCGAGTCCAATCCCCAATCGCTCGTTGATGCTGCTTTGCCCGGGGTTGTTGACGAGCGCACACCCGCAGATTCCTCAGGGTGGCGGCTGGAACTGGCGGCTCGGCTGAATCGGTATCAGTCGCGCCGTAAGCCGCGCCCTCCGCGCTATCCGTCACTGCTCCTGCGCTTCGAGGGGGACGATGCCATTCGCGCCTCAGCGCCTCCTTCTCCTTTTACGCAGCCCGGTTCCCACCACGCACTGGCCTTAGACGAGTACCCGATGAGCAAACCAGTGGTCGGCGTCGAGCCGCGCAACTTGGCGGAAACCGAGAGCGTGCTGGAGACTTCGGGATCGCGCCGTGAGGTCGAACCGGCTGACGATTTCTCGGATGACACCGCTGTTACCGGCTCGGTCACCGGGAGAATCATCGAGTTTCCGCGTTCCTGGACTCCGCCCCCGGTTCCGCTCGATCAACTGGCAGAGCCGGTGATGAGCCGTCCTCGGATCCTGGAGGCCCCGGAATTCGCCCCCCCGCCTCCGGCTCTTGGCGGAATCACGATCGAGCCCCCACAGCCGCCCGAGATGGAGAAACGTCCGGGTATCGATATACCGCTGCAGGGCGCGCCGCTAGGTCGAAGATTGTTGTCGGCGTTGATCGACGATGTCATTATCGTTGCGGCCTGCGCGCTCTTCGGATTTGTTTTCTGGAAATTGACTGCGATCCAGCCTCCAAGACTACAAATGATCTGCTTTGTCGGCGGACTTGCCGCACTACTTTGGGCAGCCTACCAATATCTGCTCATGGTTTACGCAGGCATCACGCCGGGGCTGCACTGGGCACGACTCGAACTGACTCGTTTTGACGGAAGCTCCGCCGGCCGGAGCCTTCGCCGCTGGCGCGTACTGGCCTCATACCTGTCGGCCATTTCTCTGGGCATGGGTTATCTCTGGGTTTTCCTGGACGAAGACTCCTTATGCTGGCACGACCGTATCACGCATACCTACCTTGCGCCCAAGAAGCCTGCGCCGACCTCCGACAAGTAAACTGGCAACGAACTTCTTACCGCTACGGGCGAAGGCCCGGATGCGCTCGAACCGCCTTGGCTGTGCTATCTTCGAAGCTTATCCCTTGTGAGTGCGGGCACTTCTTTAAAGCATGGCAACGTCCGTTGAAGGTTCCAAACCCGCCATAAAGGTCTTCGTCGCCACCACGGTGATGTTGACCTTCATCTCTTTCTGGCGAGCCTCCGCCATCGTTCTCTCCGACCTCGCATCGTCCGCTTACTACGCCGGAGGCGACGCCGAAAAGGTGATTGGCAAGAGCGCTCCCTGGTTCATCCTCGCGGTCATGCTGTTCAGCTATGCAGTGCGGGCGCTGTACATCGAATCCAGCAGCATGTTCGTTCGTGGTGGCGTCTACCGCGTGGTTAAAGAGGCCATGGGGGGAACTTTAGCCAAATTTTCCGTCTCCGCCTTGCTTTTCGACTATGTGCTGACCGGACCGATTAGCGCAGTCTCTGCCGGGCAATACCTGGCGGGCTTTATCAAAGACATGGGGGTGTATCTACACCGCCCTCTGCATTTCTCCGACGACCATTTCGCCGCGGGATTGGCCGTCATCGTGGTGCTCTATTTTTGGTGGAAGAACACGCAGGGCATGCACGAGTCCAGCCAGAAGGCGCTGCAGATCATGGCCATCACCACGGTGATGGTGGTAATTCTGCTCGTCTGGTGCACCATCACGGTTTTGCGGGCGCCTGTCCAGTTGCCTCCGAACCCGCTGCATGCCGGAGTGGTCCCGCTCAATAAAGAATCGCTGGGCTGGCTGAACCGAACCTGGTTCAGCCATATCACCTGGATCATCCTTTTTGTGGGCTTCGGCCATTCCGTGTTGGCCATGAGTGGCGAGGAGACTCTGGCTCAGGTCAATCGTGAGATCGAACATCCCAAGCTGAAAAACCTGGAGAAGACCGGGCTGGTGATCTTCGTTTACAGCCTGCTGTTCACCTCCCTGGTTTCGTTCTTTGCGGTGATGATCATCCCTGACAACGTTCGGCCGGACTACTTCGCCAACCTCATTGGCGGCATCGCCATGTATCTGGCTGGGCCTGAGAGTTTGAAGTTGCTGTTTCACGCCTTCGTCGTGCTGGTGGGTGTGCTGATTCTTGCCGGCGCCCAGAATACTTCCATCGTGGGTGCGAATGGCGTTCTAAATCGGGTGGCGGAAGACGGAGTGCTTACCAGTTGGTTCCAGAAGCCGCACAATCGCTACGGGACCAGCTACCGCATCATCAACCTGATCATAGGGATGCAACTGCTCGTCATCTTCCTCAGCCTGGGCAACGTGTACGTACTGGCCGCGCTCTACGCTTTCGGCGTGATCTGGAGCTTCGCCATGAAGTCCATCGCGGTGCTCGTTCTGCGCTTCACCGAGCCGGAGAATCGCGCATGGAAGGTCCCAGGCAATCTGCATATCGGCAAGACTGAAATCCCGGTCGGTTTGATCCTTATTTCGGGCGTGCTTCTGATCACGGCCGTGGTGAACTTGTTTACCAAGTACGAAGCCACGATAGCGGGAGTGATCTTCAGCGGCGTATTTTTCACTATCTTCACCGTCTCTGAACGCCATGTCACCAGGGAGCGCCACGGCAAACCGGAGCAACTCGATCAGTTTCGCGTCTATGGCAATCAGGAACTGGGCAGCGGCGCCATGGGTGTGCGCCCGGGAAACATTCTGGTCGCGGTCCGGGACCCCCGCAATCTCTATTACCTGCGCCACATCCTGGGCCATACCAATACGGTCAACCAGGATGTGGTGGTGATGAGCGCACGGCTGTACCATCGCGAGCACAGTTTCAGCGGCAGTGCGGTTCTTGAAGCCAGTCAGGTGTTCGACCACTACGAGCAGGAACTCTTCACCGCAGCCGTGGCCGTCGCTGAAAAAGAAGGTAAGCCGATTTCTCTTCTGGTGGTGCCCGCGACCGATGTGTTCGAAGCGATTATGGTCACCGCGCAGCGGCTTGATTCCAGTCGTGTCGTCTGCGGGCTCTCGAACAAACTTACCGCCGATGAGCAAGCCAAGCTCTTGGGGGATGCCTGGGAGCGCTTGCCCGAGCCCCGTCCCCGCCTGACTCTGGAAGTCTGCGCTCCGGACGGAGCGGTTCGTGAGTACGCCATTGGCCCGCACAATCCGCGCCTGCGCCCCCAGGATGTCGAACTCATGCACAAGCTGTGGCTCGATATCACAACGGATCCCAAGTATGCGGGAGTGCACCATTACCACATCGTGGCGCTTGCGTTGGAAGAACTGCGGCGGGAATTGAGCACCGAGCAGCGCGCCGAGCTATTGCAGAAACTGCAGGAAGAGATGCACCGCTCGGAGCCCAACTGAATCCTCCACTCTCGATTCTTTATTGAAGAACAGAGCCCCGGCTAAGCGGCAGAGGCCCTTGGATTAGGATTAGGGGAGCCGATTTGCCGGCTCCCGAGGATAAGCGAGTGGCCGAACTGTCCGCGCACTTCCCGCCGCATTTCTCGTTGTTGCAGCAGGAGTGATTCTGCATGGGCTGACCCGGTTGACCGGTGGTCGTGGCCGCGGGCGAAGGCGAAGGCTGGCTGGCGGCGTGGGCGAGAGGTGCCACTCCGGACAAACAGAAAACAGAATCGCCGCGCTCCACTTCCTCGGTATTGACCAACTCACCACCTCGCCAGGCGGACCCCAAACATTCCGTGATGGCGGTCACAGGCCATGGTTGGCGTCAGTACTCTTTCTCAGCATTCTTTCCAGCGACGCCCTCAGTTCGCGATATCGAAAGGGATAACCACTCGAGATCAGCTCGCCGGGTTCCACCTTTTGGCCTCCGAGCAAGAGATTTTCGCCCATCTCTCCGAATGCTAGCTTCACCGCGAATGCCGGCAACGGGAAAATTGCCGGACGCGACAGCACGCTGGCCAGTGTTTTGGTGAACTCTGCGTTTCTGACTGGTTTCGGCGCGACCAGGTTCACCGGTCCCTGGATCAGGTCGTTCTTCAAAATGTGGTGAATCGCTCCCACCATATCCCGCACATCGATCCAGCTCATCCACTGCTGCCCGTTCCCGATCTGGCCGCCAAGGCCGAGCTTGAAGGGCGTCAGCATCGCTCTCAACGCACCGCCCTTTGGACTGAGCACAACCCCTGTCCTGATATGTGCGGTGCGAATATCGGCCTGCACGGCAGGAGTCGTCGCTTCTTCCCAATCCTGGCATACCTCCGCGAGAAATCCCGTTCCCGGGGCGCTCTCTTCGCGCAAGAGTTCGTCGCCGCGATTGCCGTAGTAGCCGATGGCGGATGCGCAAACAAAAATCTTCGGCTTCTCTTCAGCTTGCGCCAGCGCCGACGCGAGATTGAATGTCCCCACCACGCGGCTGTTTCTTACCTTCGACTTCTTGGCGTCGGTCCATCGTCCGAAAATACTTTCGCCCGCAAGGTGAATGACAGCGTCGAAGCCTGAAACGGCCTGTGGCGCCAACGGGACTGCGGGATCCCAGGAGATCTGGTCCTCGCCAGTCGCCTTGCCGCGTACTAGCCTGACCACGGAACTTCCATTGCTACGGAGAGAAGGAACCAGATCGGCCCCGATCGGCCCCGAGACTCCACTGACAAGGATTTTCGAATTCATGATTGCAGATTGTCACTGTACCAGTTTGCGCAACGGACGCAAACTTTGCCTCGACATGAAGTACGCAGCCGCTCCAATCTGTGGAATTGCATGAATGATGGCAATCCCCAGCGAGAGCCAAGCATTCAGACTATCGTAATTTAGGGGCTACGGTTGGTTGCACAACTCCTGGGGACACCAATCGGAGATGAAATCGAGTTCAATCGGCGCGATGGGTGACAGCCAGAAGTAATCCCGTGGGCCAGCCCGAAGGCATCATCGGAGAAATCGATGAGTTAGCCGCCGGACCGGGCTGCTCGGTTTCGTCTGCTGAATCGGGAGTGTTTTCTCACCTGCGACCGGATGCAACGTCATTCTTTATGCGGTCGAGAAATGGTTGAACAAAGACTCCCGAAACCAGGGAACAGACGAATCCTATCCACAACCAGAGCACATTTTGCCGTACGGCTCCCAGCCCAAATACAAGAATGCTGAGAACACTCATCACGGCAGTGAGAAAGGTTTTCAGTTTCGTTCCACGCTCGCGGGTGGACGAGCAAATCCCGGGCGATGGTGGGTTCGTCATGGGAGAATGCTCCTTCCCCCTACAACAAATCTTAGGCTCACACTGGGACTGAAGTCAACGGCGCGGCGGCGCGTGGAACGGAATCAAATCTCAGTTGATTGAATCGCCTCGTTGAGACAAGCGCGGCGCGATGTTCCCGTGCACTTCAGCACCAGCAGAGGTGACGCGCCTCACAGAACTTCCTTCTGCCCGGAGCATACCCTTCTAGATTGGAAGACTGGAGGTTCTCCTTATCCGAGTAAGCTGCGGGAGACCGTCTTTCACGCTGTAATCATTCGGTCCGCCGCTCAGCGATTCGGACCAATCGCTCTTTCTTAGCGGTCTCTTTTCTGCGACACCCGGGGACGCTTCGGTACCAAGATTCTGTCGTCCTCCGGCCTTCGTGTCGTGGAACTTCGTGCTGGCTCCGATCCCTCTTGTTTTTCGGTTTTGAACCGAGTGGTCGGCCGTCCTAAATACATTTTGGTTCCAGGAGAGATTCCATGTTGCATCTCGATACTGGCAATACAGGTTTCATGATTTTATGCACCAGCCTGGTCATGCTGATGACGCCCGGCCTCGCCTTTTTTTACGGCGGCTTGGTGGGACGCAAGAACGTCCTCGCCATCATGATTCAGAGCTTCGTCTCGATGGGCTGGACGACCGTAATCTGGTACCTCTACGGATACTCGCTGTGCTTCAGCGGCGATTGGCACGGAGTCATCGGCAACTTCCATAACGCATTTCTCCGCGGGGTCGGTCTCAACACTCCATCGCCGAATGAAACCATTCCGGCATTTGTATTCATCGCTTACCAGATGATGTTCGCCATCATTACACCTGCGCTCATCTCGGGCGCGTTCACCAACCGGGTCACCTTCAAGGCCTACATGTTGTTCCTCACCGGCTGGCTGACCTTGGTTTATTTCCCCTTCGTGCACATGGTGTGGGGCGGAGGCTTCCTGCAGCAGTGGGGCGTGAAGGATTTCGCTGGCGGCATCGTCGTTCACAACATTGCAGGGATTGCAGCGTTGGCTTCCGTGCTCTATGTGGGAAGGCGCCGCACCGCGGACCGCGGCCCTCATAGCATCCCGCTGGTGGCCTTGGGAACAGGCCTGCTGTGGTTTGGCTGGTACGGTTTTAACGCGGGCAGCGAAATGCGCGTGGATTCAGTAACCGCCACCGCATTTCTGAACACCGACGTGGCGGCCTCGTTCGCAGCTGTAGCCTGGCTGCTGGTGGCGTGGTTCAACGAGAAAAAGCCCAAGTTCCTCGGCTTGCTGACCGGTGCGGTTGCCGGATTGGCGACCGTAACTCCCGCGGCCGGATATGTCTCCCCTACAACTGCGGTCATCATCGGACTGGTTGCCGGCGTCGTCTGCTACTATGCGGTGGAAATGAAAAACAAACTGCAGTGGGATGACGCTCTGGATGTTTGGGGAGTCCACGGTGTCGGCGGGTTTCTCGGCATCGTCATGCTGGGAATCTTCGCGAACAAGCAATTTAATCCCGAAGGCGCGAACGGATTGCTCTATGGCGATCCGATCTTCCTGTTGAAACAAGTCGTTGCTGTGACCTTTTCATCCGTATGGGCGTTCGTATTCACCTACGGTATGTTGCGGGTTATCGATATGTTCACCACGGTGAAAGTCAGTGAGATGAGCGAAGAAATTGGCTTGGATGAATCCATCCACGGTGAGCACGCCTATGAAGAGGTCTTTGTCAGTGATGGCTTGGCCCACGCCGTCAACCAGGCTCATGAGGAGGCGCTGGCGGGCAGGAGATGAACCAAACGGGGCTTTGGCGAGCGTGCTGCCGGTCCCTCTCAAGATTGGTCACGGCAGGGGGGATGCTGGCGTCACCCCTGTCTGCGCCTGCGCCAGTCCAGCGCAACGTCGATGAACGAGTAGGCACCTGGAAGCGAATCCCCGAAATTTTCCTTGGGCCGAGATGGTCTCTACGGTCACGAGCAGAATGGCGTCCTTTGGAGAGGCTTGGTCGGTTATGCCAAGCCTTCGATGACGCTGGTGGCACGCGAACCGGTGTAGATCAAACTCTACGGGGATTCCCATTCACGCCGGGGTATCTTCTGGGCGCTCGCCTCTCACCTTTGAATTCGCGCTTCAGAAGAGCGGATGGCAAGTTCGTGGTCCGCGGGGATCTCCGCGCCTGGACGTGTCGGACCGAGACGTCTTTCTCGAGGGCCCCGATCTTGTCAGGAAACGGCAGTTCACTTTTGCCGTCAACCTGATCGACTGGTTCTGAGATGAGGCTCCGAAAGCCCCATCCGATCGTCGTTCCGATTGTCCTCGTTCCGAGTTGGCTCTCCCCGCGGGCTATAATCCTACATGGCGAGCTTGCGCCAACAGATCGCGACCACCGCTCTCACGCTCACCAAGTTCCGCGAGCTGATGAAGCGGATCCAAGAAAACCGCCCGCAGGACGATCTGTCCATTGTCAAGAAAGCTTACGACTATTCTCTGAAGAATCACGAAGGGCAGACGCGCGCCTCGGGCGAGCCCTATCTTGTGCATCCGCTGGAAGTCGCGCTGGTGCTGGCCGAGATGAAGATGGACCCGGTCGCCATCGCCGCCGGCCTGCTCCACGACTCGGTCGAAGACACCTCCGTCACCATCGTCGATATCCGTAAGGAATTCGGCGAGCAGGTCGCCCACATCGTCGAAGGCGTCACCAAAATCAGCAAAATCGATTTCGCCACACGCGAGGAAGCCCAGGCGGAGAACCTCCGCAAAATGATGCTCGCGATGGTCGACGACATTCGCGTGGTGCTGATCAAACTGGCCGATCGGCTGCACAACATGCGCACGCTCGAGCACTTGCAGCCCGATCGCCAACGAAAAATCGCCGAGGAAACGCTTGAGATCTACGCGCCCATCGCACACCGGCTCGGCATGGGAAAAATTCGCGGTGAACTCGAGGATCTCGGCTTCCGATTCCTCGATCCCGCCGGCTATGAGCTGGTGGGAAAATCCGTCAACGCGCGTCGTAAGGAGGGCGAAGCCTTTCTGGCGAAAATGCAAGGCATCATCACCGACAAGCTGAAAGAGGCCGGCATCCAGGCCCAGGTGGATAGCCGCATCAAGCGCCTGTTCAGCATTCATAAGAAGCTGCAGCGGCAGCGCATCTCCGTCGATCAGGTTTACGATCTGTTTGCCATGCGCGTGATTACGCGCTCACTGCAGGATTGTTATGCCGTTCTCGGGATCATTCACAACATCTGGCGTCCGGTGCCGGGACGGATCAAGGATTTCATCGCCATGCCGCGGCCCAACTTTTATCAGTCGCTGCACACTTCGGTGATCACCGAAGACGGCACGCCTTTCGAAATCCAGATTCGCACCGAAGAAATGCACAAGATGGCCGAGGAAGGAATTGCGGCGCATTGGAAATACAAAGATGGCCCAGTCTCCGCGCAAGACGAACAGCGGCTGGCATGGCTGCGACAGGTGGTTGAGTGGCAGCGCGATGTCAGCGATCCCAACGAATTTCTTACGGCGCTGAAGGTCGATCTTTATCCCGAAGAGGTTTACACCTTCACACCGAAGGGCAAAGTCGTGGTACTTCCCCGCGAGGCTACGCCGATTGATTTTGCTTATACGATTCACACTGAAGTCGGCCACACCTGCGTTGGGGCCAAAGTAAACGGACGCATGGTGCCCCTGCGTCACAAGCTGCATTCGGGCGACATCGTAGAAATTCTTACCCAGGCCGGCCACAAGCCCAGCCGCGATTGGCTCGGTTTGGTCAAGTCCTCGCGCTCGCGCAACAAGATCAAGCACTGGCTCAACGTGCACCAGCGCGAGCGTTCCATCGAAATCGGCCGCAAGGTCATCGAGAAGGAAGCGCGTAAGTATCGCATCGCGCTCAAAGAAATCAAAGACGAAGAGTTGCAGAGGGTCGCGTCGGGCTACGGATTGGGCAAAGTCGATGACCTCATGTCCGGGATCGGCTACGGTAAGTATTCCGCCCGGCAGGTGCTGGCGCGCCTGCTTCCTTCGGGCGCAACCCCTTCGATGGCTGGCGATATCGAAGCCGAAGGTCTCTCGAATACCCCTGGCGCCATCGCCAGTGTCGTGCGCCGCGTCTTTGGCGATCACAACGCCATCATGGTCAAGGGCCAGGGCGATATGCTGGTCTACCGCGCCCGTTGTTGTAATCCCATCCGCGGCGAAAGCATCGTCGGCTACATCACCCGCGGCAAGGGTGTAGCGGTGCATGCCGCGAGCTGTCCCAACGTCACCAACCTGATGTACGAGCCGGAGCGCCGCATCGACGTGGAGTGGGCCCGGGACGAGAGCACACCCACGGCGTACCCCGTCAAGCTCACCGTCTACTGTGACGATCGTTTCGGGATGCTGAAAAACATCACCAGCGTCATCGGCGACGCGCAAAGCAACATCCGCAACATCGGCGCACACACCTCCAACAGCCAGGCCAGCGTGGAAATCGTCCTCGACATCTCCGACCTCAAGCATCTGGAACAAATCATGGCCGGCCTGCGCAAAATTCCCGGAGTGCACGAAGTGCAGAGGCTGCAGAAAATCTGAAAGCAGTGATCAGGGGTTGCCCGCAACTACAACCTCTAGGGCTCTTGTACTACCCACCACCACCGCTCGGGCTTCGTATTTCGGTTCCCTCCGGCTGCAAGATTTGTGCATCCAACCAGCGTTTGTAGGCTAAACTCCCAGATCTGGGCAGTTTAGGCGGATGGTGTGTCAAATTGCAGGGATTGTTCCATCCCTGACGAGCGTGAGGAACCATGGCATCGTCGGTCTGGTCTGGACACTTAACTTTTGGGCTTATCTCCATGCCGGTGCGCTTGTTTTCCGGTGCGCGCAGCAGCGGAATCTCTTTCAACATGCTGCACCGGCCAGATAAGGTGCGGGTGAAGCAGCAATATATTTGTCCAGTGGAAAATGTGGTCGTCGACCGCAGCGAGATCGTGAAGGGCTACGAGTTCCGCAGGGACGAATATATCGTGATCGAGCCGGAAGAGATCAAGAAGATCGAGCCGCAGACGGCGAAGACGATGGAGATTCTGGAATTCGTCAAGTCGGGCGATGTGGATCCGGTTTATTTCGAGTCGTCGTATTACATGATGCCGGAAGAGGCCGGGCGGCGTCCTTATGCGCTGCTGACGAAGGCGCTGGAAGAAAGCGAATATGTAGCCATCGCCAAGATCACGATGCACAATCGCGAGTACACGGTCTTCCTGCGGCCGACCGAAGGCGGATTGATGCTGCACACGATGTATTACGCCGATGAAGTGCGCAAGGTGGAAGGATTCGGAGCGCCTGACGTGGAGTTGAAAGAAGCTGAGGTAAAAGTGGCGCACCAGTTGATTGAGGCGCTCGCGGATGAGTGGGATCCGGAAAAATACAAAGACACATTTCAGGAAAATTTGAAGAAGCTGATTGAGACCAAGCTTGAAGGGGGCGAAGTTACGGCGGTGGAAAAGCCGAAGAAGCTGGCTCCAGTGGTGGATTTGATGGCCGCTCTCAAACAAAGCTTGGCCCAGATGGAAGGCAAGAAAAAGCCTGCGGCCACCGCCAAGTCAGAGGAGCCAGTGGCGGCCGCTGCTGGCAAGTCGCGCCGTCGTCGCTGAAAGTCTGAATATCGAATCGCCTCCGTGTATTTTCTCGACCATCCAACTTGGTCCTTACGGTGAGCATCCCAGAACAATATTGCTAATTGTTGATTGAAAAGTCCGCGGGCCGGTTTCGATCCACCATCAACAATCACAAAATCAGCAATTTCGGGAATTTCGGGATGGGCACTGGCGCAGAGTCGGTCCAGCCGTTAGAATGTTGAATTCTTCTCACCTATGATCAGAATTTTTCCGGTTTGGCGCAATGGGTGGCGCACAATGGAGCGCCGATGAGTGAGCGGCGTGCGGGCCGCCTGGCGGCCATGGTCCTTCCAATGCTGCTCTGGCTGGCTTGCGGCCAGGTGTATCGTCCCGTGGTGATTCCTTGCTCGACGGGAGGAGTTCCCGGGTGCCCGGTCGAAACCAATCCGAAGCCCAGTAACTACCACGCTGTGCTTGGCATCAGCACCAACATACCAGGCTACTCGGGTGGAGCCATGCAGATCGACGTCTCCGGAGATGCCGTGGTTGGTGAAACCTCCATTTCCACGGCAAATGCGCCGAACAGTGGATTGAATCCAACGCATGCTGCTATCTTGCCCAGCGACGCAAGGGTGTTCGTTGCCTCCGCAGGAAGTGTGTTTCCGGGTGGGATGGATTCGGTCTCTTCTTTCAGTCCGGTATTTCCATCGACGCTGGCATCGGGGTTGGGCGCGGTGAGCACGGTCGGTCTGCCTGTGGGTTCGCTGCCGGACTTCGTGAACACGACTCAGACCAATGCGGTGTACGTGGCGAACTTCGGCACGAATTCCATAAGTGTTATCGATACAACGTCAAACCTGGTCTCGAATACGGCAACCGTGGGGACAAACCCCGTCAGCATGGCCGAAACGCCGAACGCGCTGAAGATATATGTTGCCAACCAGGGGAGCAACACGGTCAGTAGTTTGAATGCGGTTGATCTTTCTGCGAACACCGTCACGGGGTTCACTGGAGTAACCCCGGTTTGGGTGCTGGCGCGGGCTGATAGCCAGAAAGTGTACGTCCTCACGCAAGGCGATGGGCAACTTGTGACGATTGAGGTTGCCACAGATACGGTCACGAGCAGCCTTCCCGTGGGTGCTGGGGCCAATTTTATTTCCTTCGATCCGAACCTGAACCGTCTTTATGTGACGAATCCGGCGACGGGGACGGTTTATGTATTTTCCGATACCAGTGTTGCAAGCGATACCCCGACCTTGCTGGCGCAGTTAACAATTTCTGGTTTGACAACAACCACGACGCCGGCGTGTTCAACCTGCGGCGCGGCCTTTCCCGTCTCGGTGACGGCGCTGCTGGATGGCAGCCGCTTTTACGTGGCGAGCTACCAGAGCGCCTCATCGTGTCCTGACCCAGTTATCGGTGCCGCTTCCGCCTGCGTAATCCCGACGCTGACGGTGTTTAACGCCAACACTCTGGCGCCAATGTATGGCAACGCATCAACGATGACGCTGCTGACTTGGCCGGCCCCCTGCACGCCAACTTCGACTACATCCTGTCCCGTGACGAATTGGCCGTTCACGGCGAACCAGTATGCGGTGGCGCCGCTGACTTCTTGCGCGACCGCGGCCACCTATTCGCCAACGACAACGCGCTTCCGCGTGTTTACTGTGGCGTCGGAAGATAGCAGCCGGGTCTATATGAGCATGTGCGATGCGGGGGCGGTTGCCGTGGTCAATACAACGGACAGCAACGCCAACAATTCGGCCGGGGGCAGACCGGCGGACACGCTGGTCAACGACCTGCTGGCGCCCTACAGCGCCGGAGCTGCGCAACCGAACACAGCCGAGCCGTCTCCGCAGAGCCCGATCTTCCTATGGATGGGGCAATAAGGTCTGAATGATGGTGCAGCAAGCTGCGGCGCGGCGCCTTTCCCATGACGCCGTTTGCGGCTAGTTTCTCGCCGCTACTTCCTCCGGTTGAGTCTCCCTGGCGGCATAGTGGGAGTCCACGTATTCATCGAGAATGCCGATAAACTCCGCGACAATACGGTCGCCTTTGAGCGTGGTGAACAGACGTCCATCCACATAGACCGGAGCTTTGGGCTCTTCGAACGTACCGGGCAGGGAGATGCCGATGTTGGCATGCTTCGACTCGCCGGGGCCGTTGACCACGCAGCCCATAACAGCGAGCTTCATCTCTTCCACACCGATATAGCGGCCTTTCCACGTCGGCATCTGCTCGCGCAGGTAAGTCTGGATTTGTTCCGCCATTTCCTGGAAGAAGGTGCTGGTGGTGCGTCCGCAGCCGGGGCAGGCGGTGACTTGCGGGGTAAAACTGCGGATGCCCATGGATTGCAGAATCTGCTGCGCGACGCGGACCTCTTCGGCGCGGTCGCCTCCGGGCGCGGGGGTAAGCGAAACGCGAATGGTATCGCCGATGCCTTCCTGGAGAACCACGCCCATAGCCGCGCTGGAAGCGACCACGCCTTTCGCGCCCATGCCAGCTTCGGTGAGTCCAAGGTGCAGCGGGTAGTTGCAGCGGGCGGCTAGAGCACGGTAGACATCGATCAGATCCTGCACGCCGCTAACTTTCGCGCTCAGAATAATCTGATCCGGGCGGAGGCCGAATTTCTTTGCCAGGTCGGCAGAGTTCAGCGCGCTTACGACGATGGCTTCCATGGTGACTTCGCGGGCGTCTTTGGGCTCGGGAAGCGCGGAGTTCTCGTCCATCATGCGGGTAAGCAGGGTCTGGTCGAGCGAGCCCCAATTGACGCCGATGCGGACCGGCTTCTGATATTTCACCGCGACTTCAATCATGGTGCGGAAGTTTGTATCGCCCGTGCGTCCAATGCTGGCGTTACCTGGGTTGATGCGGTATTTGGCGAGATCGCGGGCGCACTCGGGATATTTGGTAAGCAGGACGTGACCGTTGTAGTGGAAGTCGCCGATGATGGGTACGCGGATGCCCTGCTTGTCGAGTTCTTCGACAATGCGGGGAACAGCTGCGGCCGCTTCTTCGTGATTGACGGTGACACGCACCAACTCTGACCCGGCGCGCGCCAGAGCCGCGCACTGCTGCACGGTCGAAGGGATGTCTGCGGTGTCGGTATTGGTCATGGACTGCACCACAATCGGTGCATCCGAGCCGACCCGCACTCCGCCGACGACGGCGGTCACGGTTTTCCTGCGTGGAATCGTAGCCATGGGAACCTACAGTTTACCACGCCAGAAAGCGGAGCTTAAGCCAAGAGACCGGTCTGGACTGCCTTATTGCAGGCGGTCCGCCAGTCCAGGAATCGTCTTCAGCAGATCGTTGTAGATGACCATCACGGCGAATAGCACGAGGAAAACGAATGCCGCCTGGTAGACGCGTTCCTTGATGCGCAGACTGATGTCGCGGCCCATCAGGCTTTCGATGAGCAGGAAGAAGATAACGCCTCCGTCGAGGATCGGAATGGGCAGCAGGTTAAATACGCCAAGATTCAAGCTGATTGCCGAAGTAAGAAGCAGAAGAGGTGTCCAGCCTTTACGCTTAGCGGCTTCTCCTGCAGCTTGGCCGATGCGGATGGGACCCTCAATCGAGCGCACAGAAATTTTTCCCTGAAGCATTTTCTGTACGAGCTCAAGAATCAGCAGGGAAGCCTTCTTGTTCTCCTGGATCGATAAATGCAGCGCCGCCGGAAAAGAAAGGCTGGTGACCTTCATGGGCATGCTGCCGATGCCGATGCGATATCGTTTATCAACGAGCACCGGTTGTACGGTGAAATTCTTGGTTTCCGCGCCGCGCCGGACGGTAATGACGATCGGTTTGTCCTTCGTCGTCTCCAGCATTTCCACCATGGCTGCAAGGGCTGGAACGGGCTTGCCATTCACCGCGAGGATGTCGTCGCCGTCGCGTAATCCAGCCTTGGCCGCGGGCATGCCCGGCGTCATATCGGTTACACAGACGCAGGGTTCTTTCGCGGCCCAGCCGGCGAATCCAATCTGATCGACTCCAAAGGGCTCCGGGGAAACGGTTTTGCTGAGTAGCTGGCCGCTTCGGTCGACGGTGACGTCTAAAGGCTGGCCCGGGCTCAACGCTTCGCGGGTATCGACCTGCTCCCAGGTTGGATTTTGAATGCCGTTGATGCTCGTAATACGGTCGCCGGGCTGGAACCCAGCCTTGGCTGCGGGAGTATCTTGCATGACCCACCCGATCACGGTAGGGCCGTCGTAAATCGCCGGATACTCGTAGTGCACCATGAATACACCGACCAGCAGAAATACGGCCAGCATGATGTTCATGGCAGGGCCGGCAATAGCGATCAGGAAGCGATGCCAGCGCGGGTGCGAGAGAAACTCCGCTGGATCGCCGGAGCGCTCGTCCATGGGATTTTCGCCGCTCATCTTGACATAACCGCCCAAGGGGATGGCGCTGATGCGGTAATCGGTATCACCCTTGCGGAAGCCCAGAAGGCGCTTGCCAAACCCGATGGAGAAAACTTCGACCCTGACGCCCAGCCACTTGGCCACGGCGTAGTGGCCAAACTCATGGATCAGGATCATGAAACCAAGGATGACAATGACGGCGATCAGGGAAATTAGAAAATCAGGCATGATTGAATACATACTCCGCGATTCTTAGATTCCAAACCCTGGCGTTTCGATGGAAGAAGTTGCCTGCCCGCCGTTACCGGTGAAACCCGACCCCGCTGAACTTGCTCACCCGCTCTTCAGCGTATCGGCGAGCCTCGGCATCGGCTTGAAGCACTTCCTGGATCGAACCCAGTTTCCCAGAATTTGTTGCTGATACTGCCTCTTCGATGACCCTGGGAATTTCATCGAAGGCTATGTTGCCTTGGAGAAACGCGGCCACGGCAACCTCGTCAGCCGCATTCAAGGCGACCGTTTTTGCCCCACCGGCCTCCGCCGCTTCGTAGGCCAAACGGAGACAGCTAAATTTACTCATGTCCGGCGGGGAGAAGTCGAGATGACGCAAGTTCTTGACCGGGAAGCGCATATCCGATTCTATCCTCTCCGGATAGGTCAGGGCATACAGAATCGGCAGGCGCATATCGGTCACCGAGAACTGAGCAAGTATGCTGCCATCCACGAATTCCACCATGGAATGAATTGTAGACTGAGGATGGACAATCACTTCCACTTTGGCCGGGGGGATGTGAAACAATCTGCACGCTTCGATCACTTCGAACCCTTTGTTCATCAGGGTTGCCGAATCGATAGTGATGCGCCTGCCCATCTTCCATGTCGGATGGTTGAGCGCTTGCTCCACGGTGATGGAGCTAAACTCCGAACGGGGCGTGTTCAGAAAGGGGCCGCCGGAGGCGGTGAGCCAGATACGCTCAACTTCTTCCCTTCTCCCGCCGCGCAGGCACTGATGTACCGCATTGTGCTCGCTGTCGATCGGTAGCAGTGGCTTGCCTTGTTTGCGAGCTTCTGCCGTGATCAATTCGCCCGCGGCGACCAGACATTCTTTGTTGGCCAAGCCGACAATCTTCCCTGCTTTCACTGCTTCGTAAGTAGCATCGAGTCCAGCCACCCCGACGATCGCGCTCACTACGAAATCGACTTCAGCGTGAGTCGCAACCCTCACCGTGCCTGCCGGACCATGCACCACTTCGACTTCGCTAAGGCCCGCTTGCTCGAAGCGCGCTCGAAGCACATCGGCATCCGGTTCGGCGGCTATCGAAATCATTTTGGGCCGCCAGCATCGAGCCTGTTCGAATGCGGCATCCAGATTGGCGCCGGCAGCCAGGGCAACAATCTGGAAGCGGTCCGGGTAGGATTCCGCGACACTGAGCGTGCTGCGGCCGATCGAGCCGGTCGATCCCAGGATGGCGATGCGTCGCATAATAATGAAAATCGGAGGCGGAATCTTATTTTACGCGTTAAGTGGCTCCGCTGGGGAGGCGGGAGGAGTGGTCACTGCATGACGCGCCAGGCGGCATAGTACCACAGCAGGGGAGCGGCCAAGAGCAGGGCATCGATCCGATCCAACATGCCGCCGTGGCCGGGGAGAATGGTGCCGGAATCCTTTGCTCCGGCGCCGCGCTTGATCAGCGACTCTACCAGGTCGCCCAGTTGCGCCGCGATATTCAGAGCGACCGTCAGCAGGAGGACGGGGCCTATCTCTGGCTTCTCCAGCCCGAAAATTCCGTCGCGGCGCTGGATCAATCCGACGCGCAGCAAGAACGAACTGATCTGCAGCGCGTGGTTGAACAGCAAAATCCCGACGACCACGCTTGCCGCCAGTGAGGCAGCGGCGCCCTCCCAGGTTTTTTTAGGGCTGATGCGAGGCGCCATCAGATGGCGACCCAACGACCGACCGACGAAGTAAGCGAAAATGTCTCCCGCCCAGACGATCAAAAGCAGGTAAAGGATCCAGAACGCGCCCGCCCACTGCTGGCGCAGTTGAACGATCATTCCCATGGGCAGAGCGATGTAGGCGAAGGCGAAGGCGGAGGCCGCTGCCGCGGGATACGCTGTCCCAAGATTGGTACGTCGCATGGCGATGGTCAGAAAAAGAAATGGAGAAATCGCGCAGGCAAAGCCCACACCCAGGACGAATTGCATGGCAGAAATCTGGGGCGTTTCACCCGCGGCACTTGCGGCCAGCAGTAGAAAAAATAGCCCGACAAAAGCGTAGGTCGGCAGGCGCAGGGTGGTGACCCCATAAGATTCGGTGAGCTTCAGAAATTCCTGCACCGTAATCAGCGCGACTGCGGCGGCTACCACGGTAACCACCGGAACCGGCGCGCGCAGCACCAGCAGCATCACAATCGGAATCAGGACCAGCGCGGTCGCGATGCGTTTCAGCATGCTGGGAGGTTACTTGGTAACCTTCGCCGCTTCAAGGTGAAGATGCGAATCCCCGCGGGGTGAGTCGTGATGGGACAAATCGTGATGGTTCAATCCCCCGTAACGCCGCTCGCGCTTTTGATATTCGACAATGCCTTCGAGCAGGTGCACCCCGCGGAAGTCCGGCCACAACGTGGAGGTCACATAAATCTCCGCATAAGCCAACTGCCAAAGCAAAAAGTTGCTGAGCCGCATCTCGCCGGAGGTGCGAACCACCAGATCTGGATCAGGCAGGTTTCGCGTGTAGAGATGATTTCCCACGGTGTCTTCGTCAATGCGCAGGTGTTCAAGGCCGCCGTTTTGCGCGGCCGCATGGATGATGGAATGGAACGCGTCCACCAGTTCGCTCCGCGCACTGTAATTCAGCGCCAGCGTCAGCACAGTGCCAGTGTTGCGTGACGTGCTCTCGCGCGCCCAGGCCATGCGTTCCTGCACATCTTCAGGGAGTTCATGCTGGCGTCCGATATATTCGAGGCGGATATTATTCTTATTGAGCGTGGGAACTTCCGCTTTGAGGTAGCGGCTCAACAGACGCATCAGGAAATCGACCTCACTCTTGGGTCGCTTCTTCCAGTTTTCTTCGGAGAAGGCGTAGAGCGTGAGCGCATGAATGCCGATGCGCGCCGCCGTCTCCACCGTCGAACGCACAGCCGCTACTCCGGCGCGATGTCCGGCCACACGCGGCATGTGACGCCGCTTCGCCCAGCGCCCGTTGCCGTCCATGATGATCGCGATGTGTCGTGGGAGCCGCGCTGGATCAAGCTGCCGGTAAACTTCGATTTCCTTGCGATCCAGCCCGGCGGGAATTTTTGCCTGCAAGGCTAATCCCTCTCCGAATGATGACGCTAACACAGCGGGGAAGGGGCTTGCAATGAGCGGAAGAACACGGCTTCCTAGGCCACAGAAAAAATCGATGTTGCAATTGATTTTGGGTGGCGCAGCTTTGAGGCGCTGCGGTCCTAGTCCGTTTTTCAATCCGACTTCAGTCGCGGAGTTACGTGGAAAGCATTCCGGGCGAGAGCCCCCGCCCCACGAGCTACCTTGCCTCTTCCGGCACGATCTTCAACTCCAGCTTTTCCGTGTGCCGCAGCACCGTCAGCGAGCAGCCAACGCCCACGCGAACCTCGGTGAGCACGCGATGTAAATCGTCTACCCCGGCCACGGGATGGCCTTCCAACGCTACGATCACATCGCCTTCACGGACGCCGGCGCGTTGCGCTGGACTATTTTCAGCGGACGAGAGGACGACCACGCCGGATTCTTTGGGAAGATCATAAAAGCGCACGACGCGACGGTGAATCGGAACCGTCTGGGCGGAGACTCCGATGTAGCTGCGGCGGATGCGGCCGTCGCGCAGCAGGCGGCTGGCCACGAACTTTGCGGTATTGATTCCGATGGCGAAACATATTCCCTGCGCGGGCAGAATCGTCGCTGTGTTTACGCCAACCACCCGGCCGGCTGAATCGACCAGCGGTCCGCCGGAGTTCCCTGGGTTGAGCGCGGCGTCGGTCTGAATGACATCGTCGATCAGACGCCCGGAGTATGACCGCAGCGATCGGCCCAGCGCGCTCACCACGCCCGCTGTTACCGTGGACTGAAACCCATAGGGGTTGCC